>OWJD01000171.1_pt1 | contig 30393 bp, 27 predicted proteins | sample 1732601 | NCBI WGS metagenome assembly OWJD01 (sample SAMN05065733, study PRJEB22554) | human gut metagenome | biome: ENVO:2100002; feature: ENVO:00000062; material: ENVO:00002003 | host: Homo sapiens | place: USA
AGATTAGCGAGTGTCTCGTGGGCTCGGAGATGTGTATAAGAGACAGATACATGGTAATTGATCCATCCTGTTATCATCATTAGGATAAATATCCAAGTAATCATATATAAATACTTTTAATAACTTTTTATCTGTTATCGTATTATCCGTTTGGATTTGAGATGTATTTATCAAATGTATAACATATTTTGGAACACATTCATCGGTATGGTTTATCTGATCTTTTATCTCTTGTAACGCATTTTCATTTCCAGCTTTTAACGCTTCAATAAATGGAATCAATATCTTATTATAATATTGTTTTTCCCGTTTAAAACCACCCTTAAAAAAAGTATTATATATTAATGTGCACATTGTAATAAGAGACGTAACTATTGCCACAATAAAATTTATATTTTCTTGCATATCACTTTCCCTTTCTATATTTATTGATTGTCCTTTTTTCTCGATTACTGTATATGTCTCCTCCGTGGTACTGCATTTCTTCATATCTCACTTTCTATAATCTGTTCTTTTATTTTCAGATATTCGAACAAAACAAAGCGATACTTTGTGTGATTTGACATTCTAAAAACTCAGATACATCTTTCGTATTCAGAGTATAACACAAAGTGCCGCCTGTACACAATTTTTTGTGTTACAGACGGCACCTGCTAATAATTTTTAAGATTCGGGAGGCAAAAGGTGGTTTTCAATTTTTTGACCCCCGAATCTTTTTAATAATATCCCGGATATCCATGCTTTGCCCGAAAGGCTTCCTGGCTGGCGTGGTAATCTTCCAGTGTCATATGGTTTTCCTTTAAATACTGTTCAAACATCAGTGAATCGATCTCATCGGCGGTATACAAAGTACCTCCCGGATACCGGCAGAATATCTTTTCACCCTGATTGATGCTGCGCATAAAATCATCCACGTCGATCTTATCATCTAAAAAATCTCTCCAGAAATTTTCATGCGCCTCGAAACGCAGATTCCAGTCGGACGGAAGCTGACCGATCAATGACATGACCTTTTCATACTGTTCCCTGTTCTCAAAAGAAATAGACCACTCATAGCCTTCTGTCTGTCCCGCTTTCCGGCAGAAAATACCCTCCTCGGTATACCAGGTGATATAGCGGATATCCTCTTTATCCGGCTGATCGGCAGGATATGTACAGGATGTGGAATCTGCCGTGAGCAGATCACCTTCCGTCTGGAACCCTTTTTCCATGGATACTTTTTCCATGGATGCTTCTTCCACAGATGTTTCCTTCTCCTTTCCCAGCTCTTCTGCCGCTCTTTTTTCCTGTTCTTCCTCCATCAGTTTCCGGATCGCATCTTCTAAGGAATCGAATTTGCTGAGAAATTCATCCCACTCTTTCTCTGTAAAGGACTGTGACCCGATCTGATAGGAATTTTCCGTTTCACCATTTTTGATTTTTGTAAAGATCTCCTCAGATTTTTCTTTTAAAAGCCTGGCATATTCTTCCCGTAAATCTGTGACAGATTGCTCTGAATCTGCCGTTTCTGCCGCTTTCTTCATATTTTCGGACCAATAACTGCTGTCAAAGCAACCGCTGTCCTCCAATATACTCCTGTCAGAACTTCTTTTTCCGGTATCTAGTTCTTTCATTCCGGCAAGCAGATTATCAGCCTTCTCGCCTGCAGCCTGAAAATTAAAACGAACCGATTGTCCGGACTTTACGTTTCTCCCGGAACTGCCGGATACAGCAAATGTTCCATAACTTCCTACCCCGTTAACTGTCATTTTTCTCCTTTCTGCAGTCCGTCTGTCAGTCGGGACTGCTCCACTCCCCTGAAAGGACCGAGTGGTTACTTTATTTATCGGCTGCTTTAACCATTTCCCCCAGTCCTTTACGGATTCTTATGCGCGCATGTCAAACGGGTGATATGCTTTTTTCTCTATGGCATCCTGCTGTAATTTTTCCTCGGTTGACAGTTCCTTCGTTGATAATTTCTGTCCTGATAATTCTTTCTCTGCAGTTTCTTCTGGTGCTTTCTCCGTTGGCAGTGCTTCGATGTTTTCCGTCAGGTCACCGGTCATTTCTTCTGTCATCTGATCTGTGATCTCTGACAGCTTCTCCATATTTTCAGCAAGCATTCCCTTGTCATCGTCTGTTCCAAGCGCCTCATCCACAGCTTCTTCTTTTCTTTCTTCCTCGGTCTTTGGCTTATTCTTCTCTGCCTCTTTGGCTCTTTTCTCAGCCTCTTCCTCCGCCTCATCCATGATATGAAACATCTGCGAACTGTTATACTCCTGCTTTGCCGCAGCGATCTCATCCTCATAGGTATGGAACATTTCCAGTTTTTTGGCAATATCCTCCACCGTTTCGGTTTTCATATTTTTCAGATTTTCTTTCTGTGCCTCAAAAAATGCAACTTTACTGTCCCGCTCTGACTGTCTCTCCATTTTTTCTTTCGTGCTCTTTAACATATTCGGATTCGGATGTAAAATCCCAGACATTTGTTTTGAAAAATTGATCGTATAACTCATTTTTACCCCCGGTATTACAAATAAATCTTAACATCATTGTTTCTTTTGTTAATATCGTCATTTCTGCCATTTTGTTTAAGCAAAAAAGTGTATGGTTCTTAAATCATTTCTTTATTCTTTCAGCAGCTATTTACCTGTAATCCGCAGACACCTCCAGATAACTTCGTTTTCCGCTGATATAATCTGCATGTGCACGTTCCGGATCTTTGCCCTTAAATACGGTGCAAAGTCCACACATATCGCAGTCTGCGATACACGGAAAGGTATCTTTGATATACTGTCTTCTTTCCTCTTCTGTGGAAGATGCTATCTCTGGCGGTCTCATACTGCACCTACTTTACCAGACCGGAGTTGCTTCTGTATTCTTCATTGATCTCGCGCAGTTCCTTCTCGCCATTGATGTATGGCTCGTAAAATGCATCAACAGAACCGCCGCCTAAATTGTCACAGCCATTGCAGAAATCGCAGGCTCCCCCGCACTGGTTCAAGCCTTCCTGTACTATGCGGATTCTTTCTTCTCTTGTGGTGTCTTTGATCAGTATGCTTTTTATTTCCATGATTTTCTCCATAAATTTCTTTTTTAATTTTCAACAACAATCTCCCAGTATCCATTCTTTGGCGAGCCATGTCGAATAAGAATACCGTATTCTTTTAGTTTTTTTATATTCTTTTCTACATTTCGACTACTGATTCCTAATTGCTCTGCTAATCTTACTGCGGACAAATTAGGATCATCAGAAAGAAAGTTAAGAATTCTCTTCTGCGTATCGTTCAGTTCAATATGGCGATTCTTCTCCGTCCCTTCTCCGAACTTTCTCCGTCTCTTCTCCGTCCCAATTCTAATTCATCTATGAAATCAATTCTTTCTCGCTTTGTCAAAGAATTCTTTCTGAAAAGTTCTACACGAAACATATTATCAAATTCCTGAATTCTCGGCTTTGGAAGTCCATACTTTTCTGCTGCATTTAGAATTCTTTTAATTCCACTGCCCCATGCCTCTATAAGCCCCATCTGGCTGAATATGTTAGCAATTCCTTTGTTTCTGATTTTTGAATGACCATTCATAACTTCTTCATAAGTCAGTCCATTATATAAACCTCCCGGAGATGTTACTTCCAAACGATCATCATAAATCGCAACCTGAATACAAGATTCATCTAAAATATTTCGGTGGCAATGGGCATTAATAATCATTTCCCGGATTGCTTCTGGTGGAAGCTCATATTTTTCTTTTCTCACTAATCCCTCAATCGTTGCTCCAAGCCTTATATTTCTCAATACAAAATCTACCGTTTCCTATATCTGTGTATATATAGGACCTGTAAACTCCCGCTTATCTAAAAATACTGCTGGACCCGTCCCCTTAAATACAGCACATTGTGTTTTAGAAAACGGAAAATACCCGGATGTCAGCAACGCATAGGCATTTGTCGCCAATAATTGTCCCTCACTCTGCTTGAGAATCTTCCAATTAATAAGCTACTCCTTCTTAACAGAATATTCTGACATTCCCGCTTTTTTCCGAAAAACTTCGATATCCTGACAAAGTTTTTCTGTCGCTTCTTCAGTAACTGTATATCCCACACATGTAAGTTCATCCCATGAAATTCTAGCACCCTCCATTTCCAGTTCTTTTATCTTTTCTGGAAATGCCTGTCTGGATGTCCCTGCTACACGTATATAGGTACCATTTTCTTTTCCCTTTGATTTCAGATAATATGGTCGATTTTTTCCAGCCTCGACAGATACTATAATAATCGTCTTTCCTTCCACTGTCTGTGGTTCAATATCTGGAATGATCTGTGGCATACATGAATCTGAAACTGCAGTTGCTATCGCATCCATGGTCTGAAATAATATATCATTTTCCACACCAATAACCTGATGGTTTTTATCATCTACACCGACAATCAGCTTGCCGCCCTGCGTATTAGCAAAAGCTACGATTGTTTTCACGTACTTTTCACTTTTGTCTGGTAATGAAACTTTAGACTCTATATTTTTTGATTCACCGGAAAACATTGTACCTTTTACCATTCTGTCACTCCTATTCAATCTACAGTATAAACAATAGAATGCACGCTCCGCAAACATTCTATTGTCATGAATTAGCCTGCATCACTAACAATAGTATACCTCTTATCAGGCTCATAAACCACTTTTTCTCTTTCTCAATCATTGGGGTTCCTATCCAGAATAATATCACCTTATCACAGATACTTCTTCACCTGCTCTGCCGCTTCCTCCATTTTTACCTGTGTCTGAAGCGTCTTGTCACGGGAAGCCACCTCGACGACTCCCTGTTTCATATTTCTCGGGCTCACAATAACACGGAGCGGGATACCGAGCAAGTCGGCATCGGAGAACATGACACCGGCACTCACGGTTCTGTCATCATAAATAACCTCGATCCCCATCTCCTGCAATTTCTCATACAGATCATCCGCAAACTTTCTGACTTCCTCATTGTCCGCTCTTACCGCACAAAGATGAACCTGCCACGGCGCGATCGATTTTGGCCAGATCGGTCCGTACTCATCATGATGTGCCTCGCAGACAGCGGCGGCAAGTCTGCCGACACCAATGCCATAACAGCCCATGATTGGTGTTTTGCTCTCTCCGTTCTGATCCACATAAGTCATCTTCATGGCTTTCGTATATTTATCTCCAAGCTGGAAGATGTTTCCGACCTCGATTCCTCTGGAAATACGGATCGTCTTTTTTCCGCATTTCGGGCAGATACCGCCCTCATATGCCTTTGCAAAATCATGATATTCTGCATCCGGCACATCTCTTTGCATATCAAGTCCCTTATAATGGTACTCGTCCTCATTTGCACCACAGGAAAGGTTATTTCTGTTTTCTAATGATCTGTCATATAAAACGATGGCATCTCCATTTATTTTCAGTCCGACCGGTCCGATATAACCTGCGTTTAATCCGCACTCTTCGGTGATGATGGCTGGATGTATCTCATCTTTCAAATAGTTGACCAGTTTTGTCTCATTAATTTCAAGATCGCCGCGGATAAATACGACCACATAGGTGTCATCCAAATTTTTCTGGTATACAACTGCCTTACAGGAATTGCAGGTTTCATCCCCGAAAAATTTACAGATATCCTCGATCGTATGAATGTCCGGCGTATGCACTTTTTCAAGTTCTGCGGACACTGCATCTCTTGCTATATCAGAGATATTTTCTGCCGCTTCCATATTTGCGCGGAAATCACATTCATTACACAGCACGATAGAATCCTCACCGACCGGGGTAAGAAGCATGAACTCATGGGAAAGGCTTCCACCCATCATACCGGAATCTGAAGCCACCGATACGACCTCCGGGATGCCTGCTCTCTCAAAAATACGCTCGTATGCTTTGTGGCATTTTTCGTAGTACTGGTTTAAATCTTCCTGACTGGTGTGGAAGGAATACGCATCTTTCATTGTAAACTCGCGCACGCGGATCAATCCGGCTCTCGGTCTTGCCTCATCCCGGAATTTTGTCTGGATCTGGTAGATCATAAATGGGTATTTGTTGTAACTTTTGGCGTATTCGCGCACTAAATGTACGGCAGCCTCCTCATGTGTCATTCCAAGCACCATCTTTGCATTGTTCCGGTCAGTAAAACGTAATAATTCTTCTCCCACGCTCTCATAACGGCCGGATTCTTCCCAAAGGGATGCCGGCATCACAACTGGAAATGATACTTCCTGTCCGTCTAATTTATCCATCTCCTCACGCAGGATCTGCTCGATTTTGTGTGTGATCCGTTTGAGTGGAAGGTAGGAAGAGTAAATGCCGTTTGCCATGTATTTCATGTAGCCGCCTTTTACCATCAGGGCATGGCTGTCGATCACGCAGTCTGCCGGTCTCTCACGAAAACGTTCTCCGATTAATTTTTCTAATTTCATTGTCTGCCTCCTTTTTGTTTGCATAAATGGAAGATGATGATATCAAAAGATGTGTTTTTCATCTTTTGATATCCGAATCCTGTACATTAAAAAAGTCCCAAGCTGCAACTAAATACAGCTTAGGACGAATTATCTTAATCCGCGGTACCACCTAATTTCAGGATGTTCCTGCACTCCGGTACAAATTTTCATTGATACCTTATCTCTGTAACGGGAGAACCCGGCATAGCCTGATGTTTCCATTCGGTATGCAGCTCCATGACCGGTTCATCATGTTCCGTGAAAGACTCGCACCTGCCGTCCTCTCTCTGGACACTTTCCATGATTACTATTTCACTTCCTCGCATTAACCGTACTTTAGCATTTTGTGCGCGGATTGTCAATCCTGATCCTGCACAAATTCTTCCCGCATCGGTGTAAAAATATCTAAGAGGATTCCCTCTTTCAGGCAGACACAGCCGTGCTCGATGGAATCTCTCTTTAACAGGGCATCACCAGGATTTACGATCTTCTTTTCTCCGTTGATTGTAAATTCAAACTGACCAGACACCACATAGGTGATCTGAGTGTGCGGGTGATGATGCAGTGCACCGATGGCACCTTTTTCAAAATGATTCTCCACACACATCATCTCATCGGCGTACGCTAATATTTTGCGCTTCACGCCCTCGCCGCAAACTTCTGCATCAATTTCATTGTTAAAGTTCCAGATCTGATTTTTTTTCGTTTTCATATGAAATCCCCCTCGTATAATATTATTGATTTTGTTTTTTCAGATAACGCACCAGCGCTAAAATACAGACCATATCGATAAACACAACGACCACGATCGATCCCATTCCATAAAAGATACCTGCTGTCTCTGCGATCTTCCCAATGATCGACGGCATTACGATCGAACCGATACTTGCAATTGTTAAAATAAAACTCCACGCGATCGGATATTTTTCAATGAGATTTCCTGCAAAGGAAACCGTCGTCGGATAAATTCCCGCCATGCTGTAACCGAAACCCATGATACCGATCACGATCCATACGGTACTGCGGCTGAATAACAGTAAAAAGAAAAAGCATACAAGTCCTACGCCCATGATCGGCAGCAGTTTTTCTTTTTGCATTCTGGTGGACAGCCAGGCTGTCGTCAGACGTCCTGCTAAAATCATCACCCAGAGTACACTCGCCGTCATCTGGGATAGGGATGCCGGCAGAAATCCTGTATCCTTAAAATATGTGATCATCCATCCGATGACACCCTGCTCCGCGCAGAGATAGAAAAATAATGTTGCAACGCACAGATAAAACAGCGGTTCTGAGAAGAATCCGAAACTGCCGCCTTTTTTCTCTTTTTCCACCCGGTCATTTTCCATTGGGATCATTGCGTATAAAATCCAGCTTAAAATTCCCATCGCAAGCATAAAATAACACGCTGTGATCCAGCCGGATTCCCCTGTTGCCGTAAACAGTGTCAGAAGAATCGGGAATAAAAATGCCCCGACAGAGAACATCGCATGCAGTCCATTGATCGTCCATGCTTTTCCCGGTGCTAAACTGTTGATTGCCGTGTTACAGAAATTACTCGTTGCTCCTCTCGCAACACCTGTCAGGAAAAATGCCATTGCAATGCACCAGTTGTGATTTCCGAAAATGATCAGCACATACGAAAGTGCAAAAAACAGATTAAAAAACAAAATACTCTTTTTTCTTCCAATCGCGACCGGCAGCAATCCTGCGGTAAAACTAGAAAACAGATTTCCCACAGAATGCAGACTTACGATCAATCCGCAAAATGCATAATCTAGTCCTCTTGCATCCCTGATAAAAGGAAGCAGGGATCCAATCGAAAGTGCCAGCATTCCATTCAGCAAAAAAACACTGTAGTTGCATAAAAACTGTTTCTTTTTTATTTTATCCTGTAAAAAATCCATCTGTTTCTCCTCACTCATTATTTTCTTCGATAATCTGTTCGATCACGTCCATGTAGTCCGCGCAATACTTTTCATACACGCCCATGACCGCCTCCTGAAAACGCTTTTTTTCTGCCGCAGAAAGTTCTACCACTTCCACACCCTGTTTCAAAGCGATCTCCTTAGAATCCGCCTCACGTTCTTTCCACAACTTTCTCTCATACAGCGCAGATTCTTTTGCGCACTCTAAGATCATCTGACGGTCATCTTCCGAAAGCTTGTTCCATGTATGTTTCGAACAGATCTGCATCTCCGGTACCCGGTTGTGTTCATCAACTGTATAATATTTCGCCACCTCATAATGATTCATCGCCTCATAAGAAGGCCAGTTATTCTCCGCCCCGTCCACCGTTCCGCGCTCTAATGCGGAATAAACATCCGCATAGGGAATCGGCAGTGCCGTCGCGCCAAGTGCCTCCACCATATCGACCATCACCTCCGATTCCTGCACACGGATACGCATACCTGCCATATCCTCAAGACAGGTGATCGGCTTTTTAGAATTATAAAAATTTCTTGCTCCCGCATCATACCAGGAAAGGCCAATCAGTTCGCTTTTACTTACTTTCTCCAAAAAGTCACTACCGATCCTGCCATCTAACACTTTCCACATATGATCCGAATCAGAATACAGATATGGCATCTGCAAAACATTTAATTCCGGTATGTACTCTGCTAACTGCGACAGGGAAACCCTTGCAAAATCAATGCCTCCATACTGCATCTGTGCGATCACACCGCTCTCTGCACCAAGTTCCCCCTCTGCCTGAACTAAAATCTTTATTCTTCCGCTGCTCTCCCTCTCCACCAGCTCGGCAAACTTTTTTGCCCCAAGTGTTGTCGGATAATCCTCCGTCTGGTTCTCCGCATAGGACAGGACAAATTCGGGAGCTCTCACGCTGCGCAGCCTGTGATACAGAAAAAATCCGGCGCTCAAAACCACTGCCGCAAACAAAATCAAGATTCGTCTTTTTTTCATTTATCCCAATCCTCCGGCAGTGTTCCCTTTGTTCATCTGTTTTAAAATCTCCATGCGGTATTCCGTAGGAGTACTTCCCATGGCACGCTTAAATACTTTTGCAAAATAATTTGAATCCCGGTATCCCACATTTACGCTGATATCTTTTACATTGATACGGACATCGGCAAGAAGCTGCTTTGCCCTCTCCAGCCGGTACTCTGTCAGATATCCAATGAAACTTTTATCAAAACACTGTTTGAATATTTTGCAGAAATAGGCGTCTGAATAATTCATCTTCTCCGCTACACTCTGTAAAGAAATATCTTCTTTATAGTGCATGTCAATATACTGTCTGATATTTTCTGCCACAGCGCTCATCCTGACATTGCCATTTTCCAGTTCTGCATCCTTCTTTTTTTCCTGCATATCCACAGGCTTTTCCCGGACATTTTTCTGCGATCCATCTGCCTTTTCCTCAAGCAGCCGTATTGCTTCCTCAAGCACCGCCACCAGTTCTTCCTCAGTCCCTGGTTTCAGCAGATAATCCAGTGCATGTACGGAGATCGCACGTTTTGCATAACTGAATTCATCAAATGCAGTCAGAAAAATAATGCTGCAATCCCTGTCTTTCTCCCGGATCTGCTCCGCTGCCTCCAAACCATTCACACCCGGCATCTCAATGTCAAGCAGCGCGATCTTACAATCTTTTTCTGTAAAAAACTTTGCCGCCTCCCTGCCGTTTACGGCTTCCACAACTTCTAACTGTCCGGAAAAATATTTTTTTATCGTTCTCCCCACAATCATTCTCTCTATCGGCTCATCGTCCGCCACCAACACACGGTACATCATGCTCCCCCACTTCCTTATGTCTGATCTGTATTTTTACCACAGTCCCCACATCTTTTTTACTGTAGATTTCTACATTTCCATCCTGATACATTGCACGGATCCGCCGGAAAATATTGCCAAGGCCAATGCCTGTCTTTCCATCTTCTTTTTCCAGTTCTCCCCGCAGATGCATAAGTGCTGCTTCGTCCATTCCAAGCCCGTTATCCCCAATGGTAATTAACGTAAATCCATCTTTCTGCCAGATATGTACCCGGACAGTCCCACCTTCTTCTTTTTTCGAAAGTCCATGAATGATGGCATTTTCCACCAGCGGCTGAAATGTAAATGCCGGAACAATGACTTTATCTGCATCCACGCTGCAATCCTTTCGGTATGTGATTCTGTCTCCGAAACGCATCTGCTGCAGATACATATAATCTTCCATAATTTTTAATTCCTGTGACAGGCACACCTCCGTGTCCTGATTTTTCAGGTTATAGCGGAAAAGTGCCGACAATGCACGGATCATTTTTTCAGTAGTTTCCGCTTCCTCAAGGCTTGCCATTCCACCGATGACATTTAAGGTATTGAACAGAAAATGTGGATTGATCTGGCTTTTTAGAAGTTCAAGCTTTGTCATCTCCAGACGCTTTTCCGTCTCTAACTTTTCAAGCTCCTCCTCATGCAAAAGATCTAAGGTCTTTCTTTTTTCCTCCAGTGCCTGGATATACTCTCCTGTGGCGAATTTCATTTTATTGAACGCCCGGACCAGTTCACCAAGCTCATCCTTGTTGTCCACCTCAACATCCCTGATAAAGAAATCATTTGCAGCAATTTTCTGTGATGCATGTACCAGTTTAAAAATCGGTGCCATGATCGTTTCTTTCATCAGTGCCGCCATCTCTGCAATTCCAAAAAGAAGCAGGATTCCTGCAAAAATTACCACCAGCGGAACACTGATCAGTGTCGGAACTTTTTTCTGGTACGAAACATCTCCCTCCTCGATCGTATAATTCATAAGTGTTCCGGCATAATCTTTTAAGTAGTCCTGCATGTCATAAACTTCATACAGCCTGCTGACATAATCTGTCACATTATCTTCCATGGACAGGATTGCATCTCTTTTAGTGCAATAAACTTCATAGCTGCTGCGGATCGACCATGTTTTTGCATAGCGGAGTTCCCCGATCCTGCGATACTGGAATGGCAGATCATAAACCGCATGTTTTGTACGTTTCATGGAACGCTCTAACGCTTCTTTTTTCTCCGTATCCGGATTTCTCATATAGCTTTCAAACAGTGTGCTCTCCTGCTCTAATGCCTGGATCAGTTCACTGCACTTTGCATTGTCCTGCAAAATACCATTAAAATCGGTCAGTGAAAACCGGACAACCCAGACATTAAAAACAACGGAAAGCAGGATGGTCACACAGACCATCCCGGTAAACACTGCTATTTTCTTTTGAATGGTAAGCTCCTGCCACCACTTTTTTATCCTTTTCTTCAAGCTGTTTGTCCCATCCTGCTTCTTTCTCCATTTAGCTGTCTGATCTGCCAGCCCGCATACACTAATTCGTCTCTGCGATCCTTTCTTTTGCAAATGCAAAAAATGGTTCTTTCTGTGCTCCCAAAATACGGTTTGTAAGCATATATCCATGTCTTGCATCGGAAAAAACGATCATCATGCCAGGCTCGTTTGCCACCCGCAGCTTTTTCCATCCAATGCTTTCCTTTTCTTTCCCCACAGTCACATGGAGTCCCGCATCGTCAAAGGAAAGTTCTACATCTTTCGGCATCGTTTTTGCCTGCCCTTTGGCTTTCAGATAGATCGCGATCGGCTGGATCACCGGAAACAGCAGACATCCAAAGAGCATCAGCATCTGCATCAGATCCCCTGAGGTACGGAAAAATTTTGCTGTAAATAAAATCATCGCCACCGTAAAGACCATGTTGCAGACTCCCGCCACCGAACGATATGTCCGGCTCATTGTCAGTTTCCAGAAATCTCCTGCGGTCACTTCGCTCTTAAATTGATATGTCATGCCATTTCCTCCCGTAATTCTAAAATCATCCGCCGTAGCCGCCAAATACTCTCGGTAACAGAAGGCTTACTTCCGGAATGAATGTAAGTAACATTAATACAATGATCATACAGATATAGAATGGAAGTGTTGCCTTTACGACACGTTCCATTTTTACACCGCTGACTGCGGAACCGATAAATAATACGGATCCAACCGGTGGTGTCAAAAGACCGATACCACAGTTTAATACCATGATGATACCGAACTGTACCGGATCAATGCCGATTGATGTTGCGATCGGAAGTAAGATCGGTGTTGCGATCAGGATAATCGGTGCCATATCCATGATACAGCCAAGGAACAGAAGAATCAAGTCAATTAAAAGTGCAATCACGATCGGGTTTGTTGAAAATCCTACGATCGCATTTGCTACCATATCCGGTACATGTAATGTGGTAAGGCAGTAACCGAAAATACTCGAAGTAGAAATCAGGATCAATACGATCGATAAGGTATCGATACACTGTTCTAAACATTTCCATACACCTTTCCAGTCAAGTCCTTTGTAAATATATACACTGACAATCAGGCTGTAAAATACAGCGATTGCTGCGGACTCTGTTGCGGTGAACCATCCGGCAACTACACCGATAACTACGATAACAACCGCTGCAAGTGCCCAGATAGAAATACCAATCTGCTTCAATAATCCCTTAAAGCTGAACTTATCTCCCTTTGGATAATGTTTCTTCTTTGAGATAATGTAAGAACCTACCATCAGGGAAACTGCAAGTAAAGCACCCGGCAGATATCCTGCAAGGAATAAACTTCCTACGGAAATACCACCTGCTGACATTGCATAGATAACCATGTTGTGGCTTGGCGGAACCCAAAAGTCCCTCACAGGAAGAAGTAATGGTAACTGCGGTAGAAAAATCATCATCATATCCCTGATCTACCATCATTGGGATCATGATACTTCCGATAGAAGCAGTATCAGCAGATGCAGAACCGGAAATTCCACCGAAAAAATAAGATGCTACGATATTTACCATTGCCATACCACCGGTCATCCAACCGACGCAGGCATTGGCAAGTGCAATCAGTTTTTCTGATATACCACCGGTACCCATCAGTACACCCATCGTGATAAAGAACGGCACTGCCATCAGACTGAAAGAACTGATTCCTTTTACCATCTGCTGACAGATCGTGGTAAGCGGCAATCCCTGTGTCAGTAAACAAAGTAATGATGACAATGCAACTGCATATGCAATCGGAAATCTAAGGAGTATCATTACTAAAAAGCTGATCAGCAATACTGTGATTGCAATTCCTTGTGCGCTCATTATTTTTCCTCCTTTACAAAAATTCCTTTGATATGGTTATAAACTGCTTCAATCTCAAATACCACCATTGCAATTCCTGCAAGTGGGATTGGGAAATACATCCAGAATTTTGAAACACTTGGCATACTTACATAATTTCCTTTTGCACCGATCTGGACTGCATAGGAAAATCCTACTGTAATCATTACCACACCAAGGATTAATACTGCCACATCTGCTAAAATATCCAGTGCACGGATCACGGATTTTGGCAGATACTGGTCAAATGCCGTCATACGGATATGTGCATTTCTTCTGATTGCAAGTGCTGCGGACAATACTGCCATGTAGGACATCAGTGTCAGAACGACTTCCTCGCTCCATGCCGGATCCGGCACAAACGGAACGTATCTTCCGACAACGCAGACGCTTGTGATCACAAGATCTGCCGTCAGCAATAATTTACATATGAATAAAACGATCTTATATGTAATGTCATATGCCGGTTTTATTTTATCAACGGTCTGAAAAAATTTTGGCATAAACTCATCTTCCTCCTTTAAAAATAGCCATCTTTAGAAAAGGAGCACAGAGAGCAGGTATTCTCTCTGTGCTCCTTTGATACATCAGTCTTTTAGTTTGCCATATCAAGAATCTGCTGATATAACTCTTTGTTATCTTTTGTTGCCTCTTCGATCACATCTTTACATGCATCCTGCCATGGTGTGATATCCTCTACTTCAACAACGTTGCATCCATCTGCTTTTAACTCGTCTAAGATCTTGTTTTCTGTCTCCTCAGAGATCTTGCGGTTGTACTGGGAAGCGTACTCACCAGCTTCTGTTAATACATCCTGCTGTTCCGGTGTTAATTTATCCCATGCCTCATCTGTGATAACTACCTGAATTGCTCCTAATGTATGTCCATCTAAGATCAGGTTGTTTGCAACTTCCGGGAATGCATTTGCCTGATAGTTTGCGATCGGCTGCTCTGCTGCATCAACAACACCTGTCTGTAATGCGGAGTATAACTCACCCATAGCAACAACGGTCGGGTTTGCTCCAAGTGCCTCAACCATGCCCGTCATGATCGGGTCATTTGATACACGGATCTTCATGCCTGCAAGATCTTCCATTCCGGAAACCGGTTTTACGGTAAAGAAATGACGGAAACCTTCCTCTCCGTAGAACAGTCCGCGGATACCGCTTCCATTCTCATGCGGCTCAAGTAAAAATTCCTGTGCCAGATCTGATGTAGCGAAATTCCAGAAATGATCTCTGTTTACGAATGTGAACGGTACAGATAAAAGACTGGATTTTTCTCCGCCGTAGCTTGTCAGTGCGAATGCAGAGATACGTGCCATATCGATCGTACCGCCGCCGCCAAGCATGGTATCTAAGACATCTGACTCAGCTCCTAATACACCGTTTGCCTGAATATCGATCGTGATGCTTCCGCCGGAAAGCTCTTCGACTTTGTCTTTGAAAGCGGTTGCTGTCTGTCCAACGATGGTTCCCTCTAACGGGTTAACCTCTGCATAAACCAGTGTGACCGCCGGTCCGACCGGTTCTGTTGCGCTGTCCCCTGAGGATGCTGCCTCAGTTGTTGTTTCTGCTTCTGCTGCATCTGATGTTGCGGACGCATTAGATGTTGATGCTGCATTTGTTGTTCCGCCGCTGTTTCCACCTGTATTTGGTGACTGTAAGCCACACGCTGTCATGGAAAATACCATTGCTGCACATACGATTGCGGATAAAACTTTTTTCTTCATAAGAAACCCTCCTGTAATTGGTTAATTTGTTTGCTGCGCTGCCCCTCTTTGCCGCTGCAACTTTATGATTTAATTATAGGCAGAATCTTGTACAAAGAAAACCGTATTATTTTTGTATTGTTAGCACATTCTTAACATTTTTTAGATTTTATTAATATTTTCTTGATATTTTTGTACAGTATGTAGATATTTTTTTGCTTTTTTATATGTGAAACTAAACAAAATCCTATACATCATCATTTCTTCTCATCCAAAAGCATCACACCCTCCGCCGGATTATGGTCGATTGCACCAGCTATCGGTGATGCAACACCTTTTGCCCAGTGCCATGCAAGCGCGATCTGCTGCATTTTCACACCGTGACGTTCCGAAAGTTCATGCACTCTTGTGACGATAATCTGTCTGGATTGAAATATACCTTAGAGGCGCTTACAACTTTGTCACGGGCAATATTCTTTTTGAGCGCCTGTCCTGAATATTCCTCGCGCGTTCCTGCGGAATATCCGTTTGCCGTACTAAAAAAGCATTACCACAAGTCCTAAAATAACCAGTATCACACCCGTTGCACGGTTTAAGGTCTTCGGCGTTGCTTTGTTGGCAAAAACAGCCGCGATTCTCGCCCAGATCAGGGTAAATACAACACACAAAATCAATACGGTCCAGTCCGGTGCACCACCGATTGCAAAGTGCGAAGCCGCTCCGGTAAGTGCCGTAAAGGTCATGATAAACACACTCGTTCCAACGGCTGTCTTTAATTCATATCCAAGCACAGAGGTCAGGATCAGAAGCATCATCATGCCGCCGCCCGCACCGACAAAACCACAGATAAATCCTATGAGGACACCGCATATAACAGACTGCACTGCCCGCTTCTCCGCCGACACTCCCTGCATCGCCTCTTTTGTGGTCATGACCGGGCGCACGATAAATTTAATTCCTAAAAGGAATGTCATAAAGACTGAAAAGTTCCCCATGGCCGCAGATGGGACCAGACTTGACACATAGCTTCCAAAAACGGTAAATAAAAGTACGCTCACCATCATGATGATACCGTTTCGGATATCGAGATTTTTATTTTTTCCGTATGTATACGCCGACACCGCACTTGCAAGAACGTCCGAGGATAATGCGATTCCCACCGCCATATACGGATCCATCCCTAGAAATGTGATCAGCATTGGACTGATGACCGCCGCGGCGCTCATTCCCGCAAAACCGGTTCCAAGCCCTGCCCCCATACCTGCAAAAAAAGTAACGATTATTGTAAGTAACATGTTCATGTCAGTGCTCCCCTTTCAGCATTTCATCCAGATTCTTTTCCATCTGGTTGAGGATCTCTGCCATCTTTTTCCGTTTCTCCTCATCCACGCCAGACAGTATCTGTTCCACAAAATCCTGCTGCAGTTTTTTCCCGTTTTCGATCACAGGCTCTGCTTTTTTCGTGCAGATCAGCTCGACTTTTCTCCGATCACCCTCCACTGCTTTCCTCTCAAGGTATCCATCCCGCACCAACTTCTCAACATTGACAGAGACAAGGTTCGCCTTTATTTTCCGTACTTCCACAATATCACTCGCCGTTTTATAATCCGGGTTATTTGCCAGAAACATCAGTATATCAAACGCAGTCTGTGGCAGTTTCAGTTCCCTGCAGAGTGTCTTGCAGGTTGCACTGTACGCCAGTGACATTTTGTGGGCAAATTCAATACTCATATTTATCATGATCCGCCTCCATTTACTTCTTTTTTGTATTGTTCATTTTTGAAGTAATTATATAGCATTTTTCCAAAATGTCAAGACTGGATTTTTCTCTCTTAATCTTCCTCCCTTGTGATATTTCTCACCCAGATATACTTTTTATAATGCAGATAAACCGCCGGTATCTTCACGATCTCATCCAGATTGACAATGCAGTATACCACCATGACAGGGATTTTTAATGCAAGCGCTTCCAGAAATCCTTTGTGAGCAGCCGGTCTGCGGGAACAAACTACGTTTTCAGATTTGAATCACCCTGCCGGTCGTCGCATTCACCCTGTGCGAGATGGAGATCACCGTCCGATTCTCACTTACCCGCTTTAATGCCTGCAAAACTTCTTTTTCGGTCTGTGCATCCAGGTTTGCCGTGATCTCATCTAAAAGGAGCAGTTTCGGCTTTGCCGCCGCTGCACGGGCGATCGACAATAGCTGCCACTGTCCCTGTGAAAAGATTTCATCGGAACATGGCGTATCGTACCCGTTTTCCAGACTCATGATCGTATCCGAAAGCCCTGTCATCTGTGCCGCCGCACGGACATCCTCCATAGTGATCGACGGATCGTACAGCGTGATCTGCTCTTTTACCGTTCCCGGAACCATATGAAAAGCCTGCTCCACATAGCCAAAAAGATGCCGTTTCTCTGCATCCGGGATATCTTGTGCCGGAACTCCCTGTATCAGCACGCTGCCCTCCTTTGGCTCATAAAGTCCCAGCAGCAGCTTGAATATCGTACTTTTGCCTGCGCCGGTGCGACCGGAAAGTGTAACCTGTTCTCCTTCTTTTACCTGAAAACTGAGACCATTTAGCACATTTTGTTCTTCGTAGGCAAATGTCACATTCTGAAATTCCACAAATACGTTATCTTTCTTTTGTGTACTCTCTTTTCTGTAATCAGTCTTTTCCGGTAATTCTTCCAGACTGAAAAATTCATTGATCCTGTGCACGCCCGCCACAGCAGACTGTATGGTCTGGATCTCCATTCCAAGGCTCTCCACCGGGGAAAAGATCTGCGAAATATAGTTCATGACAGCGACCGCCGTACCAGCCGACATTCCAAACAGACTTAATACATTCGCATTGCCGGAAGCCGAAAAAAGCATGACAACCGCCACAACCACCGCATTCAGGATCAGAATGACTGGTGAATAGACTGCATCATAAAAATTTGTCTGCTCCATCGCCCGGTAGCTCTCGCCGATGCAGGTATCATAACGCTCTGCCATATAGTTTTCTTTGCCGAGACTCCGGATCGTTCTGATGTTGTGAAGCGTCTGCGGAACATGGCCCAGGGCACGGCTGACAGCACGGCGGTTTTCGATCTGCGCGGTCAGCATATTTTTCTGCACGATGCGCGTAAACCAGAACAGAAACGGCAGCAACACCAAAAGCACAATGGCAAGCCCCTTGTTCCGAAACCAGATGACGGCAAGAATACTGACGATCTTGCATGCATCGGAAAACATGCTGATAATGCCTGATGTAAACAGGTTTTCCACCGTATCAACATCCCCGACGAACCGGGAAACCACTGACCCCGGCTCCTGATGTGTCAGTGCATCTGCCGTCAGATCCGTATATTTATCCATCAGGCTGCTTCGCAGTGCGTGCGTGATTTTCTGCCCGAACACAATCAGCAGTCCTTCCCTTGAACTTTCCAGTGCCCCCATGAGCAGTGTAAATCCAAAATATGCAAAGATCAGATAAAATGATACCACATTTCCCGTCGTCATGGTATCTATAATAGTTCCAAGAATGAGCGGTGGAAGAAGCGCTGTCAGGATTGCACCGGCCACTGCACACACGATCCCGGCGGAAAGCCACTTCTGTTTTTTTATCGTCCGCCACATGACACTGCCTACATTTTTACTGCTATGCGTCCCGCTGTTCAATTTGCTGCACGTCCCGCTATGCATTATTCTGCACGCCCCCTTTCTTTTCTGCCTTGTTCTGTTTCAGCACATTTTCCTGCATTTACTTTCTCCGCCGTACTTCCCTTCGTCTGCTCCTCATAAAGTCTTGCATATTCCGGGTATTTTTCCATGATCTCCTCATGTGTGCCGACCGCCGCATGCCCATGCTCCATCCAGATCACCTGATCCATTTCCGGGAAAAGATAGAGTCTGTGGGATAACAGGATCACGATGCTGTCTGACGTCATCGCCTTTAAATTGGTATATACTTCCTGTTCCGTATTCCGGTCAAGTGCGGAGAAAGGATCATCTAAGATCAGCACCGGTCTTTTATGGCACAAAGTTCTCGCAAGTGCAAGACGCTTTGCCTGACCACCGGAAAGTCTGACTCCTCCACTTCCCACAACCGTGTCAGGTCCCTGTTCCATCTCTGCAACTTCTCTATCAAAACATACTGCTTTCAAATAAGTTTCTGTATCCTCATTTTCTCCCATCAGAATATTGTTTTTTATACTGTCATCAAATAATTCCGGGTCGTGTCCTAAATAACCAATGGTTCCGGTCAACACACTATTTCCCATCTCGTTTAACTCTCTGCCCGCAAAACGGATACTTCCCTGATAAGGATATTCGCACAGAAATGTCTTTCCAAACGTAGACTTGCCGGACGCAACGGCACCGGTAACACCAATGATCTGTCCCGGTTTTGCAGAAAATGTGATATCCTCATAAATATCTGTCCCGCCCGGATATGCAAAACTCAAATGGGAAACCGTAAGCTCTGCCTGTTTTTGCACTCTGCTTTCACTTTCATGTTCCACACATTTCATGAGGGGTTTGATCCTCTTCCAGGAAACCTGTGCCTTGTGAACTGCGTTAAAAAGTTTTGCCGCACTCGATGATTTTACCGAAAGTTTGGTAAAACAGGTAAGAAATGTGGTAAATGCCGCAACATCCCAGACTCTCCAGCCACTTCCAAGCACGTTTTTACCTCCAAAATATAAAATGAAAATGACACCCGCCATCGAGATGACACGGTAGATCGGCGGAAATGCCGCGCTCCATATATTCGCCCGCACCGCAGATTTTTCGTAAGCTGAAAGATTTTTCTCATACGCATTTTTTCGCTCCTGCTCACATCCATAAACACGATAGGTGACCGCATTGGATGCCCGGTCTAAGGTGGCGGCACTTAAGATCCCGGACTGCTCCTTATAGGCTGCCCCGGTTCTCTGCACAATTCCTTTCATCTTCTCTGCCAGAAAATACGAAACCGGCGGGAACAGCATGCTTAAAAGCGCAAGTCTCCAGTCATAAAAGAGAAGCATTCCGGCATATGCAAGCAAAGCTACCCCTGTATCAAATATCTCCGTGGTAAATTTCCGCATGCCCTCCGCACAGTCATCCACATCCAGAATCGCTTTTGTCATGACATTTCCGGCGCCTTCCTCTTCCAGTTCTGCCCGGCTTTTATGCACAAGGCTGTCATACAAAACATGTTTCATGCGCCGGTTGACATTGTTTGCAAAACGTCTCACATAAAAACGCTTGATATATCTGGAACTCTGCACCACTGCGATTGCGATCACATAGGCTGCGACCAGTTTTCCCATATCAGGAAATCCTGCCCTGCCGCCAAGGATATCCACCAGACAGCCCGCCATTTTTCCCTCAAACCATGGCCCGGCAAGGAGTCCTAAATTGTAAATCAGCCCGGAGACTGTCACCGCAAGAAGAACTTTCCACTCCATTTTAAAATAGGAAATCACATGGTCTGCCTCAAATTTTTGTTTTTCACTTCCAGCATTTTTTCTGTCGTACTTATCACTCATCTGACTCACCATCCATTTCCATCCTGTCGTCTGAACCGGACTGCACGAGTTTTGACACATCGCAAAACTCTGCCCGCCGCTGTTCCTTCGACCGCCAGTAAAGTTTATCTAACGTCTCAAGAAATGCCGCTTTTTCCTCCTTGGGCAGCTCCGCTAAAAGCCACTCATAAAACACGCTCTCAATGGACGCCTTTGAATTTTTTAACTGTTCCGCTTTCTCTGTCGCATACAAAAGCTGGCTTCTTCCATCCTCCGGGTTCGGTTTCCGGTAAAGATATCCTTTGCTCTCTAAATTAGCCGCACGCCTTGCAGCAGCCCCTTTATCAATCTTTAACTGCTCTCTGACTTTCGCCTGTGTGACGCCGGGATTGTGCCGGATGAAATGGATAAAATCAAATTCTGCCGTTCCGATTCCTTCCTCTTTCATCATCTTTAATGTAAACTCCCCCGCTTCACGCGCGATCTTTGTGATTTTTCTTCCTGACTCGTCCATTGCGATCTCCACTCCTAACCAACTCTGAAAATTAAAATCTAACTTATGACTTTCCAATTAGCATACAAAAAATAGATGTACCTGCATCTAACCAGATGATAGTACATCTATTTTTGTGTGTCAATTTATCTTTTTCTTACTTTGCACAGGAAAAAACTTTTTCCTGATTTGATTCATCAATGAAATCTTTCTTACTTCTCACTCCAGATTTTTCTATATTTCATAAAATAGTAAATACTCATGATCATACTGAGTATCTCGCCCGTTGTGATCGACAGCCAGACTCCGTCCATTCCAAGCAGATTTGGTAATATCAGTACCGGCAGCAAATATCAATATGCCAGTACACTAGCCCATGTTTCTGCTATTTTTACTCCACCTTCGGCAGCCCTGCAAATCCCACTGCAAGCTCTTCATCGGTCGGAATATAGTCTGTCATCTCTCCATTGTTAAACTTCTCATATGCAACCATATCAAAATAGCCGGTTCCGGTAAGTCCAAAAACGATAGTCTTTTCTTCTCCGGTTTCTTTACATTTCAACGCCTCGTCAATGGCAACACGAATCGCATGAGAACTCTCCGGTGCCGGAAGGATTCCCTCTATTCTTGCAAACTGCTCTGCTGCTTCAAATACAGAAGTCTGCTCTACACTCCTTGCCTCCATCAGTCCGTCATCATAAAGCTGTGACAGAGTTGAACTCATGCCGTGATAGCGAAGTCCTCCGGCATGGTTTGCAGATGGAATAAATCCGCTGCCAAGTGTATACATCTTTGCTAACGGACAGACCCTTCCGGTATCACAGAAATCATATGCATAGCGGCCTCTCGTAAGACTCGGACAGGATGCCGGTTCGACTGCGATAAATTGATAGTCTTTTTCACCACGCAGCTTTTCTCCCATAAACGGAGAGATCAGACCCCCAAGATTGGAACCGCCGCCTGCACATCCGATAATGATATCCGGCGTAATATCATACTTTTCCAGAGCAGCTTTTGTCTCAAGTCCAATGACTGACTGATGTAACAATACCTGATTTAACACACTTCCCAATACATAACGATATCCTTCTCTCGTCGTTGCAGCTTCTACTGCCTCGGAGATTGCACAGCCAAGACTTCCTGTTGTGCCCGGATGCTCTGCTAAAATCTTTCTGCCGACTTCTGTTGTCTCAGACGGTGACGGGGTTACACTTGCTCCATATGTGCGCATTACCTCACGGCGGAATGGTTTCTGTTCATAGGAAACTTTTACCATATAGACTTTACAGTCAAGATCAAAATAAGCACACGCCATAGAAAGTGCAGTTCCCCACTGTCCAGCACCTGTCTCTGTTGTCACACCTTTTAATCCCTGCTTCTTTGCATAATATGCCTGTGCAATCGCAGAGTTTAATTTATGGCTTCCACTTGTATTGTTTCCCTCAAATTTATAGTAGATCTTTGCCGGAGTCCCCAGTTTTTTTTCCAGACAATATGCTCTCACCAGTGGTGACGGACGGTACATGCGGTAAAAATCACGGATCTCCTGTGGAATATCGATGTATGGGTTGGTATCATCGAGTTCCTGTTTTACCAGTTCATCACAGAATACATGCCCCAGTTCCTCCGCGGTCATCGGTTTTAGAGTTGCCGGGTTCAAAAGCGGTGCTGGTTTGTTCTTCATATCAGCGCGCACATTGTACCATTGTGTCGGCATCTCATTCTCTTCCAGATAAATTTTATACGGTATTTTCTTTTCGCTCATCTTCTCCTCTTTTCCGCAACTTTTATCGTTACTTTACTGTTATGATTCTCTGATTCATGATTTTATCTATATTTTAGTATGTTAGCACATTGAAGCGCCGCAGTCAATAACTTTGGATCTTAATATCGGCATCGACGAAAGCCGTAACACCTGTTTACCCCAAATTGCGTTTCTTTTTATTCCACTCTTGCAACACTGCTGACACCCTCCGGCGTCCGCTGCTTTGTCACAATTATTTTTTTGTCGATCTGGTCTTTTAATTCAGATACATGTGAAATAATTCCTACCAGACGATTTCCCTCGGTGAGCTGCAGCAATGCTTTTAACGCCTGTTCTAAGGCATCCTCATCGAGTGATCCAAATCCCTCGTCCACAAACATGGAATCCATACGGATTCCACCCGCATAAGACTGTATCTCATCCGACAGTCCAAGCGCAAGTGACAATGATGCCTGGAAAGACTCCCCACCGGAAAGCGTCTTTACACTGCGCTTTGTCCCGTTATAATGATCAATCACACAAAGTTCCAATCCTGCTTTTTCCTTGCGGCTTCCTGTCTCTTCCTCACGTTTTAATTCATACTGCCCGCTGCTCATCGTAAGCATCCTCCGGTTTGCTCGGATCAGTATCCTGTCAAAATAAGCCATCTGCACATAAGTTTCCAGTTCAATCTTTGCCTTACCGTTTAACATTCCACTTGCCGTATCGGAAAGAGATTTCATCCAGACATACTTTTGTTCAGTCTGTGCGATATCTTTTTGTTTTTTGTTGACATTTTTACAGATTTCCCTATTAGTACAATAAGATGTATATTTTGAAGTCCTGTTTTCTTCCATCTCATTTCTTTTTGCACGCAGTTCTCCCGCCTGCTTTTCGATCTCTTCTTCCGGAAACGATATTGCTTTCTCTGTTTCCTCAATCTGACGAAGCAGCATCTGAATGATGCCCTTTTCCGTCTCTCTGTTTTTTTCGTAATTATGATACGCTTCTCTTGTCTTTTCTCTGTTCTCTTCTAAATTTCTTTTTTTCAGGGTAAACTCGTTTATCTGTGTCTGTACCCCCTCTTTTGTTACATCCTTTACCTGCTCTTTCAGCTCATTGAGATTCTTTTCTTCATTTGCGTACTCTGTCTGCAGACGTACCAGCTCCTGTTCTGCCACATTGATCTGGTCGGCAAGTGTTTTTATTTCTGTTTCATCGAGCGGAATCTTTTTTTCTAAGGCAGTCTTTTTTCGTTCGTCTTCCTGTTTTTTGGAAAGTTCCGCTTTTTTCTCATCGGCTGCTCTTTGCAGCATAGTAATCACAGACTGTACATGGTATGGTTTTGCATCAAAATCTTCTATTGACAAAACCTGACTCCCATCAGCGTTTTTTATGGTCTGTAATGTATTGACATCTGTATCTCCAGTTAAAGTGCTCTGATTACATGTAATTAAATTACATGCAGATTTTATATCGTCACTGATCTGCTTTTCGGCAATTTCCCTGTTTCCGGTCAATTTTGCAATTTCTTCCTGAATACTGCTGATTGTTCCTCTTATCTTTTGTATTGTTTCTTCGCTTTCTTTTAATTCATCTTTGATCTGCTCTGCACGTTTCCTGTTATTTTTTGCCTGTAAAAACTGCGTGTTCCGTTCGTTTTCAATCTGCATAAGCTGTGCAAAAACAGTTTTTTGATCCTCTGTCTGCTCTATGCCAGTTCCACAGTCTGCAACGTTTTTCTTCCACTGCTGTTTCTGCTGTGTGCACCGTTCTGTCGCCGTGGCAAGCATCTGTCCAAGATTAATGTTCTGTTCGTTTAACATAACCAGTTCATCCTGCGCAGACTGCATCTGTTCTTCTAATACATGCTTGACATCCAGATCCTTTTTCGCTTTTTCTTTCTGATCTTTATATTCTTCCCTTCTCGCCTCATCAGCACTCTTTTGCCTTTTTGTCTCCGTCTTTATTTCATTTAAAGACATTCTGACATCAGGCTCACCAAGCAGTTCTCCTGCATCCTTTAGGACTGCTGACATTTTCTCATTTTCCTGTGTCACGAGCTGATGCGCTTTTTCACTCAGTCTGCTGACTGACTCCCTTGCCTTTTCATCCTCCGCTTTTGCCTGTTTTAACACTTCCCGATCCGGAGTTTCCTGTGGTATGACTGCCAGTGTCGGATGATGTATGGCTCCACAGACCGGACAGGGTTCGTCTTCCTTTAATCCCTGCGCCAGCATTCCCGCCTGTGCATCCCAGAATTGCTGTTCTATCCTCCGGTATTGTTCACTGATCTGTTTCTGCTCTGCGGCTGCTTTCTGATACTGTTTTTGAGTTTTCTCCCTTTCTCTGCTGACTTTCTCCCAATCCTCTAACCTGTTTTCCAGCTCTTCGAGCCTGCGTATCCTCTCTGATACTTCCAATATTGCTTTCTCTGCCTGTTCTCCCCTGCTGTCTGCACCGGAAAGCTGCTCCCACGTTTCTTTTTGCTGCTGTAAGTCCCTGCTTTTTACCTCATATGATTTCTGTACGTTTTCCAGTTCTGTACCAAGTCTCTTTACTTCTCTTTCTGATGTGTTCAACTGTTCTGCAATCTCTGTCAGATCCTGTATTTTCTGTCGTATTTCTTTTACTTCCTTCTCATAGGCAATCTCCTGTCCTGCCGCATCCTTGTTCTGCTCCTGTTCTTCTTTTAACAGTTGCCGCTGTTCTAAAAGACTGTTTTCTGTTTTCTTTTTTAAATCAAGTTTTTCCTTTTGATCTGAAATATGCTCCTCCAGCGCACGGCTCCTGTCTCTCTGATTTTTCAGCGTATCCATTTTTTCTGTGATCAGTCGCATTTCATGCTCTATGCGTTGTATTTCCGCAGTAATGCCCTCATAAGATTTTAAGGTCTCTTTTTCCTGCTGCAGTTTTCCCTCCAGTTCTGTTCGTCTCTGTTCATCCTGCTGCTTTTTCTGAACCTTTTCTTCCATATCCTGGTGCTTCTTTTCCTGCGACAGACCAATTTCCTGTATTTTTTCAAACAACACCAGCTTCTGTTTATATTCTTCAATCGTTCTGCCTAATTTTTCACAGCATTCCGCTTCCTCTCCTGCCCTGTCCATATCCGCTTTTGCCTGCACCAGAAGCGCTTCTAAGTCCTTCAGCTTCTGCTGTTTTTCTTCCAACAACCGCCTTCTGTCTGCATTTTCACGCACTTTCCCGCTAAGTTCATCCATATTTTTTATCTGCTGATCCAGCGCCTCTTTTTTATTTTGCAGGCACTCCAACGCAGATTCTTCCGCTTTACAAAGTTCTTCTAAAAGTGAGATTCCCTCCTCGATCCTGCCGTCAAATTTTTCCTTTTTTAAAAGATTTATTTTTTCTGCGATCCTTGTCCCTTCTTCATCCAGAGAGTCACTTTCACAGACAATTCCCTCCATATACTGATTGATGCTACGCCGCAGTTCATCATATTCTTTCCACTGTTTTTTTACGGCATCTTTCAGTTTGTCCTGCAGCACACGATAAATATCCGTCCCGAATATCTGACGAAAAATCTTTCCTCTCTCCTCCGTGTTGGCAAACAATACTTTCTGAAAATCCCCCTGTGCGATCATTGCTATCTGGGTAAACTGTCTGCAGTCTAAACCGATCAGCTCTGTGATGGCGCGTGTGACCTCCCTGCTTTTTGTCACTGGTTCTCTGTCATCCGGGTACTCTAGTGTGGCATTTGCCTTTTCCGTTGTCATTCCTGTTCCACGTCCCTTCGGACGCATATATTCCGGGTTACGCTCTACTGTATACCGTTTATTTGCGTACTCAAATGTCAGACGCACGAATGTTTTCACGTCATCTTTTGCATATTTGCTGCGGAACATATCCGCTTTGCGCACATCACCACTGGCTTCCCCGTACAGCGCAAACGTGATTGCATCAAAGATCGTGGTCTTTCCTGCCCCGGTATCCCCTGTGATCAGAAATAATCCCTGCGATCCAAGCCGTTCAAAATCTATGGTCTGCTCCCCCGCATACGGGCCAAATGCACTTATTGTAAGACTGACTGGTTTCATAAATCGTTCCTTTCCTGCCGCTCCTATTTTCTCTCAAATCCCAAATATCTCGTTCCCTGAAACATCAGTTTTCCTGTATTTGCTTCTCAAACTATTTTTTCAGGAACTTGTCAATGCACCAGTTCTTCCATCAGTTCTCTGACAAAATCCTGCTGTTCTTCACTCATCGGCTGATTATTCTGTATCTCGTAAAATTCTTCAAACAGTTCCATCTCTGATTTTTGCTCCACATGTTCGGTCACCTCAACCTGCCTGCTCTGTCTGGTCCTGCTGTTATCATAGACAAGCTGCATCAGATTCGGGTATACCGTCCGAAGCTTTGCCATTCCATCCGGCACATCCTCCTCATCGGTCAGTGTGATCTGCAGATAATCGTCTGTTTCTGTGCCCTCATAAAAATCTTTCGACATCAGTTCCATGTATGTTCCCCGGATCTTTCTCAGATCACGAAGCGGTTTTAACGGAACTTTTTCAATGAAGATATCTCCCTTTTCCTTTATCTCCATGACAACAACAGACTTTTTCTGTTCCGCCTCGGAAAAAGAATATTTGAGCGGGGTTCCGCAATAGCGCAGTGTCTCCCTTCCGATATGCTGCGGGCTATGAATATGCCCTAATGCAACGTAATCAAAAACATCAAACACTTCCGCCCCGATCTGATCTAATCCACCCACCGAAACTTCCTCCGACTCACATCGCGAAGCCCCTGTCACAAACTGATGTGCCACCAATATATTCCGCTTTGATGCGTCCACCGGCATATGAGATACGACAAACTGCAGGGCATCCTGATATGTTTCCACTGTCTCCACATCATCTTCCTGTGCCAGATCCTGTTTTGTCCCGGCATCTTTTTTTCCAATGGATATCCCCTCTGTCACTTTCCTCCACGCATGGCGCACGACCGCCGGGCGGATAAACGGCAGCAGCCAGATGCAGAGTTCCCCATATGCATCCTGACATGTAACACACCTCACCTCTCCATCATAAACCGGTGAAACATAGACTTCCCGGCTGCTCATAAGCTGTGCACCAAATGCAATACGTTCCGCGGAATCATGATTTCCACTGACTGCAAACACCTTTTTCCCGCAATCAGCAAGTCCCGTGAGAAACTGATCAAACAACTGTACCGCCTCCGCAGACGGAACCGGCTTATCATAGATATCCCCCGCGATCATAACCGCATCCACCTGTTTTTCCAATGCGATCTCTTTGATCTGCCGTAAAATATATTTCTGATCTTCGATCATGGAAAACTCATTGACTCTTTTTCCAATATGCAAATCCGAGATATGAAGAAATTTCATGCTCTCCTCCTATACTATTTCATTCGTAATACTTTACTTAACTATACCATATAGCGTCCCGAAATACAAACATATGTTTTGTTTTTGTTGCTTTTTCACAAAAAAACAGATCTCAGAAAATAAAAACCACTTTCTGGAGATCCATTTTTCTATTTATTTTGTTTCCATTGTAACAACAATGCCGAATTGATGATGACGAGTACAGAACCCGCATTATGTACCAGTGCCCCCACAACCGGATTTAAAATTCCGGTGATTGCAAGCACGATCGCCACAAAGTTAAGCCCCATCGAAAAACTCATATTGCATTTGATCGTGATCATCATCCGCCTGGATAATGCAATCAGATGCGGCAGTTCTTTTACTTCATCATCCACCAGCGCAATATCTGCTGCATCCAACGCAATATCACTTCCAACACCGCCCATCGCAATTCCGATATCCGCTTTTTTCTGTTCCGCCGGCAAGGTAATCTGCGCTAAGACATCCTCACACGGCACATCCTCGTCAACCATACGGTCGATTGCCTGTACCTGACCAATGATTTTTGACAGTCTTATTTTTCACTTATCTCTTCCCGTATCTCTATCGGATGCGCATCGGTAACAAAGATCATTCCATCATACAATTTTTCCGGCGATTGTGATGTGCGGTAACTGCGTGGGAAAAGTCCCATAAAAATTGCACTGTAGCCCTCTCCTAACGATCCCATAGAAACATGATCTGTAATCTGCTCTTTCAGTTGTGAATTTTCCGGAACCTTTGAAAAATCCAGCCAGCTCATATCATAACCGGCTTTCTTCGCGGCTTTCGCTAGAGGATCATAGGAATAAAACGTGTGCGTGATACGCTTTCCATCATTTTTCGGAAGATTGCAGTTCGTCTTGTAAAAATCCGTTCCAATCGCAAAATATCCGTCCCCCAGTTCATCGGAAAGAATATTCCCCATCACTCTGGTACCTGCGCCATAATTTCCAAACCGCTCTATATGCCCATTGTGACCTGAAATAAAAATACAGGAATTGCCCCTCTGCTCTTCCATAGAAAGGATCCACAGCACATTTTCTGCCATCAATTGGTCTCTGAGCACATTTCCTTCTACGGCAGAATTGATCACTTTCCCAAGAGAAATATTCTGCAGCAGCGTATCTGCCAGATGATCCGCCTGTACAATGTCCTTTACATCTGATTTTTGTAATTCTTCTTTTATTTCTGTGATCACTCTGCTCTGCTGTTCAACATCATACTCACTGTGCTGTTCTTCTGTATCCTCCAGTTTCTTCAGTTCTGTCACATCTATCCCCGCCTTTTCACATGCTTCAATCAGATACTGCAGATTATAGGACCATCTTTGCATGTCAAACCCATAAAACCTTAAATCATCTCCATCTTTTGCAGTCTCATTGTATTTTCGCATATAAGAGATCAGATCTGCCATCTCATCAGTTCTGTATATTGCAAAGCCAATCGCCGCGGCAGCCTGCTCTGCCGTTCCTTCCCCACCGTGAATGTAGCGGTTCACATACTCGCATCCACCGTAGTCTCCCTCCAGTGCAAATGCTCTTATCCCGGCATTTTCCACCAGATTTTGAAATAAGGAAAGTTTTAACTGCTGAAATTCTGCATTTCCATGGGATGCCTCCCCCAGTGCCACAATTTTTGTTTTCTCCGGTATCTTTAAGTCCTCCACCTGCTCTGCATATTGTGCAAATTCCGTTGTATCTGCACATGGTCCGGTTCCAAATCCTCCAAAATGGGAATATATGCTGCCGGCGGCAACAATACCTGCTAATACCATACCTGCGGTTATCAAAATCCATGTCCGTTTTTTCTTCTTATTTTTCTTTTCCATAAAATCTCCCCCAAATCTGTTTTTCTTATTCGATACTCCAATATTAACAAAAGGGAAAATGTTCTGCCATTTCATTAGCTTACATTTTCCCTGATGTATCTTACATTTTTGTAAGATTTATATAGCGCCTGCTCATTAACTAAAAAGCACAGATAAATAGTGGATTTTATATAGGGT
>OWJD01000202.1_pt1 | contig 26823 bp, 25 predicted proteins | sample 1732601 | NCBI WGS metagenome assembly OWJD01 (sample SAMN05065733, study PRJEB22554) | human gut metagenome | biome: ENVO:2100002; feature: ENVO:00000062; material: ENVO:00002003 | host: Homo sapiens | place: USA
TCGACAAGCTGACCAACGAGGTGGTGGCGATGAAAGCCGAGAATGTCTTCATACCGCGTGAAATCAGCGGAGTTGAACTGACCGAGCAGGAGCAGAACGACCTGCGGGAAGGCAAGAAGATATTCGTCGAAGGAATGACAGCCAGATCGGGCAACCCGTTCGACGCCCACCTCCAGGTCAACGCCGAGCGCAGGGGCGTGGAATTCATCTTCGAGAACGACAAGCTCTTCAACCGGCAGTCTTTGGGAGGCGTCGAACTGACCAAGAAGCAGATTGACGACCTGAACGAGGGCAAGGCCATCTTCGTGGAGGGCATGAAGCGCAAGGACGGGGAACTGTTCTCCTCCTACGTGAAACTCGACGAGGCGACAGGCCGCCCGTCCTACACCCGCTACAATCCCGACTCCCCGGAAGGCGCACGGGAAATCTACATCCCGAATGAAATCAATGGCGTGAAAATCACTCCCGAGGAACAGAAAGAGTTGCGCGAAGGGAAGCCCATCTTCCTCAACGACATGGTGAACCGCAAGGGAGAGGAATTCTCCTCGTTCATCAAGGCAGACCTCGAAACGGGCAGGCTGAGCTACTCGCGCACCCGGGACGGCTTCGACCAGCGCGAGGAGTTCAAGATACCGGCCAAGGTATGGGACGTAGAGCTTACCCGCAAGCAGCGTGCCGACCTCCAGAGCGGCAAGGCGGTGCTGGTCGAGGGCATCAAGGGGTATGACGGCAAGACCATCTCGCAGTACGTCAAGGCGAACTTCAACCAGGGCAGACTGGACTTCTACAACGAGAATCCCGACCGCAGACGCGACGCCTCGCAGCGCAACGTGGTGTCCGCCACACAAAGACAGGGAGAGGAAAACCGCCAATCCAGGGGGGCGAGCATAGCCTGACGGTCAAAGCAAAACGAATGTTGAACCCAAAAGAATCAGAACATGGAAATGAACAAGGAAAACAACACGCCTTTCAAGGCGGAAGACGTGAACTGGGACGAGCTGGCAGCCATCGGCATTCTGAAGGATGAACTGGAAATGGCCGGGGAACTCGATACGCTGCTCAGCGGTGAGAAGACAAACGTGGTATCGCTCAGCCTGGTGCTGCTCGGCGTGGACGTGGTGATGGACGCCACACTCCAGTTGGTACGCAAGGACGGCGACCCGCTGCTCGAAATCCTCGGTATCAAGCCCGTGGAACAGTAACCCCGCCTTCTTATAATATGTAAACCGAATGTATAACCGCCGTTTCCCGTCTTCGCGTACCGGCAAGCGGGAAACGGCTTAAATTTTATCCGAATCATGATAGCAATCATAGCAGAGAAACCGAGTGTCGGTCAGGACATAGCCCGCGTAGTCGGGGCTACAGAAAAAATGGACGGCTACATAACAGGAAACGGCTACATGGTGACATGGGCGCTGGGACATTTAGTGTCGCTGGCATTGCCGGGAACATACGGCTACACGAGGACCACCGCCGAAGACCTCCCGATGATTCCCGAACCGTTCCGCCTTGTGCCACGGCAGATACGCACGGACAGGGGGATGGTGACGGACATCGCCGCCGGCAAACAGCTCAAAATCATTGATGAAGTATTCTCCAAATGCGACAGCATCATCGTGGCAACGGACGCGGGCCGCGAGGGGGAACTTATCTTCCGGTGGATATATTCTTATCTGGGCTATACCAAGCCCTTCAGACGGCTGTGGATCTCCTCGCTTACCGACGAGGCCATCCGCGAGGGCATGGCGAACCTCAGGGAGGGAAGCGGATACGACAGCCTCTATGCCGCCGCCGACAGCCGTGCGAAGGCCGACTGGCTGGTGGGCATGAACGCGAGCCGCGCCCTGGCGACAGCCTCCGGATCGGCGAACAACTCCATAGGCCGTGTGCAGACTCCCACGCTCGCCATGATATGCGCACGCTTCAAGGAAAACCGGAACTTCGTCTCCACTCCATACTGGCAGCTGCATATCGCGCTGAAAAAAGACGACGTGCACCGGCAGTTCTTCAACCCGGAGGACTTCAGGGACAAGAATGGGGCGGAGGCCGCGTACAGGCGCATTACTTCCGACTCTGTGGTGACCATAAATAAGGTAGAACGAAAGACGGTATTTCAGCAGGCTCCGCTTCTGTATGACCTTACCGCACTACAGAAGGACTGCAACATCCACCACGACCTTTCGGCGGACAAGACCCTTTCCATCGCCCAGTCCCTGTACGAAAAGAAACTGGTCTCCTACCCGAGAACGGGCAGCCGTTATATCCCGGAGGATGTCATGGCACATGTCCCGGCCTTGCTGGAAAAGGTCATCACCATGCCCTGGTTCAGGGAATACGGACGGACTTTCGACCTTTCCGGCCTGAACACCCGGAGCGTGGACGCCACGAAAGTGACCGACCACCATGCACTGATCGTCACGGGCGTCGTTCCCGAAGGGCTGTCCGAGGCGGAAGCGGTTGTTTATGAGATGATAGCCGGAAGGATGCTGGAAGCCTTCTCTCCACGCTGCGAGAAAGAGTCACTGAAGATGGAGTGCGTGTGCGAGGGTATGGATTTCCGCTCACAATCCGCCGTCATCGTCAATCCCGGCTGGCGTGCCGTGTTCTCCCGGAAGGAAGACCGTGAAAAGGACGAGCCGGAAGGTAACGGGGGAACGGCGGTGTTTGCCGAAGGCGAGGAAATCCCGGTCATGGGATACGGGCTGGCACAGAAAAAGACCCTGCCCAGACCCCTTTACACGGAAGCGACCTTGCTCACCGCCATGGAGAACTGCGGTAAGGAAATCGCTGACGGACAGGCACGGGAAGCGGTGAAGGAGCTGGGCATCGGCACGCCCGCTACCCGTGCCGCCATCATCACGACCCTTTTCAAGCGTGACTATATCGAGCGTTCCGGCAAGAGCATCCGCCCGACGGAAAAGGGGCTTTACCTCTACGAGTCGGTCAAGGGCATGATGGTGGCCGATGCCGAACTGACCGGTACATGGGAGAAGGCACTGGCACAGATAGAGGGGCACACCCTCGATCCGGAAAGCTTCATGCTCTCCATCCGGGAATACACCGGGAAAGTGACCGGTGAGATACTGCGTCTCAAATTCCCCGAACCGTCGTCACGCGCCTTTACCTGCCCCAAGTGCAAGACCGGCAATGTGATAGTGAAGGCAAAAGTCGCCAAGTGCGACCATGAGGGGTGCGGACTGCTGGTGTTCCGCCGTTTCCTGAACAAGGAGCTGACCGACCAGCATCTGGAACAGCTTTTCTCTTCCGGCTCCACCAGGCTGATCAAGGGGGTCAAGGGCAAGAAAGGGGCCTCTTTCGACGCCGCGGTAGCCTTTGACGCGGACTTCAACCTGAAACTCTCGTTCCCCAAGCCCAAGGGAGGGAAGGGGAAATAATGCACTGCCATTCCAATTCAAGGGCAAAGGTAGCGGAACCGCCCGTTTCCACCTGCAAGGTCGGGCCTTGCAGGTTTCGGGGAAAATCATCCTCACTCGCGTTCCGGTATTTTCCCCGAAAACCTTGCCGGTGGAGGCGGTCCGCTTTCCGGCCCCTGAAATTGGAAATGACATGTTTCACCCATTAACCATATACGGTCATGAAAACAAGGGAATGTATCGAAAAACTCAGGACAGCCAAATGGATAAGGATTATGGCATTGGCCATTGTCGCCTTCATCGTGTTCAGCTATCTCCACTCAAGAGGAATATCGCCCGTATGGGCGGCAGTCGCCATCGTGTGTTTCAAGGGATTCTTCAGGTTTTTATATAAAATAGCCTGCCTGCTGGTAGCGGCGGCTATACTTTTCTGCATTCTCAGCTATCTGGTTTTCTAAAGATACAGACATATGAAGCGGATATACCATACAGGTCCAAATATCACCTCGCGGAACAGGGCTGTCCTTTCGGGCGGCTCTTTTTGTTTCCCATGCCTTATGGAAATGAGAATGACGAGGACACGCATGGAAAAGACAGGGAAGCGCATACAGCCATTGACAGACCGTGAACTACAGGGCAAAGTTGGCAAACGCTTCTTTTCGGACGGCAAGGCCGGGCCCTTCGGGTTTCGCGGAAAAATCATCCTCGCTGCGCTCCGGTATTTTTCCCGAAAGCCTTGCCTTTCCGGAAGCGTTTACCGTAAAGCCCTTGTAGTTCAACGGGCTGCCAAAGCCCGGATATTCACAATTAAAATTATAAAGTCATGAACCAAGCAATCATCTCAAGACCGCCGATGGCACCGGTGCAGATGCCGATGCCCGCAACAAGAAGAAAAAGGACAGTGGAGCCGAATCCCGTAGTCAAGTTCCCGCCAAGAGGCACAGGACCGGTACACATCTCCACGCTGCTGAACCCCATCCTGGAAATATGCCACCATCCCGACAGGGACAGGCTGCTGGCGGAGTTCTTCAACCGATAAAAAATACGATTATTCACACTTTAAATTATTACAGTTATGTTTTTTACAGCAATCAACCAGATGATGACCGAGGGCGTGGACCTCACGATAGTCATCCGCAAAGCGAACGGACAAATGGCGGTATCCACACTGCCGAAGTCGAACGGGCTGAAGGACGAGGCCCAGAACCACATCGTGCCCCTGACGGTCAGCGGACTGCCGGAGGAACTGGACGCGGGATTCCTGCAAACCGTCGCCCGGCCGATACAGAAGGTGGCGGGACTGATCACCAACATGGCGCAGTTCGAGGCGCAGGCTGACAAGGCCGCTGCCGACAGCAAGGCGGCGAAGGAAGAAAAAGCCAAAGAGACGAAGGAGGAGAAGGAGAAACGCGAGAAGTACGAGAAGCATCTCAAGAAGACGGAGGAACTGATTGCCGCCGGGAAGCACAGCGAGGCTGTCACCGCACTCGGCCAGGCACGCCTCCATGCCAAGCCGCAAGACCTGAAGAAGATTGACAGCATGGTGGAGGAACAGAAGAAGGCGATGAACAAGGGCAGCCTGTTCGAGCTGATGGATGAACCGGCACCGCAACCGCAGCCACAGCCACAGCAGCAACCGCAACCTATGGCGGCAACGGCACAACAGCCACAGCCACGACCAATGGCAGTTCCCGTGCAGCAACCGCCCTATCCGCCGCAGCCCCAGGCTCCGAGACCGATAGCAGGACAACCGCAGCGGCCTATGACGGCACAACCGCTGCAACAGCCTTCGATGTGGCCACCGCAACAACCGCCGCAAAGACCGCTTCCGCCACAGCCGCAATATGCCGGACAACAGCCTACGGCTCCGCAGCCTCCATACGGGGCACAGTCTGACACGCACTGGCAGGAACAGGCATTCTCTCCCGAAGACTACCCTGCGCAATATCCCGCGGACGGAGAAATCAATTACAATCCCAAGGATTACGAGGAATATCCCGATTTTCCCCAATCCATGTTAGAACCCAAGTATTCACCTTATCAGACAGTTTAAGATTATGGCACTCGAAATCACAGGAATGACACGCTCGTTCACGTTCAAGAAAGGCAGCGGAATGATTACGCTCGACGATCCCAACCCGTCGGACAGCCCCGAAATGGTCATGAGTTACTACTCCAACTTCTACCCGGAGCTGACCACGGCGACGGTACACGGACCGGTCATCAAGAATGACAAGGCGGTGTACGAGTTCAAGACCACCATCGGGACAAAAGGATAGGAAACCATGAAGAAGGACAATAAAAAGAAGAAATCATGTGTACCATTGGACGAACATCAGTCGGCACTGCTCGCAAGGCTCATCATCGGCCAGACAGAACGGAATGTACGACACGGTGTGAACAGGACAGAACGGATTACGGCTCCAAGCGGGGCCGTAATTCTTTTCTGAATACGGCACTTGCCCCGATAGCACAGAAAAGTATTGTCGTGGATTCATACGGCAGTAATGGCATCAACGTGATTACGCAGGAAAACTACGAGTTCCTGCGTGACTCGTTTTTCAACTATGCCCTTTTGTTGAAACAGGAAGCGGTGCATACTCCGGGCAAAAGTATCGGGGCAAGCATAGCCAATCTGTACGACGAGATGGACAAACTTGTCGGGGAAGGGATGAATGTGAATATCGAACAGGATAACGGCAGGCTCTATTTCAATCTGTGGAAGTGTCACAAATGGGGCGAACTGACCTTGTACTATTTCCCGATGAAATTCGTGGAGGCTCTCAATCCCACGCTCAGGCGGATCTCAATTACGTTTATCCACAACCTGATGCGGGCGAACGGAATATCCACCATTCTGGACGAGGATGACACGGATTATGTATTAATGTGGCTGAAAGAGGATGATCCGCAGGAGGAGGAAGAGGAAACTGGTAAAAGGCTGGAACTGGTACGGTCATACGAGAAAGGGAAAATCGGCAGACTGCTGAAGCATGTTGAAAAAAAGTCCTATTACAAGGATTTGCCGAAAGCACTTGAAAAATACACCCCGCAAAACGACTTCGAGCGTTCCATTGTCGGAGCGATGAAAAAGGGATTGCCCTTCCTTAACCCGGAACACGGTATCATGCAATACGGCTATGATGCCTTTCACGAGGAAGAACCGGATTTTCAGCCGATGCGTCTGGATCAGCAGATAAGGGTGGTCTATGACTGCGACGACATGGTGTCCGAATATCTGGTGGACTATTACAATAATAACAGCCAGGAGACATACGATATCATCCCGATTACCACCTGTGCCCTGTCACCGGAAACCGACCGCCTGTTTATCATGGATGACTATCCGGAACGGTTCTTCAAGTGGGCGGATGAATTTATTAACATTGTATATTGAAAGATTATGGTAGAAACGAATGAACTTACAAGAAAACTGAGGACGCTGCTTCATCCGAGGGCGGCGTTGATTGTCTATGCGGAAGAGAATGACAACCACAGCACGGATGACGACGGTTATTTTATCGAAGTCAGGGACATAGACGAAAATGGGACAATGGGCGAAGGCCGTCCGGTGACGGTGGAGTTCATGAACGAACTGGTACGGGGCTATTCCGAAAGCCACAGTGTGACACCATACGGCAGGATACCGTCCAACCTGCTGTGGTTTGACCCGCGCAAGGGCAGTGAGAAATACATCTGGTACAACCCGCCCCAAAAGCGCATGATGTTCTTCCATGACATCCTGAAGATTGAAAGCGCGGAATACAACCTGCCGGGCGTGATCTATGAGGCCGGAGAAAACCGTCTGAATGTCTATGCCTATACAGATGTTGAACTGACAGACAATTCGGACCTTTTTGCGGCTCCGTTCTTCAATGTGACGGGAGCGAGCGTCTGTCTGGGCTCCGCAAAAATTGAGAAGCCGAAAGACCTGACCTACACGAACCTGCTGGAGTATTGGGAAAAGAGGTTCTGGCTGACGGAGTTCTCCCATCTGGGTGGAGGTGGGAACCCCACGAAATCCAATCTGGTACTGGTAACGAAAGCGGCAAAGGACAAGCCTTTTGACCTTGACGAACTGCAACCTTTAAAAAAACTGAAACTAAAAGACATATTGCGATGAAAAGAGTACATTATACAGACAGTTACCTGATGAACCCGCAACATCCGGTGACGGTAAACATCATAGGCGCGGGCGGTACAGGCTCGCAAGTGCTGACCGGTATGGCAAGACTGGATGTCACGCTCCGTGCACTCGGACATCCGGGATTGTTCGTAACGGTCTACGATCCAGACATCGTGACGGACGCAAACATTGGGCGGCAGCTCTTCGGACCGTCGGACCTGGGACTGAACAAGTCACAATGTCTGGTCACAAGGATAAACAATTTTTTCGGAAACGACTGGAAAGCGGAGGCGAGTTTCTATCCGTCGGTATTGAAGGAGGTAAAGCGGACCGAAATTGCGAACATCACCATTACCTGTACGGATAATATAAAATCCAGACTCGATTTGTGGAACGTGCTTGCGAAAGTTCCTTCATCCTCCTATACGGACAATAACACGCCGCTCTACTGGATGGATTTCGGGAATACAAAGACCGCCGGGCAGGTTGTACTGGGAACCGTGCCGAAGAAAATCAAACAGCCGGTTTCCACGATGTATGAAACGGTCGGCTCACTGAAAGTCATCACCCGTTTTGTGAAATATGCGAGAGTGAAAGAAGTGGATTCCGGACCGAGTTGCTCACTGGCAGAGGCATTGGAAAAACAGGATCTGTTTATCAACTCCACGCTGGCGCAACTCGGCTGCAATATCCTCTGGAAAATGTTCCGCCACGGGATGATTGAGCATCACGGGCTGTTCCTGAACTTAGAAACGATGAAAGTCAATCCGATAGGGGTATAAGACAGGCAAAAGCAAATATGAAAAAGTGGAACCGCCTTGCCGGAAAAGTTTCTGCAAAATAATATCATTCAATTCATTGCGGAATGAGAAATTATTTGTACTTTTGCTATTGTATTTCGAGAATGTTTTGTTAACGATGTATGAACGGCAATAAAAGCACATATAAATACCACCCGTATATAACAAATATTTTTTGTTCAGGCGGTGCTTCGTCCTATAAGACGGAGGCTTTTTTCGTGTCATTACCGTTTCGTAAAGTTGTTTCCATATCCGGAAAATATTTGTCCGATGCGCTTAAAATGTGTGCCGATTATTTGGATATTCAGATAATTCGGTTACTCTCTCTCTCTCTCTCTCTCTCTCTCATGGCTACGCGCGTCAATATACAAAATATTCCTTAAATACCAATCACTTACGGAGAGTCCGTTTTCCGGAATATCTCTCCTTTCCACGTTATTATCCGAACCTTTACATGCCGCCCTCACCAATCGGGGGCGCGTATCGTCATATCCGTCGGCGGTGTATGCCGGAGCATGGAACAACAATGCCCGCATACGCCGCCGATATGCTTTTTTATTAACCCGTAACAACAAATCTTATCAAATATGACAGTGATAAAACGAATATTATTGACGGTCTTTCTTGCCGTTACAGGATTGTCGCTTTCGGCACAGGAGAAGCCGGACTCCACTGCCTACCGTTTCCGGTTCGTGGCAGAGAACGATATGTTCTTCTCCCCGTGGAGCGGCAACGGACAGGAACTTGAGCGGTTGCTTGCAGCCATCGACGAACACCGCCCCGCCATCGAAGCCGGACAAATGTATCTTTTAGTGACAAGCTACGCTACGGACGGCAACGAAGAACAGACTGCGGCGCAAGTGGCAAAGACACGCCGCAATCGTGTGAAGTCGGAACTGATTGTGCGCGGCAAGATAAAAGAGTCGAACTTCGTCACCGACCAGTTGTTTGACGAAGCCTATACGGACGGGAACGGAAAATCCCAGCACAACATGGTCATCGTCACCCTCCCTGCCTCTGTTGAGAAAGTGGCGGAGATAGCCGGTGCGGAAGCCGCCGCCAGAGTGGAAGCCTATAACAAAGAGGTGTCTGGCGAGGCGGAGCGCGAACGTATGGCAGCGAAAGAGCAGGCAAAAGCGGAACAGACTGCCAAGGAAAAGGCAGAACAGGAGCGTATCGCTGCAGAGCAGGCAGCCCGAGAGAAAGCCGAGGCGGAACGGATGGAGCGTGAACGCATGGCAGCGGAACAAGTCGAAAAAGAGCGTCTGGAAGCGGAGGAACAAGCCCGCCTGCAAGCTGAAGAAACGGCAATAGCCACCCCGTATCATTTTGCCTTGCGTGCCAACCTCCTGCGTTGGGCAACCCTCACTCCCGATTTGGGTATCGAGTGGCGCATCAACCGCCATGTGGGTATTGCCGTGAACGGTACGTGGGCTTCATGGAGCTGGGACGACAAGAACCGCCGCTATGCCCTTTGGGAAGTGGCCCCCGAAGTGCGATGGTATCTCGGCAAGGAGAAACGGGGCTATATCGGTGCGATGTACAAGGCCGGGCAGTTCAACTACAAGCTGTCCGAAACAGGCCGTCAGGGCGACCTCATGGGCGGTGGTATCGTCGGAGGTTATCAGCTGAAACTCAACAATGCCCTTTCTCTTGATTTCAACCTCGGCATCGGCTATATCCATGCCGACTATGACAAGTATGTGGTCATCAACGGCGTGAGGGTAAGGCGCGGCAGCGGAACAAAGAACTGGTGGGGTCCTGTTTCGGCGGGTGTCACCCTGGTGTGGAACATCTTTTAGCGGAAAGGAGGAACAATGAATACAACGATAATCATACGACAGATAAAGGAATATACGGGAGCATACGGAAAGGCTTATACCTTATTATATCTAATAGGTGCGGTGGCCATACTGACCTCGTGCGTGAAGGACGACCTCTATGACACGCCGCACCCCGACCGTGGGGCGGTGGTCGTAACCACAGACTGGAGCGGAAAGAGCACCGAGGCGGACATACCGCAGGCATACACACTGCGCATCGGCGGGAGGGAACAGAACGTGAGTGCGGCGACCAACGTGTTCGACGCGCTGCTCGCGCCCGGTGGCTACGGCCTGACGGTGTACAACTCCCCGGAGGGGATTAGTATCGACGGAAACAAGGCAACGGTGAATCCGGTGGATCTGACGGGTGCAATAGAGCCGCACCCCGGCTACCTCTTCGCCTCGCACCAGGACATCAGCGTCGTGGCGGATGACACCCTGCACGTCACCGCCCCGATGAGACAATACGTGCGCAGGCTCGACATCGAACTGACCGCCACGGAAGGCGACTACAGCCGTGTACAGTCGGCTACGGCAACGCTCTCCGGCGTGGCTTCGGCAGCGGATATGGCAACAGGCGACCGGAGTGCAGCGGCACAAGTAACAAACGCTTTCAGGCAGGACGGCAACAAGTTCACAATCTTTTTCCGACTGCTCGGCATCGTCCCGACGGAAACGCATACGCTGACGGTGGACATCACTTTCAACAACGGTGACACGCAGCGGGTAGTGAGCGACCTTACCGAAGACATAAGGGACTTCAATAACGGCACCAAACCGGTTAAACTCACGGGTAATCTGCTTTTGCCCGTAGAGGCCGGGGTAACGGGCGCAACCATCACGGGCTGGAACGAGGTAGAAAGCGGCAATGGGGATGCTAACTGACGATAAATATTTTAATCAAAAAAACAAGATTATGACAATGAACATGAGGTTTTTCATTATTGCAGCAGCGGCAACGCTATTGGCTGCGTGTACACAAGAGAACGAGGTACAGAACAATCCGGTGGAAGCACGAATCACGGCAGGCGTGAGCGGGCCGAAGACCCGTGCTGTGGACAACGGGTGGAACGCCGACCGAATCGGCGTGATGGTGGTGGATGCCCCTGGCACGACCACGACCATGGGCGGCAAGTACAAGAACGTGGGATACGCGACCACGAGTACCGGCACCAACGCGGACTTCACCCCGATGACGGCGGGTGGCGGCATCTTCTTCGAGGACGCTTTCCTCGAGTTTACTTTTGCCGCCTACGCGCCTTACGCATCGGGCGCAAACGCCTCCACCCTGCCTGGTACAGACGGGAAGATTACGGTAAATACAAGCAACCAGCCCACGACCACGGAACAGGAGAAGGTGGACTACATCCATGCCACGGGAGCCAAGGCCGATAAAGACAGCCCGACCGTCAGCTTCACGGACAACACCGCCGCGGGCGGCAGCGACTGCTCCTTCAAGCACAAGATGGCCCGTCTTATCCTCAAGGTGCAGGTGTCGAACACCGACGGTTTCGACGACACTGCCGTGCTGGAATTCGCCGACTACAAGCTGGGCGGCCTGGTTCACGAGGGAACGTTCGATGTGAAGACCGGTACCGCCGCGACCGCGGGCAGCGTTGTGAGCGACTGGATGTTACGCCAGTGCACCGGTGCCCCGAAGACGGCCACGGACAAGTGCGTGGCAACCTTTGACGCCGCCACGGGCGTGATGACTTTCACCATGATCCTGCTCCCGCAGACACTCGCCAACGCTTTGGTGCTTGAGATATCTCCCGATGACGAGGAATACCAGAGCTACTCCAACAAGGACATGATCAAACCCGCGTTGGAGGCCGGTTATTCTTATACCTACACCATCACGGTGAAGAAGACGGGGCTGACCCTTAGCGGAAGCACCATCGAAAACTGGAACGACGGTGGTAGCCATGCGGGTGATGCAAAAATGTAGTGTGTCTGAAAGCCACTGCCGTGCATCAGGCGTAAGACGGAGGCACGCCATATATAATAAATGGTGCGGCAGCCCGCGTCGCAACGGGCAGTGGCACAAAACGAAATAAATAAAGACAATATGAAAATAATAAGGAACATAGCGAGAAGGCCGTGGCCGCGCATCGGCGGCTGGTTGCCGGTTATGATGCTCATCTGTGGGGTGCTCGCTTCCTGTAGCAGTGAGGATGAAAGCACCGCGCCCCTGCCCGACGGCAAGTACCCGCTGCAACTGACGGCGGAGGTGGCGCAGCCGCAGACCCGCGCCGGAGGTAAGGATGCGTGGACGGGCGGCGAGGAGATTAGAGTGTCACTGGAAGGCGTGTTTGGTAACAAAACATACGTGATGGACGCATCGGGCAATGCAAGCCCGAAGGATGCCGATAATGCCTTCTATTGGAAGAACACCGATGAAGCCCGCGTCAGTGCATGGACCCCGGACATAGAATCGGAAACGGATATTTCCGACCAAAGTGGCGGGTACGCCGCTTTCGATGTCCTGTACGCCAGTGCCATAGGGCGTTATGACCAAGCCATAAATCTCCGTTTCATCCACCGCATGGCGAAAATCGAAGTAATTCTCAAAGCTGGCGAAGGCATTACGGAAGAGGAGTTGGAGGGTGCGACCGTCACCATTTTCGGAGACCCGCTAACGCACTCAACCGCCGGCTTGGTATCACCGGGTGACCAATCGGACGGCGAGATAAAGCCCTATTACGATGCCGCAACGAAGAAATACGAGGCGTTAGTGCCGCCGCAGGATATGACGGGCAAGCCGCTCATCCGAATCAGCATAGGCAGCAATGACTTTACCTACACTCCCGAAACAGAAGCTGCCGGCAAATTTGGGTTTTTCGGTGGCAAGCGGTATGCCTACACCATCACCGTGAAAGCCAGTGGCATAGAGGTGACCGCAGCCAAGGGCGGAACGTGGAACGCCGGCGGCAGCGAGAATGTGGGCGTGACCATCACCTATGACGGCACGGAAACAGAACCGAAAATCGGCGACTATTACTACTCCGACGGCACCTGGAGAGACGGTGGCCTGCGCAAGCTCTATGCCGACGGCACGATGGAGTGGGCAGAGACCAAGCCGCAGCCGGAGAACGGTAAGAACGTTATCGCCATCGTGTTCCATGCCGGTCATCACGAAAACGATGCCTCCGATTACTCCGCCACCGGTATCGGTCAGCAGAAGTGCCACGGCTATGCCGTTGCCTTGCAGGATGCCACAAACGGTTATTGTCAGTGGGGCGTTTACGGAACCGAGTTGGGTTGCTGCCCCACGGATGGAAGCGGAAAAAAACAGAACAATTACTCTGCACCTGACATCGACTGGAGCGGCTACGCCTGGACACAGAAAATCATCACCGCTGCCGGCGGCAAGGACAAGTTGAATGCCACCGAAGATTCCGGTTATCCTGCCACCTACTATGCCGTTGTGGATTATGCGCACAAAGTCCCGTCCCCTGCCAACAGCACCGGCTGGTTTTTGCCCTCCATCGGCCAGATGTGGAATGTTTATCAAAACCGCGCTTCTTTGTTTGAAGGCAAGACAGTGGTATCAGGCTTAAAGTCTGACTGGTACTGGTCCTCCTCGGAGTTCTACCGCAATCCGGCGAACTACGCTCTTTGTGTGAGTGTGGGCGACGGCGACGTGTACTACTACCGTAAGAGCAGCAGGGGTAGTTACGTGCGTCCGGTCTTGGCTTTCTGACCTATTTACCTATTCAGCCTATTTATCTATTATGCGGCGTAGCCGCTCGTTGATAAAGGCTGAATACCCGCGAAGCGGGTCGGATTTACAAACGGAATTGTGGCAACGGCCGCTTGCAGTCTTTGCCCCGCAAGGAAGATAAAAACAAGTAACGTAAAGTTAAAATAAAAAGTGTGACAATGAAACGAAATATCCTACATACCCTTTGGGCGGCGGCACTGCTGCTGACCGGCTGCACGCAGGAGGAGCTTCCCCTGCCCGGTGCTGACAATGCCGCACCGCTCGCCATCACCATCACCGACGGCGGCTATGCCCTGACAACTTCGGCTGACGGCTCGCAGAAAGCCGCTACCCGTGCTACCGAGGACGGTTACCGTACCGAGTTTACCGCCAGTGACGCCTGCGGACTCTACCTTGTGCGCAATGGGGCGATAGTCTATGACAATGTGAAACTCACCGCCACAGCAGGCACGAACGGCAGTCTTACCTGGCAACCCGAAGCGGGCGTAACCCTTGCCGGCGGAATGGCGGGCGAGAAGTATTTCCTCTACTATCCCTATCAAGAGACAGCGAAGATGGCGGGCAAGGTAAATGCCACCGACACCACGAGCGATGGCGATTTCTTCGCCACGCTTATCAATGACTGGCAGCCGGAAGCTGATCAGAGCGACTACACGCAAGGCTACACAGCCTCCGACCTCATGACCGCCACGGGCTCGGGAAGCAAAGCCGACGGCAAGCTCTCGCTCTCATTCTCCATGACCCACCGCATGGCACTCGCCGTAGTCGAAATGCCCAAGACGGTGTATAAGTTCACCGACACCTCCATTCCCGACTATGTGATTGCTACTACAGCCGATTTCAGTGGAGAGGCCAAGCCCTGCCGCAATACGGACGGCACATACCGCTACTTCGTCCGTCCCGGACAAGGCAATACCGTAACCCTCACCGGCAGCTATGCCGACGGCAAGAAGGAGTTTTTCATCACCCCGAACAATATCAGCGTAAGCTCATACAAGACCTATAAGGTGGACGGAGCACCGACGATTGACAAAGATCACAATTTGCAAGTAGGGGACTACCTCCTTGCCGACGGCAATATTGTAGGCAAAGACGAAACTTTGACCGAAGAACAGAAAGCAAGCGTTATCGCCATCGTGTTCCATGCCGGTCATCACGAAAACGATGCCTCCGATTACTCCGCCACCGGTATCGGTCAGCAGAAGTGCCACGGCTATGCCGTTGCCTTGCAGGATGCCACAAACGGTTATTGTCAGTGGGGCGTTTACGGAACCGAGTTGGGTTGCTGCCCCACGGATGGAAGCGGAAAAAAACAGAACAATTACTCTGCACCTGACATCGACTGGAGCGGCTACGCCTGGACACAGAAAATCATCACCGCTGCCGGCGGCAAGGACAAGTTGAATGCCACCGAAGATTCCGGTTATCCTGCCACCTACTATGCCGTTGTGGATTATGCGCACAAAGTCCCGTCCCCTGCCAACAGCACCGGCTGGTTTTTGCCCTCCATCGGCCAGATGTGGAATGTTTATCAAAACCGCGCTTCTTTGTTTGAAGGCAAGACAGTGGTATCAGGCTTAAAGTCTGACTGGTACTGGTCCTCCTCGGAGTTCTACGACTATCCGGCGCGCCGCGCTCTTTATGTGAGTGTGCGCAACGGCGACGTGTTCCGCAGCTATAAGTACAGCAGAAGTAGTTTCGTGCGTCCGGTCTTGGCTTTCTGACCTATTTACCTATTCAATCTATTTATCTATTTGCGGCGTAGCCGCTCGTTGATAAAGGCTGAATACCCGCGAAGTGGGTCGGAAAAATTTTTGAAAAATCGAGTTATGGCATTATCCGAAGAATTACCCCTATACCGCGACACTTACCGGTTGTTGAACAACCTGTTGATCCTGACGCAGGATTTTCCGCGCTTCTTCCGCTACAGTATGGGCAGCCGTATGGTGGATTTGACTTTGGATATGCTTTCTCTGATTTACAAGGCGAACAGCAGCTATGAAAAAGTGGGCGTATTGACCGAATTTCTCGACCGTTACCGCATGTTGCAGATGCTTTTCCGCGTATGTGTGGAGCAGAAGGTCATTACCGAGCGCAAATACGCCTCGTTCGGGCTGCTGTTGGAGAAGATAGGCAAGCAGGCTACGAGCTGGAAACAATATAACGAACGCGGAATGAAGAAACAGGAAGATAAAAGGCAATGATTTATCAGTCGGGATTCGGGCGGTCAAGGCTTCCCGAAGCGAACTGTTTATTATTGAAAAAGGGTTGTCGGCAGGCTTTCCTCGTGCAGGGAGGCTCGCAAAGACAAAAACAGACAACATTTACTGGTCCTCCTCGGAGTTCTACAACAATCCGGCGAACAACGCTCTTTATGTGAATGTGAACAACGGCAACGTGAACAACAACAATAAGAACAACAGAAATAGTTACGTGCGTCCGGTCTTGGCTTTTTCAATAAAAACTTTACGATAAACAAAATGGTATAGCGATATGGAGTTGCAACAAAGTCTTTTTACAGATGAGGAACTCGGAGGCATTCCGTTGGAGGATGTCTTCGAGGCGTATTTCGAGTGCCGTAAAAAGAAACGCAATACCTGCAATGCCCTTGCCTTCGAGAGCGATTACGAACGCAGGTGTGTGGAACTGTAGCGGGAAATCAATGCCGGCACATACCGCCCTTCGCGTTCCATCGCTTTCATTATCAACAAACCCGTGAAACGGGAGATTTTCGCCGCCGACTTCCGCGACCGTGTTGTACACCACCTCATAGCCCACAGGCTCGTTCCGCTTTTGGAAGAGAAGTTCATCGATGACAGTTACAGTACCCGCAAGGGAAAGGGTACGCTCTACGGCATAGAACGGGTGGAAGAACATATCCGGCTCTGCTCCGAGAACTACACGCGGGATTGCTATATCCTGAAAATAGACATCCGTTCGTTCTTCATGAAAATATCGAAGAGGCGGCTGTATGACCTGACCGAAGAACTCTTGCACGAACGCTACGGGGGAAACGACCTGGCGATACTGCTCTATCTGCTCCGTGAGACGATATTCAACCGTCCGGAAAAGAACTGCATCCGCAAGACGCCTCCCCAAAGCTGGCGCGGATTGCCCAAAGACAAGAGCCTGTTCCATTCCGACGGCTCGTGCGGACTGCCTATCGGCAACCTGACAAGCCAGTTGCTCGCCCTTAACTTCCTGGACGGACTGGACCATCTCATCAGCGAAGAATGGGGCGTGAAGCACTACGGCAGGTATGTGGACGACATGGTGCTTGTCCATCCCTCGAAAGAGCACCTGATAGAGGTGAAAGCGAAAATTGCCGGCTGGCTCTCCGAACACGGGCTGTCGCTGCACCCGCGCAAGATCTATCTGCAACATTACACGAAAGGTGTCCTGTTTATCGGAGGGATGATACTTCCGGGGCGGAAATACCTGAGCAACCGCACAGTCGGCTTCTGCTACGATGCCATCGACCGCCTGAACCGCTTGGCGGCAGGCTCGCCCGATTACGTGAAAACCCACGGGGAGGAGTTTGTCAGTACGATAAACTCCTATTTGGGAATGATGCGGCATTTTTCCTCCTACAACCTGCGGTGCAAGGTCATGAGCCGTATCGGTAAGGAATGGTGGCAGGTCATCTATTTTGCCGGACACTTGGAGAAAGTCGTGTTGAAAAAACGGTACAGACAGATTGAATGCAAAAAAGAGGAGATTTGTAATGAAATCAAAGAACTGAGGAGGACTGTATGACAGAACGCGAATTGATACAACAACAGCAGGAACTCGGCGACAGCCGTTTCCTCGTGACCCGGTCGGGCAAGTTTTTCTCCGCCTACGGTTGCGGGGCTTTCGCCTTGGCACGCGCCACAGGCTACCGTGTCATGCACCGGCAGCGTAAAGGCGGAAATTTTGTGCTGACCACAGGATTCCCGGAAAGCCATGTAGGGAAAGTGATGGAACAGATAATAGCCGCCGGAGGGAAAATCGACCGGCAGGACGACGGTTCTTTCGTCTTTTCCGGCATAGACGGCAGCGAAGCGGAGGCGTTGGTCTCCATCCCCGAAAAAACGGAGGGCGGGCAAGACCGCAAGGGCAGCAAAAGTTCGTATGACAACAGCCTGCAGGCTATGATACTCTCGTTCGACCTCTCTCGCTCCACCCCTATGGATGCCATGAACTTTATAGACCTGCTGCAAAAGAGGATTTACGATACAGATGTTTAATATGACCTTGTTATATATGAACAGAAACATACCCCTGCAAGCTAAAATCCTCTTCGGCTATATGATGTTAATGGCGGTCATCATCAGCATGGCCGCTATTCTTTTCCATGAACACGCACGCCTTCGGAAAATCGAGGCCGACACCTACGAAATCAGACAGGCACGCCGTGACATATCCGAGATACACCGCAACATCACGGTACTCGCCTCATTGGGCGAGAGCGTCATCGCTTGGGAGGATGAGGACTACCATGCCTACCAAACGAGACGGCTGAGGGTGGACAGCCTGCTGCAAATGCTGCAAACGAACCATAGCTACATATTCGGTCTGTCGCAGATAGATACCCTGCAACAGTTGTTGGCGGACAAGGAGACACACCTGCACCAAATCATGCAGGTGTTCCACCGGCAGGACAAAGCCGACAGCCTGCTGGTGAACCATCTGCCAGAAGCTGCAAGGCAAGCGACACAGACCCGTACCGTCGTGCAGAAGAAGAAAGGCATAGCCGGATGGTTCGGCGGCAAGGAAACGGTGCAAGTGCCCGCCTCGTCCGACAAGCTCCGCTCGCTGAACGAACAGCTTATCGCCCTGCAAGCGGAGCGGATACGCAACATGGAGAATTACACCGACAGCCTGCGCATCCGCAACAGGGAACTGAACCGCAAACTGTTCGCCCTGCTCGGTAACATCAGCGACCATGCACAAGCCGCCTTCCGGGACAGGGAAGAGCAGATAGCCCAAGCGCACCAACGCTCCACCTCCATCATCACCGGGCTGATCATCGCCGCCATCCTCCTGCTGGTGTTCTCGTACCTGATTATCCAGAAACATCTGAAACGGGATTCGCTGCTCAGGAAAAAGATGGAGGGTGTCATTGACCGGAATAATGAACTGCTGGAAACGCGTAAAAACGTCATACTTACTATCTCGCATGACATACGCGGCCCCCTGAACATCATTTACGGATATGTCGAACTGGCAAAAGATACCCGGGACAGGAAACGCAGGAATCACCATTTGGAAAATATCGAAACGGAGTGCAAACATATCCTGCACCTGCTGAACAATCTGCTGGACGTGTACCGCCTGAACGAGTCCAAGGAAACCTGCAACAATGTACCGTTCAACCTTAATGATCTGTTGGAACGTATTGTGACCGGATTTTCACATATTGCCAATAATAAGGGAATCATATTCCACCATGATTCCCAAAATACGGATGTCGTACTGTGCGGTGACATGGATCGTATCTCTCAAATTATAGACAATCTACTGACGAATGCTGTGAAGTTTACAAACGCCGGTATGATACAGTTCAATGTCCGATATGAAAATGGAATGCTTTATATAGAAATAAAGGATACGGGAATCGGTATGGATCAAGACACCGTTTCGCGTATCTTCCGTCCGTTTGAACGCCTGTCGTCTGAGGCGAATGCCGAAGGTTTCGGGTTGGGCTTGCCCATCACAAAAGGATTGGTCAAACTTTTAGGAGGCAGCATTGATGTGGAAAGTAAAATCGGGCATGGCAGCACATTTCGTGTATCCCTGCCGTTAGCGGTTTCCAATGAGAAAATCAATAGTGAAGCGTCGGCAGTTCCGCAAGACCGTCTGCCATTGCCACAGCGCGTACTTGTTATAGACAATGACACATTACAACTGGAAATAGCCAAGGAAATGCTTGAACGCAACGGAGTATCGTGTACCACCTGTTCCAATGCCAAAGAACTGGTCAATGAGATGCGCAGGCAGGATTACGACTTGCTGCTAAGCGACATACAGATGCCGGAAACCAACGGTTTTGAAATTCTGGCATTGCTTCGCAAATCCAGCATCGGAAATTCACACACAATTCCGATAGTAGCCATGACTGCACGAGGAGAAGGAGAAAAAGAGGCATTCATAAAGGGCGGATTCACGGACTCCATCCACAAGCCGTTTTCCATGAGAGAACTGTTGGATATGGTCTCTTCTGTGGTGTCACGCGATGTGGAAGAGTCACATACACCGGATTTTGCCACGTTCACGGCAGATGTGCTTGATAAAAGAGAACTGCTAAGAACTTTCATTATCCAGTCCGAACAAAATATGGCAGACTTGCAATCGGCAATAAAGACAGGGGACATTGAAAAGCTCCATGACATAGCCCACGAGATAAAGCCCTCGTTGGAGTTGTTACGGGCCGATGCTCCACTGGTAAAACTCCGCACCACGTTAAACGATTCTGCATGCGATATGAATACCGTCAATGAACAGGTGAAGCTGCTGATAGGACACATCTCCGGACTTATAACAGAAGCTGAAAAGGAAATAAAGAAAATGAGTGATGAAACAGAAGGTACTGATAGTTGAAGACAATATAAGTTTGTCACAACGCCAGAAAGACTGGCTTGAACAGGCGGGGTACGATGTAATGACCGCCATGCGTGAACCGGCCGCACGTGCATTGATACGCAAGCATCGGTTCGACTTCATATTGTCCGATGTGCGCTTGCCTGAAGGTGACGGAATATCGCTTTTAGAGTGGCTCACAAAAGAGAAGAAAGACATTCCATTCATAGTGACAACGGAATACGGGTCTATACCGGATGCGGTACGCGCCATCAAGTTGGGGGCAAAAGACTATCTGCCCAAGCCGGTACACCGGGAACACCTGCTTGAACTGGCGGAAGAGATATTCCGTCCGCTCGCGACTGTCCGCACGAAACCGAAAGACCTGTTCAGACGTACCTGCCCTAAAATACTTGAGGTGGAGAGATACGCGAGGATAGTAGCCCCGTCGGATATGTCGGTGCTGATACTCGGTGCCAACGGTACCGGCAAGGAGTCCGTGGCACAGGGCATTCACGCGAACAGCGGACGTGACGGCAAGTTTGTAGCGGTCAATTGCGGAGCGTTGCCACGCGAACTTGCGGCATCCCTCCTGTTCGGACACGAGAAAGGCGCCTTCACCGGTGCGGATACGGCAAAGAACGGATATTTCGACATGGCAAAAGGCGGTACGCTCTTCCTGGATGAAATCGGCACGATGCCTATTGACATACAGTCCATGCTCCTTAGAGTGTTGCAGGAGAATACCTATACCCCTATCGGCAGCGACAGGGAGCGGATGGCAGACGTGCGGATTGTGGCGGCAACGAATGAAAATCTGGAACGGGCCATCAAGGAAGGACGATTTCGGGAAGACCTGTACCACCGTCTGGCAGAGATGGAAATCAGGATGCCATCTTTGGCCGAGTGTGCTGATGACATTTTGCCTTTGGCGGAATTTTTCCGTGAACGGTTTTCCAAAGAACTTAAGAAAGAGACAAAAGGCTTTTCAAAAGATGCCATATACCGACTTCGTTCTTATCGTTGGCCGGGCAATGTCAGGGAATTGCAGAACCGGATCAAACGGGCGGTGTTGCTTACGGAAACCCCTGTATTGGAGTTGCCGGACTTGAACGCAGACAGTCAGACTGATATTCGGATTACGGAGAAAACTCCGGACATATTGCCTTTGAAAGACGAAAACAGCGAGAGGGAAGCCATTGCAAATGCCCTTCAAGCGTGCAACGGGCATCGTGAACAGACCGCACGATTGTTGAATGTAAACTCTTCAACACTGTACCGGAAGATGAAGAAATACGGGATAAGATAATCCCCGATATTCTATCTATTTCCGGCAACAGTGTTGACACAGAATATATTGAAATGATTTTTCAATCCGACTGAAATTTTGTAAATTTGCAAAAGATTTGGCAGGGTATAGCCTTGCCGGTCTGAAACATAGAAGAAAACCGGTGGAGGGAAAACCCCTCTGCTGATTATATAACATAAGAGCGCAAGCTTCTCGGACAGAAATCTGGTAAATTGACGTTAAAGGAGAATGATTGCGTAATGCTTATGCTATGCTCTGTCATAGCGTGGTGTTGCGTGTTCTCCTTTAGGCTTTACCAGAGCCTCTGTCTGAGTGCGTGGCTACCACGCTTCTTTTTTTAGACGGACAGGTATGGCAAGAATACAAATCATAACGGCAGTGACATTGGACGGTTATCTTCCCGACCCGAATGAAGAGTTGTTGCAATGGGTGAAGACGGACAGCCAAGGTTTCCCGTTCTGGCACGAGAGGAGTACCTTCACGCTGTTTCCCGGCTATCCCATGCTGGACTTGATTTGTGAAAAGGACGAGAAACCGGACTCCTTTACCTTTACCTCAGAAATATCCGACCCAAAGAGCCTTGACTTGCTACACGGGCTTTCCATCTACCACCTCATTGACGAAATCATCATCTACATTCTTCCTCTGACAACAGGCAACGGTACGGACTGCCTGCATCGACTTCCGGTCAATCGTTGGAAACTTTACAGGACAGTTGCTTTCAAAAACGGGATTGTCCGTCTCATTTATCGCAAATCCTCGCGATAGTCCATTGCATCCTGCAAGGAAATCTTGCAATTTGCAAGATTCGCCATTTATTCATTTTTACAGCCTCAGATTTTTATTTCACTGATATACAATGTTATATCAGTTCCTCTTGGTGTCTATCGGTGTCATTGGTACGCTGTTGGCCTTATAATATGATATAACCTGTTGCGCAACAAGGTGTAAGCAAACGATAAGTTACACTTAAAACAGATTACTCATGTTACAGATAAACAGCGAGATGTTCGCCCAAATCATGGAACGGTTCGACAGGATAGAGCGGGCATTGGAGCGTATGAACAAGCTGAAGGAATGCCTGGACGGCGACACGCTCTTGGACAACTACGACCTGTGCCGGCTGCTCGGCATCACCAAACGCACGCTGGCGCGTTACCGCCAGAAGAAGCTCGTGACCTATTACATGATTGACGGGAGAACCTACTACAAGGCATCCGAAGTGGAGGCGTTCCTCAACCAAAAGGGCAAGTCATTGCCGGCGAGGTTCAGACATCAGCCAAATGTTTAATTAAAATGAAGCAAGGATTATGGAAATAATATGTGTTGACAAACAGACTTTTGAAGAATTGCGTGTCCGGTTCTGTGATTTTGAGGAACGGATGACGCGGGTATGCCGTCCGGCCGAGGACCTCGGCTTGAAAAACTGGCTGGATAATCAGGAGGTGTGCGATGTGCTTCGCATCAACAAGAAGACACTACAGGTATATCGCAACAAAGGGATATTGCCTTTCAGCCGTATCAAGAACAAGCTGTTCTACAAGCCTGAAGACGTACAGAGATTGTTGGATTTGAATTATCACCCTTTAATAAAAAGCAGATTATGAGCTATCATTTCTTGGACGACAAAGACCCTCGGATCGACGTGATGTTTCAAGGGCTGGAAAAAATGGAGAAGATGCTCTCCGTGATTGAGAAGATGCCGAAATCCCTCTTTAACGGTGAGCGCTTCCTCACTGACGAGGAACTCTCCAAAGTCCTGCGGGTAAGCAGGCGCACATTGCAGGAGTACCGGACATTCGGGGTGGTTCCTTATTACATGGTGCAGGGCAAGACTCTGTATAAGGAATCGGATATTCTGAAGATACTGGAGGATTCCTACAAGCGTTGCCGGGAAGAACAACGATGGGTATAGCATCGTTCACTAAAAGAGACGGAGAAATGATTTCCTTTTTACAAAGGGCATTTCTCCGTTTTTATTTTATGCCATTTCAGACTTTCTTCCCCGTTTTTTCTTGACGATGAAATCTTCTTCGCAAAGCTGTATCTGTTTTCCGAAACCTGTGGACTTTAGCCGTTTCATATCCTCGTCCACTTTGGTGTCCGTTACTTGGGCATACAGCTGGGTGGTGGAAATGGAGTTGTGTCCCATCATGCGGCTGACCGTCTCTATCGGCACACCGAGCGAGAGGGTGATGTGGGTCCCGAAATTATGCCTGGCCTGATGGTAGGTCAAATCAAAGCCATATACCTGTCCCAGCTCTCGTGTCAATGTTATAAAATATCCACGATTGTAAACATTGAATACCTTGTCCCCGGTTCTTTGGCTACGATATTTCTCGATGATTTGAAGGGGAATATCCAACAGGCGGACAGACGAAAGCGTATCCGTCTTTTGCCTGTGGATGTGAATCCACCATGTGCCGTCCTCAGCCTGCGTGACATCATTGACCGACAGTTTTTTCAAGTCCGCATACGCCAATCCGGTAAATGTCGAGAAAATGAACATATCCCTTACGAATTGCAGTTGAGGCTTCTCCACCGGGGTGGTCATCAGTGTCTTCAAGTCCTCCAATTTCATGTGCCGGCTTTTTCTTTTTGGCAGTTCGGGATGCAGGCGGCAGTAAGGGTCACGGCGCAATGTCCCCTGGCTGACCGCCCGCATTGTCAGCTTCTTCAGGCGGTACAGGTGTTCATGTACGGTCTTGGGTTTTTGGTTGCGGTTCGTGCGCAGGAACAACTCGAAGTCGTCATAAAACGCACGGTCAAGGCTTCTCAATGTCACGTCCTCCACGCCTTTCTTCTCCTGAACAAAAGCGGAAAGGTGCTTGTAGGAACGCTTGTAGGAGTCGTATGTTTCCTGTATGCGGTCTATCCCGATACGCTTCTTGAACTCCTCGTTATGCTCCCTGAACAAGGCAAGCAGGGTAAGTGGTTTCTGCCCGATGCCTTTGACTGCATTCTTGACAAGTTCCGCTGTAATGAACCCCAGACTGTTCTTTATCCTGTCGTAATGTCCGGTTATCTCGTCTGTCAGGTCATCTATGGCACGGTTCACCGTAACTGCATTTTCACTCCGTCCGTCGGCGCGTCCTTTGTCGGGATTCCAAATAGAGGGATTGACGGATACTTTGGTTCCTATCTGTGCCCATTCGGCATCGATGCTTACCTTGCACAATAACTGGCACATTCCGTCCTTGCGGACTTTCGTGCGGTTTATATAGAACAATACGGCAAATGTACTACGCCGCTTGATATTCTGGTTTTCCATATTCTTTTCCATGTTCTTGTTTTTTTAAGAGGTAATCAAATCACGACGGAAAAACGTTCCGATATTTTCCGGTTCAAAGTCCTTGTGTCGGAATCAATCTTGTCATCGGTCACTTTCGCGTAAATACGTGTGGTTTCAATCCGGCTATGTCCGAGCATTTTGCTGACGGTTTCAAGAGGAACCCCATGCGAAAGGGTGATTTCCGTGGCGTAGGTGTGCCTGGCTACATGAAATACCAGCGGACGGTTGATGTTGCAAATCCGGGCAATCTCTTTCAGGTAGAGATTCATGTTGGAATTACAATACATCGGTAGCAGCCTGTTATCAGAAACGGCATCACTGTACTTTTTCAGAATCTGTAACGGCAAGTCCAACAAGGGGATTTCAAATTCTATCTTGGTCTTCTGGCGGGCACTTTTAATCCACCATGTGCCGTCTTCCGCAAGCGACAGGTTTTCTTTTGTCAGCGAGCGCATATCCCTGTATGAAATGCCGGTGAAGCAGGAAAACAGGAACATGTCACGGACAAGGTAAAGTGTCTGCCTATGGAGCGGAGTGGTCATAAGCCGTTGCAGCTCTTCATCGGTAAGATACTTCTGCACCGCTTTCGGACGAACCGGCTCGTAACCCATGAACGGATAAACGGTAATGATACCGTCAGCGATAGCCTCACCCACGATGGTTTTCAGTTGGACGGTCAGGTTGATGACGGTTCCGGGAGCGAGATTGCGTTCGGTACGAAGGTACAGGTCGTATTTGTCGATGAAGGAGCGGTCCAATGCCGAGAAAGGAATATCCGTTAGCCTGTATTTTTCTTGCAGAAACTTCTCAATGTGCCTATAGGCATTGCGGTATGCCTGCAAACTTTTGGCTGTGCGGTTGACTCCAACTCGCTTTTCAAAGTTGTTGATGAATTGCCTGAAATAGCTCAACAGTGTTTCCTGCCCGCTTGCCATTCCAAGCAAAATGCTTTTCACTTCCTCAGCGGTCACACCGTCACGGACGGCAGACTGCTCGTTATAGATACTCAACGCCACCGCACGGATCTCATCCAGCCGGTTGTTGATTTCCTTTGCCGTCACACTCTTGCCAGACGCACGCCCCGAAGTCCATCGGGATTGCGGCACTTTCATCTTCACGCTGAATGCCGCTTCAGAGTATTTTCCGATGTTCAACTTAGCCATTACCGGACATTCGCCATTGGCATCCGCCTCGCTCTTTTTCAGGTAGAACGACACCTTTACATTTGCCTGATTCATAACCTATTCCTTTGTTTGCAAAATTATTATATAGCGAGCAAATGAATGGCATGAAAAATATAGCGGAATATAGAAAAAGCCCCCTTGACTTCCAATCTGAGACTGTATTTTTTCCTGATACGGAAAATTTTGACTAACTTTGCATTAGCAAAAAACAGACAGAACAGCGTTCTTGCGGTGGTGAACAGGGGTAGAAAAACAGTTTTGGAAGTAAATTTCATACCTATTTTCAATCCCGAAAAGGCAACGGATAAGTAGCAATTTGTTTGCCTAACTCCCCAAAAACAGGTCAAAAACCTCAAAAGGAAGAATGTGGAACAAAACGACTTATCCCTTTCTCGTCCAAGCACTTTGCATTATTCCTCTGAAATCCATCCGTATGTGAGCGAGTTTTATTATATTTGTTCTTTCAGTAACGCTGTGCCCTATACTGTAAATATTTGATAGTTAATAAGGTAATTATAAAAAAAGACAAGAGTGATAGAACATGAAAGCAATTTGTAGGATTGATTTTTGTTACTGCTTTGTTACTACTAATAATAAACCTGTCTCTTATACACATCTCCGAGCCCACGA
>OWJD01000210.1_pt1 | contig 26232 bp, 26 predicted proteins | sample 1732601 | NCBI WGS metagenome assembly OWJD01 (sample SAMN05065733, study PRJEB22554) | human gut metagenome | biome: ENVO:2100002; feature: ENVO:00000062; material: ENVO:00002003 | host: Homo sapiens | place: USA
GATCTACACAAGGCTATTCGTCGGCAGCGTCAGATGTGTATAAGAGACAGGGTCACACTGATCGGCATGGGCAGCGGAAAATGGGAAGCCCTTTCGGCGCAGGCGCAGCAGGCTGTGCGCAGCGCGGGCCTTGTGTTCGGTGCAAAGCGGCTGCTGGCGGGCCTGCCTGCAGACTGCATGGCCCGGCAGTTCGCGCTCTACCAGCCCGCTGACATTCTGGAAACACTGGCACAAAACCCCGGGCAGGATGCTGCCGTGCTTTACAGCGGCGATACCGGATTTTACTCCGGTGCGTCCGGTCTGCTCACGCCGCTGCGGGCGCTGGGCATCCCCGCGCGGGTGTATCCGGGCGTTTCCAGCATCCAGCTGCTTTCAGCGGCGCTGGGCCGACCGTGGCAGGACTGGAAGCTGGTCTCGGCCCATGGCTGCGCCTGCGACCCGGTGGCCGAGTGCATGATGAACCGTTCGGTGTTCTTCCTCACCGGCGGCACTGAAACGCCCGCCTCTCTGTGCCAGAAGCTGACCGATGCCGGTATGGGCGAAGCCCACGGCGTGGTGGGCGAAAACCTTGGCACCGAGGCGGAAGCCATCCGCTACGGCTCTGCTGCAGAGCTGGCGGGGCAGAGCTTTGCACCACTCAGCGTGCTTCTGGTGGAAAACTTTGATCTGCCGCAGCTGCGTGCGCCGGGCTTCCCGGACGAAAGCTTCATCCGGAGCGAGGTACCCATGACCAAGCAGGAGGTGCGCGCTGCTGCGCTGGCAAAGCTGGCGGTAATGCCCACCGACACTCTGTGGGATGTGGGCGCAGGCACCGGCAGTGTGAGCGTGGAGCTGGCGCTGGCGGCACCCAAAGGCCGCGTTTACGCCGTGGAGTGTGAACCGGATGCCTGTGAACTGATCCGTAAAAACCGGGCAAAGTTCCATGCTTGCAACCTCATCCTCATCGAGGGCCGCGCACCGGATGTGCTGGCAGACCTGCCTGCGCCGGATGCCGTGTTCATCGGCGGCACTAAAGGCGGCATGGAAGCCGTGCTGGATGAAGTGCTCGGCAAGAATCCGAACGCACGCATCTGCATTTCGGCCATTGCGCTGGAAACGCTGGGCGCTGCCATTGCCGCCCTCACGGCCCGGGGCCTGACCGCAGAGGTAACGCAGATCGCCGTCAGCCGCACAAAACCGGCGGGCCGACTGCACCTGCTCATGGCCAATAACCCCATCTTCCTCATTACGGGTACACGTAAATGATGCAATTCCTCATCGCCGCGCCTTCTTCCGGCAGCGGCAAGACCACTGTTGCCTGCGCAGTGCTGGCGGCGCTGAAAAAGCGCGGGGCCGACCCCTGTGCGTTCAAAAGCGGGCCGGACTACATCGACCCCATGTTCCACCGCTCGGCTCTGCAGGTGGACAGCCACAATCTGGATCTGTTTCTTTCCGACAGGGATATGGTGCGGGCCATTTTTGCCCGCTATGCCGCCGGGCATGGTGCCGCCGTGTGCGAGGGCGCTATGGGCTTTTATGATGGTCAGGGCCTGACCACCCGTGCCAGCGCTTGGGAACTGGCGGATACGCTGGGCCTGCCGGTGCTGCTGGTGGTACAGCCCAAGGGTGCCAGCGTGACGCTGGCCGCGCAAATTCAGGGCCTTGTGAACTTCCGCAAAAACAGCCATGTTTCGGGCATCCTGCTCAATGATTGTTCCGAAAAGCTGTATAAAATGCTCAAGGCCCTGCTGGAAAGGGAGACCGGCCTGCCGGTGCTGGGTTATCTGCCCCATTTGCCGCAGGCAGCGGTAGAAAGCCGACACCTCGGCCTGAAGACTGCAGATGAAATTGCCGACCTGCAGGAAAAGATCGCCCTGCTGGCCGATGCACTGGTGCTGGATTGGCAGCGCCTTGCCGTGCTGACCGAAAAGCCTGCGCCGGAAGCTTTGCCGGGAGCAGCTGCACCCACATCCGTCCGCATTGCGGTGGCAAAGGACGAGGCGTTCTGCTTTACCTATGCCGAAACGCTGGACGCACTGCTGGATGCCGGGGCGGAGCTTGTGCTTTTCAGCCCGGTGCAGGATGCGGTTTTGCCGGAAAATATAGGCGGGCTGTATCTGCCCGGCGGCTACCCGGAGCTGTACGCCAAAACTCTGAGTGAAAACAAAACCATGCTGGCTTCCATCCGGCAGGCCGTGCAGGCGGGCCTGCCCACAGCAGCCGAATGCGGCGGCTTTTTGTATCTGGGCCGGAGCCTTGAGGATGTCGACGGTAAGGTGTGGCCCATGGCAGACGTTCTGCCGGGCGATGGCATCCGGGTGGGAAGGCTGGTGCGCTTTGGCTATGCCGAAATGACCGCCAAGGCGGACAGTATGCTCTTCTGCGCCGGAGAAACGCTGCCCATCCACGAATTCCACCACTGGGATTCCACCGCAAACGGCACTGCATTTACTGCCTGCAAAAACGAAAAAATGCAGTGGGAATGCGGCTTTGCAAACGAGAATTTCTATGCGGGCTTCCCGCATTTATACTGGGCGGGCACGCCCCTGCCGGGCCGCTTTGTGCGCGCGGCAGAACGATACAGCAAAACAAAAGGATGACCAAAATGACCGAAACGGAACTGAATGCACTTTTGGCGGGTATCACCCCTGCCAACGAAGCTGCCCGCGCGGCGGCACACGCCCACTGGGCCAGCCTTGCAAAGCCTCTGGGCGGGTTGGGCCGGCTGGAGACCATGCTGGAGGATGCCGCCGCCCTTACCGGCAGTGCGGAGCTTGATCTTTCCCGCCGGGTGGTGGTGGTGCTCTGCGCGGATAACGGCGTGGTGGCGCAGGGCGTGAGCCAGACCGGGCAGGAAGTGACCCGTGCCGTGGCCGAAAACCTTGCCATGCGGCGCACCAGTGTGTGCCAGATGGCCCGCACGGCCCACTGCGATGTTCTGCCCGTGGATATGGGCATGGCAGGCGAACCGGTGCCCGGCGTGCGCAGCTGCCGCATTGCCGCAGGCACGGCGGATTTTACCCAAGGCCCTGCCATGAGCCGGGCCGAGGCCGTGCAGGCCGTTGGGGAGGGCATTGCCCTTGCCCGGGAACTGGCAGAGGATGGCTACAGGCTCATCGCCACCGGTGAAATGGGCATTGGCAATACCACCACCTCCAGCGCGGTGGCGGCAGTGCTGCTGGGCCAGCCCGTGGAGCTTATGACCGGGCGCGGTGCGGGCCTCTCGGACGAAGGGCTTGCCCGCAAGGTGGATGCCATCTGCCGCGGCATCCTTTGCAATGAGCCGGACCCGGAAGACACATTGGATGTTCTTGCAAAGCTTGGCGGCTTTGATATCGCGGGCCTGTGCGGTGTGTTTCTGGGCGGTGCACTGGCCGGTGTGCCGGTGCTGGCAGATGGCTTTATCAGCGGAGTGGCCGCGCTGTGCGCCGTGCGGCTGTGCCCGGCGGCGGCAAAGGCTGTGTTTGCAAGCCACTGCTCGGCAGAGCCTGCCGCGCGCATCGTGCTGGAAGCACTGGGCAAGGCGCCCATCATTACGGCGGGGCTGCATCTGGGCGAGGGCACCGGCGCGGTGGCCAGCATCCCGCTGTGGGATATGGCGCTGGCCGTATACGGCGGGTGCTACTCCTTTGCGGAGGGCGGCATTGCGCCGTATACGCCCCAATGTTGACGCTGGTTCTGGGCGGCGCGGCCAGCGGCAAAAGTGAATACGCCGAGAGCCTTGTGCTGAAAACCACCGGCCCGCGCTACTATCTTGCCACCATGCAGGTGTGGGATGCCGAGTGTGCCGCCCGGGTAGAAAAGCACCGCAAAATGCGGGCCGCAAAGCAGTTTGAAACGGTGGAGTGCCCCTTGCATCTGGACAATGTGCGCCTGCCTGCGCGGGGCACCGCCTTGCTGGAAGACCTTGGCAACCTTGCCGCCAACGAGCTGTACGACCCGGCGGGAGCAGGGGAAAACGCGGCCAAAGCCATCCTGCACGGGCTGGAAAGCCTTGCAGCCCAGTGCGAAAACCTCATCGTTGTTTCTAACGAGGTGTTCAGCGGCGGGGCCGACTATGCCGGTGACACAGGCCGCTATCTGCTGGCACTGGCGCAGGTGAACAATGCCTTTGCCGCCCGGGCAGATGCGGTGGTGCGGGTGGTATGCGGCATCCCCGTGTACTATAAAGGAGTGGAAAAATGATCGTTTTGCAGACCATCGCGGTGGCTTTTGCCATGTTTTCGGCCATCCCGGTGCCGCAGTTCGACTGGAACGAAAAAAATATGCGCTACGCCATGTGCGCCTTCCCGCTCATTGGTGTCGTTATTGGTGCGGCGTGGTGTGTGTGTGGCGCGATGCCCCTGCCGGGCCTTGCCAAGGCGGCGGGCTTTGCGCTGATCCCGGTATGGATCACCGGCGGCATCCATCTGGACGGCTATGCCGACACCTGCGATGCCCTTTCCAGCTACGGCGACCGAGAAAAGAAGCTGGAAATATTAAAAGACCCCCACTGCGGTGCCTTTGCGGTCATCCGGCTGTGCAGTTATTTTCTGGCCTATTTTGCCCTGTGCACCTGTGTGAGTTTTACACCCCGCGTGGGTGTGCTGTGGGTTCTGGCACTGGTGCTGGAACGGGTGCTTTCGGGCCTTGCGGTGGCATCGTTCCCCATGGCAAAAAACACCGGTCTTGCACACACCTTTGCCACTGCAGCAGACAAAACTGTGGTGCGCCGGGTGCTGGCGGTGCTGGCCGCAGTGCTGTGCGTGGGCATGGCGGCGCTGGGCGGCTGGGCGCTGGTGCTGGCAGCGCTGGCGGTGCTCTGGCGCTACCATGCCGTGAGCCGGAAACAGTTCGGCGGCATCACCGGCGACCTTGCCGGATGGTTTTTGCAAAAGGCCGAGCTCTGGATGCTGGCGGCGCTGTGTGCCTGCCAGTGGGGAGGGCTGCTATGATCTTTATTACCGGGCCGCTCTACAGCGGCAAGCGCACCTTTGCGCAAACACTTCCCGGCAAGCGTCTTTCGGACGTGCAGGTATTGGCTGCCGATGCCGCCGACCTGCCTGCCTTGGCAGACAAGCTTGCCCATGAATACGATATCCTCATCGCCACCGAGGTAGGCGGCGGTGTTGTGCCGATGGATGTCAAACAGCGCGCAGACCGCGAGGCGGCGGGCAGGCTTGCCTGTCTGCTGGCCGCACGGGCAGAGTGCGTGGTGCAGATGTTCTGCGGCATCCCCACGGTTTTGAAAGGAGAATTGTCTCAATGCTGATCTATCTTCTGCGTCATGGCCAGACGGAATACAACGCCCAGAAGCGTTATCAGGGCCAGCGCGACATCCCGCTCTCACCCGAAGGCGCTGCCCAGCTGCGCCGGGCAGATTTTGACCCCGATGTGGTCTATGTTTCCACCCTGCAGCGCACCAGCCAGACGGCGCGCATCCTGTTTCCGGAGGCAAAGCTTGTGCCGGTGGACGGCCTGAAAGAGATGTGCTTTGGCAGCTTTGAGGGCCGCAATTTCATCGAGATGGAAAAGGACCCCGAGTATCAGGCATGGGTGAAGGCCAACTGCGAAAGCCCCTGCCCGGATGGAGAGCGCAAGACGGATTTTTCAGACCGCATCTGCCGCACCGTGGCAGAGCTGATCGATAAAGCTCTTGCCGCAGGCGAAGAGCGGCTGGTCATTCTGGCCCACGGCGGCACCCAAATGGCCGCCATGGAGCGGTTTGCCGTCCCCCACAGGGACTATTACGCATGGTGCGGACCTAACGCGGGTGGCTTTGTGCTGGATGCAAAGGACTGGACGGAAAAGCATCTGCTGTATCTCGTGAAGACCGTCCAGTACACAAAGGAGAGCAGGGCATGATCCTTCAGGCAGTTGTCGGCGGTTTTGTGCTGGACGCGCTCTTCGGCGACCCGGCGTGGCTGCCGCATCCGGTGGTGCTTATGGGCAGATGCATCTCCCGGCTGGAAAAATTCCTGCGCGCCCGCCTGCCCGGCACCCCGCAGGGCGAGCTGCTGGGCGGTGCCGTGACGGCGTTCTGCCTGCCGGTGGGCACCTTTCTGGTCACGAGCCTTGTGTGTCTGGCGGCGGCAAAGCTCAGCCCGTGGCTGGGTCTTGCGGTGCAGATGTTCTGGTGCGGGCAGGCGCTGGCGGCAAGGGGCCTTGCGCAGGAGAGCAGGAATGTGTACGCTCAGCTTATTAAAAACGACCTGCCCGCCGCTCGCAAAGCCGTGAGCCGCATCGTGGGCCGCGACACCCAGAACCTGACCGCAGAGGGTGTGACCAAAGCTGCGGTGGAAACGGTGGCCGAAAATGCCAGCGACGGCGTCATTGCGCCGCTGCTGTATATGCTCATCGGCGGGGCACCGCTGGCGCTGACCTACAAGGCTATCAATACCATGGACAGCATGCTGGGCTACAAAAACGAGAAGTATCTTTACTTTGGCCGCGCAGCCGCGAAGCTGGACGACCTTGCCAACTACATCCCCAGCCGCATTGCCGCCCTTTTGTGGGTGGCCGCTGCGGCCTTTACCGGAAACGATGCCAAGGGCGCATGGCGCATCTGGCGGCGGGACCGGCGCAACCACGCCAGCCCCAACAGCGCCCAGACCGAAAGCGCCTGCGCCGGTGCACTGGGCGTGCAGCTGGCCGGCCCGGCTTACTATTTTGGCGAATATTACCCCAAGCCTACCATCGGTGATGCCCTGCGCCCCATTGAGCCGCAGGATATCCTGCGCGCCAACCGCATGATGTATGTGGCAAGCGGCTTTGCGCTGGCATGGGGTGCAGCAATACGGGGGTTCCTTGCATGAAACAATTGACCCATGGCGGCGACTGGGCGGGCTACCGCGCCGAGTTTGGCCGCGACCCGCTGGATTTTTCGGCCAATGTCAGCCCGCTGGGCCTGCCGGAAGGGGTGGCAAAGGCCATTACGGCGTCCCTTGCCACGGCCGACCGCTACCCCGACCCGCTGTGCCGGGCCCTGCGTGAAAAACTGGCGGTGGCTGAGGGAGTGCCCGCCGAATGGCTGCTGTGCGGCAACGGCGCGGCAGACCTCATCTTCCGGCTGGCGCTGGCTGCAAAGCCCCGCACTGCACTGGTAACGGCCCCCACTTTTGCCGAGTATGCCACCGCCCTTGAAACGGCAGGCTGCACGGTGGAACGGCATTTTTTGCGGGAAGAAAACGATTTTGCGGTGACGAAAGATCTCCTGAACGCGGTGCACCCGGGTACAAATATGGTGTTCCTCTGTCAGCCCAACAACCCCACCGGCCAGCTGGCAGAGCCTGCCCTTGTGGAAGCGCTGCTGCGCAGATGCGAAGCCGTGGGTGCGGTGCTGGCCGTGGACGAATGCTTTCTGGATTTTCTGCCGGAGGGCGAAGGCCTTTCGGCAAAGCATCTGCTGAAAAACAGCAAAAAACTGATTATTTTAAAAGCCTTCACCAAGCTTTACGGCATGGCAGGCGTGCGTCTGGGCTATTGCCTGTGCTCTGACACAGAGCTGCTTGCCCGGATGCGGGCAGCGGGCCAGCCGTGGGCGGTTTCCAGTCTGGCACAGGCGGCGGGCATTGCTGCGCTGGACGAGACGGAATATGTGGCGAAGGTGCGTGCATTGATCGAAGCACAGCGGCCTGTGCTGGCAGACGGCCTGCGGGCGCTGGGCCTGCGGGTGATCGAGGGCCGGGCTAACTATCTGCTGTTCCGCGCGCCGGAAGCGCTGGGCGAAGCGCTGCGCCGCAAGGGTGCGGTACTGCGCAGCTGCGGCAATTATCCGGGCCTTGATGCCAGCTGGTACCGCACCGCCGTGCGCACAGAAAACGAGAACCGGCAGCTGCTTGCACTGCTGGCCGAGACCCTGCCGGAGGTGGCACAATGAGCAAGGCAAAATGCATTATGGTGCAGGGCACCATGAGCGGTGCGGGCAAAAGCCTGCTGTGCGCGGCGCTGTGCCGCATCTTTGCACAGGATGGCTACCGCGTGGCCCCTTTCAAAAGCCAGAACATGGCCCTGAACAGCTTCGTCACCCGCAACGGTGCAGAGATGGGCCGTGCTCAGGTGGTGCAGGCACAGGCTGCAGGCGTGGAGCCGGATGTGCGCATGAACCCCATCCTGCTCAAGCCCAGCAGCGATGTGGGCAGTCAGGTGATCGTGAACGGCAAGGCCCGGGGCCAGATGCCTGCCGCCGCCTACTTTAAAATGAAGCGCAGCCTTATCCCGGACATTTTGGAAGCCTACAACAGCCTTGCCGCCGAGAACGACATTATCGTGATCGAAGGCGCGGGCAGCCCGGCGGAGATCAACCTGAAAGCCGACGATATCGTGAACATGGGCCTTGCAAAGCTGGTGGATGCGCCGGTGCTGCTGGCGGGCGATATCGACCGGGGCGGCGTATTCGCCCAGCTGTACGGCACTGTGGAGCTGCTGGAAGCCGACGAGCGTGCCCGCATCAGGGGGCTCATCATCAACAAGTTCCGGGGCGATGTGGAGATCCTGCGGCCCGGCCTTGCCATGCTGGAAGAAAAAACGCAGCTGCCCGTGCTGGGCGTAGTGCCGTACCTGCGGGTGGAGATCGAGGACGAGGACTCCCTCTCCGACCGGCTGGATACAAAAGCTGCGGTCAAGCCGCTGGATATCGCCATCCTGCGCCTGCCGCATGTGTCCAACTTCACCGACTTTATCCCGCTGGAACAGCACCCGCTGCTGGGCGTGCGGTATGTGCAGCGCACCCGCCAGCTGGGTGCACCGGATCTCGTCATCCTGCCCGGCACCAAGAACACCATGGACGACCTGCGCTGGCTGCGGGAAAGCGGACTGGAAGCGGCGGTGCTCAGGCTTTCGGCAGCCGGTACGCCGGTGCTGGGCGTGTGCGGCGGCTACCAGATGCTGGGTGAACAGCTCTGCGACCCGGCAGGGGAGGAGAGCGGCACCCCCTGCACCCTGCGGGGCCTTGGCCTGCTGCCCACCACGACGGTGTTCGGCACCGAAAAGCACCTGACCCAGACCGCAGCCTGTGTGACCACAGAACCCTTTGCAGGCGCAAAGCTGACGGGCTACGAGATCCACGCAGGCCGCACCGAGGTGCGGGGCAGTGCGTTCTGCATCCTTGCAGACGGCACGCCGGAGGGCTGTGTGCAGGACGGTGTATTCGGTACCTACCTGCACGGCCTGTTCGATACCGGCGAACTGACCGAAAAACTGACCGCATTTTTGTGCAAACGGAAGGGCATCGATCCGGCCGGGGCCGAGCTTATCCCCATGGAGCAGTACCGTCAGCAGCAGTTTGATCTGCTTGCCGATGGTGTGCGCGCGGCACTGGATATGCCCGCCATCTATGCCGCTATGGGAATGCAAAAAGGAGACAACACATGACACCGCAGCATCATCTGCCCGCCGACATTGAACGGACGAGCATCTCCATTATCACAAGGGAACTGGACGAGCTGGGCCTGACTCCGCCGCCGGAGACGGCTGCGGTGGTCAAGCGGGTCATCCACACCACCGCGGATTTCGACTATGCCAAAAATCTGCGCTTTACACCCGGCGCGGTGGAAGCCGCAGTCAAGGCCCTGCACGCGGGTGCTTTCATCGTTACCGACACCAATATGGCGCTGGCGGGCATCACAAAGCCGGGCCTGAAAAAACTGAACGGTGAAGCCATCTGCTACATGGCAGACCCCGCTGTGGCCGAAGCCGCAAAGCAGGCGGGCACCACCCGTGCCGTTGCCGCCATGCACCGCGCTGCCCGGGAGCACCCGGGGGCCATTCTGGCCATTGGCAATGCGCCCACGGCTCTTTTGACCATTGCGGAGGAAATGGAAGCCGGTCTGCGGCCTGCACTGGTCATTGGCGTGCCGGTGGGGTTTGTGAATGTGGTGGAAAGCAAGGAAGTACTGTTTGCCGCCTGCGAGCGATACGGCGTGCCTGCCATCGCCGCCATGGGCCGCAAGGGCGGCAGCAATGTGGCTGCAGCCATCTGCAACGCCCTCATTTACTCTGCCACCGAAATGCTGGACCCCTCTGCCAGAGGGTGGAACGGATAAGGCGGAAACAGCATAACATCAAAAACCCGGAACCCTTTTTGAGCCGTTTTGGCCGAGAAAAGGTTCCGGGTTTTGTTCATGATTTTTTCAGAGAGCTATTTTGCAACAGCCCCATTTTCACGGAAAAGGTCCGAACCGAGCACGGCATCCACACTGCCGGCATCAGGCTGCGGGGAACGCCTTGTTCCACACTTCGATCACCTTGAACTTCGGGGTCCAGCCTTCGGGCTCAAAGCGGTCGCCCTTGGCACCCATGGTGCCCTGCTCGGTGCACCACTGTGCGGCCTTGGCCATATCAGGGTCGGTCACATCCGCAAAGGCGGGTGCGCCTGCGGGTTCGGGCCTGCCTGCGGTGTTCCACACCAGCATCGAGCCTTTTGCATTGCTTCCCATGATTGTAACATTGCGCATACCCGTAATGGTAAGGCCCAGGCCACCGTCCATTCGTGTATCATTGGTGCAGACCAGAACAATATCCGTGCTGTGTCCACCTTGAAAATACCATATTTCACCTTCTTTTTCAATAAAACCTGCGTGAAACGCCCCAAAAACTGCGTGAAAAACGTTTTGCACCGCTGTGCGCGCCTTTGCCCCCTCTTGCAATTTGTGCGCAAAGGGTGTAGAATACAGTCACAATCAAATACAGGGGAGCTTGTGAAGCAGGCTGAGAGGAAGTATCCAAACTTCGACCCTTTTACCTGATGCGGATAATGCCGCCGTAGGAAGTCAGAATGGATGATTTTTTGCAGGAGGCACCGCGGAAGGTGTCTCCTGTTTTTTGTTGTGTACCTATTACCATTAAGGAGGATACCTTGTACTTTTCTGCGGAAGTGCCGCAGCGGGCTGAGGGGGAGCGCCCTGAGCTTTGTGACCGTCAGCGATGGGAAGCCGTGTTCCGGCGTGAGAGGAGACCAGCAAGTCTCGACCGCTTCTTATAGTTCCTGCGCCGGGTCTGGCACCGGGTGCGGGCTGTTTGCGGAGGCGCTGTATGGTTTTTGCTGCTTCCGCAGGTTTGGAAAGGAGCCTTGCCTTATGAAAAAACTCTCTGTGAAAAAGCTGGCGCTGGCCGGCATGCTGTGCGCTCTGTGCGTGGTGGGCAGCGTATTCAGCTTCCCCATGTTCGGCAGCAAATGTGCACCCATCCAGCACATGGTCAATGTGACCTGCGCGGTGCTGCTTGGCCCGTGGTGGGGCGTGGGCGTGGCCTTTGTGGCCTCGCTGCTGCGCAATCTGCTGGGTCTGGGCAGCCTGATGGCCTTCCCCGGCAGCATGTTCGGCGCACTGCTGTGCGGCCTTGTGTACCATAAGACCAAAAACATCCTTGCCACCATGGTGGGCGAGGTGTTCGGCACCAGCATTCTGGGCGGCCTGTGCGCTTACCCGGTGGCCATCTTCCTCATGGGCAAGAGCGCCGGCGACATCGCGTTCTATGCCTACATCGTGCCGTTCCTCATCTCCACTGCAGTGGGTTCCATCATTGCGGGCGTGCTGGTGTACAGCCTGCAGCGCTCCGGCGCTCTGCACAGCATGCAGAACAGTCTTTCCTGACGGAGGGGCACCCGAATGTTCAAAACAGAATTCGAGAACCTGCGCCGCACCTGCCCGCTCATCCATAACATTACCAACTACGTCACCGTGAACGACTGCGCCAACATGGTGCTGGCCTGCGGTGCTTCGCCCATCATGGCCGACGATGCCGCCGAGGTGGAGGACATCACCACCATCTGCGGCGGTCTGAACATCAACATCGGCACCCTGAACAGCCGCACCATCACCAGCATGCTGCTGGCGGGCAAAAAGGCAAACCAGCTGGGCCATCCTGTGGTGCTGGACCCGGTGGGTGCGGGTGCATCCCGCCTGCGCACCGACACGGCTTTCCGCCTGCTCAGGGACGTAAAGTTCACCGTGATCCGCGGCAACATCTCGGAGATCAAAACGCTGGCCTCCGGCGCGGGAACCACCAAGGGCGTGGATGCCGATGTGGCCGATAAAGTTACTGAGGAAAATCTGGATTCTGCCGTGGCCTTTGCCAAGGCCTTTGCAGCCCAGACGGGTGCTGTTATTGCCATTACCGGTGCCATCGACATCGTGGCGGATGCCCACACCGCCTACTGCATCCGCAACGGCAATGCTATGATGAGCAGCATCACCGGCACGGGCTGCCAGCTTTCGGCCCTGACGGCGGCGTTCGTCACCGCCAACCCCGGACATCCGCTGGAAGCCGCTGCAGCCGCAGTGTGCGCCATGGGCCTTGCGGGCGAGACCGCCCACAAGCGCCTGACCCCGCTGGACGGCAACTCCACCTACCGCAATTATATCATCGATGCCATTTACAATATGACCCCGGATCAGCTGGAAGAAGGAGCAAACTATGAAGTGCGATAAGCAGAACATGCTTCTGTATGCCGTCACCGACCGCGCATGGGTGGGAAAGCAGACCCTCTATGAACAGGTGGAGAGCGCCCTGAAGGGCGGTGTCACCTGTGTGCAGCTGCGTGAAAAAGAGCTGGACGACGAAGCTTTTCTGAAAGAGGCTGTGGAGATTCATGCTCTGTGCCAGCGCTACGGCGTGCCGTTCTTTGTGAACGACAATGTGGACATTGCCATCCGCTGCCACGCCGAGGGTGTGCACGTGGGGCAGGAGGATATGGCCGCAGCGCAGGTGCGCGCCCGTGTGGGCGAGGGAATGATGATCGGCGTTTCCGTCCACAGTGTGGAGGAAGCACGGGAAGCCGTCAAGCACGGCGCAGACTGCCTTGGCGTGGGCGCAGCCTTTGCCACCCACACCAAGACCGATGTGGACGTTCTGCCCCACGAGACCCTGAAGGCCATCTGTGATGCCGTGGACATCCCGGTGGTGGCCATTGGCGGCATCCACAAGGAGAATATCCTGCAGCTCAAGGGCACCGGTGTGGATGGCGTGGCCCTTGTGAGCGCCATCTTTGCAGCAGACGACATCGAGACCGAGTGCAAAGAGTTGAAAGCCCTGTCGGAGCAGATCATCTGACCGATCCCGCGGCAAACCGGGGACACCACCTTGGGCCGCGTTATAAAATTCATGGAGAAAACCAACATGAAAAGCGTATTTTGCGCAGGTGCCGGCATCCAGAACGTTCTGTTTTTTCTGAATGACGGCTGCCTTTCCCTACCCTTGTATGACCAGCACCCTGCTGTTCAGAGATAAACTGTCATTTGGAGGAACAGAGCGTATGCAGACTTATACCACTCAGATGGATGCTGCCCGCAAGGGCATCATCACGCCGCAGATGGAGATCGTGGCTAAAAAAGAGTATCGCACCACCGAGGAGATCCGCCAGTGGGTGGCCGAGGGCAAGGTTGCCATCCCCGCCAACAAGCACCACGAGTGTTTGAACCCCGAGGGTGTCGGCTCCATGCTGCGCACCAAGATCAACGTGAACCTTGGTGTCTCCCGCGACTGCAAGGACTACAACGTGGAGATGCAGAAGGTGATGAGCGCCGTCAACATGGGTGCCGAAGCCATTATGGATCTTTCCAGCCACGGCAACACCCAGCCCTTCCGCCAGAAGCTGACCCACGAGTGCCCGGTGATGATCGGCACCGTGCCGGTGTACGATTCGGTCATCCACTACCAGCGCGATCTGGCTGAGCTGACCGCACAGGACTTCATCGATGTGGTGCGCCTGCATGCAGAGGACGGTGTGGACTTTGTCACCCTGCACTGCGGCATCACCCGCAAGACCATCGAGCAGATCCGCAAGCACAAGCGCAAGATGAACATTGTCAGCCGCGGCGGCTCTCTGGTGTTTGCATGGATGAGCATGACCGGCAACGAGAACCCCTTCTACGAGCACTTTGACGAGATCTGCGAGATCTGTGCCGAGCACGATGTGACCATCTCGCTGGGCGATGCCTGCCGTCCCGGCTGTCTGGCTGACGCCACCGATGTGTGCCAGATCGAGGAGCTGGTGCGTCTGGGCGAGCTGACCAAGCGCGCATGGGCACACAACGTGCAGGTGATGGTGGAAGGCCCCGGCCATGTGCCCCTGAATCAGGTGGCTGCCAACATGGAGGTGCAGAAGAGCATCTGCATGGGCGCACCCTTCTATGTGCTGGGACCCCTCGTCACCGATATCGCCCCCGGTTACGACCACATCACCGCTGCCATCGGCGGCGCTGTGGCTGCAGCCAGCGGTGCAGCTTTCCTGTGCTATGTGACCCCCGCCGAGCATCTGGCTCTGCCCAATGTGGACGATGTGAAGCAGGGCATCGTGGCCTCCAAGATCGCTGCCCACGCCGCCGATATCGCCAAGGGCATCCCCCACGCCCGGGACATCGACGATAAGATGGGCGATGCCCGCCGTGTGCTGGACTGGGATGCACAGTTCGCCTGCGCACTGGACCCGGAGACCGCAAAGGCTATCCGCGATGCCCGCCTGCCGGAGGACGACCACAGCGACACCTGCAGCATGTGCGGCAAGTTCTGTGCCGTGCGCAGCATGAACAAGGCGCTGGCCGGTGAGTACATCGACATTCTGTAAAAATCTTCTGTTTTGCGCGCAGCAGCGCGCATCTTCCTCCGCCGCCCGGTATGACCGCCGGGCGGCTTTTGTTGTAATTCCCAAAAGATTGTGTTAAAATAACAATAAGGCGCTGATTGCAAAATTGGTGGTCATGCTTTCTATCCCGTATCGCTGGTTTTTCTATTTCTACATAGAACAAGCAGAGGTCCGGGAGGAAACTTTTTTTGAAAGTACCCTGCCCGGAGCCTTGAAGGCGAAGGGAGGGATATCGAATGAATCTGCTGGAGACTCTCGCATTGCTCACGTTCATTCTCGCGTTGTTGAGCTTGGTCGTGGATGTGATCCGTCTGACCGTTGAGGTCATGGCAAAGTTTTCCCAGATAAAAAGCGATGATAACAAAAAAGATTGACCGCCTCACAGTTCCCCAACTCGAGCGGTCAATCTTTTTGACTAACGGGATGGAAAGCTGACCTTTGCAGTCAGCGCCCCTTCTGTTTGTAGTATAATCGAAGCTATGTGATTTGTCAAGTTATCCTGTTCCATCGATTATTTCTATCAATATTTTAGATTTTACAATTCTTCTGTACTGTACTATAATGAAGTTATCGTCTTCATTCCATTGATCTACAGGAGGAATCTGCCTTGCTGGTAAATCTTATCGAATCCGTCTATCGCCTGCTGTGGGGCGATCTATTCACCATCCCGCTGGGCGGCGGCATCGGCATTTCCTTCATGGTGGTGCTGCTGTTCACGGCGGGCATCTGGTTCACCTGCCGCACCCGTCTTTTGCCGGTGCGGCTGTTCCGGGATATGATCGCCGCCGTGTGCGAGAAAAAGCAGGGCAGGGACGGCCTTTCCTCCTTCCAGACGCTGGTCATTTCCACCGCCACCCGCGTGGGCATGGGCAATCTGGTGGGCGTGGTGGCCGCTGTTTCTGCAGGCGGTGCCGGTGCGGTGTTCTGGATGTGGGTCACTGCCATTCTGGGTGCGTCCACCTCCTTTATCGAATCCACCCTTGCCCAGAAATACCGCCAGCCCGACCCGCTGTACGGCGGCTGGCGCGGCGGCCCGGCCTACTATCTGCATGTGCTGGCGGAGCGCAGGCGCGGCAAAAAGCTCAAACGCTCTGTGGTAGCGGCACTGTTTGCGGTGTCTGGTCTCATCTGCTGGTGCGGCATCAGTCAGGTGATCTCCAACTCGGTCAGTTCCGCGTTTGAAAATGCGTTCCATATTCCGCCGCTTACTACCACACTGGTGCTCACGGCCATTGCGGCGGTGATCGTGCTGCGCAAGAATGCCACCGTGAAAAGTCTGGACGTGATGGTGCCCATCATGGCGGTGTGCTATTTTGTCATCACCGTGGGCATCGTGCTGTTCAACCTGCCCAAGCTCCCGGCGGTGTTCGGGCGCATCTTTGCGGAAGCGTTCGGTCTGCGGCAGGCCGTGGCTGGCGGCTTTGGTGCTGTGCTGATGAACGGTGTCAAGCGCGGCCTGTTCTCCAACGAAGCGGGCAGCGGTTCGGCACCCTGTGCAGCTGCCGCCGCAGAGTGCGACGACCCGGTCAAGATGGGCTTTGTGCAGGCACTGGGCGTGCTGATCGATACGGTGGTGATCTGCAGCTGCACGGCCTTTTTGATGCTGCTGGTGCCGCAGGAGATCACAGAAGGACTTGCGGGCATGGACCTTTTGCAGACTGCCCTGCAGTACCATCTGGGCGGCTTTGGTGTCGTGTTCATTGCGGCCACGCTGGCGCTGTTCAGCTTTTCCACCTTTCTGGGCGTTTTGTACTATGCCCGCGGCAATGTGGCCTATCTGTGCGGCGACAACTGGTGGAGCCAGACCGTGTATAAGCTGATCGCGCTGGCCATGCTGGTGATCGGCGGTATGCAGGCCTACACGGTGGTGTGGGATCTGGGCGACGTGGGCATTGGCCTGATGACCATTTTCAACATGATAGCCTTGGTGCCCATGGCAAAGGAAGCGCTTGCCGCCCTGAACGACTACGAAAAACGCAAAAAACTGCAGTAAATAGCAAATGCCCGGCTCCCTGTAACATGGGAACCGGGCATTTCAGGTTATTTTATTGCAGATCAGATTTGTTTAAAAGCAGTCCGGCTGCAAGCCCGGCCAGCGCAGGCAGCACCCAGCCAAAGCCCATGCTGCCCAGCGGCAGAGCGTTGGCGGCGGCAGATACTGCCCCCAGCGGCAGCGCAGCGGCGATGCTCTGCAGGGCGGTCAGGCCCATGCACAGCGGATACACCGCTCGGTGCTTTTCAAGGCCCGGCATAAAGGAAAGCAGGATCAGCACGATGGCTGCGGGATAAATGGCGTTCAGCACCGGAGTGGACAGCCGGATGATGGCAGCAAGGCCGAGGTTCGATACCAGCATACTGGCCACAGCAAAAAAGGCGGCAAGGGCAGGGTAGGGGATGCGGGGCAGCAGCTGGTGGAAATACTGTCCCACGCAGGCGATCAGGCCCACGCAGGTGTTGAAGCATGCGATCACAAAAATGGCCGCAATAAGCACAAGGCCCGCCCGGCCGAACAGCTGCTGTGCCAGAGCGGTGAGCACCTCGGCACCGGTGGCAAGGCCCGGATACACCGTGCCGGTCTCGGCCCCGGCGTGGCCCAGCATGGCGTAGACCACCAGCATCAGCCCGCCTGCAATAAAACCGGCCCGGATGGTGCCGCCCTCCACGGCACGGCTTTCTGTGACACCCCGGGCGCGGATGTTCAGGGCAATGACCGCGCCAAAATTCAGCCCGGCCAGCGTGTCCATGGTCTGGTAGCCGTACAGGATGCCCTGCACAGCGGGCAGGGCTGCGTACTCTGCGCTGGGTGTGCCGTAGTGTGCCGCCAGCGGATGGATGAGACACCCGGCAAACAGCACCACGATGAGCACGATCAGGCAGGGGCAGAGGATGCGGCCCAGCCAGTCGGTAAGCTTTTCCGGCCGCAGCGCCACCAGAAAGGCCGCTGCAAAAAACAGCACCGAGTAGGCCAGCTGCAGCCCGGTACCGCCGCCTATCAGCGGCACCAGCATCTGGAAGGAGGTACTGGCGGTGCGGGGGATGGCAAGGCAGGGCCCGATGGAAAGATACACCAGAATGGTGAACACCATGGCGAACACCGGATGCACCCGGCCGGCAAGCTTATCCAGACCACCTGCCCGTGCCACAGCCACCACGCCCGCAATGGGCAGGCCGACGGCGCTGACGGCAAGGCCCGCAAAGGCAGGCCAGAGGCTGGTACCGGCCTGTGCGCCCAGATGCGGCGGGAAGATCAGGTTCCCGGCTCCGAAAAACATGGAAAATAGCGTAAAACTGACCAAAAGCAGGCTTTTGCCGGAGAGCTTCTGCATAGGACAGACACCTCATTTCTTTCCTGCATCAAAGATGACAGTGATTTATACAGTTCAGTTTATCGTTTTATGCATTTCATGTCAAGAAAGAAAAACATGAAGAAAAGTAATGACAGGCATGATAAGCTCTTATGCATCATGATGCACGGGTCATTGGCGTTTGGAAAGAGATATGGTATTATAATGTATAATGTAGAACTGAGCAGGCCATCAGGGCGCTTTCTCCGCGAAATTCGGGGCTTCCAGCTCCCGCCCTATTGCCTTATGGCAACAGGGTCCTATCCTCGGATCATTCGCTGAAGAAATACCCTGCCGTCCTGCATTTATTTGTAATCAGGAGCAGGTAAGTTTATGAAGCGACATAAACAATTTTTTCAGCGGCTGGGCGCTGCGGCCTTCTGGCTGGCGGTGTGGCAGTGCGCCGCCATGGCGGTGGGACAGGAGGTGTTCCTTGTTTCGCCGGTGCAGGCGGTGCGCACTCTTTTGCAGCTTTTGCCGCAGGCAGAGTTCTGGCAGCGGGTGGGTTTCAGCTCCGGGCGCATTCTGCTGGGTTTTGGGCTGGGCGTGGCCGTAAGCATCGTGCTGGCTGTGGCCGCACAGGCGTGGCACACGGCAGATGTGCTGCTTGCTCCGGTGCTACAGCTGGTCAAAGCCACGCCGGTGGCAAGCTTTATCATTCTGGCGCTGGTGTGGGTGCGGGGGGCATCGCTTTCGGTGCTCATCAGCTTTTTAATGGTGCTGCCCGTGCTGTACGGTGCGGTGCGCACCGGCATCCAGAGCGCAGACCCACAGCTGTTGGAGATGACGAAGGTGTTTCGCCTGCCGCTGGGCCGACGGCTGCGGGCGGTGTGGCTGCCTGCGGTGCTGCCGGCCTTCCGGCAGGGATGCAGCGTGGCCCTTGGCATCTGTTGGAAGAGCGGTGTAGCCGCTGAGGTGATCGGCCTGCCCAATGGCAGCATCGGCGATGCACTCTACCGGGCCAAGATCACCCTTTCCACCGGGGAGCTGTTCGCATGGACGTTTGTGATCATCCTGCTCAGCGCCGGGTTTGAAAAGCTGTTCCTGCTGCTTCTGGACTGCGTGACCCGCGCCGTGACCGGGGAGGTGCCGCAATGCTGACCATCGAGCATCTGACAAAACAGTTCGGGGAGAAAACGCTTTTCCGGGATCTATGCCTCACGGTGGAAGGCCCGGCGGTGCTGTGGGCACCCAGCGGCTGGGGCAAGACCACATTGCTGCGCATCCTCATGGGGCTGGAAGAACCCACTTCTGGCATAGTACAGGGCGTTGGCCGGGTGGCAGCAGTGTTTCAGGAAGACCGGCTCTGCCCGCAGCTGACAGCTGTGCAGAACGTGACGCTGGTATTGCCCGGCAGTGCAGAACAATACAAGAAGCAAATTATAAAAGATTTTCAACAGTTTGGCATGGATGCTGCCGCATTGGCCCTGCCTGCCGCACGGCTTTCCGGCGGACAGAAGCGACGCACGGCGCTGCTGCGGGCTTTGTGGGCCGCCAGCGATACGCTGCTGTTAGACGAACCCTTTACCGGAATGGACCCGGACACCCTTGCCGCTGCTGCGGCGCTGCTGCGGGAGCGCTGCGGAGAAAAGCCTGTCTTGCTGGCTACCCACGACCGCGAAGCCATCCGCCTTCTGGGCTGGCCGGTGGTTGAGCTGGAAAATGCCTGAGCCTGCATCGATCCTATAGAATGAAAAATCGGAAAGACCAGAACGGCCTTTCCGATTTTTTGCTGCTTGGAATATTTTACTGAAAAATACGCAGGGGATACAGCGAACTGCATCAGTTCAGCAGCTTTGCCGGGTCAAGGTACTGCTCACCCTGCAGTACTTCCAGATGGATATGCGTCTCCTCGGCGCATTCGTTGGGAATGCTGCCTGCACGGCCAAGTATCTGGCCCACACTCACTTCATCGCCAGTCTGCACCGTGGGGTCGGCAGTGCCGCACACCCGCCACAGGTGCCCGGCGCTGTCCTCAATGCACACCACACTGCCCCAGCGGCTATCGGTGTCCACGGCGGTCACCTTACCGGCGGCAGGGGCACACACCTGTGCATCCTGCGCACAGGCGTAGTCCACACCGTTGTGGGTGCGCCAGTCGCCAAGGGTGCTGCTGTACACCAGCTCATCGCCGCTGTAGGCGTTCAAGACCCTGCCCGAGACGGGCTGCGTGGAGGCAGGCGCAGCTGAACTGCTGGCAGGCGAGGATGCGCCCTGCAGTGCGGAGGGTTCGTGCACCAAACCAGAGCCAGACTGCGCCCCAGAAGAGGACGCAGAGGATGCGGGCTTGGGTACATTTGCCGCAGATTCTGCGGCGTCGGTCACGGGCTGCTGCCATACATCGTCCTCCTGTGGGTCAAGGGTGAGCTGCGGCTCCGGTGCAGGTTCTTCCTGCGGGGTCGTCAGGTCGTCGTAGCTCTTTTTCAGTTCATCCCGCACGGTGCGCACTGCCCACACGCCCGCCGCTGCGGCTGCGACGAGACAGGCCAGCAGTGCCAGTGTAAAGCCCCTGCTGCGCAAAAACTTTTTGATCTGCTCCATTGTCGTTACTCCCATCTGCTGCATTGTGTACGCATTGCTTCTGGGCTTAGTGTGGGACAGCAGGGCAGGTTTTATGCATTCTTTTATTTAAATGCCCTCCGCGTTGCTCTGGGCATATTTAGAGGAAATGATATTTTGTAATATAGCAGCCCAGCCAGACCTGCGGGTCTGGCTGGGCTGCACTTTCACGGGAAGGGCTGCAGCCGGAAAATGCATCTTCCCTCTGTGGCCTTCTGTGTTGATACCCAGAGCGAAGCGGAGGATATTCTAAATGATAGTACCAAACAAAAAGGCCCTCCCTTTTCGGGAGAGCCTTTGCGGATCAAAAATCAGTTGCGGCGGCGGCTGTTCATGCCCAGCAGGCGCACAACATACAGGAAGATGTTGATGAAGTCCAGATACAACGTCAGTGCACCGTAAATGGAAGCCTTCTCGGCCAGCTCACCGTCATAGGCGTAGTAGGAGAACATCTGGCTCAGCTTCTGGGTGTCGTAGGCGGTCAGCAGCATGAACACCACCAGACCGACAGCGCTGTACAGCACCGTGGTGAGGAAACTCATGCCGAACAGCATGCCCACAAAGCCGGTGATGATGAGCGCGAACAGGCCCATCATCAGCTTGGGACCCCAGCCGGACAGATCCTTGTGGGTAGTAGTGCCGTAGACCGCCATCAGGCCGAAGTACAGCGAGGTGGCAAGGAAGGCCAGCACCAGAGTGCCCAGATCAAATACCAAGAAATAGTAGCTCAGCACCATGCCGTTGAGCAGTGCATAGGCAAAGAAGGTGGCTCTTGCACCACCCACCGACATGTTCTGCACGCGGGAGCTGAGCACATACACCAGCACCAACTCTGCGATGGTGAACACCAGATACAGCGAGTTGACAACGTACAGCAGCGGGGTAGCGGCTGTAACGAACGCCGCGGCAAAGGTGATGAGCAGGCCTACCGCCATCCAGCGATAGGTGCGGTTCATATAGTCAGCCGAGGTCATGGCAGGCTCCGTGTAGCCTCGATCGTAACCATTGTAATTGTAATCCATATGGGACTCCTCCAGTCTCTTTCTGCCGAAACACTTTTTTCTTGCTCCGGTCTACGGAATATAGTATACTGCATAGAAGTGAACGTTTCATGAAAAAGGCTGTGATATTGTATGTCTCTTGGGCTTTATTTACACATTCCGTACTGTTTTTCCAAATGCAGATACTGCGATTTCTATTCCCATCCCGGTGAGCGCGGCGTACCGGAAGCTTATGTGGATGCTCTTTTGCGGGAGCTTTCCCGCTTTGCGCCGGAAGCACCTCTGCAGCCGGACACCCTTTATTTTGGCGGCGGCACCCCCAGCCTGCTGCGCCCGGAGCAGGCAAAACGGCTGATCGATGCGGCCCGGCCGATGCCGGGGGCCGAGATCACACTGGAAGCAAACCCGGAGACGGTGACGGAAGAAAGCCTTGCAGGCTTCCGGGAGGCGGGTGTGAACCGCATCTCTTTCGGGGTGCAGTCTGCCCGGGATACCCAGCTGCGCACACTGGGCAGACCGCACACGGCAAAGCAGGCGCGGGCTGCATTTGCCGCCGCGCAGCGCGCAGGGTTTACGAACATCAGCGGCGACATCATGCTGGCACTGCCGCACTACACCGAAGCCGAGTTTGACGAAACGCTGGAACTGATCGAGGGTGGTGGGGCTACCCATATTTCGGCATATCTGCTGAAGATCGAGCCGGATTCAGCCTTTGGTAAACATCCGCCCGAAGGCCTGCCCACCGGCGATGAAGCCGCCGATTTTTACCTTTATGCAGTGGAACAGCTGGAACACCACGGCTACAAACAGTACGAGATCTCCAACTTTGCAAAGCCCGGCTATGAGGGCAGACACAACCTCATTTACTGGGACTGTGGCGACTATCTGGGCCTTGGCCCGGCGGCGCACTCCTGCATGGGCGGCAGACGGTTCTACTACCCGCCGGACACCGCCGCTTTCCTGAACGATGCCGCCGCCCCGGTGATGGACGGCAGCTGCGGCGCAGAGGACTACCTTATTTTACAGCTGCGTCTGCGCAAAGGCCTTTCGCTGGATGCATACAAAAAACTTTACGGGAAAGAATTTTCCACCGCACAGCTGGCCTTTGTGCAAAACTGCGTCCGGGCGGGCTATGCAAGCTTTGACGGCCGTACCCTTGCCCTGACCCCGGCGGGTCTCATCGTGCAGAACAGCATCCTTGCCCAGCTGTTGTAATTGGTAGAAATACGGCAGAACATTGCTTTTGTGTGTCGATTCTGGTATGATATACTCGTATTATTAGGCGATGGGAGAGAAAACGGATGGCGAAAGTATTGATCGTCGGCGCAGGCGCGGCAGGACTGATGGCGGCGGGTGCCGCCGTGCGGCAGGGGCATCAGGTGACGGTGCTGGAACACATGGATAAGCCCGGCCAGAAGATCCTTGTCACCGGCAAGGGCCGCTGCAATGTGACCAACGACTGCCCGGCAGAGGAGTTTCTGCGCCATGTGCGCACGAACCCGCGCTTTCTGTATTCGTCGCTGGGGGCCTTTCCACCGGCAAAGACCATGGAACTGTTCGAAGGCCTTGGCGTGGAGCTGAAGGTGGAGCGCGGCCGCCGGGTGTTTCCAGTATCGGACAAGGCCGAGGAGATCCGGCAGGCTCTTTTGCGCTATGCGCAGGATGCTGAACTCGTGCATGACGGCGCGAAAAAGCTGCTATTGGAAGAGGTAACACCGGAGCCGGAAGCAGCTCCCGCCGCACCGGAAAACCCGCGCCACCCCAAAAAGAAAAAGGCAGGCCCGGCACTGCGGTGCATCGGTGTGCGGGGCACCTCCGGACGGGAGTACCGGGCGGATGCCGTGCTGGTGGCCACCGGCGGCGTGAGCTACCCCACCACCGGCTCTACCGGCGACGGCTACAAACTGGCCCAGCAGGCCGGGCACACCCTCATCGAGCCGGTGCCCAGTCTGGTCAGTCTTGTGAGCCATGACGCGGACTGCAAAAAGATGATGGGCTTGGCGCTGAAAAACGTCACCCTGACCCTGTTCGAGGACAGCAAGGCCATTTTTGACGAGCAGGGCGAAATGCTGTTCACTCATTTTGGCATCAGCGGCCCGCTGACTTTGAGCGCATCCAGCCATCTGGGCGACATGAAAAAACACAAGTATCATGCGGAGATCGACCTGAAGCCCGCTCTCAGCGAGGAGCAGCTTTACGACCGCATCACGCGGGATTTTGCCCTGCTGGCAAATCATGCAGCGCAGGGCGCGCTAGTAAAGCTTTTGCCGTCCAGTATGCAGCCGGTGATGGTGGCACGCTGGGGCATCGACCCGGCTACCAAGGCAAACCAGATCACCCGGGAGCAGAAGAGGGAGCTGGTGCAGCTGATGAAGCACTGGCGGGTGTCCATTGATGCCCGGGGCGATCTGGCCCACGCGGTGATCACCAGCGGCGGCGTGTCCGTGCGGGAGGTGGACCCCAAAACTATGCAGAGCAAAAAGGCGCTGGGCCTTTACTTTGCAGGCGAAGTGCTGGATGTGGATGCCTATACCGGCGGCTACAACCTGCAGATCGCCTTCTGCACCGCACAGAGCTTTGCAAATAATCTGTAATTACAGATAAAACAATTTTAAATGCCCTCCGCGCTGCTCTGGGCATATTTATAGGAATAGATTTTTGATTTGTATTTTGAAAACGACTGTGGTCGTTTTCAAAATACGTTTTCACAAAAAGAGTTGTTGCCGGGATAGTCTCACAGACCGCTGCGCAACTGTTCCTGAAGGGAACGAGCAGCAATGCAGTTCTCCGTTATGACCCCATCCGGTGAAAATGTGTTTGGAGCGCTCCGCAGAGCGCGACAAACACAAAAATATTAAAATGATTTTCCGCTGAAGATGGCCAGAGCGTGAGCGGAGACCATTTTAAATCGTTCAGTTTAAAAAAGGAGAGATACAACATGGTATCTGTTGCGATCGACGGGCCTGCAGGTGCAGGCAAATCTACGCTGGCACGCCGTTTGGCGGCTGAAATGGGCTATATTTATGTGGATACCGGTGCCATGTACCGCGCCATCGGCCTGTATGCCCTGCGTGCGGGCAAGGACCCCAAGGACAACGCAGCGGTCAACGCGCTGCTTCCCCAGATCGAGCTGCGGCTGGCCTCCATTGAGGGCGAGCAGCACATTTATTTAAAGGAAGAGGATGTGAGCACCGCCATCCGCACCGAGGCCGCAGGTATGGCTGCCTCTGCCGTGGGCGCAAACCCGGCTGTGCGCGCCTTTCTGCTGGAGCTGCAGCGGGATATGGCAAAGAAACAGGATGTGCTGATGGACGGCCGCGACATCGGCACGGTGGTGCTGCCGGATGCCACGGTGAAGATCTTCCTCACCGCCACGCCGGAAGCCCGCGCCACACGCAGGTGGAAAGAGTATCAGGCCAAAGGCATCGATACTCCCTATGAAGAGGTGCTGGCCGACGTGAAGCAGCGGGACTATCAGGACACCCACCGTGTCGCTGCACCCCTGAAGCAGGCGGACGATGCCGTGCTGCTGGATACTTCGGAGCTGGATTTTGAACAGAGCCTTGCTGCAATGAAGAAGATCATTGCGGAGAAAGTGAATAAAACGATAAAATGATATTATATTACATCTTAGTGCCCTTTGCGTGGCTTTTGTGGCATATCGGCTTCCGCATCCATGTAGAGGGCCGCGAAAACCTGAAAAAGGTGCAGACAAAGGGCTGCATCCTTGCGCCCACCCATGTCTCCGCCATCGACCCGGTGTTCATCGTGGTCACCCGGTGGAGCAGGCGGATGATCGTGTTCGCCAAGAAGGAACTGTTCGAGATCAACGCCCTGCTCACATGGTTCTTCCGCTGCTGCGGCGCGGTGTGCGTGCGCGGCACAAAGGATGAAATGGCTGCCATTGAGCAGACCGTAGAAAAGTGCAGAAACGGCGAAACACTGCTCATCTTCCCGGAGGGCACCCGCGAAAAGGACGGGAAGCTTCTGCCGCCCAAGAGCGGCCTGTTCGTCATTGCGGCGGGGGCCGGGGTGGACGTAGTGCCCTGCCGCATCCTGTACGATACGCCGGATGGAAAAATGCACCTGTTCTGCAAAGTACGGGTGATCTACGGCGAGCCGATGTCTGCAGAGCAGTTTGCCATGGAGAGCCGCCGCGACACCAAAAAGCTGCGTGCCAACAAGCAGGCCCTGCTGGATGCGTGGGAAAAGATGGGGGCGTAAAAGATGGAGATCCGAGTTGCCAAAACGGCGGGGTTCTGCTTTGGCGTCAAGCGGGCGGTGGACCTGACCTATGGCCTGCTGAACGAAGGCTGCAAGGTGGCCACCCTCGGCCCGCTGATCCATAACCCGCAGGCTGTGGAGGATATGCAGAAAAAGGGTGCCCTTGTGGCGGATGCCATCGCCGATGTGCCCGCCGGGTACGAGGTGGTCATCCGCAGTCACGGCGTGCCGCGCACCGTGTACGACGAGCTGGATGCGCGCGGCATCACCTACCATGATGCCACCTGTCCCTTCGTGCAGAAGATCCAGCGCATTGCCGCCGAGGCCGAAAAGGCGGGGGCTGTGCTGCTGGTGGCAGGCGACAAGACCCATCCGGAGGTGCAGGGGATCGTGGGCCACACCCGCGGAGAGGTGTTCGTTTTTGCCGATCTGGCCGAGTTGAAGGCATGGAAAGGCCCCTCTGACCCGCAAAAACCCCTGTTTGCAGTTGCACAGACCACATTTCAGGTTACAAAATGGCAAGAAAGTTCGGAGTTTCTCAAAAAAGCCTATACAAACGCCCGAA
>OWJD01000228.1_pt1 | contig 24472 bp, 13 predicted proteins | sample 1732601 | NCBI WGS metagenome assembly OWJD01 (sample SAMN05065733, study PRJEB22554) | human gut metagenome | biome: ENVO:2100002; feature: ENVO:00000062; material: ENVO:00002003 | host: Homo sapiens | place: USA
GAACAAACTTACAACTGAATCCTGTTTCCATTTACACAAAATTTTGGACAGTACCCTTATAGTAATTTTGTAACAAGTTATGGATGGAGCTCTTTTCAATTAGAATACAGCGCACTTTTCAATTAGTATCTACACGCATGATACATGATTTCAACTCACGCACATTGCCTGGCCATGTATGGCTTACAAGTGCCCTTTGCGCTTCCTTACTGATACATTTTATTTCTTTGTCCGTATGCCTATCATATAGTTTCAGGAAGAAGTTAGCTAATGGCATAATATCTTCCTTGCAATCTCGCAACCGTGGAATCTCAATAACCGCTTCGTGAAGTCGATAATACAGGTCGCTTCTGAATCGCCCTTCCCGAACTGCCTCTTGCAGGTTTTCGTTGGTGGCGGCAATAATGCGCACATCAGCCACTTTATCTTTTGTAGCTCCCAATGGTCGGTAGCTCTTGGATTGCAACACACGCAGCAGCATTGCCTGTACGTCTTTCGGCAGGTTGCCTATCTCGTCCAAGAACAGCGTACCTCCAGCAGCCAATTCAAAGTAACCTTTTCTTGCTGCGTCTGCACTTGTGAATGCCCCTTTCTCATGCCCGAAGAGAGCGGAAACGGCAAGTTCCGCAGAAAGCGTACCGCAATCTACTACTTCAAAAGGTTTGTCGGCTCTTTTGCTTTGCAGATGTATCTTTTCCGCTATATGTTCTTTGCCAGTTCCGTTGTCGCCCAATATCATAACAGCCATGTCGCTTTTAGCAAACAATTCTGCCATTTTATATATACGGCGAAACTTCTCACTTTTGCGGTAAACAATCTTGTTATTCAACTCTACGAGTCGTTTCTGCTTGTCTATGATTTCTTCCAAACGTTCATAAACTACATCAAGCAACAATTTCTTCGGTATATAGTCTTCCGCTCCCAATTTCATAGTCCTCACGGCACTCATGCTTTCATCGTAAGATGTCATGATGATAAATGGATTCTGATAGCCATTACTACGCATCCATTCCAACAGGTCGATGCCGTTATCATTCCCCAAGCGCATATCCGAAATGACAACATCCCATTCAGAGGATTCCCTCACAGCTTTCAGACCATCTCTGTAATTGTAGCATAAGATTGTTTTCCATCCCTTCGCCTCCAACTTCTTGCCCAACATATTACAAAATGTCGGGCTGTCTTCAATGATTATTACTTTCTTCATGCTGTTACCTCCTCAATTTTCTTTTGTGCGGCTTTGATGATTGCCTTACCATGTGCGAAAACATCCTCAACCGCTTGGTTGATAACGTCGTCTGATGATGTAGAATCTTCAATCAGGTCAAAGAGATGGTTCAAAGACTCGTCAGACTGTACCATCATCCACGAGCTTCTTGCGTGGTGAATGGCATCGGACATTTTCTTGCGGTTCTCCTCTTGGGCTGCATTACGGATACTGCCCAATGTATCAGTCATTTCCTTTACGAAATTCTCCAAAGTCTCTTTTTCATTGCCGTAGGTCAGCAACATAGAGAAGTCTATTTGTTTTTCTGCTATCTTACCATTTACACACTTTCTTGCAGTGTTTATTAAATCCTTGTCAGACATCGGCTTGAACAGGCAAGCGACAAATCCTGCATCAAGCAGTTCTTGCTCACTCACATTTGGTGCTGCTGTCATAACGACAACAGGAATGGTCTTGGAGTTACGCACGTTCACCATACGCATCATTTCCAGAATCTCGATACCATTCACTTCAGCCATCTTCAAATCCGTTATCAGCAGATCATAAGATTTTTTGCGCATCATATCCAATAAATCCGTGGCATTATTACAAGTGTCACATACGATGCCGTTTGATGCAAACGCCTCACGGATGGTACTCAGTTGCACATGGCTATCATCAATGGCAATGACAGTAAACGAATCTTGTCGTTTCGTTCTATACTGAGTTGGTTCCTCATTCTGCTTTTCGGCTGCAGCCATAGGAAGACTAATGGTAAAGATACTTCCCAGCCCTTGGTGACTGGACACATCGATTTTTCCTTTCATCAGTGAAACGAGGTTCTTGACAATGGAAAGCCCCAAGCCAAATCCCGGTTGGGTGACCGCATTTCCCAATCTTGCAAATTCCTTAAAGATTTGTTTTTGTTGCTTGTCGTCCAATCCTGTTCCTGTATCCTTAACCATTAGCATGAATACACCATTTTTATAGGTTGTGGACAATACAATCTCACCTTTTCCCGTATATTTGATGGCATTGGAAAGCAGATTGCGTCCTATTGTAAGCACCTTTTCCTTGTCTCCATTGACAACACCATCTGCCTTATTGCTGACGCTCAATTCCAGTTGCTTCTTCGCTGCAAAGGGCTCATACTCTATCTTTAATTGCTCGGCAATGTCCATCATACGGAAAGGGCGTTCCTTGACGGTCGCCTTTCCATTCGCTAATTTGGAGTAAACCAGAAAACTGTCAATCATAGAAGTCAAGCCTTTCGATGTGTCAACAATCAAGTCGGCATACCGTTTGCTTTCATCCGTAGCATCATCAAGTCCGCTAATCTTGCGAGCATAATCCTTGATGGCAGACAAAGGACTGCGCATCTCATGCGTTACAGTCAGCATCACCTTTCTTGTTTCTTCCTTGCTCTTACGTGTCTTGAATGCAAATCGCCACACCAATAGGAATAATACGAAAAACACCAATATCAAAAATCCTATCATCCCTATATAATAATAGGTATAATTGCCTTCCAAGTCTGCGATTTGTCGCTCACGAACTTTGATGCCTTTATCCACATTTTCATCAGCTATGCTGATTACTCTTTGCAACTGCTTATTGATACTTTCATTTCTGTTTCCCAGACTATCCAAAATCTCCACAACCTTACGGCTTTGCTGGTGATGTTTAGCAACAACCGTTTGGTTTAGGTTGGTGAGCATCTTTTCAGTTTGGGTTAAACGGTTGCCTGTTGTTACTCCATTTTCTTTCTTGCCGAACAATCTGCTGAAGAAACCTCGCTTCTTTGGCTTTGCCTGCTGTGGCATAGCTGAAAGTCTTTTGCTTTCAGTCTTATTCTGCTCTACAATTCTTGGAACTTCTGCGGTCAGCTTTTCTTGAGTGGCATTCAATTCCTGCATAGCATCCTTTATATCCAGAAGGAGCTGTTCCTTTTCTGCAAGAAGACGGCAGATCGTATCAGAATCTTCTTTCGGACAAATACCTGCGATGCTTTCAAGCATACTGTCCACTTCCAATCGAAGCGAATGATACTCATTTACATCTGTTGAGTCCCAATCCGCAACCATTTCACCAAGCAGTGACAATTCCGTTATGTGCAAGTTTAAGTCATGCACATTCTTTCGCCACTGATGCAGTTCTGCATTTCTACACTCAATCTCCTTTCTGTCGCGCCATTCAAATAGGCCGATTACAATGGTACATCCTACTATAACGATGGCAGTCATGATGCCTAAAGCCATCCATCTACAGATATGCCCGGTCTGTTCTTTGCGTTCCATGTTGTTTACTTTTTACGCTTCTATTACTTCATTATTGCTTTGCACTAACATTTTTAATCGGCAAAGATAATGGCAGGAAGCATTAAAGACGAATATTTATATATATTATAACAACTTTTATGTAATTTCTTGGTAAAAACAGCATATTGTTAGAGAAAGAACCATTATTGAATAATAACAATGGACAATAAAGCCAAAAGCTGACAAAGTGTAGATTGTGAGACTTAACCGAAAAAGGATGGCAAGAGTTTCCTACCTGTTGATACAGACATTCAAAGAAAAGCAGAACGAGCAGGAAAAGTCAAGAGGTACTTTCCAAGTGCTTGACGGCAACATATTGATGCTTGTGCTTCCTTTGAACAGTGAACTTGTATTTTATAAGGTGAGTGATGCCAATAGTATTGCTCTGACAGACTCATTGGGCAACGACCACTCTGAAAGGATGTAAACATATACTTTGCGAAGAATATAAAACAAACAGTTAAAATCCGTGGATAAATGTTGAATCATATCCACGGATTTTATTCCTTATTCGATATAAAATCACCAAGAAAGTATAATCACCATTCTTTACGTATGAACACAAATCCTTTCGAAATTTTACTGTCTATTAAGCATAAGTCAATGCCTAATTTCAGCAAATACTCTTTAATTATAGAATTGTTTAATCTTTTCTTGATATTTTTATTTTTATAATAACTTTGATCTTCAATAGAAAGTGGAATACCTTCTTCATAGAACACCCATCTGTCTTCTTTGTATGCTTGAATTAAGCGTTCTTCTAAATTTGAATTGGAAAAATAAAATTTAAAAAACGGATTATCTGTTTCATTGGACAACGCACACATAATAGTGTTACATTTCAAATGCTTTTGTATAGTTCTACACAAATTAGACAATCCATCTTCATAATTTGATATAAAAAAGACTTTATCTGGATACATTTCATTTTGCCAACAACTAAATTTAGGGAAATGTGAACCACCACTTTGGGGATTTATATATTCCTCTATAACTGGGCATATAGGATATATATATGCTTTCCCTTTTTCTAATTCTCTTTTAAAAATTAATTTTACGACATCAGTGACTTTGTTGAAGTCACTGATGTCAAAAATAGAGAATATTATGTATTTAAAATCACTTGCCATTTACCTTGTAAAACTTATTTCTTGCTTGATTGTCATTTTTAGGAAGCTGTTCCTTATGTTTGTTCATAGAACGAGTCTGTGTGTCATATTCAACATTGGTGTGAACACCATGTTTGTCAAACTGGACATCAGGACGATTATTACCAACAACATTTCCATTAACATCAACTTGTTTCTGATTTTTTCTTATGTTTGTAACATCATCGTCCACTCGTAGCTTCTCAATTAAATTATCAATTTTTTTATTATGCGCTGGACCTCCATGTGGTTTGGCTTTTCCACCATTAGGCTTTATTTTATTTTTAAATCCGTCAACAAAATTCAAAAACTGCTTTTGCCCCTTTTTATTAAAGTCTGTCCCTAACAAAAGATCGGCTGTTGCGCCTAATTTATCGGTAAAAGAAGCATCACCGTCAAAAACTGTTTGAATGTCCCCTGCAATATCCGAAATTTCACTTAGTCCAGCCTTTTTAAGATTTGAAGGTGTCAATTTGCCTGTTTTCTTATAGACTTTCCAAATACGTTTAGCGTATTTAAAAGCTGCAACGAATCCTTTTACTATAGCTTTACCATCCGGGTCTATGTATGTAACAGGATTATTACCAACAAAACAAAAGCCACTTAATGCTGGATATTTTTCAGCTAATGGATCTACGCTAATCCAAAGGCTTATCCTTGGGTCATAGTACCTCGCCCCATAGTAATACAATCCCGTCTCCTCGTCGAATTCCTTCGCATTGAAAAGATAAGGCGTATTCCAGATGTTGTTGCGCTCCTCAACGAACACTTCACCGAAAGGAACATACTCGATATGCTGCACCACCTCGCCGTCAAGGTTGGTGATGTAACTACTGCTACCCAAATGGTCTGGGTGGTAGTAGAACTGCATCTTCTCGTATGAGTCGCCTTCTTGGAAGTTGTTCTTCATTGCTCTTGCCATTACACGTGACTGCGCTGCCTCCAAGCTGCCGTCATTGCAGCAGAAACCCTTGCCATCGACATAGTCGTTGTTGTCCTCGCCATTGTACGGCACTGCAAAGGTTGCATAATTATCCTTGATAACCTGCAACTGCTGAGTATATTTAACCTTATAATCAACAGACAAGCCATCAGTCTCACTACCTGCATACTGGATGCGGCGTGGGTCTGAGCCGTAAGAGTCGAAGTCACCAATCTTGGAAACGACACGCTGACTGCCAATATAGATGTGCTTGGTATAGCGTCCGCCTTGGTTGGCAACGAGATAAGGAGATACATACAATGAGAACTTGGCTGTGTTTGTGCGACCTCCAGCAAACTCGGAGTTCACATAGACTTGGTCACTCTCACCTGATGTCTTCACCGTACGCTCACCGTCTGCATCATACCAATAGTTGGTCACAAAGCCGTTATCATCAGAAGCAAGGAGACGGTTCTCCTCATCCCATTTGAGTTTGCGCTCTGCGGTCTTCTCGTCAGCCATGCCATCCTTCTTTGTACGGCTTGTATTGACATAGACAAGATTACCGTTGGCATCATACTCATAAGCATGATTGTTGTTCACATTCTCGCTTTCTGAAGGTGTCTCCTCCGTTCGGTAGTTCACATCCTTCACATTGGCGAGTTGGAACTTCTTGCCTGTCTCTGTTCCATAGGTGTATGACAAATCATAACCTGCATTCAACGTACCGTTGAACTGCACATTGTTCTGCGTGAGAATCTGACGCTTCGATGTGATACGGTGCATGTTGTCGTAACCCATCGCAAGAGTGTAGCTTGCGGTCTTGTTGTCTGCACCTGTATATGTACCAGTTGCACTAACAAGACGATAGAGGGCATCGTAAGTATAGTTATGCGCCATCTGTCCGCCAGCCTTGCCACTCTGAGGCACTGACGCACCGTTTACTACGCTGAGCACATTGCTCACCGCATCGTAAGTGTAAGCGTTATCCATAATGGTGTTGCCACCGCTGTTCACGGTGAGGTTCTGCAATCTGCGACGCTGTGGGTCGTAGGTGTAGAACGTCTCAGCACCATTACAGTACTTCAAGTATGTACGCTGCTCAAACTTGTCATAGCCAATCTTGCTTACATAATCGTAGCCGTATGACTTGTAGCCATGAACCTTTTCAAGCTGACCACCGAGATTGTAAGAGTAAGTAATCTTCTCCTCGTCAGGATAAATCATCTCCAACAGACGGTTGTGGCTGTCATAAGTCCATTGCGTCACATAGGTTGCTATCGCTTGGTTAGGCACAATCATCGTGCGGCGGGTCTTCGTCACCTCGCCCATCTTGCCATAGAAATACTCAATGGCACCCGTTCCGTCCTCACGGAGCATCAATCTGCCGATACGGTTCTGAGAGGCATTGCGACCACCATAGTAATACTTCACGTTGTTCTCCGGGTGGTCAGGATAGCTGATACCCGTCAGACGCAGATAGTCGTAATCATAGGTGATGAACTTGCCTTCCTTTGCAAGGTTGGCAGTCTGCTTGGTCAGCACATTGCCGAGTGCATCATAAGTGAAACTGGTGATGCCGCTTGCAGGATGGTTCACCTCCGTGCGGCGGTCACCCATGTCGTAAGTAGAGGTCGTTACATTGCCCTCCGTGTCAGTAACACGAACAAGGCGCTGTATGCCGTCATACTCAAACGAGGTGGTAATCTCACCGTCAGGACCGCTCTTCTGGATGGTCTTCAAGGTCTTGCCACTGCCATTGGTATGGGTAGCCTGCACATTATGAAGCGCATCCGTTACGGTTGTAACGAGAGTATGACTGCTATTGTCAACTGTATATGCCGTAGTTGTCGTAGAGTTGTCCGGCAATGTCACTGAGGTGGCACGGTCGAGCACGTCATAAACAGTAACCGTTGGAGAAACATTGTCAAATGACTTGCTGAATGTGGACTTCGATCCGGTTCCTTCCGTTGTAGGATAGAATGCCTTTGCCACACGTCCGAAAGCGTCATACACGTTTCTTCCGCTGACTATCATCACGTTCTCATCCTTGGCAGAGTTGCCCTTTGCTGCACTTGTCACAACACCGTCCTTCTTCACCTGAACGGCTCTTCCGAAGCCGTCAACGAAAGTAACGGTCTCCAAGTCATCGTTAGGATGCTGGATGTCGTAGTGCTTGGTCACTGCGTAAGCAGGAGCGGTAATGCCACTCTCACCAAAGGTAGCCAAAGGCTGATATTCAAAGGCGATGGCATAAGGCACGCCCGTAGCCAACTCATTTGGACCACGCACGCCAGTAATGCGACCGAGGTCGTCAACATCAGTCTCATAGTAGAAGTTGTTGAGGTCACGATGCTCCTTGGCAATGCCATAGCGATAGTCAAAATTGCCTTGCTCGCTGCGGTAGCCCCACGCATCGTCAATACGCTCCACATACATGTTCATTTCCGGCTCATAGCGGTACTTGTACCACATGCGCTGTCCCTTGCCGTTGGCAGGGAGGGTCTTCTGGATGATGTTGCCGTAAGAGTCGTACTTGTAATCAGTAACTGCCGCACCGTCATTCAACTGTTGCGTAATCTGGGTGATGTGGTTGGCATAGTTGGTGTTGTACTTTGCCGTCACATGGTGGTAAATCGAGCCGTCACCGCCAGTCACCGTAACATCTATTGGAAGTCCGAAGATATGCTTCGCTGCATTGTCCGTGTATTTAATGGCGGTTGCATAGTCAAACTTTCCGTTTCCGTCCTCGCCAAGGCTTCCCTTGTCGCTGTACTTGTAGGACTTCAACTCACCATGATAGCCATTGAGGTAGTACTCGTTCCATGCCTCGGATGTAATCACACCGTTTGCCGCTCCCTCATACTGCAAATTTGCCGTATAGCGGAGAGGTACGAATGCAGATGCACGGTCACTCCAAAGGTTCACGTCACGCTTTGCAAACGTGTACTTGTCACCGTCGGCAGTCAGATAGTAGCTGTCGTAACGGTTCTTTGTCTCGGTGTACTTGTTGCCGTTGGCATCCTCTACGGATGTAGCGGTAACATTGCCCTGCGTGTAGTAGTTGGCTACATCGTAGTTCTCAACAGCCTGTCTGTAAACAGAATTGCCATTCTCCGTGTCGAGGTTCTTGGTGATAACCTCACCGAAACCGAGGAACTCACGTTCATGGCGGTCACGTTTTCCGTCCTTATACTCAAAGGCGGTTGTCATGACTGGACCATCGTCATGGATTCCGTCGTCAATCGTCAAGGCAGACATTACCCACTTGCCACCAGGAAGGCCGTAGGTCGGAGTGGTGTGGGCATAGTCCAATGTGAAAGTTCCGCCCAAGGAATTGGTGACTGACTTCAACATGTTGGTTCTGCCAATGGCAGAGCGTGTAACCTTCAACTCGCTTTCCTTCTCAGACTCAACGATGTCAAGATAACCGTCACCATCAACATCCTGCAATGAATATGTAGGGCGGTTGATGCTATGTGAGGTGGAAGCACCAGGGTTGGTTGAAATCTTGATGCTTATGACAGGAATGTTGATGGTCAAAGTGAACGCTGCGTTTGCAGACTCTGATGTAGAGGCTGATTCACTAAGCGCACTTGCACCCTTCCAACTGATAGGCTCGTCAAAGCCATTGCCTGTATTGAGGGCAACAGTGATACCGTCACCATTCTTCCATACCTTGTCAGGAAGACCGTCAGAATTGATGTCGATAAGATTATACTCCTCTTCGCTTTCAGAGGTTACGAGACCAAAGCCTGCTGAGAAGCTACCGGAAGCCTTGTTTATACCTTGGTATTTCTTATCTTCAAATTTTCCCCAGTCATGACTTACATCGCCACCTGCGCCAATATTATAAGAAAGGCTCTTACCACTCTGTATGCGGTCAAGTCCCCAATCAATAGGTTCAGTAAAGGCATAGCCCAGATTTAATCTTACTTTCTTGTCGGAAAGAATCTTGTCTGGTAGTCCATCGCCATTGATATCTATGAACGATTCTACAGCTTCATCCGTATTCTTTGGCGCACTGCCGGAAATGGAGAATTGAGCCAGCCATGAACTCTGTTGGTTCTGTGCGGAAGACTTGCTTCCTGAGATAAGTTTTGTAATGCCAGACACAGAAGCTACTGGATTGCCGCCATATCCCCATGCCTCAGAAGCATTGTCTGAGTTGTTTGAGCCGATACCCTTGTAGATTTCTCCGCTCAATCCGCCCTGCGAATTGGTGTATTGGATACTACCACCAGCAATGATGTCAGGGAATCCGTCACCATTCATATCCATCATGGCAACTTCCGTCTTTGAACTGCCATTTGCATTGTTGTGGGTAATGCCAAGTGCACCACCTTGCACAACGGTACTCTTGCTTGATACCACTTGGCTTACAGCTGCCGCACCAGTACCCTGCAAATATTCACCTGCAAGTCCTGCCACTTCAGCATTATTATCCAATGGATTGGTAAGGAGTACATCCTGTTCTGTCAATCGGGCTGTACTTGCCTCGGTTGCAGTAAGATAGATGTCCTGTCGCTGACCGACCCACTTGTCCATAGAAGTCTGGTCTGTACCCAATGGAGTGAATGCCATTGTGAGAGGGTCAACCTTGTCGTTCTCGTTTTCAGGCAATTTCAGCAATGACTCGTCAATAGGCTTTGCATATCTGCCCTCTGCCGAGTTATAAACAAAACCTCCCCAGCCACGGTAAAGCATACCGAAGCCAAGATTGTCATTCTCTGCATAGAATCCAGCAAGCACATTCTCTGTTACGAGACCTGCCGCATCTTTCAGAATGGAAACAGAGGCTGAAGTAACAGTTTCATTAGAGATTGCTGCCGGATAGCTGTATTCAAACCAGATGTTCTTTCCTGCAATAGTTGCAAATCGCAGAGTATCGGCTTTCAAGATGCCATTCTCGATGTTGAAAGACTTCTTGCCGATGAGTGCATCCTCTGTCTTGGCGGTCAAAGTAACCTGTCCATTGATGGAATTGTCAGAAAGGGTAAGCACTGGCGACACAACCAAAACGGTATCAGTCGCAGTGGTCAAGTATGGCTTGCCCTCTGCCAAGGCATTTGCAAATGTATTGTAGTGTGCAGGAACGGCTACCGTCTGTTCGATATTGGCAGAGTCCTTATAAGTCACAGACGCTTGCCAACCGATATTCTTCCAATCAACATTTGAGGTAGATGAAATCTCAAAGCTGAAGTTGGTCAGCTTTTCTGTATTCTCCAGACTGATGTTGAGAGAATCACCATTGAAAGCCTCACCAGCCTTCAATGTACGAGCAAAGACAGTCTTCTTGGTATAGTTCGAATTGTCATTGCCTTCACTGTCCTTCTTGTCGTTGCTGCCAATGATGCTGAGAACAACATCGTCGGTTGTTGCTGGCTTGTGGAAGGCACTGTGAACTTCAACGCTTGATCCATTCTCCACATTTGCAGAGGTGTTCACATCATAGATGGCACCATCCTCAGGCTTATACTCTGTTGAAGAAAGACCATTAGGTAAGGTGTTTGACTCGCCAGCGTATGTAATAGTAGGCGACCAGTTCACCTTGTCAAAAGAACCGTTGCTTGTTTCCTCAGAGCCAGACTGCACACGGAAATAGATTCTGTCACCACGCTTGACGGCAACAGATGATACGGCTGCGCTGTATGAACTGTTGTCACCCTTGGCTATCGTCTTGTTCCAAAGTTCATTGCCTCCCTTTTGGATGGCAATTCTTACGCCGTCTGCCTTCTGATACTCGTCAGCATCATAGTCATCTGTTGGTGCAATGAGGCTTACTTGACCAGTTACGCTGACAGTTCCGTCCTTAGGAGCCTGCCATACACGCACAATATCCTCCATCGGTGAGTTCTTGATGGCTTCCGCCTGCTCATCCTTACTGACCTCCATGACAGAAGTGTCAACCTTGCCACCATAGATGATTGGGCTTGGCGTGTCGGCACTGCTCAATGTAAACGTAGGCACGGCATTGCCAGACTGATCAAACTCCAAATGGTTGAAATATACCTTGCCATTGGAAACGAGGTCAACAAGTCCGTCACCGTTGATGTCGCTGAAATACTGAGTGGTCTTTGTCTTAGTGGTTGACTTGTCCGTTCCGACAACGGCAGTCAGAACATTCCAACCGACAACGGCTTTCGCACCGAAAGAGTTCGTAGAACTTTTGGTTGTCGAGAAGTTACTGATACCCTTTACCTTGACAGGCTCACCATATACTACTTCTCCGTTGTCAGTCTTGACCTGTGGACGATAATATACGGAACCACCAGACTTATATACCTTGTCAGGAAGTCCGTCACCGTTCAAGTCAACGAATGCGGAAAGTCCCTTGCTGGTATCGCTGGAGTAGCTGTAAGAACCTCCTATTGTATTGCCTTTCCATTTGCTTCCGTCCCAAGGTCCCACACCTGCATAGAACGAACCGCTTACAGAAGAACTTGTCGTTCCGCCAAGTGCAGTTGGCTTGTCGCTGAAGCGCTTGCTGACAGTCTTCAATGGATTGACGAAACCTGCGTCAAGTCCGTCATCGTGCGTGTTCCATTTCTCGGAATCGTCCTTGAACGGAACATATCCCTTTTCAGCCTGGACATCATCATAATAGTCGAAGTTCTGGAAAGCCACTTCCTTTCCTGTGTTGTCATACTGTCTGACACCTGTGAGCATTTCCTTGTGGAATGCACCTTCCTTGTAGTCAAAGGCATAGCTGCGCAATGTCTCGCCCTGGAAATTCACGGTCACTTTCTCCAACAGCTTGTTGGAGGAGGCGAGGAATCCATAGCGGGCATTGTTGGTCTTTACCTGCTTTACCTTGTTGCCATCAAAGAGTACAACGGTGTGCGGTTCCTGTCCTGCATTACCTGCGTGAACCTCCTTCAGATATGCAGCCTTGGCCTTCAAGCCGCCACGCACATCCTCATCCACGATGTCATACACATATTCTATATAGTCACCGTGGAGTTCCTCGACACGTTTCAGCTTCCATTCGGCAATCACCTCACGGGTACTGCCCGAAGCATCGGTGACATTGCCCTTTACAACAGCTCCGTCACCACCATAGATGTACTTGACACCCTGCTTGTCTGTAACCTCCCAATAATAGTTGGCAGGACTGTCACCCTTGCGGATGATACGGCTGAAATCACCGCCTTGGCGGGTGTAGAACTGGCGGTCAGCCTTTCTGTTCATCTTCTCGCCACGGTGTGCGACTCCCATCTGTCCGTTGTCATCCATAGTGGAGAGCATTGAACCGGACAAGAGATAAGTCTCCGTCTCTTTTGACTGGTCATAACGAGGCACGCCCCACCGGGTGTCAAGCGTAATGCTTGGCACGCTGACGTTCCAACCCTCGCCAAGCCAACCGCTACCGCCCTCGCTGCTGTACTGCAAGCCAAGGCTTGGCTGCATACCGTTTCGTGCTGGCGGCATCTCGAACGGATACTGCAGGTTGGCAGAGCCACGGTTGTTTGCGCTTGGAGGCGCAATGACATTGAGCTTCGCCGTCGGGTCTGCCGCCTTGATGTCGTTCATCATCGTCGGGGCAAAGCCTTCTGTCTGCGGTGACTCCGGGGCCTGTATCACGCCGTTGATCATGTCGGTGAAGTGGGTCGTCTTTGAAACGACACACTCTTCCTTCTTGTCCACACGCACACGCTCCAACGCAACCCAATGCTTCTCGGCCGGGTCGTAGTAATAGGTACGGATGTCGTCCTCGGTATAGCCGCTTGGTATTCTCGTGCGGTCATACTTTATCTTGACAGTCGCGCCCTCGCCTGTGAAGTGTGTTCCGTGAGGGAGAAAACGGTAGCCATGTCCTCCTGCCGTGACGTTGGTCATGGCAAAGTCAAGCTCAGGAACATTCTCCTCTCCGATAGAGTTCACGGAAAGGCTTCTGTTCCGAATGAGGTCTTTCTGAAGAACGACCAGTTTGCTACCTCCTACGGAGATACTGTCAGAGACACCCTTCTTGAAGAGTTTTCTCACGGCTGTCCCGTCCTTTGCCGAAAGGGACAGTGTGGCGGCAAGCAGTAAAACCAATGCCCACGCCACCTTCTGTATATAATTCTTCATGCGTATCTTCCTTTAAGTTACTTTACTGAGATTTTCCTTGTATGCTCCCCATTCTCGGAGATTGCCTTCACGACATACACACCCGATGCGGGAACCTTGAAGTCGGCCTGCTTGACGCTTTCGCCTGTCATTTGGCGTGACACTACCAGTTTGCCTGATACGTCAAACACCATCAATGTGGCTGCAGCAGGCTTGTCCTGTGTGAGTTTAGCCTCGTAGATGCCTGTCGTAGAACCGTTGCCATTGACTGTGAAATTCTCGTCTTCTCCAGAAATGAAGGTATTGTCAGCCTGTCTGTCCGAGCTGCCCACATGGTTCTCCCTTGCCTGTGTTCCGTTAGGCATACTTGCATCACACTCGCTGCCGACATAGACGGTCATCGTTGTCGTACACTTCTTGGGTGTTTCTATCTGCACGTTGCCCCTTGTGGTGAATGAGGTTACAGGCGTACCGTTTACGGTAAGGTCTGTGATATGTGTCTCGCCCTTTCCGTACTTGATGCAGAACCGCCATGCACGAAGTGACCAGACATATTCATGATGCACGGTCTGTCCGTTCAACTTGTATGTGACCTGCATATTGCGGACTGTTACGCTAAGCACATCGCCCGGCTTGATGGTGACATATTTGGTTAGGCTTGTATATCCACCGGTTATGATATGCGCCTTGTCGCCTCGCACGTCGAAGCCATATTGGGTGATCTCGTCCGTGAGGCTTGGCTCCAATCCCACACGGTAGTTTGATTTTGTATCGTTCACCGTCCATGAGATGTCGCCAGACAGATAGGTCCTGGTGTCATGTGAGTATGAGGTGTAGAGTGCGTTGCCAGTGGCATAAATCTCGTTGCCTCCACCTTGTGATACGGACAGCGCATAGGTGCCGGGGGCAAGATTCGTGATTCTATGCGTGTCACCGAAGAATGTTCCTCTGGCAATGGTTTCTCCTTTTACTTTTCCTGCAACGGTGTCAACGCTGAGCACATAGGAATAGACTGGTGTACCGATGTTGATGCCGATGTCGATATACCCGTCATTGCGTGGAACTCCATTCTCGCAACTTGACGGCGTAGGAGTGGCATCATAGGAAATGCCGTCATAATAGGCGAATGTGAACACATCGCTTCCGCTTCCGTCTGCATCCCATAGGATATTGCGGAATATGGTCTTGCCCCTCGTCATATCAGGCTTGGAGCATCTTATGTTGCTATTGCTGTTGATGTCGAAATCACCTTCACCGCTTGGGTCTATAAGCATGACGGTACGCTTGCGGCAATAGTCCGAGAACTCCCTGTCCGGCGTGAGGTCATAGCTCAGCTCTGCCATATAACCGACATCATCTATTCCTCCTGTCCTCAAGCCTGCCATGTTCAAGGCGGACTCTGCTCCTTCCGTTCGGATAATGCCCACATTTGTGTCTGTGTCAGTTGCATCCGAAAGGGATATGGTTCTTGTCGCACTTCCTGTTCCGTCAACACGCAGATAGATGTTTTTGCCTTCCTTGCGGATAGAGATGTCCGTTCCGTCAACATCCGTGGCGATGTATGAATTTGAGACCGCTCCGTTGATGATCGGATAAACAACTCCAGCATTGGTGAACCGGAATCCATACTTGCATGTGCTGCCACCGATGCTTCCGAAGCCAACGTCAAAAGTCGGGTGACTTGTCGGACAGGTGAACTCAAAAGCACCGCCACCTCCAACAAGGGCTGGGGTCGTGGCATAAGCTCCGGAAGCGGCTTTCTCTTGGATGATATTGTCTGTAAAGCCATTCCTTGACACTTCAAATCCTTGCGCAGTCCATCTTGCCACTGTACTGTCGGGCTTTGACGGCACGTTGGTCTTGACCATCCATGTACGTTTCATGACATGCCACAGGGAATCTGTAGGTGATGTATATGTTGCAAGTGCCACATCATCGTCGCCCCAGAAAGTAAAGCCTCTGTCCGGCATCGGATTGCCGTTTTCACGTCCCATGACAAGCAGACGGGAAGCGGATGAAGGGTTGTATGGATTTGCGTCATGATAAGTTCCGTTCTCCTTCAAGGCCGCATACACCGGACTTTCCTCATATGATGTTGCGGAAAGCGGTTGGGAGAGACTTCCTGCCGTGTCGGTTCCAACAGCTGTGACCCTATGGTGGTAGGCTTGGTTCTCCGCCATGTCCCAAGTCAGGTTTCCGTCGCTGTCAAGATACGAGCCTTTGAGGGTGATGCCGTACTTTACCGCCAGATAGCTCTCCACTTTTCTGCGCTCATCGGGTGTAAGCATCCTGCTGAAAACAATAAGCTCAGGGGCATATCCACGGATGGAAGCATTACCGAAGAGCGAGGTCGGGAAATCCGTACCGAAGCTGCCAGAGGTGGAAGGGGTTCCGATGAATAATGTGGTGTTGGAGTTGTCTCCCCACAATGTTGTTGAAGGATTGCTTACCTTGAAGTAGGACACAACGCGCAGGGCGCTTTCCTTAAAACCATTCTCGGACAAAGAATCACTTGATTGATAAAGCAGGTCTTCACCCGATGCTGAACCATAGTCCAGTGGTTCAACACCTCTACCCCTTACGGCTTTGTCCTTGCTCAGAATGGCTCCGTCACCCTTGCGACCATCAAGAGCATAGACAACCATATCCTTGCCGATGGTTGCCAGTTCCGGTGCAAAGACACCGATGACGGTAGCCTGTGAGAGGTCGCCGTGCTTGAGTTTGGCACTCAGACTACGAAATCCGTCTGCGAGCCAGAGACTCGGATTGAAGTTGAAGTAATGGACTGAACTGTTCGGAAGAGTAAGTTCAGACTTGACGCCACGGCTGTCCAATAGCATAAGCCGTATGGAATCCCCAGAGAAATCCTGCCAACGGTAATAACCTTGCAGGTCTGAGTTCAAAGGCGCAGTCTTGAACCACAGTTCGCTTCCGCTGACTCCTCCGGGCGTTTGTGCGAAACTGCCGAGAGCGAAGCCTAACAGTAACAAAGAAGTAAACTTTCTCATGCGCTGTCAATTTGGAGTGTTTGAAAAATATAAAAACGTATGCCTCTGCCGCGCAGGGAGAGACCAGTGAGAGAGAACGGACTGTTGCTACGGAGAAGAATTGTGATATAGGCTTGCTCCGTAAAGTCCTATTGTCACGTGGCAGGCCAATAGGCTTTACCACCAAAATAATGCTGCAAATATACAAAAATAATCTTAATAAACAGATATAATCTTTAAGAAATTTGCTGGTTTGGTGTTTTTTTCTTATGATTTCGGTCGATTTTGCAGAAATCTTTTACATCTGTTGTATGTACTGGAGTTAGTTTGGCGAAAATACACAAATGGTCACGGCTTCAGTTTCTTATGTTAGAATGTGAATCATGTTTTGAAACTGTACACACTCGGAGTACAAATGAAAACAAGATATGCTTGTGTCGGAAAGGTATATATAAGCTGATGGTAGAGTCGTCATCAACAACAATAAGAATTAGAGAACTATCTTTCTCCATTCATGGACGCCTGGCAAGGTGGGGCAATGGAGCAGTTGGCAGGACAGATTGCAAGCGCAAAGATTCCGCAGTCACGAATGATCTCACCACAACTCTACTGGGTGATGTCCGCAAGCGAGTTTACACTCGACATCAACAATCCCGAAAAACCGAAAATTCTATGTGTCGGCAACAATCCCGACCGTCAGAACATTTATGGTGCTGCACTCGGCTTGTACAACAGCCGCATAGTGAAACTCATCAACAAGAAGGGACAACTCAAATCATCCGTTATCATTGACGAGTTGCCGACCATCTATTTCAAAGGCTTGGATAATCTGATTGCTACGGCACGAAGCAACAAGGTGGCCGTCTGCTTGGGCTTCCAGGACTTCTCGCAATTGGTTCGTGATTATGGAGACAAGGAGGCAAAGGTGGTTATCAATACCGTTGGTAATATCTTCAGCCGTCAGGTCGTTGGTGAGACCGCTAAGACTTTATCCGAGCGTTTTGGAAAAGTGCTCCAAAAGCGCCAGTCTATTTCCATCAACCGTCAGGATGTTTCTACATCCATCAATACCCAAATGGACAGTCTCATTCCGCCGAGCAAGATTAGCGGACTCACCCAAGGAATGTTTGTCGGCTCTGTTTCCGATAACTTCAACGAGCGTATCGAGCAGAAGATATTCCATGCCGAGATAGTAGTTGATACCGAAAAGGTGAAACGGGAGGAAAGTCGTTATCAGAAACTCCCCATCATCAACGACTTCAAGGATGCGGATGGCAACGACTGCATGAAGCAGACCATACAGGACAACTACAACCAAATCAAGGAGGATGTCAAACAAATTGTCAAGGATGAACTGGAGCGCATCGCAGGTGATGAAAACTTGAAGCATTTGATACAGAAATAGGAAAAGAAAAGGCAGTGGCGATATTCCACTGCCTTTTCTTTTCTATTTCAATAATGTCTTGCCTTTTTCTGTAAGCATATATTTCTGTTTTGGATGTTTCGGATTTTCAGGATATAGTGGTTCAACATAGCCTTCTTCCATTGCAGGATATAGATATTTATCAAGGAAATAAGTCTTGTCTTTCAACTTTATACATTCCATTATCTCCTTGGCGGCCATCATGTTATCTCTTATTACAGTAATTACTTTCATTAACTGTGGGGTAACTGTGGGGTAACTGTGGGGTAACTGTGGGGTAACTACCACACTGTTCCTGTTGTATTTGAATACGACCCACACAAAATTACCATCAGTATTGAATTCTGGAGCAGGCAAGCCTACACGTTTGCATTCATCGACCATTGTACCTATTCCACGCCCCCAACTCTCCAATATCTTGCTCTTATAGAGTACGTTGGCGATAATTGGATTCTGTGGTTTGGAGTCATGTTCCTGCATAAGACGTTCTATAGGCAAGTCGGCAGGAAAAGTTCCCGTATTTCGTATTTCAACACGGTCATCGTAGATAGCGATGCTTACAGAACTACCTGGTTGATGATACGAGCGATGGCAAAGTGAGTTGATGCAGCTCTCTCTTAAAGCCTTGTACGGAATGCTCAACTCTTCCTCACGATAAAGACCGTTTATCTTACCAGACAGTGAGAGATGCTTAAAGAAAAATGCCATTGAGGCATCAAGCAATTCGTAAATGTTACCTTCCGCACGTTGGTTGTCTATAAACTCTTCTTTTGTTGTTCCTTTGAAACGAGCCATACGCACAAGACATTGTGGGTATCCATACAAATCCTTGCCAAACAACACGGCGGCTGCATTGTTCAGTTTACCATCATGGAACAAGCCGAACTTTTTCAAGATTACAGGTATCTCCTCGCGAATAGTTGTTTCTGGAAGTCTTCCGTTTCGTATTCCCTCACGGACAGCACCGAGAATGGCATTCTCATCCAAGTCACTTATCTCCAAATCAGAGTTAATCATTGCCTCCCACCCATATTTGCCGCCTCTTTCCATTAAGAGATGGTTATACCGTTCCTGTGGCATAAAGGTTGTGGTACTTTCAATGCGCATATAAGCTCTTCCCTTATAAGTGAAAGGACGCATGAATCGTTGACATTCCGCATGAATGGCTATCACATATTTGTCAGTCTCAAGAATAGGAACATACGAGATTTCCAACTCTACAAAAGGCTCAATTCTATTGACCGCCTCAGCAATAGAGCGTTTAGTATTGTCAGATACCTCTTGACCTATAATCTTACCATTATCCTTTACACCATAAAGAATAGTACCACCTTCACAGTTGAGAAACGCACATAGAGTCTCCATCGAACGGTCTAATTGACCTGTCGATTCCTTAAACTCCAAATTGTTGCTTTCCTTTAAGGAAGCAAGTTTTTCTATATCTTGATAATTCATACTTGTTGCAATTTTTTACGAACCCATGCTGGAGCCAGCAAAATGTCTTTTTGAAAATCTCCCGTTGGGACATTTTTCAAATGACCTTTGATGGTGTTCATCTGTAGTTCTGTTATATTTTCATCACCGATTTCACGGAGAGCCATTACTATCAACAGCATAAGCTTTGATCGATAAGCAAATGTTCTCATCTCAGATGTATGCTTGAAAAGGATTCCGTTACCTTTGCCTACAGAAACCTTGCGAGAAGACCCATCTGTAAAGAACACCACATTTGCCGGTACTTGTTTTGACAGTCCTAATACATTCAACACATACGCACCTGTCGGAACAATTCTAACTTTATCACGTTTAGCAATGCCATTGGCAATGTCTTCAATGGATGGCGGTACAACTCCGCTTCCCCATTTTGTGTCAATCTTTGGATAGCAATAGATGCCTTGTGCCACTCTTATTATGTCTCCATCTTTGCACAAACGCACCAAGGCTGACCTTATTGCATCGGATGATGCCATTTGAGCGAATGAATCGGGAAAGAATAATGTTCCCCGTTTGGAAGACGTTATTTTCCTTTTTATCTCGTTATAAGCGCTATTCGTTGCCATTCCTCTTTATTTTGCCACAAAACTACAATATTTTTGTGGCAACACCAAAAGTTTTTAATCTTTTTCAGAAATAACATAAGAAACACCTCGATTATCGTCTCATTCTTTCCAATTCATCATCCCTCCGCATTTTCTCATTCAACTTCTCTTGCATTCTGTCAAGGAAGTAAGTACGGCTATGGTTCTTGCGTCTTCTGATGTCGGTATAGAAACGATAGCAGTCCTTGGCTTTGATGCCGAAGAACTGGTACATGGCTTGCGCCAAGTCCTTGAATTTCACATCGCCATCGTTCACGCTTCCCATTACGCAGATGCCATATACCATTTCTACAAGGTCAACGGCATTTCCAGTCCATTTTACTAATGGCTTTGATTCTGATGATACTGGCGGAGAGGCTTCTGAAGTGGATGTGGTCACATGAAGATGATATGTTGCTGCCACATGCTCTTGCATTCTGCGGACAAATGCAATTGCTTTGCGCACATACAAGCCTACGGTTCCCAAACAATCCTTTATATGTGGCATTGACAGATGAAAGTCAAGCTCGGTCTCTGCGTATGACAGTGCAAAGACCGCTTGCTTCACGTTAGTGCTGCATAAATCAACCACAACCTTGATAAACTCACGATATGAGCTCTCCAAAGCGTTACCACCTTTGTTCTTATGACCTGCATTCAGCAAGTTGAAAAAATCAGTCTCTATCAATATGTTGTATTCCATGTTTCTGTCTCTTTTATGGGTTTGTACTAATTTGATGTTTCTATGCGCACATCATTTATTGGTCCAATACCTATGCCATTCCAAGACAGACTAAACAATAGGATGATGATATTTCCTGATAATCAGCAACATTATCAAGAGAATAAGATTTTCACAAGGGAATTGCAAGCAGAAATAGTGTAAGGAAAACCGGACACTCGTCCAATCTTCCTTACACGGTTCTTATACCGTTACAACTTGTTAGTTGGAATACCATACTCTTTCATACGGGCATAGAATGTAGTATGGCTCATTTCCAACATTTTTGCTGCATCACGCTTGATGCCATTACATTGCTTCAAAGCCCACAAGATACGCTCTCGATTGATCTTGCGTTCTTGTTCATCAAAGTCCAAAGCCTCTTCTGTCAATGTCGATTGTGACAACTGCAAGTCCTCGACATCTATTATTATTGCTGTCCGGTAAAACTTTTTCTAAAAAAAAAACGAGTAGGAGGAAAACGAAGTAGCTTTCTTCCTACTTTCGTTTTCCGACCTCTCACACCACCGTACATGCGGTTCCGCATACGGCGGTTCCTATTTTTGTGTGCCATTCGAGATACATCCCCATTAAAGTTGCATACCCTGCTGCACGTAGATTGTTGTTACTTATTGCAGTTGCTAAAATAGGACTATTAGCTATATGCCAATAACCCTTACGAGTATTACCCCATTCGTATGCTTGGTATTTATTAATACCACATCTTATGAGGTTTGCCACTTTTGTCTTGACTTTCTTCCAAGCTTTCCATATACACATGCGTATTCTACGTCTTAACCATTCGTCTGTTTCAAGCAAGAGACGCTTCATATTGGCAAGGTGATAATAACCGACCCACCCTCTTATGTATTCTTTCAGCTTTTGCCTTCTCTTGGCATACCCCCATCCGTTGCTGCGACTTGTCAGTTCTTTTAGTCGTGATTTTATCTTGGCTTTGGACTTTGGATGCACCGTGAGTTGGCATTTGCCTTTCATCACATAAAAGGAGTAGCCGAGGTATTTCACTCCTCGCACATAAGACACTACGGTCTTCTCCTTGTTGACTTTGAGATATAGAGTATTCTCTATAAATCGGGTTATAGACTCCTTCACTCGCATTGCAGCCCTCTTGGACTTGCAGAATATCATCGAGTCATCTGCATAGCGTACAAAGGGAAGCCCTCTGCGTTCAAGTTCTTTATCCAGTTCGTTGAGCATGATGTTACTCAACAACGGACTTAGAGGTCCTCCTTGGGGAGTTCCTTCCTCGCTCGCTTCAAACAAACCTTTGTTCATTACACCACTTCGGAGATATTTGTGTATAAGACTGACCACTCTGCCGTCTTTTATCGTACGGCTGAGGATTTCTATGAGTTTGCTATGGCTCACGGTGTCGAAGAAGCGTTCAAGGTCAAGGTCTACTACATATATGTAGCCTTCGTTGATTATCCTTTGCGCTCCTCGTAGTGCGTCATGACATCCTCTTCTCGGTCGGAAGCCGTAGCTCGTCTTGGAGAATTGGTTCTCATAGATGGGAGTCAGTACTTGGTTGATGGCTTGGTGCACCAGACGGTCTACTACTGTAGGTATTCCCAACAGGCGCATCTTGCCGTTGTCTTTGGGTATTTCTACCCTTTTCACTGGGTTCGGACGGTAAGAACCGTCCATCAAGGAACTGATGAGTTCATCCTTATTGGTCAAGAGCCATGGGAGCAGCTGCCCGCACGACATCTTGTCGATACCACCACAGCCCTTGTTTCTCATCACAGCCTTGTAGGCTCGGTTGAAATTTGCAGGACTAAGGATTTGCTCGAAAAGGTGTTCCTAGTCGAATGGTACTTCCACGATGTTGTCTTCACACATCCACATAAAGGTCTGCACTCCCCCATACCATTCGGTTTCCGACCTATTTCTTTGGGGGCAGCCATTAACTTGGGATAATTTTTTCTGCATTCTTTCCTTCATAAGGTGTGTTTCAATTACTATCGTTTAATTGTTAGGTTCCGCCCTTCATGCAACGTTATCGAATATTGCACTACTATGGCGTCTGCTGACTTCTCACGGCAAGCTTTACTCCACTTCTTTCGTAAAAAAAACTATTTGAAGCGTCCGTGAGACCTCCTCGGATAAGAGCATTGTCTTTCCATCTTATACCCACTTCATTTACACCGACCGTTCCGAATAGCTATAGGGCTTTGGTTTGTATGGCAACCTTACCCACGGTCATATGCCTTATATGAAGTTTCTGTCCGTTAGGTCAGATGTTTGCCGCCGGCTTCTTTCAGATTCCAACTCACGATGGACACCCTTGCCCTTGGCTATGTAATTCCCGCTATTAGGGCTTACTCGGGACTTGCACCCATTAGACAATGCTCATGCCGAGCATACTAAATTAGGGCTGACACTTCTCACGAAGTATCAGCCCTTTTGGTTATCTTTGTTTTTGCTAAATATAAATATAACCATGAGCAAAGATAGTCATTTTACCGGACAGCCGGTCTATAGTCAAGTGTTAAAGTTACTCGACAAGGAGAAAATTCTTCAAATAAGCCGCGAAACGAAAGGAAGCGAGGCTTATGTGAAGCGTTTTGACGGTTTCCAACATCTTGTCGTAATGCTGTTCGGCATACTCAAACACTTTGATTCCCTGCGCGAGCTTGAGATCGGTATGAAGGCGGAGGCACACAAACTCGGACACCTCGGAATGAACTATCTGGTACGCCGTAGTACGCTAGCAGAAGCCAATATACGTCGCCCCCAGGAGTTCTTTGCAAGAGTTTATGCGTATCTTTTGGATAAGTATGCAAAGTTTTTAGCGGACAGCCGCCCAACCAAGTCCTACAAGGGTCAGACACACGAGTCTAAAGACTGGGAGAAGTTGCTTTACATGATGGATTCCACCACTATAACGCTCTTTGACAACATACTCAAGGGCGTGGGCAGACATCCGAAATCAGGCAAGAAAAAAGACGGCATGAAAGTACATACGGTAATGAAGTATCATGTCGGCGTGCCGATGGTGGTGCAGCTCACATCCGCCGCAAAACACGATCATTACCTGCTGAAGGAGGTGCATTTGCCAAAAGACTCCACTTTGGCGATGGATCGTGGTTACGTCGACATCGCACAATTCCAACGTCTTACCGAAGAAGGTGTGTGCTACGTGACCAAAATGAAGAAAAAACTTAAGTACGAGGAACTTGAATCCATTACTTACGTCAACCCGCAGGGACTGGTGACGCACATAGACAAGAAAGTGCTTTTTACAAGAGGGGAACTCACCCATGAGGCACGTAGGGTGGAGATATTTTACGAGACAAAGAAGCCGGTTGTGCTGTTGACCAACAACTTTGAGTTCACGTTTGAGGACATTTCTGAAATTTATCGCCTCAGATGGGCCATCGAGTCGCTATACAAACAGCTGAAACAAAATTTTCCGCTTCATTTCTTCTATGGGGACAGCGTCAACGCCATACAAATACAGACATGGGTGGTCTTGATTGCAAATCTGCTGATAACAGTTCTGTCAAGAAGCATCAAGAGGCACTGTGCATTCTCGCAGGAGGGCACTGAAAAAGTCCCCTAATTAAGTTAATGTTGCTTTATTAGGGGACTT
>OWJD01000244.1_pt1 | contig 23355 bp, 26 predicted proteins | sample 1732601 | NCBI WGS metagenome assembly OWJD01 (sample SAMN05065733, study PRJEB22554) | human gut metagenome | biome: ENVO:2100002; feature: ENVO:00000062; material: ENVO:00002003 | host: Homo sapiens | place: USA
CAAAAACTCTGGATGCTCTGCCGGATGCCTGTGATACTGCCATTCAGCAGATCAATGACCGGATGTACGCAGCAGACTTCCGGGATGACTATGATGACATCCTCTGCTATGGCATCGCATTCTTCAAAAAGCGTTGCATGGTAAGGAAAAAATAATTATCTACTGGGGAGTATCTTCGGATGCTCCCCTTCACTTTTTACAGGACAATCCATTTGGATTGTCCTGTTTTTATTTGGAGGTACACAATGAAAGAAGAAAAGATCAAAGTCCTTGCGCTCCTGCCAATGGAGCTGCCAAAGGAGATTGATTTGGACAACACCCTTGAAGCCATGCAGAAATTTGTAGGCGGGCTGATCGAATGCATCACATTGAGTGACACCGGTTCAGAGGTCACACTGGTCTGCAATGATGAAGGCAAGCTGCTTGGCCTGCCGCTCAATCGTCCGCTGTGGGATGGAGCCGATGTTCTTGCCGGGCCGGGATTTCTGGCCGGATGTGACAACGAAGGGAATCTGACTTCCCTGCCGCAGAGTACAATGGATTTCTACAAAGAGAAATTCAGAGCTTTTATCATTGAAATCTAAGGAGGACAGATTATGACCTTTAATGCAATGACCGAACACTACGAAGAGATCACGGTTTGCGGAAAGCCTGCGCTGTTCACCAGCATCCGCATCAAGAGAGATACCATTCCGGATGGTCTGTACGCCTACGATGTTCGGCATGATGACGAGTGCCGGGGCATCCCTTGTGAGATCGCGCCCTTTGTGATGGTCAACCACTGGGGCACCATCATCCTTGCGGAACCGCTGGAACTGCCGGATGATGGGCGGCGATATATTGACGAAGATACCGACTGGAACTACGCTCCATTGGATGGCGAGGACACCGCCAATCACAAACCGTGCACTACCATTTCTGATTTTATGACTGCCTATGCCCACTAAAACTGTATTAAAAATACCGTATATTCTGTTTTGTATTAAAATCGGCCGTTTTCAGGCTCTTTCAAGGTGCAAAACACAGTCTTAAAAATGTCGCTCGTTATCTTTGAGCCAGAAAGGAATCCCATGAACATCTATGGCTATTGCCGCATCTCTACGGCAAAGCAGAGCATTGACCGTCAGATCCGCAACATCAAGGCCGAGTACCCGATTGCCCACATTGTACAGGAAGCATACACCGGCACATCCATCTTTCGCCCAGAATGGCTGAAGCTCTATCGGGTTCTGAAAGCAGGAGATACGGTGGTGTTCGATTCTGTGTCCCGGATGTCCAGAAATGCAGAAGAGGGTTTTGCTCTGTACGAAGACCTTTACCACAAAGGCATCCGGCTGGTGTTTTTGAAAGAGCACCACATCGACACCGAGACCTACAAAAAAGCTCTCTCCGGCAGCATTGCCATGACAGGGACAAATGTAGACTTCATCTTAAAGGGCATCAACGAATATCTGATGGCCTTGGCAAAGGAGCAGATCAAACTGGCCTTTGAGCAGTCCGAAAAAGAAGTTGCCGATCTGCACCAGCGCACCCGTGAGGGTCTTTTGACCGCCCGGTTGAACGGCAAGCAGGTTGGCCGCAAAAAGGGTGTTGGATTTGAAACGAAAAAAGCCAGAGAAGCCAAGCAGATCATCCGCACCCACTGCAAGACCTTTGGCGGCACACTTGACGATGCCGAGTGCATAAAGCTCACCGGTCTTGCCCGGAACACCTATTATAAATATAAGCGTCAGATTCGTGCCGAACTGATAGCAGAGCAGGATTTGCCGAAAGGAGCAAGTATCTTTTATGAACCGCCAAAATCATTCTGAGCCAGAGAATAAGCTCACCCCAGAGGAACAGCAGGAGTTTTTGAAGCTTCTGGCCCAGCTATCCCCGGAGCAGCGTGAAGCACTGAAAGAAGTGCTCAAGTCCTTTACCTAAAAATAATCCGGGGCAGCCCCCAAAAGCCGTCCCGGATTATTTTTTAGCAGGTTTCTTTAGTTCACAGACAAGGAGCTGCCGATTTTGTTTCCGTTTGCATCGGTTTCCTTGAGCTTTACATTGCTGGATGCTACAAACGAGGAGGGGTCACCAATATCATTAAGGCCAGAATTATTTCTGGAAGAAACAGCCATATAGTTGTGCTTTTTTCCAAATAGAGAATCGTATGGTTCCGTGTTGATAAGTTTACTATTTACTGATGCGCAGTTTGTAAAGGTGCAGTCTGCAACACGCGCTCTTGCAAACTTGAATTTATCAACGCTTGTGATCTGTGCACAAATCACATATGCGTGTTCATCACTTTTGGGGGTACGGTTACTCTTTCGCGAAATGCAGATACCATTAAATATGCACCGATTAACTTCGCTCCAGCGTCCAGCATTGGCAAATTTTGTATCTACTGTTGAAAAGACAATCATTGACCTGAAATAGTAGGTGAATCCATCTTCGACCAGTCGAATGTTTGAAAATTCACAATCCTCAACTTTTATTTCAGCATTAAAATCAGATGTAATAAGTGTCTCGCCTTTACAGTCTACAAATTGGCAATTGGAAACCACCGCCTGTCCAAACAGTCTCTGACATGCCCAAGCACAATTATGGAAACGACATTCTTTGACTTCATAACCACATGTGTCAACTGCATAGCTACATCCATCAAATACACAATTGGTAACAGTATCCATACCGCTAATACAATTTCCCATATTGGTAAATGTGCAGTTTGAAACGGTTCCCAGAGCATCTTTATTATACCTAAACAGGCTAGAAGAAGGGCCTTTGATTGCCAAACGTTCTTCTTGTTCTTCTGACTTTTTGACCATGCGGCTTTCCTTTTGATTCTCAGAATGAATGAAATCAAAATGTTCTTTTCCTACAAAGACGTCATTGTCTATCAGAATCTCGGCTGATTCATAATCATTATGTAGATATAAGAGTGCATCAAATCTATTAAAAATGCCCATCGAGTATTTTTGTGTAAAAGAAGGCTTATGCGAGAAAAATCTACTGTTGCGAATTTTTGCGGAGGTTTTTACTTTAATATCCATTAAGGGATAATATAGCCCCTGTGTCAAGTTATTGTTGAAATCCAGTGTAGTAAAATTACCTTCAATAAATCTAAAATTATCGACAAAGGTACTGTTTGTTATTGTGCAAGTGCCCAAACCTTTGGAATTTTCTATCGACTGAATAAAGAAGCCCTTTTCACGGTCTCCATGGCAAATCACAGTTGACGATTCGATCTGGAGCGATGCTTCATCTCCCAAGAAAATTCGGCTAACTTCATCCTCATTGTAGTGGATAGCACAATTGATAAACTTGACCATACCCTTGCAATTCATAATGGCAGAGGAAAAGTGGATTTCTTTGTTTTTATAGATCGTTTCACCACCGTTCTGAATCGAGCCGGAGAGCACCAACTTTTCACGGGGCGCATTCGTGTCGATGGCTTCTTCACCATTTTCCTCGGTCTGTGCTTCAGATGCTCCCTCTGCGGCCTTCGGCTCCGGTAGCTCCACTTCAAACGGGGTTTCTTCGGTGATCTCGATAGGCGTAGTGATATAGCGGTCAATGCAGCCATCCACACCGCGCAGACGGTAGGTGTCCACGGTCTGCTGCTTCAGGGATTTGATGGTCTTGCGGCCAAGGTCAAACAGGTCGATGAAATCTTCCTGTTCATCCTGTTCCATCGACTCCGCAGTATGGTCGTACAGATACATATAGGTGATAATGCAGCTCAGGATTTTCCGCTTTGCGTTATCTTCCAAATCATCCAGAGCATCTTCCAGATTCGCCACCTGTGCATCGGCATTCAGATAGTTCAGCAGTTCGTTGGCATACAAACGCTGCTCGTTGGAGGGCATTGCGTACAGCTTGGATGCTTCGTTCAGACAGCCGGACAGAATATTCCGCTGCTGGCTGTTCAAATCTTTCAGATTTTCGTTTTCTTTGATGCCATAGCTCTTGTCTTCCAGCAGATAAAGCCGCTCCTGAAGATAAGCACTGTTCTGAGCCAGTGCCCGGATGTCGCTTTGGGACTGCATGACCATCCCGGCGATATTGGCATCCTGATCGGCCAGACGAACCAGAATTTCAATCAGGATTCCCTGTGCCTGTGCCAAAGAAGTGATCTGCTCTGCCATGCGGATATTGTTTTTTCTGGGACAGACCACCATATTGAAAATACGATGGAACCACTTCTCGTTTTTCAGTTCCTCAAACTGTTCATCGGATTTGGTCGTCAACTGCTGCACCGCAGACTGCAAATCCTGAAAATCACAAGAACTGCCGTAATAATTCGGTTGTAAGCTGCATTGTTCCTTTGTCATAAAAATCACCTTTTCTTTCTGTTGAAATCATCCAGAAGCGTTTGGGTCTCTTCATGGAGGGTCTGCGCTTGAGAAATTGCCTGATTTGTATAAGCAGAACTGTACGCAATGCGTGCAGTTCCGTATTCCAGCCGTTGTGTCATTTTTCGCACTTCGTAGGCGGACATTGTAAGTGCGTTATGGAAGCCTTCGTCACAGAGCCGCTCCAAGCCTTGGGTCGCAATAAAGGAACCTATCCAAGCACCCAGCAACGGAATCGGGATCAGTTCTTGTCCGATTGCAGCACCAACGGCACTTACAGCAGCGTTCAGTGCAGCCATCTGGCAGCTTTCCTTGAACTCTTCATCGGAAATTGCCCCGGTGCTCTTACGATATGCCAGCTCAGAGACCGAGAATGCCAACGAAACGCCTGCGGCCGCAGGGCCAGCCGAAATGCTTGTAAAGTTGGTGATGCTGTAAATCGCAAAGCCACTGATACCGCCCTCTGCGGCTGCTTTTGCCGTATCTATGCCAATGTCTTTCCAGTCATCCACCGTAAATTCGTTGATTTTCTTGCCCTCTTTGCACTTGCTGTAAATACCAACCGCCAACTGGAATCCACCCGAAATAAAAGCGGCCTCCGCAGCAGCTTTTCCAGCCTTTTGCAAGGACGGTGCTGCTTCCTGCTGTGCTTGTTCTCGCTTTTTATCGCTGCGCTCATCCGCACGCTGCTTCTGGTTGTCGGCAGTCTGGTTCAACTGGTCGGATTTCTTATCCAGCGTTTCCATGATTTTGCCACGCTGGACTGCTGCATAATCCGTTTCTCCGGGCCGTATAATATCTCCTAATTCGCGGCCACCGGATAATGCTTTGATTTCCTCTAATTTTTTGCCGATTGCATCAATTGTTTTTTGGCTGATGTTCTCCGTGTCATTCTTCTGCGTGCTTTTAATCAATTCATACTGACCATTTTCATTCTTCCGTATGCGCTTGAGCAATTCATACTGATCTTTTGGAATCACGTAGTAACTTCCATCCTGTCCAAAGTTGATGCTTTGATACTGCTTTAAGTGCTCTACAACATCCCCCAAGGAATTATTGGCTCCATTACAATATTTGGATTGTACTGCAACACCGTTCACATAATAATCCTGCGGTGCGTTCCGTACAACGCCTTCTTTTGACGCATCAGGCCTACGGTTGTGCATGATTTGATCTGCATTATGGAAGTTGATGTCAACTTGTTCTGCAAACTCACCATGTTTTGTACTGGGATTTCCTAATACATGGTTCGGGGCATTTACAAAATCACGGACGTTATCAACGCATTGTAGTGCTTTATCCAGATTGTTTTCGATTCTCGCCTTAGCCGCTGCATTCTGCGTGTCGATTTTGTGCATCTTCCGCATCAACTCTAAAGCGTTCTGGCGGTTCTGCTCTGACACCATAGAGCCTACGCCCTGTGTTCGGGCATTTCGCATTTGGTCTTCATGTACGAACTGTTCATCCATTTGTTTTACCTCCCATCTGTTTATACTGCACATCCATGTTTTCGATTTCCTGCTTCATCTCCTGCACCAGTGTTTCCGGCGCAGTCACCTTGACCTTGCTGCCTTGACTGAGCAGCCACATTTTCACGCCGGTTCCAAAGGCTTCGGCTTCAATAGAGCAAACACCCTCTTTTTCATCTACGACTTTTGCCATCGGGAACTTGTCCAGCACAGCTTCCAACGATGGGCCATAGTAGTTGAAGCTGATCTTCTGCGGCTCACCGCCGAACATGAACTGCGTCCGGTTCTTGTATTCGCCCTCTTTGAAGCGGTCTTTGTAGGGAACAGAGAACTTTTCACCGGTTTCCTTGATGGAGTGGATTCTATCAAGCCGATAAATGGTGGGATAAGGATCGTTCTTTTTATGGAAAGCCTCTCTGGTGGAGTGATCTGTGATAACACCCATGAGATAGAAATAATACTCTGAGAACATCAACCCTACTGGATCAACAGTCCGTTTTACGATCTGACGGTCTTTCAACTTTTGATATTCGATTTCCAGCACCAACTGATTTCGGACGGCCTGTGCCACCATCCACAGATTGTCCGGGTCAACGGCTGCATGAGCCGGGTCGTGATAGTTGAACAGCTCATTGCCGATAAACCACTCAATGTCGGCTTTTTCTTTCTGCGACACACAAAGGTTCAGGATGATTTGCAACTGCTTCTCGACCTGCTCTTTGGTAAAAGCTCGGCTTTCCAGCAGAATCTTGCATAGGGCCAACACTTCACCTTTGGAAAGCTGCTCGATCTCCTGTGTGACCAGACGGTAGCCCTTTTCTTTCTTGTCGTACTCGATTTTTCGTACGATGCCTTCTTTGGCACACTGCTCGGAAAGAAAATCCCGGATACTGTCAATGTCTCTCTGAATGGAGCGGACGTTCACATGGTACTGCTCTGCGGCCTGCTGCTTATTGATGAGCTTACCAGAAAGAAAATCCTGATAAAGTTCCAAAACACGGGTCGTTTTTAAGGTGTCTGCTGTCATTGGTTTGCCCTCCTCTTCGGTTCAGCCCCATTATAGCAACCGTGGTGGACAGGCATTGTCTATCTTCTCTTTTGCTGACTAAAAAGTTTTTGTTTCTAAAATCTGTGCTTGATTTCTAAAAAAGACTTGCTTGCTACGATATATACTATTGAAAGTATACGACTAATGCAATTAACGGTCAAGCCTTGTCACAATAAAATCGTAAGTAAGCACTACGATTTGTACAAGGAGGCCGAACCATGGAACGAGAGAAGCCCACATTTGATATTCTGGGCCGCATAGAGAAAGAACGTGCTGCCCGCAACTGGTCTGAGTATGCCCTTGCAGAAAACTCCGGGCTGACCCAATCCACCATCTCAACATGGAGAAGAAGAAATCTTCAGCCGAATGTTGCTTCTATCGAGAAAATCTGTGCAGGCTTCGGCATTACCCTCTCTCAGTTCTTTCAGGAGGAGGACTCAGTTTATCTGACGAAGGAGCAAAAGAAGCTTCTTGATCTCTGGGCGAAACTCTCTCCTACTCAAAGAGAGACGGTCACTAAAATGCTGTGTGCTTTCCTATATATAAGCGAATGACACTTTTTCCTGCTCGTCAGTCACACATGTTAAAAATTTTTTCCGTAAGCCCCCTTTTTCGACGCACCCATTCAATGGGTGCGTTACAGGGGTGCTTCCGAAAATAATTTTTTAACACATGTGCCTTCCTCGCAGGCTGGATTTTTTTAATATATCTATAAAATCCAGCATATTATCAAACAAAAAGCGGTCAAGTCTATGAAAGACTTGACCGTTTTCTTGTTGATAATGGGATTTAGGAATAAAGTTCTTTGATTTTTGTAAGATCACTGTTCAATAGAGTTTCATGTTCCAGAAGCTCTTTCTGGACAGCAAGTAGGAAATCTCTGTTATCATAGAGGATTTTGTAGGCTCTGCGGTATAACTCTTCCATCTTAGCTGCTTTTATAGCTTCGCTACTGAAAAGTCTTGTCTCCGACATTCTATTATTCGCCGATTCGACCTCTGAGAAACCAGCACCTGCGAGGGATGTCATCCAAAGATCAAGCAGACGATTGGCATTCTGAATGTCACCACTTGCATTTACATCCATCACTCCATAAATTAAAGACACACCTGCTTTTCCTGCCAAAGTCTTCGTTATATCGTTCAGAAGTTCTTCTTCGTTTTTCAAGTAAGTAGAACAGCCATTCTCGAAGCCACCAATGCAGCTTTGATCCCCACGAATGGTAACGATGCCGATGCTGTCAGGATTCAGAATCTCTCCTACAACTGCGTGGGCTGCTTCATGTAATGCAATCTTCTGGCGTTCGGTCAAATCAAGGCTCTTGTCTGTTTTGGAGAGCTTATAAACCACCTGAAGCAAGGCATCTGTTACATCATCTTTGTAAATATGCTCGTGTCCTTGGTAGGTGCTATTCAGCGCAGCAAGGTTCATTACTGTTTCAAGAGTAGCACAGCTTACTTTGGGCATAGCTTTAACAATATCTGAAATCAAAACATCCTCTGCCAAATCCTTATCCCGGAGATAATAGCTGACGATCTTCTCAGCAGTCTTTCCCGTTGGAGGGTCAAGATAGAGCGTATAATCGAATCTTCCGGGTCTTAGCAGTGATGGTGGCATATATTTTGTGTCATTTGTCGTGGCGATCACAAAAAGGTCTGTGCTCTTTGCATCGTCAATACAGGCTTGTAAGCAAGCCCATTCTGGCGCATAGGGAGAATTACTTTCTACGTAGAGGTTCAAATCCTCTAGGAGCAGTATACTAGGTGCGGCTTCCTTTGCAGCCAAGAAAGCAGCCCTCAATTCATCCAGAAAACTGTTTTCCTGACTGGTTTTCCGAAAGACGAGAGACTTGCGGCCTGATTCTTTTATAAAGACGGTTGCCAGCAAACTTTTACCAAGGCCGGGGTCGGATTCCATCAGAAGTCCTCTGGGGATAGAAGCTCCTTTGCTTTTATAGAGTTCTGGCCTTTTCAGGGTATCCAATATCTGGCGTAGGATGTTTTTTGTGGCTTCATAACCGATGATTTTTTCATCAAACTTGTCCATTGTAGACTTCCTCTCTATTACTTTGTTTTAATTCTTCTGTTCTGCTTTATCTGCTCCTTTGCAGTTAAAGGAGCATTGCCATATTTGATGCAATCATCTCCATATAATGCGGCTTCTCGGTCTTGTTGAAGCCTAGGATTTCTTTGAAGTTTCTCTTCAAAATGAAACACCCACTCTTGAATGATTTTCTCAAGTTCTCTCAGTTCTACAATATAACCAGAATAGAACAAGTTTAGTGTTGTAAAGGACACTGTGCAAATAACGAAATGAATATGCACACAATATGTATCGGCATGAATTCCGTAGGCAGCAATAAAGCCTTTAGCTGCATAAAAACTCGCTATAGATTGTGCCAAGGGAATCAAATCCTGCGGTAAAATACAATCACTCGCCTGAAATGAAACAATCCTATGCCTTACCAGCTGTGGAGTATCTTTGTGTCTTCTTTGAATTATAAAAAGCATCAACCGATAAACCATATCCGGATTATTTATATCAGGAATCATAGCAGGCAAACACCCTGTCAAATCATCTGTTATAATGTTTGCTCTTCTGCTATCATCTGCCGTTTTATTCAGCCTAAAAACATACTGAAGAAGACTATATAAATCTTCTAATGATTCATATTTATTTTTGACGAGTTCTATATGCCACATATTTTTGAACCTCCTCTTTAATACCTTCTATATCGTTATTACTTGCATGAGCTCCAATAGTTGAAATCAAATTATCAACAAAAGTCTCGTCAACTCCTGTAAAATAGATAGCACTTTTAAGAATTTCAGTTGTATTTTTGCCAGTCTGTTCTTTTTTCTTTTTTAAAAGATCAAGTTCAAGTTCGGTCACTCTTATAGTTATTGTCATAGTCATCAATTCCTTTCTTCAAAACGTTTACGGGCCTGCGGCCCCCTCTAGCAAGAACGGTAAAATGTATGTACAACACACATCTTATCCCTTTCTTGGGCAATCAATGATTTAGCTATTTGATTGCTTATCTTAATGTTAGCTGTGTTAATAAAAATTAAATTTCACCCTCTTTCCTCTCCACGCATTATTCAGCATTAACATCAAGATTATTTGTATGTACATCTTGTTATCAAGCATTATTTTCAAGCAACAGAAAACCCACATGGAGCATTTTCCATGTGGGCATTTTTCGTATTACCATCCCGTAGCTTTCATGTGAGCTTCCTGCATAATATATTCCTGTACCGCTCTCTTTGGAATTTTCCATACTCTTCCAATTCGCATCGCTTTGATCTTCCCGGTCTTCAAGAGCTTATAGGTGGTGTTCATACCGCAGTTCAGCATATCGGCAACTTCTTCCGGGGTTATCAGGGTGTCGTAATAATCAAACATAACGGCCAATCCTCCTTTGATGGGTTACTATACTGTTGCCGAATATCAAATCATACCAGATACAAAGAAAGGGCAACCACTTGCGTGATTGCCCTTGGACTATGTCTTATACGCTCTCTTTCTATGCCATTTTCGACAGTTTTGAAAAAATCCGCTTTGAAATTCTGCTTTTGTCTGGAGTTTTGGCTCTTTTTAAGTTCAGTTTTTTCTGAAAGTGTCGAAACTGTCTCGGCACACATTGTCCCTTGTTTCTCATCCGACCTTACTCTCTACTTAGGTTTCATCTGAAACTTGGCTATTCGGAAACATTACGCTTTCAATATATGCGTGTTCTTCAGCGGTATAATAGTCACCGCATTTACTATTTATCATATTCATGTCTTCTGCCGTAAGAGCTCCTCCAAATTTTTCCAGGTCTTTGCAAATTTCTTTCACTATATCACGACATATAATGATCTTATACATCCGCTCATGTTCAGGGTCTGTTCCAGCTTGAATCAAAGGTTGCTCTTCGTATATTTCTGTTGCAAGTTGGACTATCGTGTCAGCGGTAATTTCTTTCCATTCGCATTCTTCACCTTTTTTGTTTTTTCTTTTTATTTTCCTTGTCTTCAAATCATAACTTATTCCGTATCTTCTCTCTGTATATAGGTAAGACCTTCCGTCAATTTTAATCTTGCAGTTTGTTTCCTGCGCTCCCATTTCTTCATATCCGAGATCCAATCCAGTTCTTTTATAGTATGGTTCTATTTTTGTGTCTATCGTTACATTTTTGCTGTACCTATCTTTCAGCGAATATAGGTCAACTACAAAATCCAATAGTTCAACTCTGCTGGTTGGGTGATTTTTTTCTTCTTCAAATAAACAATCATAATTCCTTTTTTCGTCCAAAGTATCACACGTTTTTTGAAAAAGTCTCGTAAAATTCTTATTTATATAATCACAGATAAGATTATCGGCATGTACCATTTTTTCTTTTGGCTGTTCTATCCAATAAATCCCTTCAGCTATTAGAAGTGTTACAATTCGCATATATTCGCAGAACAGCACCATATTTTGGGGCGACTGCAATAATATTTTTTCCTCAAATTCTTGAGCATAAAAAACCGCTGGATTTTGTATTTTCGCCAAAATAGATTTTTTTGTATTGCAAACTTGTGCTTCATCATTCGTATCAATTTTATCAATACAACTTGCTATATCCAAAAATCTTTCTGTGCGAAATATAGATTCTCTCACATAATAAAATGCAACTCGATCACTTATAGAATCGCCTATCGATTCGTTCTTACTGAGAGCACAGCAGCTTTCAATCAAGGTTTCATATTCATTATTTAATTGAGTTTTTAATTTATCTTTGTATTGATTTTTCGCATTTTTCAAACTCCTCAGTTTTTTTCCAAATGAAGCAATTTCATCTGTTTTTATTTCATCTGGTTTTTTCTCCGTCATTCTTCTTTCATAGTAAATGCCAATATCTGCTACCAAAATTTCAATGATCGGAATCATAAAATTTTTGATTTCCCGATTTTCCTTCGTCACCTCCGGTGCATATAAAATCGGCGGGCAAAACATCGAATCATCATCGATCCATTTTGTTTTTCTTTTTCTATTTTTTTCGTATTCCTTTACATATTTATTTATAGCATTTTCGTCCAACGCTCTTATGTTATCTTTTTTCAATAACTTTAGAATCACACTTGAAAAAGCAATGTTCTTTGCAGATAAATACTTGATCGACGCGGCAGCACATGCTAATGCATTGCTCATTATCATTTTTTCTGCTTCTTCTTGCGTTAGTTCGCCATCTCTCTGGTCAACTATCCGTTGTAGCCCGGTAAGCATCCATGCTTCTGTCAATGCATTTATTACAAGTATCCTTGCTTGGTCTTCAAGGTCGCATTTTTCGAAGTCAAAATACTCTTCTTGAAGTTTCCCAACATATTTTTCTGTCTTAGCTTTATACCGATTTTCGATTTTTTTCTTATAGTCTGTTAGTTCGTCTACCGTTTCAAATAAAACGATTTTGCTCATCCAATCAGTCATTACACATCATCCGCCTTTTTGTCCATTGTTAAACCTTTTATTATGCCACATTTGTTTTCATTTTTCAACATTTTTTCTGTCCAAGATGTTTTATTTTTTACGATAGCTTTTTGATTCTAAAATTTTCTCGATTTTTGTATACTGTGCATCACAGTGACGGACACCTCTCACGGGTAACCGCCCACTGCATCGCACCTTGAAAATTTCATAGTGGGTAGCATACGCCAATGGAACGGTCAGACTGCCCACAAGAAGACATATTCACAAAAGGAGGTTTTTACCATGAGTAGCAAATTCATAGTCTCAAATCGAGTTCACGATCCACCCAGAGATTTTACTTCTGTACCTGCCTGTACCTTTATCGACAGCAGTGGTCAGGAGTTCATTGATATGGAAACTCATCAAATGGATATAGATGCCAGAGATGCGGCCTACCGACAAGAAGTACACAATCGACTAGTTCGGCAACAGAGTGATCCTGCCCAAAAAGCCGAACTAAAAGCGTTCTTGGCCGAGTTTAATCGCTTCGATAATTTTGGATTCGATACAGATATTTACAAACGCCCTTGGATAATTAAGAAGCGGGCTCCGAACGACTCTCGACCAATCCGGCGGTCATTCACATTTTGCTATGATTTCAAGGCTATTGTTGTAAGGAAAATTGAGCGTGACAAAACAACCGAATGGATTTATGTATCGTTCCGTATTCCCAACAAACCGTCCGGAGCATTCTGGCTGGAGAAAGGCGATTTTAGTCCGAAGACATTGCTGAAGAAGTTCATGGCTGCGGGTGGCCAGATCCATTATACCGAGGACAGTAAACGGTGGGCAGATTTGTTGGCGGCTTTCATCAGTGCAATTTTAGACACTGAACACCCATACTTGCTGCCTCCTGTTGGATGGTATCAACTAGAGGATGGTCGCTGGCTCTATACGCCGCAGATGAAGGACACCTTGGCCACCTCGTTGTTGGACACCACTGACTTAGAAAAGTTGCCCTTGGCTTTGGTCAGGATTTTAGGGATCATCAAAACTAGAATCTCTAATAAATTTGAGGGCGTTCATCGTTTCTTTGCTCTTTTAGACAATGATGTTTCTACTTCAACAAGAATGACGGTTGACGACATACCAAAGCACTTCAATCAAATGCTCGATCAGTACAGTGCTTCAGCTCTGTTGCCCGTCTACAGTGATAACCCCGAAATCACAGCTACCATTGGCGACTACCGTTCAAAGACGAATTTTGTAACGCTGATTACGCGGACTAAAACAGAGCCTCGTTTTCCGCTATGCCTTATCGTATCTACGAACGGCATTACTGAGTTGCAGCAGAAGCACTGTCTGTTCTTGCCTCACGAGGAAAGCCATACAGCCGCGCTGCCTCTGGCCGAAATCTTTAGCAAGCTGTGTGCCCTTGTTGAGCACAACCCAGATGCCTTTGAGCGCATCGTTGAGCGGTCTTACATAACCGCTTTAGGTTCCTTGGATGAAGAGTGCGCCTTTCGGAATGAAATCGCACTTCTAAACGTTTCATCCGTTGTTCTTTGCTGGGCATTAAAGCTCCTTAAACAACCGGATTTAGCACAAACAGCACACGAGGTCTGCCAGGCATACATAAATAATTGTTTATCCGAGTGGGACAGCTCTCTGGATTGCAACGCCAAAGAGATTTTACGCAGGGTACTCTATTCTGCACAAGAAGCCGGGGACATTCGTCTTCTCCGCTATGGAGAGGTCGATTCTAGCTATGATCCTGACCGGGATATCGTACAAAAAGGAGGTGACTTTCTGTTGAAAGGTTCCTTACTAAAATATCTGATTTGCGAATATGCACAGGGCTATAGTGCATCTGCCATTATTTCGCATTTGCAAAGTGAGCATTTGCTCTCTGAGTTCAGCATTGCCAAAAAGATTCGTATTGACAACGGAACCTATGTAGATGCTCGACTTCTGACCTTGAAGCGCGGTTGCTTGACCGAATATGAAGATTCTGATTAAAACAGGAGGGACGGAACCATGAGGTTAAAAATAGGCTCTACTTACCAAAAGGCTGTTACAATCATCGAAAAACTCAAGGAAGGGAACGCTTCCATTTTCATCTGTGGAAAAAGCGGAACCGGTAAGACCACCCTTTCTTCCGATACCATTATAAGGAACTTATTAGAACCAGGTGTTCGGATCGTAGTCATAGATCACCGTCACGCCGTGTCCCTGCCAGCAGACTTAGAGCCTTATGTGCATCGTCAGGACGTGTCTCAAAAGCCACTCAAGCTGCATTTGTTTGGAACATCAGCAAATCCAGCAGATGCCGCTGCATCTTTCGTTGATACGGTTGCATCCGTTATCAGGCTATCAGATGGGCAAAAGCCGTTACTGCTATCCCTACTAGAAAAGTCTCTCCGTGATTCACCTGCCCCGAATGAAGCATTGGAACGATTACACCTAGAAATCCAGAATTCCCGGTCACTCGCTGCACCCGGTTTGGAAAAAGCCTTGACTCCTTTGTGGGGACAGAAGTTTTTCGAGAATGGCGATTTCGAGATTTTCTCCGGCATCACCTTGCTGGAATTAGGTTCGTTTCCGCCATCCACGCAACGCATCGTTGAAGAGGTGGTTTTTGCAGCACTGTTACGAGAAGCCACTCACGAGGATTTCCCACCAACTTTCCTGTACTTGGATGAATTGAGTAACTTCCCATTGCACCAAACAAGTGCACTGGGAAAAATTCTCAACGAGGGTCGCAAATATGGTTTGTACTGCTTGCTGGTTGCTCAGAGCATCCGTAATTTCAAGGCTGGGCAACGAATTTTGCTTCAGCAGTGCAAATATGCTATGTATTTCCAACCTGCTGATGATGAGGTTCGTATGTGTGCCCGTTTCATTAGTTCGTCAGGTGGAACCAAGTTGACTTCCATGCTAAAGAGTCTTCAGGTTGGCGAGTTCCTAGTCTCCGGCCCGGTTTATGTAGGCGATTCTGACACACCGACCACCAAGCCGCTGGTCGTCCATAGTAAGCCGCCAGAGGATGTCGTTCCTGCCAGTGATGCACTAACGATTCCGATGCCTTCTAACACCGAGCCAATTCTCCCACCAGCACAGATCGATTTTCTTCCACCACTGGATGAACTTGACGGTTGCGATGATTGCAATGATGAAGATTCCACTCAAAACAATGAGTTTGGGCCAGTCACAGAGGATGTCTATCCTCCCTTGCCAAGTTCATCTTGTGAGCTTTCCTCTGTCTCAATATCGCCCAGTAAAGAGGTCTCCGAGCCACCAAAGCAAGATTTGCTCACACCTGAGCAAATTATCGCATCCATCGCTTCATCGAACCGGCCTCGTTCTTGTTATGATTATTATAGTCCTGCATGGCCACAAACGCAACCCATTGATAGCTCCTGTGTGGAATTTGATTTTAGCCACGCAGATTTTAGCCCCCTTGTACGAAAAGACGACAAACGCTTCGTCTTCACTCCAAATATCAAGACATAAAAATTTTACGTAAATTCAAACAAGTATCATTACTATGAAGCGTTGAACGCTTCAAACTACAAATATTTTCAGGAGGAAACACCTATGACAAACAACAACAGCGACTTCATCAGTCTAACCGCAGCTGTCCGCCGCGCTCGAAGCGAAGGGCTGGAACTCAGCTATTCCTGCCTGCGGAGGTTTGTAGCCGCAGGCTATATCCCTCATGTGCCAAACGGCAGCAGAATTTTCGTCTATTATCCTAACGTGACCAATTTTTTGAAGAATGGTGTGACTGCCGAGCAAAGTAGAGACTATCAACTCAGTCGTACCCGTAATTAACCAACTATCTGCCCTCGACATCATCCTGATGTCGGGGGCATTTTTGAAACAGGAGGTTCAAATCTATGTTCTGTGAAAATTGCGGTCATCAAATCTCAGACACCGCTAAATTCTGCTCTGCCTGCGGTCATCCTGTTGGCACAGCATCATCCCCCGGTGTAGGAGCACCGCCCACTGTTCCAGTCAAACGAGAATCGCCCCGGCTGAAAGCATCGTCTGGTAATGGAAGCATCTCTAGAATGTCCGGGATACGCCGGAAGCCATGGATACTCCGAATGCCAATCCCTGACCCCCACACAGGTATTACAGTTATGAAAACTGTCGGCACTTATGTCACCCGTGAAGAAGCCGAAGCGGCACGCGCTGAAATGATGAAACGTCCTGCTACACCATATCAGGATTCCACCTTAGCAAAAATTCACGAGGTTTTTCTGGAATCTCGTGAGTACAAAGGACGTTCTGATAAGACCCGTGAATTGTATGATCTGGCATGGAAGTACCTAAAACCGCTCTGGTATTATAAAATCACCGCTCTCTATGCGCAGGATTTCCAGAACACCCTTGATAAGATGGCCGATGATGGCCTGTCTCAGAGCATGTTGGAAAAAGAGCGTACTCTTATCAGCAAGCTGTATCGTACAGCCATTGGCTGGCGTGTCGTAGATGCTAACCTTGCATCCGTTCTGAAAGTCGAGGGGCGTAAATCCCCGGAACGTGAAATCTTCACGGATGAACAGATTACACTGATTCTTAGCCAAAAGAACACGCCCACTGGGCAGATGGTAATTGCTCTTCTGGCCTGCGGAGTGCGTATCTATGAGCTGCTGCATTTCAAACACGAAGATTTTCACCGCACGGAATCCGGCGCTTATCTGATTGGCGGCTGCAAGACCGAAGCTGGACGCAACCGCATCATTCCCATTCTTGACTTCGGCATCCCGATTTTTGAACATGCGTATGCCACCTCTGTGGAAAACAGCCCGCTTTTTCCAAATGGCAAAGGAGGTTTTTGGAACGAAAAGAACTGGCGCAACCGCAAGTTCTATCCATTCTTGGAGGAAATTGGCATTCAACCGAATCCTTATGACGAGAACGGCAAGCGTAAACCGGAGTTTTCCGGGAAGCTCGCCACTTATACGCCTTACACCACCCGGCATACATACGCCAGCCTCTGTGATCGCGCAGGTGTCAACAAGGATATCCTGAAACGTGCTGTCGGGCACACGCCCAAATCCAAAACGCTGGATGAAGTCTATCTGCATCCGAAAGCCAACCAGATGATCGAAGCCTTTGACTCGGCCAATCAACTGGTCAAAGATGAAGTTCTGGCTCTGCCAGAAGAATAATCCCCACAAACCAGAAAAATCGCCAATACATGAGAGAAAAATCTCTCACGTTTGACGGTTTCTTTTTTACCCTAAAAGCACTCTTGCTCTGCGCTGTACCTCTTTTTCGATCATCTTCAAGCGATTTGGCGGCAGATTATAACGTGTCGCTCTGCGGTCAAAATGGAAATCCAGCAGCTTATGGAGCATTGTACGGTGACGAGGTTTCATTGCACTCTTTGCAGCTGCAAAAAAATCATCGTATGCAAGCGGAAGCAGTGTGCGGGCATATTCATCAAACGCTTTCTGGTTGTCCCAAAGATCCGTTCCGCCTAAACTGAACAGCGAGTTTCCGTGGTCAAACAGCGGTGCGGGTGCCGCAATCGTGTTGGTCTTATTATCCACCAACACGCCAAAGTTTCCATAGTGGCGGTCAGTGTTGCAGATGATCGCATCAAAGACCAGCATATCTTCCAGCGCATCCACAAAGTTCTGACCTAACGTCTGATAATACGCAAAAATTGCTTTTATTCCACCTTTGGACACAAGCTGTCCGATGGGAATATAAGAATACTCTTTGCTGGTGAACAGCTCACACTTGGAACAAAGCGTCTTTTTCAGATCTTTTGTCAGGGTGTAGCGAATCGCATTCACGTCAATCACCTGCGCAACTTGATAAGCGTACAGTTCCGAGTACGGTTCAAACCCCAGATTGCTGAACCCTGACGTGCCACCTTTATAAAGATAGATTTTTCCGTTTTGTCTGCGCCAGCATTTTGGCAGCATCCCGTTGGTCGAGAACTCCGGGCAGGACGCAAGCGAAGTTCGTATGCTGCTGCCATATCCTGTAAAGGCGATTGCTGCCAGCACCTGACTGAATCGGTTATCGTAAAGATTTACTTTTTCAAAGGTGTCACCGGAGCCCTCTGCATCTACCCAAAAGCAATCATTGAGTGAAAGACCTTTATTGGCTGCAATAATTCCAAGCGGTCGATTCAAAGAAAGCCCCACCTTAGAGAGCAGAGCGTCTACATACGCTCGGTTCTTCGGAATTGCGCGATGCCGCAGCCAGCGTTCTACACCATCTTCTGATACAGTCAGATTCAAAGGTAGAAAAGAACGGTTTTCTTCGTAGACCTTTATAAAATGGAGGCCAGTATCTGCACTGTCCATGTTTGCTTCAAAGGTAAGCAGCGGCAAATCAAAATGCCGGATGGTGTAGCGCACAGCGATTTCTCCTTTCATCCATGATCTTTTTCTTTATTATACGGCATCAGAATCCGAATGAAAAGCACCGTCGTCATACTGTACAAAATTCGGTGATAAAATTTTATACCCAAAAATCTGCAAAAATCGGGTTTTCGGAGCCATTTTGCCGTTCCTCTCCGAATTTTGCTACAGATCTGCTACAAACTTGCTACAAACGACTGAAAAGGGGGCCTCCTACACGTTTCATTATCAATATGCAAAAGTGAATCCGCTTCACTTTTGCATATCAAAAAGCACGTAGATACAAGAAAAAGCCGCTTACCTTTTCAGGTAAACGGCCTTACGTTTGGTGGAGAATTAGGGACTCGAACCCCAGACCCCCTGCGTGTGATGCAGGTGCTCTAACCAGCTGAGCTAATCCTCCATATTTTGTTTTGTGCGTTCCGAACTGGAACGTGATTATTATAGCACGGCCTTTGCCAAAATGCAAGCCCTAATTTTAAAAAAATCACACTTTTTGTATCCGCTTTCCGGTTGCCCTTTGATGCCAAATCGTGTATACTGATCACAGAAACTTTCCCACCGGGAAAAGAGGTACAAAAAATGCTGACACTTCGTGGAATCATTACGCTGATCGTTCTGATCGTTCTGTTTGCACTGGCCGTTGTGTGGATCTCCAAGCAGGGCGGCTGGAAGGGCGAGGGCTGCGGCGGCAACTGTGCATCCTGCCACAGCCACTGCGAAAAACAGGACCCGAACAAAAAAGCCTGAGTTCAAAAATGCCCCCGGACATTGCCTGCTGGCAGCGTCCGGGGGCATTCTGCTTTCAACTTTCCGTCTCGCGGTAAAACACCCCGCGCTCTGCCGCGTACACGGCAATGGTGCTCAGCAGGTCCTGATGGGCTTTCTGGTAAGTAGTGCGGCCGATGTGCAGCTGATCGATCACATCGTCCTCCGTGCGGTGCTGCACATAGCGCAGCTCGAACAGATCCGCACGCAGCGGGTCGTTTTTACGGTAATAGGCAAGGCCCTCCTCAATGGCGGCGCACCAGCTGCGCTCCACCGGGCTTCGTGCACGCTGCCGCATCCCATACCGGTACAGTGCCAGCCGCGTCTGATTTCTCTGCTCGCTTGTCATGTTCTGCCCTCCTCTTTTCATCCGCGCGGCGTGCCAGCACTTCGCGGCGGTTCTGCTCTTCAAAAAAGCAGAGATCCCGCTCGTACATGCTCAGACCAAGCACCGCGCTCAGCCGTTCTGCTTCGCTCAGCTTGAACTGTGTGCGCCCCTGCAGTTTCAGGTTCAGCGCATTGGGGCTGATCTTCAAGGCTCGTGCCACATACTGCATCTTGTACCCACTGGCGCGGATATAATCCCGGATCATTTCAGTATTTGCCATATTCCGCTCTCCTTTTTTCGTATCGGCAATGCCGTTCTACAATCTTTAGTTGTAGTATATCCCTGCATTGATTCAGTGTCAACCTATTTTTGCAAATTCGCAGAAAAAAGTTGATTTTAATGCAATTTTTTGGTATACTTCTGGTAACAGCATTCTTTTTACAGAACAACCATACGTTTTCAGAGAGGTTTCGCATGTCTGAGCTTTCTACCCGTCTGCATCTGCGCCGCAAAGAACTGGGCCTTTCGCAGGAAGAGCTTGCCCAGCGCATGGGCTATCGGTCCAAATCCTCCATTACCAAGCTGGAAAAAGGCATCAACGACCTGCCGCAGTCCAAGGTGGAAGAGCTGGCAGCCGCGCTGGAGACCACCCCTGCCTATCTGCTGGGGCTGGACACACCCTGTCCGCCGCCGGGCTTTGAGCCGCTGCCTGCCATGACGCAGGTCCCGCTGATTGGTTCCATTGCCTGCGGCACTCCTATCACGGCAGAGCAGAACATTGAACGCTATATCGGCGTTCCCGCCGCGTGGCGCGCCGACTTTGCCCTGACCTGCCACGGTGACAGCATGTCTCCCACCATCTGCGACGGCGACATCGTATGCATTCGCTGCCAGCCGGAGGTGGAGCAGGGCGAGATCGCCGCAGTGCGCATTGGCGGCGAGGCCACCCTCAAGCACTTCCACCGGCAGGGTGATGCTGTGATGCTGCTTGCGGACAATGCCGCCGTCTGCCCACCCATGATCTTTACCGGCCTGCAGTTGGAAGAGCTGCACATTGAGGGCCGCGCTGTCGGCCTGTGCCGGGGGCTGTGAGCCGCCTGCAGTCTTTCAGGCACGTTTCATAAAAGAAGGAGGCTTCTCATGTTTTTCTCCCGCAAAAAGCCTGCCCGTTCTTACGACCCCGCCACCCAGCAGCCTGCACTGCGGTGCAGCATCTGCACCGGGGAGCAGGTGGCCGGTTTCATCTCCCCGGATGGCCATTTTGAGGACGTTCAGCTCATTCGCACGCCTCAGGAACTGGACGCATTCCGGGCACGGTACAGCATCCCGCCGGAATGCCCCCTGAAAAAAATCTATTAAAAGGAGTTCGCCATGCCCACTGCACCTGAAGAGATGACCCTGAAGGTCATTGCCCATATCCATACTGCCTTTCCCACCAAGTTCGGCATCCCGCGCCAGAGCGGCCTTGTGGACGAGCTGCGCGGCGAGGTGATCTTTACGCCCGAATACCGCAATGCCGATGCCGTGCGCGGTCTGGAAGATTTCAGTCACATCTGGCTGGTGTGGCAGTTCTCCGGCGCGGTGCGGGACAGCTGGTCCCCCACTGTACGCCCGCCGCGTCTGGGCGGCAACACCCGCATGGGCGTGTTCGCTACCCGGTCGCCGTTCCGCCCCAATCCTCTGGGCCTTTCCAGCGTGCGTCTGGAAGGCATCGAGCACCGGCCGGACGTTGGCCCGGTGCTCATCGTGCGCGGTGCCGACCTGATGGATGGCACCCCCATCTACGACATCAAGCCTTACATCCCCTATGCCGACTGCCACCCGGATGCCGCCGAGGGCTTTACCGGCCAGACCCAGTTCCACCGTCTGCAGGTACAGTTCCCGCCCGAACTGCTGGCACAGGTGCCGCAGGCCGACCGCGCCGCCCTGACCGGCGTACTGGCAGGTGACCCGCGCCCCTCCTACCAGCACGACCCGCAGCGGGTGTACGGCATGGAGTTCGGCCCGGTAGAGGTGCATTTTACCGTGGATGGCGAGATGCTCACCGTGACCGGCATCGCCCGCCGCTGAGAGGAAGCGTTTATGGAACTGCGGAACATCAATACCTTTTTGCACATCGCCGAGCTGCACAGCTTTTCCCGCACTGCGCGGCAGCTGGGCTATTCCCAGTCGGCGGTGTCCTCCCAGATCGCACAGCTGGAAGCAGAGCTGGGCGCACCGCTGTTCGACCGCGTGGGCAAGACCGTGCGGCTCACCGATGCGGGCCAGACCTTTTTAGGCTATGCACGCACCCTGCTGGCCACGGCCCAGCAGGCGCAGGCTGCCCTGCAGCCCGCCCGGCAGATCAGCGGCAGTCTGCGCATCGCGCTGGCGGATTCGGTGTGCTCCACCTTCCTGCCCGGTCTGCTCAAACGCTACCACGCCCTGTGCCCGCAGGTGGAGCTGGTGCTGTGCACCGCCACTGCCGACGGGATGCTGCAGATGCTGGGCACAAATCAGATCGATCTGGCCTATACGCTGGACCAGCCCCTGCTGCAGCCCAATCTGGTGCTTGCGGCGGATGTGCCGGAGCCGGTGTGTTTTATTGCACCGTCGGCTCACCCGCTTGCCGGGCAGGAAGTTGTTACGCTGGAAGAGCTGCCCCGGCAGGAATTTCTGCTCACTGAGCGCGGCATGAGCTACCGCGACGCTTTGGATCAGTGCCTTGCCGCCCGCGGCCTTGCCATCCACCCTTATCTGGAGCTGGGCAGCGCTGCGCTGCTGTGCCAGATGGTGGAGCAGGGCATGGGTCTTTCCTTCCTGCCGGAGTACATCGTGCGTCCGGCGCTGGCCGCAGGTCGTCTTGCCCGGCTGAATGTGCCGGACTGCACCGTGGAGATGCATCGTCAGCTGTTTTATCACCGTGACAAATGGCTGACCCCTCAGATGAAAGCCTTTATCGAGCTGGTGCGCCAGCCCGCGCCCAGCACTGCCAGCAAATGAAAAGAGCACGGGTCCATTGAAGCGCAAAGCTGAACACACAAACGAAAAACCGCCGAAGGCTTTCCTTCGGCGGTTTTTCTTATGATAGGAGGATCAAAAATGATCGTCGCTAAATATTAGTTCAGGATGGTCAGCTCGGTCTCGATGTCGAACAGGTGGACCTTGTGGGGATCGAATGCAACGCGGACGGTGTCTCCGTTGCGTGCCTTGGAGGTGGGAGCCACACGAGCGGTCATCTTGTTGCCCTTGTACTCCAGATACAGGTAGATCTCAGCGCCCATCATTTCGGAGACGTCCACCTGAGTATCCAGCTGGCAGTCAGCGTGCTTTGCCATAAACTCGGGCTCGTCGTCGATGTCCTCGGGACGGACGCCCATCTTGATCTTCTTGCCGACGTAAGCATCCAGCTTGCCGTCTGCGGTCTTCTCCTTGGGCAGGGGGATCACGTCGCCGCCCAGATCAACACCGTACAGCTCACCCTTCTTGATCAGGGTGCCGTCCAGGAAGTTCATCTGGGGGCTGCCGATGAAGCCAGCAACGAACATGTTGCAAGGCATATCGTACAGGTTCTGCGGGGTATCGACCTGCTGGATGATGCCGTCCTTCA
>OWJD01000263.1_pt1 | contig 21476 bp, 20 predicted proteins | sample 1732601 | NCBI WGS metagenome assembly OWJD01 (sample SAMN05065733, study PRJEB22554) | human gut metagenome | biome: ENVO:2100002; feature: ENVO:00000062; material: ENVO:00002003 | host: Homo sapiens | place: USA
CGGTCGCAGACTATGTGACGACGGAGACTGGCACCGAGGGCGAAGTGGATGAGGCGGTCGAGCAGGCGAACTTCACCAACACCAAGGGCGGCACCGTGGATGCCGGTGTGGTGCTGGACAGCGCACCCTATCTCTTCACCCTGACGGGTGCTGCGGGCGTCGGGTTGCTGCTGACCCTGCGCCGCCGCCATCAGAAGTAAGCGCGGAGGAAATAAGGCAAGGGAGGTGAGGAACATCCGGTGGCAGAAGATGGCCCTGCGGGCGGCGAACGGCCTGCTGGACGGGGTGACGGTCCTGCTGGTGCTGCTGGCGGTGGTCTGGTCGGGCTATGCGCTGTGGGACAACAGCCGGGTGTACGCCGCTGCCGACAATGTGCAGGCCGGGCTGTTGGCCTTCAAGCCCCAGCCGCAGGAGGACAACAGCCTCTCCTTCGGCCAGCTGCGGGACATCAACCCCGATGTCTGCGGGTGGCTGACGCTGGACGGCACGGCCATCGACTACCCGGTGGTGCAGGGCGAGAGCAATTTCACCTATCTGAACACCGACGTCTACGGCAGCTTTGCGCTGGCGGGCAGCATCTTTCTGGATGTTGACTGCGACGCGGACTTCAGTGGGCGGTATTCCCTGCTCTACGGCCACCATATGGAGAACGGGCGGATGTTCGGCGACCTCGACAAATACAAGGACGGCGCATTCTTCCGCCAGAACACCACCGGCACCCTGACGCTGCCCGGCGGGAGCTATCGGCTGGAAGTGCTGGCCTGCCTTGTGGTGCCTGCGTCGGAACAGGCCATCTTTGCCCCGGGCAAGTGGCGCTCGGACGCAGGCGGGCTGCTCCCCTTTGTGGAGGAGAATGCCCTTCAGATGGATGCACAGGCCCTCCGTGCGCTGGAAGAGGAGCCGGAAGGAGCGCAGTTCCTGGCGATGGCTACCTGCTCGGGGGAGTACACCGACGCGCGGACGGTGGTGCTGGCCCGGATGGAACCAATGTCAGACCTGCAAAACGGAAAGGAGGAGAGCTTATCATGAGAAGGCTCCCGAAAATGGCAGCGGCCCTGCTGGCAGCAGCGCTTGCGGTAAGCGCTGCCCTGCCCGCTCTGGCCGCAGACCAGCGGGCGGAGCTGGAACTGGAGGCGTCCGTCCGCTGCACCGGAGAAGCAGCTGACGAGACGCTGACGGTGCGGCTGACCGCGTTGGACGGCGCGCCGATGCCGGAAGGCTGTGACGACGAGGCTGAGCTGGATTTTCCGGCCCGGGACTGCCGCGCCGCCGACGACAAGACCCTGACGAAGACTTTTGATACCATCGTCTACACCGCACCCGGCATATACGAGTATACGGCCACTCAGGACGCGGGCGGACGGAAACGGGCCGACTACGACGACACCGTCTTTTACCTGAAAGTCATGGTGGCGTGGGACACCGACGGTGAGTTGAAAGGACACGTGTCCGTCCGGCGGGATGGGGATGACGGGGCAAAGACGGAACTGCTCTTCAAGAACAGCTACCGCAGCACCGACCCTCTTCCCCCGCCGGTGACGCCGCCCTATGTGCCGGATAAGCCGACGCCGACCCCGAAGCCGGTGGACCAGCCGGGTGAGATAACAGTCATCTGTCCGCCGACACCCTCGGCAGAGATGCCGGATGCAGTCATCCCGGCTGCGGAGCCGGAACCGGTGGGGACCCTCATCCAGACCGGCCAGCTGCTCTGGCCCGTGCCGGTGCTGGCAGGCGGGGGCATCGCCCTCGTGGCGGCTGGCCTCTGGCTGAGCCGGAAGCGCAGACACGATGCGTAGGCTGGTGCCGGAGCGGCTCTGCCTGATGCTGGGAAGTGCCTTGGTGCTGGCAGCGGTCTGCCTCTACGTCTACGACCGGCTCGAGGATGCAAGGGCAGGCGCTCAGGCCGCTTCGGCGGTGAGCCAGCTGCGCCAAAGCCAGAGCCAGAGCATCGCGGCAGTGTCGGAGGCAGAACGGCCCGCAGACAGTGCGGAAAGCCTGCCCACGGAAGATGCAGAGTCCGGGCCGGAACCGGCTTCGGAACCCCCGGCGTCAAGCATCGAGCGGGAGTATCTGGGAGTGCTGACCATCCCCGCTCTGGGCTTGGAACTGCCGGTGCAGACCGAGTGGAGCAAAGCGAACCTCAAGGTCTCGCCCTGCCGTCAATGCGGCAGCACGGCGGGCGGAGACCTTGTCATCGCGGCCCACAACTACAAGTCCCATTTCGGGCGGCTGAGCAGCCTTTCGGAAGGCGACGAGGTGCGTTTCACTTCACAGGACGGCGCTGAGGCAGTGTACACTGTGGAGCGGACTGCGCAGGTCTCGCCCGAAGAACCCGAAGCCCTGCGGGAGGGCGGCTGTCCTCTCGTGCTCTACACCTGTACTCCCGGTGGAAAAGCGAGGGTGGTGGTGTACTGCCAGAGAGAAAATGCGGCATGAAAAAACAGGAGCGGAAAGCCTGCGGCTTTCCGCTCCTGTTTTTGGTCGTTGTTTAATCTACACAGAAATAGAAGTTCTCCGGAACAGGGAAAGACTCTTCGGTGGAGCTGACGCTTACGCGGTAGAGGTAACCTTTACGGAGGTGATAAATCGCAGAAGTGTCGGTATATTCAAGATCGGGCCCGAAGGAGTCGTAATCGTCCTCAATGTCAATGAGGGTATTGGGGTCCTGACCGGCTTCCACTACGGCTTTTACATCTGCAATAGTCTTGCCCTTATAAAGGTCCATGTTATAACTCCAGGAAGGAGTGGTGACGACGGTGCCTTCGGGAACATGGAATACAAAATAACTCTCGTTCGTGCGGGCTGCGTCGCCGTAAGGAACGCTTACAGTGATCTGTTCCACACTGTTCAGCGGCTGAGAGAGGGTATAGGTGCCATCGGTGATCCAATCAGAAGTAAAGGCACCATAAAGAGACCACATGTCCTTTGATACACCGATGACCTCATCCTTTTCTACAGTATAAGCCCGGATAGAGGTGGAGCCGATCTGATATTCGACGGTCACAGCCAGATCTTTCTTTTTCTGTGCGCCATCGACAGTGGTAACAGTGGAACGCTTTTCTTCATACTTTACGGGAGCTGCTGCGGCACTGGCACTTAAAGTGACCGCGCTCAGAATCAGTGAGGCAGCTGCCAGAACTGCGAATCTTTTCAGAAAATGCGGACAGGGCTTCATATTCTTTCCTCCTGTATTACACGATGCAATAAATTGAATCCAACTTGATTATAGGCGTCGAAGAAAAAACATCAAGAGAGAAATACGATTTTGGAAGAAAAGACAAAATGTCGGCAGCTTTATTGTGCAGTTGCATCTTCGGTATCGGTCATGATGAACCAGAACACAGTGCCTTTGCCCACAGTGCTGTGGACGCCAAAGCGGAAACCGTGCTGCTGGAAAATGGCTTTGGTGATGGAGAGGCCGAGGCCGGTCCCCTGCTTGCCTGCGTCGGAGCGGGAGCGGTAGTAGCGGTCGAAGATATAGGGCAGGTCCTCGGCGGAGATGCCGGGGCCGTGGTCTTCCACCTCCACCCGGACACCCTCGGGGCAGCGCAGCGCCCGCAGTACGAAGATGCCGTCTTCGCCGATGTGGTGCATGGCGTTGCCCAAAAGGTTATGCAGAGCGCGCTGCATCATGTCGGGGTCGGCGCAGACCGGCAGCTCTTCGTCGGGGATCTCCAGCTTGAGCTGCCAGCCGTTCTGGGCGCAGACGGCGTCGTAACGCTCGCTGACTTCATCGCAGAGCTGGCCCATGTCGAAGTGGACCTTCTCGCACTTGAGTGCGCCGCTCGTGACCTTGCTCAACTCCATGACGCTGGAAACAAGGGCCGTCAGGCGGTCGGTCTCGTCCACGATGATGTTCATCTGCTCGTCGCGGTGCTTCTTGTCGTCGCCGGTCAAATCGCGCACCGTCTCGGCATAGCCCTTGATGAGGGTGAGCGGGGTGCGCAGGTCGTGGGAGACGTTGGCCAGCAGGTCGCGCTGCATCTGGGAGGCGTGCTGAACCTCTTTTGCCATGTGGTTGAACTCCTGAGCAAGGTCGCCCAGCTCGTCGTTCCGCACCGAGTCCACATGGACGGCGTAGTTGCCCTGTGCCACCTGCCGCGCAGCCCCGGAGAGAGCCCGCAGAGGCTTTGTGAACCACTCGCTGAACAGCCATGCCGCCGACATCGAGAATGCGAAAATGAGGGCCGCAGCCAGCGGCAGGACGGTGCTGAGCACCTTGCCGGCCTCGGCCACATGCATCAGGCTGGTAGTCACCAGCACAGTGTAATTTCCGTCGGAGGTCATCCGGCCCACCATCAGCTGGACCGAGCCGGAGGGCGTGGGCGGGTTTATCTTCCGCACCACTGTGCCGCCGCTCTCACGGCAGAGCTGCCGCATGGCGCGGGCCGTGGTGTAGGCGGTCTGCTCGTCGGCAGTGTCGGTGGGGCGGGTGCGGTGAAGATTGCAGTAGGACAGGTTATCCACCTTGAAGATCTGCCGCAGGGTGGTGTCGGAGATGTCGATGCAGAAGCTGCTCATCCCGCCCAGCTCGAAGATGTCGTCCTGCAGCGCGTTGAAGAAGGTGTTGTTGACGTACAGCCGGCTGCCGAAGGCCCAGTAGGAGAGGTTCTCGCCCTTCCCGATGGCCTCGTCCATCCGGGCCACGATGGCCTCAGCCTGCTCGGTGAGCTGCTTCTGGATATGGGTGGTGTAGAGGGGCTCCAGCAGCTGGGTGCTCAGAAACCAGAACAGTCCCACCAGCAAAAGGCAGATGAAGCACAGAAAGCCCATGAGCTGGCCCCGGATGCCGATGGTGCGCCGTGTTTTGCTCGTTTGCCGCATGAAGAGCAGAGCCTCCGCTTAACGCGCCGCGTCGGGGTCGAACTTGTAGCCGATGCCCCAGACAGTGGCGATGTAGCCGCGGCACTTGCCCAGATGGCCGCGCAGCATCTTGACGTGGGTGTCCACGGTGCGGTCCTCGCCGAAGTAGTCATAGTTCCACACCTTCTGCAGAATCTTCTCGCGGCTGAGGGCGATTCCCTTGTTGGAGGCCAGAAAGACCAGCAGGTCGAACTCCTTGGGCGTGAGGCTCACTTCCTCGCCCGAGACCTTGACGGTGTGGCTGGCCGTGTCGATGGACAGCTCCCCGAAGGTCATGGTGCTGTCAGAAGCCTCGGTGCGGGGCATGGTGCGGTTGAGCACAGCCTTGACACGGGCCACCAGCTCCCGGGGGGAGAAGGGTTTGACCACATAGTCGTCAGCGCCGCCCTCGAGGCCGGCCAGCTTGTCGTACTCCTCGCCGCGGGCCGTCAGGATGATGACGGGGGTGTTGATGCGGCGGGTGCGCATCTCCCGCAGGCAGGTCATGCCGTCCATGAAGGGCATCATCAAATCGAGGATGACCAAATCGTAGCCGCCGCCGGTGAGCAGCGACAGGGCGGCGGAGCCGTCCCCTGCCTCCTCGCAGGTGTAGCCCGAATACTGTAAATTCTCCCGGATGAGCTCCCGGATGCGGGGCTCGTCGTCAACGATAAGAATTTTTGCCATAAGGCATTCCTCCTAAAAGCTTCTATCTCCCAAGCGCCGGAGGCTGCTCAGAGCCAGCCCGGCGGAACTGTATACTGCGTTCAAGTCTATCATACCCTATCAATTAGGAATTTTTGTGAAGTTTGAGTAGATTTTTTGGGAAAACATCCCAGTGGGTGCGTTTCGTGTCTGCTCCGATTATAAAGGGCCGCTTCGGGGGCTGTCAAGCTCGGCCTCATCTTGCGCAGAAAAGCCGAAGTGTGCTATACTACAATGATAAAAGACTTCCCCGAAATCTGACAAATACAAAGGAAAAACTGTTCATGCGCATTGGATTCGTAGAGCTGGTACTGCTCCTCTTCATTGCATCCATCACGGTGGGGCCGAACGTGGCCCTCTTTGTGGACCGGTGGCTCCGCCGCGCCCAGCGTACGTCTGCCGCCGCTGCCCGCCGGAAAGCCCAGCTGGAAGCACAGGCGGCCATCGAGCGGGAAGCCCTGATGACCCGCTTCCGGGTGGCCAGCAACATCTTTGCCCTGCTGATGCTGGCGGCGCTGGCGTACGGCCTGCTGCTGCGGCCCATCGACACGCCGCCGAAAGCCTACACCGCCCCGGATGTGCGGCAGGACACCGGTGCCGCGCAGACGGCCCTCTCCGCCGACAGCAAGGACAGCTGGAAGCTGGGCGGCTATCTGGGCGTGGACTGCGTCCGTACCCAGGACGGCCTTGTCTACGCTGCTGCCTACAACGGTGCGGCCATGAAAAAGCGTCAGAGCGACCTTGTCCGCACCGACGGCGGACACTACGCGGCCATCCTGTCGGTGGAGGGCGAGTTGACCAGCTTTGCCTTCGACGCCGACGGCGACTTGTGGCTGACGGTGGTGACGTCCTCCGGCGGGGCGCTCTGCCGCGCCCGGCATGACAGCTGGGGAACCTCAGTGGAACAGGTGGTGACCCAAATCGACGGCGCACCGCTGGGTGTGCTGTCGGCGGTGGAGACCGGCCCGGACGGAAAGGTCTATTTCGCCGTGTCCACCGAAGCCGCTGCGAAAAACGGGCTGGAAAGCGCTCTCCGCACCGAGCTCATCGCCCACACCGGCACGGGCTGCGTCTATGTGTATGACCCGTCGGCCCGGACGGTGGAACAGGTGCTGGGCGGCGTGGCCGGTGCGGCTGGCCTGGCCCTCTCGGAGGATGACCGAACGCTGTACGTTTCTGACCTCGGGAATCGCTGCATCTGGAGTGTGGACGCCGACGCCCGGGAGCTGACCGCCGGCGGCAAAAACTGCGGGAACTTTGTGTCTGGCCTGCCGGGATACCCCGGCGCATTGGCGCTGGACGAGGACGGCACTCTCTATATCAGCTACCGCTGGACCCGCAGCGGCTGGCTGGAAAAGCACGCGGACAGCACCCTTCTGCGGGGCATCGCCCTGCGGGCCGGTGAGAACATCCAGAAGAAGCTGTTCAAGCTGCCTGCGGACGCCCCCTGCGCCGAGGCTGTGGACACCGCCGACGGAAGCTGGAAGCAGACATTCTCAGGCAGAGAGCTGGACGGCTGCACGGCGGTGTGCCCGGCGGGAAGCAAAGTGTATTTCGGCGCGGCAGGCTCTGCCAGCCTGCTGTCTGCAAGAGTATAAAACGAGGTGTTTTTTATGACGGAAGAGTTCAAAAAGCAAATCGAGACCGAAGCGCGGCAGGCTGTGACGGAGCTGCTGGCCCAGGCAAAGCTGAAAAAGGGCGATGTCTTTGTGGTGGGCTGCTCGTCCAGCGAGATCGTCGGCGGCCACATCGGCAAGGACTCGAGCCTTGAGGCTGCACAGGCTGTCTACGCCGGCGTCGCACCGGTGCTGGCCGAAAACGGCATCTGGCTGGCCGCACAGTGCTGTGAGCACCTCAACCGGGCCATCATTATTGAGCGGGAAGCCGCTGAGAAATACGGCTGGGAGGAAGTCTGCGTCGTGCCGCGTCCCCATGCGGGCGGCAGCTGGGCCACCACCTGCTGGAAGCAGTTCAAAGACCCCATTGCGGTGGAGGAGATCCGCGCCCACGCAGGCATCGACATCGGAGGCACCCTCATCGGAATGCATCTGCGCCGGGTGGCTGTGCCGGTGCGGCTGAGCCTTTCGAAGATCGGCGAGGCCAACATTCTCTGCGCCCGCACCCGCCCGAAGCTCATCGGCGGCGAGCGCGCAAAATATACCGAGGAGGACTGAGCTCTATGGCAGAAAAGAATCTGGAAGAGATGCGGGAGGCAGTGGAGGCTATCCGCGAAAAGATGGCCGCAGCGGCCCGGGAAGCAGGCCGCGACCCCGCCGAAGTGCAGCTCTGCGCGGCCTGCAAGACCCGCACCGCGGACACCGTCGCCGCCAGCGCGGCCCTTGCCATCGATGTATTCGGCGAGAACCATGTGCAGGAGCTTTGCGCCAACTACGACGCCGGTGCTTACTGCGGCAAGCCCAGTCACTTCATCGGCCATTTGCAGACCAACAAAATCAAGAAGGTGCTGGGCCGCGCAAGCCTCATCCAGAGCGTGGACAGCGAGCATCTGCTGGCCGCGATCGAAAAGGAAGCCGCCAAGGCCGGCATCGTGCAGGACGTCCTGCTGGAAGTGAACATCGGCGGCGAGGAGTCGAAGTCGGGCGTCTCGCCGGAACAGCTCTGGCCCCTGCTGGACGCTGCCGCCGCAGAAGAGCACATCCGAGTCAAGGGTCTGATGGCCATCCCGCCTGTCAACGACGACGACGCCCAGAACCGCCGGTATCTGGCCCAGGTGTACAAGCTGTTCGTGCAGGCCGGGGAGCGGGGGTACCAGAACGTGAAGATGGAGACCCTCTCCATGGGCATGAGCGGCGACTTTGAGAACGCCATCCGCGAGGGTGCGACCCTCGTGCGCATTGGTACGGCCATCTACGGCGAGAGAGATTATTCGAAGAAGTAACCTCTCAGTCGGGCTTGCGCCCACCACCTCCCCTAGTAGGGGAGGTGGCACGCCGCAGGCGTGACGGAGAGGTTTGAACCCAGAAACTTAAAATTGGAGGAACCATGCAAAAAGTTAATGACCCCGCAGTGCGGCACACCAGCAGCGGCGCCCTCATCCGGCGCTTTCTGCCCTATCTGGCAAAATACAAAAAGACTCTGTTTATTGACCTGTTCTGTGCGGCGATGACCACCCTGTGCGACATCATCCTGCCCAAGATCATGAGCACTATCACCAACTCCGCCATGGGCGTGGGCATCACCCTCACGGCGGGCATCGTGCTCAAGCTGGCGGCAGTGTACTTCGTGCTCCGCATCATCGACGGTGCTGCGCAGTATTTCATGTCGGGCATCGGCCACATCATGGGCGTCCACATCGAGACGGACATGCGCCGGGACGCCTTCGACCACCTGCTCAAGCTCGACCACACCTACTACAACAACACCAAGGTCGGCACCATCATGGGCCGCATCACCAACGACCTGTTCGACGTGACCGAGTTCGCCCACCACTGCCCCGAGGAATTTTTCATCGCGGGCATCAAGATCCTGGCGTCCTTCCTCATCCTGTGTCAGGCCAGTGTGCCGCTGACGCTGGCCGTGTTCGCCTGCGTGCCGCTGATGGGCGTCGTGTCCGTCAAGCTGAACCAGCGCCTGCGCGCCCGGTTCCGCCAGCAGCGCGTCCAGATCGGTGAGCTGAATGCCACCATCGAGGACAGCCTGCTGGGTCAGGGCGTGGTGAAGGCCTTCGCCGCCGAGGACGAAGAACGCGAGAAATTCGCCAGGGGCAACAAGGATTTCGAGCACATCAAGACGCTGGGCTACTACGCCATGGCTGCGTTCAACACCTCCACCCGCCTCTTCGACGGCCTGATGTATCTGGTGGTCATCCTTGCGGGCGGTCTGTCGCTGGTGTACGGCAAGATAACCGCCGGTGACCTGGTGGCTTATATGCTCTACGTCACCACTCTCATCGCCACCATCCGCCGCATCGTCGAGTTCGCCGAGCAGTTCCAGCGCGGCATGACCGGCATCGAGCGCTTTGCGGAGATCATGGATACCCCCGTGACCATCAAGGATGCCGAGGACGCAAAGCCTCTGCAGCCCGGCCCGGGCGCCATCCGTTTCGAGGACGTCAGCTTCGAGTACCCTGACGACCACAACAAGGTGCTCCACCATGTCAGCCTTGACATCAAGGCCGGTGAGCGTCTGGCGCTGGTCGGCCCGTCCGGCGGCGGCAAGACGACGCTCTGCAACCTCATCCCCCGCTTCTACGAGGTGACGGGAGGCCGTATCCTCATCGACGGGCAGGACATCCAGCACGTCACCCTCAAGAGCCTGCGGGAGGACATCGGCATCGTCCAGCAGGACGTCTATCTGTTCAGCGGTTCGGTGGCGGATAACATCGCCTACGGCAAGCCCGGCGCGACCCGGGAGGAGATCATTGAAGCGGCCCGTCTGGCGGGCGCAGAGCGCTTTATCAGCGCCTTGAAGGACGGTTTTGATACCTATGTGGGTGAGCGCGGCGTCAAGCTCTCGGGCGGTCAGAAGCAGCGCATTGCGATCGCGCGGGTCTTCCTGAAGAACCCGCCCATCCTCATTCTGGACGAGGCCACCAGCGCCCTCGACAACGAGAGCGAGATCCTTGTGGGCCAGAGCCTCGAAAAGCTGGCCCATGGCCGCACGACCCTGACCATCGCCCACCGACTGACCACCATCAAGGACTACGACCGTATCCTTGTGCTGGGCGCAGAGGGTATCGAGGAGTCTGGCACCCACGATGAGCTGCTGGCGAAAAAGGGCGTCTACTACCGCCTGTGGAATCAGCTGCCCGGGGAAGATACGTTGTAAAAAGAACAAGTATAACAAAAGAGGCACTGCCAGCGGCAGTGCCTCTTTTGTTATACTCTCTCTTATTCTCCGACAATGAGCCGCACGGCACCGTAAATACCGGCGTCGTTGCCGAGGCTTGCGGCCTTGATGGGCGTCTCGCGGCAGGACTTGAAGGCGTAGGTCTTGAAGTGCTCCACCAGCGGGTCGAATAGGACGTCGCCTGCGCGGGCCACACCGCCGCCGATGAGGAACATCTCGGGGTCGGTGGTGCTGGCAATGGAGGCCAGAGCCATGCCGAGGGTGTCGGTCATCTCGTCCACCTCGCGGGCAGCGAGGGCGTCGCCGCTGCGGGCGGCATCAAAGACGTCCTTGGCCTCAAAATCCTTGCCGCGCAGGACACAGTCTGCGTCGGGGTTCTCGTCCAGCAGCTTCTTCATGCAGCGGACGACGCCGGTGGCGCTGGAATACTGCTCGAGGCAGCCGTGCTTGCCGCAGCCGCAGGTGGCCGTCTCGTGACGGTTGACGGTGATGTGGCCGATCTCGCCGCCGGCACCGTGTGCGCCGTCGATGACCTTGCCGTTGACGATGACGCCGCCGCCGACGCCGGTACCCAGCGTGACCATGACTGCGCTGCGGCAGCCCTTGGCGGTACCCATCCAGATCTCACCCAGAGCAGCCACGTTGGCGTCGTTGCCCACCAGTACCTTCATGCCGTCCAGCAGGCCGGACAGCTGGGCCGAGACGTTCCGTTCGCCCCAGCCGCCAAGGTTGGCGCAGATGATGGGGACGACGCGGCTGTCCAGCACGGGGCCGGGGACGCCGATGCCGACGCCCTCTACCTGCTCGGAGGTGATCTCCTTCTCGGCCATCTTGGCGTGGATGGCGTCGGCCAGATTCTCGAGGATGTGCTCACCGGCGTTGGAGGTGTCGGTGGGGACTTCCCACTTTTCCAGCAGAGCGCCCGAGGTGGTGAACAGGCCGACCTTGGCCGTGGTGCCGCCGAGGTCGATGCCGAATGCGTATTCTTTCATAACTCATTTACCCCTTTTTTCTGCGGCGGTCGCCCGCCGGTTATCATTTGACATCAGTATAACATACTCCGGGCCAAAAGAGCAGGGGGCGGGCCGGTTTTTATGCAATCAGACGGAAATAACACCGCCTTTTTGGCAGAATGGCATAAAACAGGCCGCAAAAAAGCGCACCCTGCAAGCAGCAGAGTGCGCATTCGTGACGGATGAAAAAGCCTTAGTCCTCGTCTTCCTCTTCCGCGTCCTCTTCGTCATCGCCGTCTTCAGAGCGGGGCTTGTAGAAGATGCCGCTCAGGAAGATGCTGACAAAGTAGAGCAGCACCATCGGGATAGCTACCATGCACTGGGACACGATGTCCGGCGGGGTGACGACAGCTGCGATGAAGAAGATGAGCACGATGGCAACGCCCCGGCCCTTTTTCAAGATCTCGGGGTTGGCGATGCCCATCTTGGAGAGGATGATGGTGACCAGAGGCATCTCAAACACACAGCCAAAGATGATGAACATGGTCAGGCAGAGGCTGACATAGCTCTCGATACTGGTAGTGGTCTGGATGTAGTCGGCGCCCTCGATGCCGGTGCTGAGGAACCGGAGCATGAAGGGCATCATGAGCTTGTAGGCGAACATCACGCCCACCACAAAGAGGGCCAGACCCAGCAGGATGACCAGCTTGAGGAAGAACGTCTCGCTCTTTTTCAGGCCAGGCTTTGCAAAGGCGTACACCTGATACAGCGCCACAGGCACTGTGACGACCACAGCCGCCAGCAGGGAGACGCGGAAATACTGCATCAGCTTTTCCTGCGGGGCGATGGACACGAAGGTGTAGAACCCCTGGCCCATGGCGGTCAGCAGGTCGATGAGGCGGTCGGCGTAAGCCAGTGTGACCACGACCGCCGCCACGAACACCACGGCGCAGACGATCAGCCGGTTGCGCAGCTCTTTCAGGTGGCCCGTCAGCGTCATGTTGCCGTCGTCAGGCATGACTTCGGCTTTCTTTTTGCGCTTTACGTTCGTAGCCACAGATTACTCCTCGTCGTCCTTCTTCTCAGTCTTGGTCTCGGCCTTGGCAGTGGTCGCGTCCTCGTCTTCGGACTCCTCCATGCCCTTCTTGAAGTTGTTCATGGTCTTGCCGAACATCTTGCCCAGCTTCGGCAGGTTCTTGGGTCCAAAGATGAGCAGGACGACGACCAGGATGATAAGCAGCTCGTTAGTACCAATACGCATAATAATGATCTCCTTTTTACTTTGCCGCGCCGCGAGGCGGGCTGATTACAATGTATAAGGCAACCGCGGGCGCGGGTGCATCGGTGGGGGGATTAAGCCTTTGCCTCTTCGGCAGGTGCGGCTTCGGCAGCGGGGGCGGCTTCTTCGGCCACGGGTGCTGCCTCTGCGGGGGCGTCGGTCTTTTCCTCGGCCTTCACAGGCTCAGCAGCAGGGGTCTCCTCTGCCTTGGGAGCTTCGGCTGCGGGAGCCTCGGCAGGAGTCTCCTCGGGCAGCTCCTCGACTTCTTCCAGCTCGGTGACTTCCTCAGCCTGTTCGGCCTTGGCGGCCTCTTCCTTGCTGGTCTTGCCGATGCCGGTGAAGCTCTTGGTGACATCCTTCACGCTGTTGTCGATGTCCTTCTTGATGTCGGTCAGGGGGGCAACGGCTTCCTTGAGGGGGGCCTGGATCTCGTTCAGAGGCTCCACGACGTTCTTCTGGATCTCCTCGGAGGCAGCGCCGGTGTACTTCTTCAGCTCGCGCAGCATCTTGCCCAGCTTCTTTGCGTAGACGGGCAGCTGGTCGGGGCCGATGAAGACGAACGCGATGACCACGATGACCACGAGTTCCCAAAAACCAATTTTCATATTCTTCCGATTCCTTTCCTCAGCCGCCCGGGAGAGCGGCGATATGGAGTGTGCTGTCAGGGGTTTTCGGCGCGCACCGCGCCTTTGATGCCATACATATACCGAAGATGCATGAACGGAATATGAATTTAATATGAATTGTTCGTGAACAAAAGAGCAATTCAAACGAAAATGCATCGAATGAGTAGAAATTCAAAAAAATAATACAAAGTGGAATGCAAACTTACTCAGCGGACTGTGTTCGTCAGAGTTCCGATGCCCTCGATCTCGCAGCGAACTTCGTCGCCCGGTTTGAGGAAGCAGGGCGGCTCCATGCCCATGCCGACGCCCGCCGGGGTGCCGGTGGCGATGATGGTGCCGGCCTTGAGGGTCATGCCCTGCGAAAGCTCGGCAATGACATGGTCAATGTCGAAGATCTGCAGGCCGGTGTTGGAGTCCTGCCGCTTTTCGCCGTTGACGAAGCACCGGATGGGCAGCTTGGGCGGGTAGGTGTCGAACTCGTCTGCCGTGACGATGCAGGGGCCGATGGGAGTGAAGCCATCGAGGCTCTTGCCGAAATACCACTGCTTGTGGGCGGTCTGGACATCCCGTGCGGAGACATCGTTCAGGATGGTGTAGCCGAAGACGTAGTCTTTCGTCTGCCCTGCGGGAACGTCCTTCGCGTCCTTTCCCAGAACGACGGCCAGTTCACACTCGTAGTCCAGCTTTTTCACGAGGTCGGTATGGGCCTCGATGAAGCCGCCGTCCGGCACGGCCCGGGTGACCCGCTTGGAAAAGTAGATGGCGTCCTGATGTTTGGTAGCAAAAGCGTCGGCGGAGTATTTCTCGGCCTCGTCGGAGTGGGCCATGTAGTTGATGCCCAGACAGATGACGTCCTGCGCCGGAGACGGGATGGGGCTTTCCGGCGTGACGGCCTCAATAGGCAGCGCCGGGATGCCTGCGATGGCCAGCGAAAGCCCGGCCCGCACCTGCGGGGTCAGGAACGGGATGGCGTCGGACAATGTCTCGTAAGAAAGGCCCAGCCAGCTCAGGGGCCAGACCTGACGGCCATCGGCAGAGAGGATGGCCGGGTCTTCCACGCCGTCGGGCAGACGGCAGGTGATGAAACGCATAGAAAAGCCTCCTTCTCAGTGCCGATACGCGATAGCCTTCTGGATGCGGTCGGCTTCGGCGGGGCCGGCCAGCTGGCGCACCAGCTCGAGGGCAAACGGGATAGCGCCGCCGAGGCCGTAGCTGGTGGTGATGCTGCCGTCTACGACGACTTCCTCATCGTGGACGATGGCACCGGCCAGCTTGTCCTGAAATCCGGCGTGGGCGGTGGCGTTCCTGCCTTCCAGCAGGCCGAGGCTGGCGAGGACGCTGGGCGCGGCGCAGATGGCGGCGACCTTCTTGCCTGCCTTGGCAAAAGAAACGCAGGTGTCGGTGACGGTCTTGTTCTCGGCGAGGTTGGGCGTACCCGGGATGCCGCCGGGCAGGATGACCATGTCCACGTCGCTGTAATCCACATCCTCGGCCAGCGCGTCGGCGTTCAGGTGGATGCCGTGGCTGCTGACGAGGGCGCGGCGGCCCATGGCGGACGCAATGATGACTTCGACCCTGGCGCGGCGGAGAAGGTCGGCCACCAGCAGGGCCTCACACTCCTCGGTGCCGTCGGCAAAAAACAGAACAGCTTTGCTCATAATCAGATACTCCTTTTATAAATCAAAGAAAAGCGCACCGCAGGCGGGGCATCCCCGGCCCGCAGTGCGCCAGCGGTCAGTAGAAATTCAGTCTTCGGTGTCAGCGGAGACGCCGTTCTTTTCCAGAATGCGGCGCAGGACGCTGTCATCCCGGCCCAGCACACGGCTCACGCGGCTGATGATGGCGCTGGATGCGCCGATGTTGCCCATGATGCTGGTGTAGCTCTGCTTGCGCATGAGCTTTTCGGCGATGTTGTAGCGCTGCTCCATCGCGCTCAGCTCTGCGTAGCTGCATACATCCTGCAAGAAGCGGTAGCACTCCTCGGGCGTCTCAAGCTCCAGAAAAGCGGCATACAGGCCGGATTTTCCGGTCGGATGGTCCTTTGCCATATACAGTTCCTCCCCGGTCATTCAATGATGTTGGACCCGCAGACGGGTACTTCAATACACTACTTTAGTGTAGTACAAATGAGCAGAAAAAGCAATGGCCTTTGCAGGAAATTTACAACATCCGCTCAAAAATCAGCTCGTTGCGCTCGATGCCGCCCTCACTCTCGGCGGGGCCGAGGGAGCGGTAGCCCCGAGCCTTGAAGAACTGCTGCACCGGCAGGGCCTTGGCGTTGACGCCGCACCAGACGCGGCCCCGGCCTTCGCCCCGGGCCAGACGCTCGCAGGACGCCACGATGTCCCGGCCGATGGCCTTGCCGCGGTATTCGGGCTTGAGGTAGAGGTGGAGCAGATGGAGCGAAGTGTTCTCCATCTTCCATGCAAAGTAGCCGATGAGGCTGCTGCCGAGGAAGACGAGGAAGTAGTTCACATCGTTGTCGATGTCCTCTTCAATAGAGTCGGCGCTCTGCAAGTTCTCGATGAGGGCGTCCAGCTGCTTTGCGGGGAAATAGCGTTTGTAGACCTCGTGCCAGACCTCGCTGGCAAGGTCGGCGGTCATGTGGATGTATTTGGCCTTGGCGACCAGCTTGTAATCGGGTTTCATAGTCCTCCTGAAAAATAGCGCGGAACTGCGCACGATAAGGTTCGGCGGGAAATCGCTTTACAATATACAGTGTACCACATCCGGCCCCCGGGTGTAAAGCAAAAAGGCTGCCGTACCCGCAAAGAGTACGGCAGCCTTGATGGCTTTTTCGACGTCCTCAGACGTGATGCGTTTTACAGCGCAGCCTTGAAGTTGTGATGAGTGGAGCTGTAACGGACAACTGCTTCCATCAGGGTGACAGGCCACAGCAGGACCTTGCCAACCATCTCAGCCGGCTTGACGCATACCGTCTCCATGCTGTTGATGCCGAACAGGACCAAACAAGCGATACCGCAGCCCAGAATGTAGTAATACATAGTCAAACCTCCTATATTTTTCTCACAGGCCCGCAGTATGCGGAGCCTGAAGCTCGTTGTTACGGGGGCGCTTTCCGCTCCCTGCAAGCTTACTATACACCGGTTTTGAAATAAAGTCAATAGCAGAAAACGTGAAACAAATTAAAGCTCTTTCTGAAATGCAATATCTATCATTAAAGTAAAGCACCGAAGTGGGCTTTGATTTATAAAACTGAAGTCACTGCACTGAATTGGCCTTGCGGCAGGGACAGTTCGGCCCGTTTTGGAGCAGAAACGGGCCGAAAACGGGGGTGCTGTTCTTGGAGAAAAAACAGGGTGGAAAACGACAGCTGCGGGGTCGTTTTTGAGATGTATACAAGTGTGCTCCGGCGGTGGAATTTGGGCCGGAGGGTAAAGTGAGGAAATCTCAGCAAAACGAGCAGAATGCATAAAGAAATCCACAAAAATTATGGAAAACTATTCTTGCTGCCCAAACCAAAATGCGCTATAATAGGAGCATCAAAAGTCTACGCTGAAAGGAGAACGCAGTTATGGCAAAGGCATCGCAGGTCGTATTATCAGAAAATGAATTTTACCTCATCAAGGCCCCCAATGGAAAGGTGCTGGAAGTAAAGAACTTCAACACGGAGAACGGCGCTGCGATCCGTCTGTGGGACTACGCAGGTCATCCGTGGCAGCAGTGGAAATTCGTGGATGCAGGCGAAGGACGCTGGCGCATCCAGAACCGTTTTACCGGCAAAATGATGGACCTCGCTCTCGGCGGTGTGGTGGAAGGCACCTGGCTCCATCAGTGGGGCCGCACCAGCGGACTGAGTCAGTGCTGGGCGCTCGAGCCTACCCGCAATGGCCGGACCCGCATCCGCAACGTGCTGGCCGACAAGTACATCGACCTTGTGGGCATGAACACCTCCAACGGTGCGCAGGCGCAGATCTGGAACTTCGTCTCGGGCGGCAATCAGGAGTGGAACCTTGAGCGTGTGGACTCCACCGCCCAGCAGACCCGGGCCAAAACCGAAGAGGCCCATGATCCGGAGCCGACGCCCTCCCAGCGCAAACATCAGAACGACCTCGTCCGCAAGCTGAACAATGCGGGCAAGGGCCGCGCAGGCCGCAAGGCATAAACGCATAAAAACAGCGCCCCGCAGGGGTCATCTGCGGGGCGCTTTGCTGTTAAAAGAAAGGGAAAGTAAGATGAATCTTGGGGCCTTTATGAATCCCGAATACCCGATCTTCAGCACGACGCTGTGCTATCTGGAGCGGGACGACGCCTATCTGATGCTCCACCGCGTGAAGAAGGAGGACGACTACAACCACGACAAATGGGTGGGCGTCGGCGGAAAATTCGAGCGGTTCGAGAGCCCGGAGGACTGCCTTCTCCGTGAAGTAAAAGAAGAGACGGGCTTGACGCTGACCCACTGGCGCAGCCGGGGCCTGCTGACCTTCATCTGGGGCAATATGACCGAGTTCATCCATCTCTACACCGCCGACGGGTGGACGGGCGAGATGATACAGGGCGATGCCTGCCAGGAAGGCGTGCTGGAATGGGTGCCGAAGGAAAAGGTGGAGCAGCTGCCCATCTGGGAGGGCGATAAAATTTTCTTCAAGCTGCTCAACGAGGAACATCCGTGGTTCTCCCTCAAGCTGGTGTATGAGGGGGATGTCCTCCGGCAGGCGGTGCTGGATGGAAAAAGAGTGGTATAAACAGGAAAAAGCCTGCTGTCGGCAGGCTTTTTCTATACGCTCAGTTCAGTTTCAGGTCGCCGTCCTTGATCCAGCCAAGCTTGCGCTCGATCTCGCAGAAGAGAACGCTGAGCACGGCGGGCAGGACGAAGCAGATGAGGACGAGGGCAGCCCAGTCCATCGAGGTGATGGCGGCCTTGGTGCCGGCGGCAATGTCGCTGACCCAGCCAGTGTAGACGCCGATCTGGCCCACGAGGCCGCAGGTACCCATGCCGGAAGAGACGGCGGCACCGTTCATCTCCATGTGGAAGACGCAGGTGGCCAGAGGGCCGGTGATGGCGCTGGCCAGCGTGGGGGCGATCCAGATACGGGGATTCTTTACGATGTTGCCCATCTGGAGCATACTGGTGCCGAGGCCCTGGCTGATGAGGCCGCCGACGCCGTTTTCTTTATAGCTCATGACGGCAAAGCCGATCATCTGGGCGCAGCAGCCCGCCACGGCAGCGCCGCCGGCGAGGCCCGTCAGGCCGAGGGCCGCACAGATGGCGGCAGAGGAAATGGGCAGGGTCAGGGCGACGCCCACGATGACCGAGACGAGGATGCCCATGAGGAAGGGGGCCTGTTCAGTGGCCCACATGATGAGGGTGCCCACCTGGCTTGCGGCTGCGCCGATGGGGGCGGCGATGAGCATCGAGAGGCCGACGCCGGCAAAGATGGTCACCAGCGGGGTGACAAGGATGTCAACGCGGGTCTCCTTGCTGACGGCTTTGCCCAGCTCAGCGGCCACAATGGCGATGATGAGGACGGCCAGAGGGCCGCCTGCGCCGCCGAGGGCGTTGGAGGAGTAGCCCACCGTCACGAGGCTGAACAGTACCAGCGGCGGGCAGTGGAGCGCCCAGCCGATGGCCACGGCCATGGCCGGGCCGCTCATGGCCGTGGCGTAGCCGCCCAGGTCCACCAGCGTCTCAAGCCCGGTCTGCTGGCCCAGCGTCTTGATGATGGTGCCGATGAGCAGGCTGGCGAACAGGCCCTGTGCCATTGCGCCCAGCGCCTCGATGAGGTAGCGCTGGGGGGTGATGACGATGTCCTTGCGTTTTAAGAAATCTTTTACATTTGACATAAAGAATCTGCCTTTCCGTCTTAACACTTTCAGAGTGCAGCAAAAGCTGCATGACCATCATGATACCATACACGTGTCAAGACAACAAGAGGGAAATGCAAAAATCCCGTTCGGAACGCATCTTTTTTTCTTTTGGATGCAATAATACGGCGGCTTGGTTCGTTTTCCACATGAAGCGTCGGCTGTGGTGGAAAACTTCCACGAAACGCCCCGCACGAGGCACCGAAGGACATTGACGGGAGCTTGGGGTTGGGTGTATACTATAAACGTAAAAGAAGCACTTTCGGCGGCGAGAGGCCGCATTAGAATATAGCTTGGAGGCAGAGCAAGCGGAATGAGACAGAAAGATACAGGAACACCAAAAAAGAAGACGCGCCGTGCGGCGGGCCAGATGGTGGCCTCGGCGGTGATGGCTCTTGCCATCGCGGTGGGTGGTTTTGGCACCACAGCCCTGCTGGCGTCCCAGCCTGCGGGTCTGACGGTGGAGCCGTCGGCTTTGCTGTGGGAGGGCGAGACCGATGCGGCCCACAGCACCAAAAAGGAAACGAAGAAAAATAATACGGAAACTCCGAAAAATGACTCTGCATCTTCTGAGGCGGAGAGCACTGCTGCGTCTGCCGCGCAGCCGTCTGCTCCCAGCCAGAGCGTGAAAGAAGAGCCCGCTGCATCGGCGGCTCCGGCTGCACCCGCAGAGGAGACTGCCGCAGAGCCTGCAGCCCCGGAAACAGCTCCTTCTGCCCCCATGATGGGCGGCATCGACGAGCTGGAACAGGAGAACGGCTTCCCCCGCTTACAGCAGGAGACCGAGGCACTGGCCGCCGAAGACCCCCTGAGCGCCCCGGTGGAGCAGGATGCGGTGTCTCAGCCCGCCGAGCCGGAGACGAACTCCGAAGAGCAGAGCACCCTGCCGGTGAAGACCGAGGAAGGCACCATCCTGCTGACGCCGGAAGAGATACGCGCGGCGCTGGATGCGGGTACGCTGGATGCGAGCAACATTGATACTGCCTGTCTTACCGACGAGAACGGCCTGCTGAGCTGGCTGTGGAACCTCCTGTTCGGGAAAAGAGACGATGACAGCAGCACCCCGGCTCCGGCTCCGGTCTATTCCGGCTGGCGCACCGTAGGCGGCAAGACCTACTATTATGACCAGTACACCAACCAGCCGGTCACGGGCATCCAGTCTATCGACAACAAGCTCTATTACTTCGACGCCAACGGTGTCCAGCAGAACGCCACCTTCGGCATCGACGTCTCCAAATATCAGTCGAACATCGACTGGGAGCAGGTCAAGACGGCGGGCGTCAAGTTCGTCATCATCCGCATCGGCTACCGCGGCTACGGCAGCGGCGCACTGGTGCTGGACCCCATGTTTGAGCAGCACTTCACCAATGCCCGGAACGCGGGCCTCAAGGTGGGCGTCTACTTCTTCAGTCAGGCAGTCAACGAGAACGAAGCCCGGGAAGAAGCGCAGGGCTGCGCCTATGTCCTGAACGGCCGCAAGCTCGACTACCCCATCTACTTCGATACTGAGGCCTCCGGCGGCAAGAATGGCCGTGCCGATGGTCTGGGCGTCGAGGACCGCACCAAGTGTGCCATCGCCTTCTGCGAGGAAGTCAAGGCCCAGGGCTATCAGCCGGGCGTCTACGCCTCCACCCTGTGGTTCCGCAAGCGCATCGACCTGAACCGGCTGAAGAGCTACAGCATCTGGAACGCCCATTATAATGTGGCCGGCAGCCCCATCGCCTGCGATATGTGGCAGGGTACCTGCACCGCCCGCATCCCCGGCTACGGCGGACAGATCGACGTGAACATCAGCTATGTGGGCTGAGGAGGCGCGCATGGACGGCATCCGCCTCATTGCCTCCGACCTTGACGCCACCCTGCTGGACGGCCAGAGCCAGCTCCCGCCGGACTTTGCGGAGACTGTCCGCGCTCTGGCAGAGCGGGGCATCCGGTTCGCTGCCGCCAGCGGACGGCCCATCTATACCTTAGAGGAGATGTTCGCACCCCTGCAGGACGACATCATCCTTGTGGGTGACAACGGCGGTGCCATCTGCTGGAAGGGCGAGAGCCTGTATCTCTCCGAGATGGACGTTGCCGACTGGCACACGCTGGCCGGGCAGGCCCGGAGCGCGGGCCACGCCGCCGTCCTCTGCGGGCTGGAAACGGCCTATGTGGAGGAGCAGTTCCGGCCATACGACAGGGTCTTCAAGAGATTCTACACCAAGGTGGAATATGTCCCTCATCTGGAGGACGTGACCGCCCGGGTGGATAAATTCACCATCTACTTCCCCGAGGGAGATGCCCAGAAGGGCTACGACGCGCTTTATGGCCCGGTCTGGGGCGGGCGCTTCTCGGTGGCGGTGGCCGGTGCAGACTGGGTGGACATCATGAACCCCGGCGTCCACAAGGGCGCGGCCTTGCTTCGGCTGGGGGAGCGTCTGGGCGTCCTGCCCG
>OWJD01000272.1_pt1 | contig 20431 bp, 19 predicted proteins | sample 1732601 | NCBI WGS metagenome assembly OWJD01 (sample SAMN05065733, study PRJEB22554) | human gut metagenome | biome: ENVO:2100002; feature: ENVO:00000062; material: ENVO:00002003 | host: Homo sapiens | place: USA
TAAAACGTATCTTGGATATGCCGGCAATGTTCGTTTGGTATTTCAAAGAAGAAAATACGTTGCGTTTTTGGCGGCTCTGCGGTAGGATAGAAAAAACACGCCGAAAGGAAACTGCCGTGACCCTTCAACAACTCCGCTATGTCACGGCTGTTGCCGGCGCCGACACCATCGAGCAGCTGGCCGAGTACATCGGTGTGGAGCCTGCAGCCCTTTCCGCTACTGTGGAGCAGTACAATAAGGTTTGCGCCGAGGGCTACGACAGCGACTTTGCCAAGGACCCGCACTTCCTGAATGCAGTTGCAAAGGCTCCCTTCTACGCCCATGTCACCACCCCGAGTCTGGGCTTTGCACTGGTGACCACCGGCGGCTTTGTGACCACCAATGACCAGCAGGTGCTGAACGAGGATTATCAGCCCATCGAGGGCCTGTACGCTTCCGGCAACACCTGCGGTATGCGCTTCGGCCCCGAGTATATCACCCCAATCCCCGGTGTGAGCATTGGTATGTGCCTGACGCTGGGCCGCGAACTGGGCAAATATCTGGCTGTAAAGTAAGCAGCTGCCTTCGTCAAAGCCTGATCGGCTGCAGTAAAGCCCCATAAGCAATAAAAGATCCCGTCCACTTCTGGGTGAACGGGATCTTTTTTGCGTATCAGACAGGAAAAAGCGGCTCAGAGGTCGTTTTTCTCCTGCCCCAGATTATCGGATTCCAGGACAACACAAACTATGTTGCCATTGGCGGCGTAACGCCGGAGAACATCCCGGAGTTCCGCAAGGCGGGCTGCCTTGGCGTGGGCCTTGCCAGCAGCCTGATGCCGAAGGACAAGGCCGCCGCCCGCGACTGGGATGCCTGCGCGGAATACGTGCACATGCTGCTTACAAAAGCCAAAGGGGAATAAACCGCAGAAACAGCAAGACCGCTCACCCGAAAAGATGAGCGGTCTTTTGTTGTGTGATGGGATGGCATCGCCGCCGACTCTTTAGACCATGGCTTCGCGTCATCCTACCGGAGCAGTCGGTGCCGATGCCGTTCTGCTTTGTCTGCTGCGTGAACCACTTTCACTCCTGAAATGAACTGCATGAAAAATCAGAAGGCCTCATTCTATTGACTTTGCCTTTGCAGGGGAGTATACTCCATGTCACCAAGAATATTACGGCTATGACGAGAAAAAGTACCCGGAAGGAATGCTGCAGAGAGCTGCCGGTTGGTGCAAGGCAGTGCAGGGCATCCGTGGGAAGATCCTCTCCGAGCTTTCCGGCTGAATGGACGGTGTGCGCCCCAGTAAGCAGGAACGGCAGGCCCCCGTTATCACGGGCCGCGCGTTGTTGGACGTGCACTGAGTGGTCAGCGTTGTGCTGGCAATAAGAGTGGTACCGCAGAGGATTTTATACGCCTTTGTCTCTTACAGACCGTAGGGGACAAGGGCGTTTTATTTTGCGGATGCTTTTGTCCCAAAGCATGTCAGAAGGAAAAGGAGAAACAATTATGAAGACACTGGAAAAAGTAAGCGACTTTGTGGGCAAGTACATGGCCGCCATCGTTATTGTGGTGGCCGCGGGTGCCCTGTTCTTCCCCGGCCCGTTCAGCGTGGTAAAGACGGCATGGGTCAATAACCTGCTGGGCATCGTGATGTTCGGCATGGGCCTTACCCTGAAGCCGGAGGACTTCAAGGTGGTGTTCAGCCGCCCGAAGGACGTGATTATCGGCTGCGTTGCACAGTTCACCCTCATGCCGTTTCTGGCATGGGCGCTCACGCAGGTGTTCCACCTGCCCACCGAGCTGGCCATTGGCGTGATCCTGGTTGGCACCTGCCCCGGCGGCACCTCTTCCAACGTGATGACCTACCTTTCCAAGGGCGACGTTGCACTGTCCGTTGGCATGACCGCTGTTTCCACCGTGCTGGCTCCGCTCCTCACCCCGCTGCTCACCCTGCTGTACGCTGGCCAGCGTGTTGACGTGAACCCCATGAGCATGTTCATGTCCATCGTCAAGGTGGTGCTGGTGCCCATCGCACTGGGCTTTGTGGTCAATCACTTCTTCCATAAGTTCACCGAGGAAGCCGTCCGTGTGCTGCCTTTGGTCTCCACTACCGCCATCGTGCTGATCATCTGCGCCGTGGTCTCCGCCAACAGCGCCAAGATCATGACCAGCGGTCTGCTGATCCTTGTGGTGGTCATCCTGCACAATGTGCTGGGCTACCTCACCGGCTTTGGCGTGGGCAAGCTGCTCAAGCTGGACTCCACCAAGTGCCGCGCGATCTCCATCGAGGTGGGCATGCAGAACTCCGGCCTTGCAACCAGTCTGGCCGCCGCACACTTTGCACAGTATCCGCTGGCTACCATTCCCGGCGCTGTGTTCTCCGTGTGGCATAACATTTCCGGTGCGATCCTCGCCAACTTCTTTGCCCGCACAGCAGAGAAGAAGGATTGATCTTTCATAACATAGTAAAGCCCCCGGCAGGCGCAAACCTGCCGGGGGCTTTGCTGTGCCTGCGGGCCGGACATCTGCAACAAAACCGGCACAAATTGTGCTTTTCACGCTGCTTTTAGGGCGATTCACGCAGGTTTGCTTCCAAAATGCGGTAAAGTGTGGGATAATCAAGATACTGTAATATATACCCCCCCCCGTAAAAATGCGAGGGGAAAAAGGAGGTTGTACCATGAAACAAGGCAAACTTATCCGGCGTGCAGTATCGGCGGCGCTGGCCGGATGCATGATGTTCACCTTTTCCGCTCCGGCGCTGGCCGAAAGCACCGATGCGCTGATGCAGCTGAGCATGACTCGCCGCAGCGCCGTGAGCGTGCTGGACGCGGAAAATGGTGACACAGTTGACTACGGTATTACAATTACAATCACTGGCAGGGAAGTGAAAGTTGACAGCAGTAATTGCGACAACATTCTTGGCTTCCTGAAGTATGATCCTGATGAGCAAAAGTTGACCCTGCTGAAGCCGAATGCCAGCGCAGTCAATTATCTGACCATCGATGCACCGAACACGGACGTGGTGCTGGAATCCACAGAGATGATTGTGAGTGAGAATCTGTTGATCGAAAACGCTCGTTCCGTGAAAGTTTCCAGCACTGGTAATTGGGCACCGGTTTATGGAAAAGTGTACATCTACTGTGCTTGCCCTGTTACCCTTGAGCACACGGAAGCAGGCGCGAATTCGGGAGTTGCAATTAGCGGAATTGAGTTTGCCGCTCCGGTAAGTGCGAGCGACTTTGTCTACTATACCAGCAATGCAGCGGATGCAACGCCGACGGATGCGGGCACTGGGACGATTCCGGCAAGAACTGAAAACTATCTGCGCATTGTGCCGAAAGTTTCCTATACGATTACGGCAGACGATGCCACCATCACCGTGGATGGTAAGGCAGTGAACTCGGCCTTTGCGGGCGAAAAGGTCACCGTGACCGCTGCAGGCAAAGAAAACGCTGAGTTTACCGGCTGGACTGCTGAGGGCATCACGCTTACAGATAAGCAGAAGGTGAACCCCACAGTCACCTTTACCATGCCGGGCAATAACGTGACTCTGACCCCGAATTACAATGTTGTACAGGATTATGGCATTGCGGTGGGCAGCGAGAACACTACACCAACCCGCGTTACCAGCAAAAACCATAAAGACATTTTAGGAAATGGTGTGCTGAGTTACGACCCGACCACCCAAACGTTGAAGTCGGATGGCAGAATAAAGCGCTCGTCTCTGAAAATCAACGCACCCGGCAAGGATATAAATCTGGATGGTAAAGATCAGATTGCTGTGGCTGCAAAGTTGATTGTAGTGGATACGGGAATATCGTTGTTGTTCATCAGATACCCCCTTTCCCATGTTTCGTGTCATACTGGATATAGGGGATAAGGTCGGTGCGGTTTATCCTCTGTAAATGGGCGGTTAATTTACTGGAAAGGGAATTGCTGTATCTTGCCTTATCAAGCATAGTTCCTACTTTTTCCAGTCCACCTAATGCGTCATGTTCTTCCAAGAAATAAAAACTTTTGACAGCGGAAATCACGCCACCCTCTGTGAGCCATTGCTGTGTTTCCTCAAGGGAATTATGCTGTTTGGGTACTTGCAGTTTTAAGACTTCCACAGCCCCTAAAAAGCGTTCCCAAAACCGACAAGTTTTCCACCTGCTCTTATTACTTTCGTTTCTGTTTGGTACGACAAAGCGTAGGTTGTTTGCCAATAGACCGAAAGCCAGTTCTCCAAGTTCCAGCGGTCTTTCCTTGAATGTCATGGCAAAAGCATGAGCCTTATCATCACGCAGTTGCATTTCTGTCCGTTTCCAACTGCCGACTTCATCAAGCGTCTTATTATGTTTTGAACAGACTTCCTTATCTTTATCATAAAAGCGGTAGGACAATCCCGATTTGCCAGCACCGATATAAACAGTCTTTGCGGTGTCGAAATCATCAAACTTGCTTTCGTCAAAGTGGTAGCCCTCACTATTAGAAATAAATTCCTCTTTTTCGCATTTCTTCTTTATCTGCTCTATGGTAAAGAATGGTTTTTCGTTCTTATCATCAATGGCAATATCAAGTCTTGTAAAGTGGAAGTTATCCCGTCCGTATCTTCGCTCGCAACGTCGGAATATATCCCCAAAGGTATAATTCCTACTGTCGAGAATACGGAAAATATCATCACAACCTCTGCCAGTCATAACAAGATAACAGCCTAGCCCTTGTGGATTGTCCTCTGTCTTTCTTGCGTTCCCCGATACATAAATATCTCCAATCTGCCAGCGTGCTTGATAGGTCTTGAATTTAACGCTTGCCGGATAGACATTGAAAATGTCAGTCGGTAAACCTAAAATGTGCATGATAACATCTTCAGCGGTTGCAGTATCAAATATAATGCTGATGTAATCAATCTTAACGGATAAATTTTTGTGTGTAGTTATAGTGCATTACTCCTTTCGTACTTCCCGTTTTTTGCGGGGTAAAAATCGTGTTTTTTCCTTTATTTATCACAGTTTCTAGGTACTATGACATGTATGCGCAGGGCGGTGTTACATATACGCCCTTTATGAACGCCTAAAGGCGTTCCCTTTCTTCCTGTGTCTGATCCGTTCTTAACGCTCACGAGCCTTGTAAGACTCGTGGCTAAACGGAACAGCCCCAGTCAGAAACCTTATTTTCGGTCTGATAGTCCATGCTTATTCATGCTATCAAAATGAAAATACATCTTTTCTATGCTTACTCAAGCGTGTGATTGACCCTAGCGTGCTTAATCACCCTATCTAATACGATAATAACGCCATTAGAATTACTTGTCAAGAAGTTTTGATTGACTTTTTAATAAATATTAAGTATGATATGCTTATAAACACCGAGAAAAGCAACGAAAGGAGCGGTTATACTAAGTTATGGAACATTACGAAAAGAAAATCAGTTTCTTAGGAGAGAATATACAGACCATAAGAAAACACAGAGGAATGAAACAACAGGAACTTGCGGATAAAATCGGTATCAATATGCAGAGCCTTTCCAAGATTGAACGGGGTGTGAATTATCCTACCTTTGACACATTAGAAAAGATAATGGACGTGCTGGGAGTAACGCCCAATGAATTATTATCAGGAGAATGGAAGTATATTGACCACACCGAACCATATATCATGGATATTATCAAACGGGAACAGGACTTCAATGTTTCCTTAGATTATCTGTCTGAAAATGAATTTTTCAATGATGAAAAAGAATGCAGATTTTACATGGAAACCAAACTCATACAGTATATCCATAACTACATTACCAATGAGGTTACGGAGTTAGAAGAACTTATGGAAATCAAGCAGTTGATACAACGTCAAAAAATAGAACGCATGATGAAAGTACATAAGGAAATGCGAGGGTTAGACCGATACAGAGAACAGCCCAAAGAGTATAAATACCATGACCCTTATGATGACTGGATATTCCGTCAACTTGCGGACATAGACAGCAGAAATAACATTCCCGACACTTCGCCACAGTTAGATTTTGATGAAACGGACTATGAAGATTATCTGAAAGAGAAATGGAACAGAGGTCTTTAATTTTCCTCTTGAATGAAAGATACAGCAAACAAAAAGCCCAGTAAAGAGTGCAAAGCACCACCAATGGTGGCATGGCTCTTGACAGGGCTTTTTCTTTTCTGTGGTTGGTAATCAAGAGGAAGAAAGAAAAAGTGTGTATTTTTCAAGACAGAAAAATGTCAAGGGGGGTGTGCTGATTTTTGTTGTGGCGGATATATGGAACTGTTATAATATGGATATGTTTAAATTACGTTATAAGCAAGAATATTCTGCTGATTTGTCAAAAAACATCATTGCAACTGCCAGTTGACATATTTCCATATCTAAATGGTGGCTATGCAACTGATAATATTGCTAAAATTACACCATGAAAGAAAGGAGTGTTAGCTAATGAATATGGCAGACAGAATACAATATTTAAGGAAATCAAAAGGAATATCACAAGAGGAACTTGCGGATAAAGTTGGAGTTTCAAGGCAGGCTGTTTCTAAATGGGAAAGTGAACAAAGTACGCCTGACTTAGAAAAAATAATTATAATGAGTGATTTTTTTGGAGTAACAACTGACTATATCCTAAAGGGAATTGAACCAGTAGCAGACAAAGAACAAAAAAATAAAGAGCTTACGAGTAAGGTACTTTATATATCATCAACAGCTTTTGTTGCTATTGGGCTGTTTTGTGCATTTGGTAATTGGTATGCAGAACAAACAATGGAAGCAGTTTGGGGTTCAATGATTATTCAAGCTATAGGGATTGTTGGATATTTTATAGCGAGAATACTATCGGAAGAAAAATCCCCCTTTTATGTAAATTGGCTTAATATAATCGGAGTTGCTTTTATGCCTATTTCTATGATTACAGGATATATTTCAGGATTGGTTTTCAAACTAGAAGGGTGGATTGCACCTTATCCGATAGGAATATTTCATACTTTAGTTTTCGTGTTAGTATTCTTTGTAGTTGTGATTGCAAGCTATATTATTCTAAAGAAACAAACAAAATAGTGATTACCTTTATTTTGCAAAAGCAGTTAGTCTTAGGATTGACTGCTTATTAATAAAAGACACCACTTCAATGTGTCAATGGTGTCTTTTTAGTGCTATTTTATCGTCATATCAAGGCTCGTTCAATCGTGGTATATTCGTGGTAAAATGAGTGTTTTTCTATACTTCGAAATGCTTGAAAGTGTAATATTTATAGGGATAATCAAAAATCAGATATAAAGTTTATAATAAATCTTTACGCTGTTTTCAAGAGATAGCACAACAATTGTTAGCAATGCAAAAAAATACAGCTATATTTCAGTGTGAAGCCTGAATATAGCTGTATTTTTTTCTTTATGGATGATTTAATTGTTCTCCTCAAAGTTCTCGACCTGCTCCATGACCTTTTTGAAAACTTCGGGGCTGTACTGTGGAGGATAGCCGTTTTTTACAAGGCAGATATGAATGAGTCAGTCCTCACCTCCGGGGCTGTCTCTTTTTTTTTATAAAAATTTATACAATCTTTGTTCCGATTGCAGAACCCTTTCCCCCACTTAATACTTTTAGCGGTATTATGACTTTGCAAGAAAGAAATGGGGTGAACAATTATGAGCATTACAAATGCGGCGAGAAGATTTGAACAGAGATTTGACGCAAAAGCGGAGCGCTTTATTTGGCATCATCCGCTACTTGGCTCCATCTCCATCTTTGTTGGAATGCCCTTACTGGTTTTGGCGTGTGTCTGTATCAGTACGATCGTTATCGCCTTTCCTATGGCATGGCTTTTGGGTTGGTTGTAATCTTTATTTCATCTTTAAACGCGCAAAAGATCACTAATGCCATTTTTAGAGGAAAGGGTTTATGATATTGGGGACATCAAAAAAGGAGGATAGCTCTTATGCAAATACTAATTGCACTCATAGGTGTATGTGCGGCAGCAATGCTGCTGTGGTATGTCTATATTTTAATGAAGGGAGATGATCAGGCATGAGCGCCATGATTCAGTATGTTTTATACCTTGCCATTCTGGTTGTTTTGGCAATTCCGCTGGGCGCATACATAAAAAACGTCATGAACGGCGAGAAAACTTTTTTGTCCAAAGTTCTGACACCGTGCGAAAACCTGATTTACAAGGTTATGCGTGTAGACAGAGAAGAACAGATGACATGGAAAAAATATGCGGTAAGTGTATTGACCTTTTCCGGTGTCGGGCTTGTTTTTCTGTTCCTGCTTCAACTTGTGCAGGGTGTTCTTCCCGGAAACCCGCAGAATCTTTCCGGTGTGAAATGGGATTTGGCATTTAACACTTCTGCAAGTTTCATTACCAATACAAACTGGCAGGCATATTCCGGTGAATCCACATTGAGTTATCTCACTCAGGCTTTAGGTCTGACTGTTCAGAACTTTGTTTCCGCAGCTACAGGTATCGCCGTTCTATTTGCATTGATCCGTGGCTTTATCAAGGTGAAATCCTCCGGGTTGGGAAGCTTTTGGGTGGACTTGACCCGCATTGTGGTTCACATCCTACTCCCGCTGAATCTGGTCATTTCTCTGTTGCTGGTAGGCGGCGGCGTGATTCAGAACCTGAAAAGTGCAGAAACAGTATCCCTTGTAGAACCGATTGCCGTCAGTGCAGAAGGCGAAATCCTTGAGGATGCGGTAATTGACTTAGACACCGAAACCGTCACTGTAGATGGCGAAATCGTTTCGAATGCACAGATCGTCACCGAGCAGTTCGTACCGATGGGTCCTGCAGCCAGCCAAGTCGCAATCAAACAGACCGGCACCAACGGCGGCGGTTATATGGGCGTCAACTCCGCACATCCTTTGGAAAATCCAAATGCCTTTACCAATCTGATCGAAATGATTTCCATTCTGCTGATTCCGGCGGCACTGTGTTTCACATTCGGTTCTGCAGTAAAGAACAAGAAGCAGGGTGTTGCGATCTTTATGGCAATGTTTCTCTGCCTGGTTGTTGCTTTGGGCTGTATCGCCGTCACTGAACAGGTTGGCACCCCCCAGCTTGCACAAAACGGCGCAGTCAATATGTCAATGGCCGAACAGGCAGGCGGCAATATGGAGGGCAAGGAGACTCGCTTTGGCATTGCAGGGTCCTCTACATGGGCAGCTTTCACCACAGCAGCCTCCAACGGCTCTGTAAACTCCATGCATGACAGCTACACGCCTCTTGGCGGCATGGTGACTATGCTGCTGATGCAGCTTGGCGAGGTTGTTTTCGGCGGCGTGGGCTGCGGCCTTTACGGTATGCTTGCTTTTGCTATTCTGACGGTGTTCATTGCCGGTCTGATGGTAGGCCGTACACCGGAATTCCTTGGCAAGAAAATTGAGCCTTATGAGATGAAATGGTCGGTACTGGTTTGCCTTGCAACACCCATTGCAATTCTGGTCGGCAGTGGCCTTGCCGCCGTAGTACCCTCTGTCATGGACAGCCTGAATAACGGCGGCGCCCACGGTTTCTCTGAGATGCTGTACACCTACTCATCCTGTGGCGGCAATAATGGCTCTACCTTTGCCGGTTTTAATGGGAATACCGTATTTCTGAATGTAAGCCTGGGACTGGTGATGCTCTTTGCCCGGTTCCTGCCCATCATCGGCACACTTGCAATCGCAGGCAGCTTGGCTGGGAAAAAGAAAATTGCCACGACAGCGGGCACCATGTCTACCACAAATGGAATGTTTGTTTTTCTGCTGATCGTTGTGGTATTGCTGATTGGTGCGCTGAGCTTCTTCCCGGCGCTTGCTCTTGGTCCACTTGCTGAGTTCTTTGGAAGCATTGCGTAACGGAGGGTTACAGATATGAGTACAAAACAGAAAACTGCTTTTGCCGACCGGAAAATGCTCGGCAGGGCAATTAAAGATTCTTTTGTAAAATTGAGCCCGAAAACACAGGCAAAAAATCCGGTCATGTTTCTGGTTTTTGTGGCTGCTATTTTGACCAGCATTCTTTGGGTGGTGTCCCTGTTCGGCTTAAAAGACGCTCCAAGCGGATATACGCTGGCGATTGCAGTGATTCTTTGGTTTACCGTGCTATTTGCCAATTTTGCCGAGGCCATTGCAGAAGGCCGAGGCAAGGCACAGGCTGATTCTCTCCGGGCATCCCGTAAGGACGTAGACGCGCATAAGATTCCCTCTGTCTCGGAGAAGGACAGCGTGACCGTGGTTCCCTCCGCCCTGCTGAAAAAGGGGGAACTGGTGATTGTCAAAGCCGGAGAGCAGATTCCGGCAGACGGCGAAGTCGTAGAAGGGGCGGCATCTGTGGATGAAAGCGCCATCACCGGCGAATCCGCTCCTGTAATTCGTGAGGCAGGCGGCGACCGCAGCGCTGTGACCGGCGGCACCACTGTACTGTCGGACTGGATCGTTGTCAGAGTGACCAACGAAGCCGGAGAGAGCTTTCTGGACAAGATGATTGCGATGGTAGAAGGTGCTGCCCGGAAGAAGACGCCCAACGAAATTGCTTTACAGATTTTTCTGGTAGCCTTGTCCATCATCTTTATTTTAGTAACAGTCTCCCTCTACACTTATTCTATTTTTTCTGCAAAACTGGCAGGAATTGAGAATCCCACCTCTGTAACAACTCTGGTTGCGCTGCTGGTATGCCTTGCTCCTACTACCATTGGTGCCTTGCTTTCTGCCATCGGTATTGCCGGCATGTCCCGACTGAACCAGGCAAATGTTCTGGCCATGAGTGGACGCGCCATTGAAGCCGCCGGTGATGTAGACACTTTGATGCTTGACAAAACCGGAACCATCACTCTGGGCAATCGACAGGCATCGGAGTTCATTCCGGTAGATGGTGTAGATATTCAGGAACTGGCAGACGCCGCTCAGCTTTCTTCTCTGGCAGACGAGACCCCTGAGGGCAGAAGCGTTGTCGTGCTGGCCAAGGAACAGTTTGGAATTCGTGGCAGAAGCCTTCAGGACAAGAATATGCACTTTGTCCCATTTACTGCCGTGACCCGTATGAGCGGCGTCGATTTTGACGGCAACGAAATCCGAAAAGGCGCAGCAGACGCCATGCAGAGTTATGTGACCCATGCAGGCGGTATGTATTCTCCGGACTGTGATCGAGTTGTCAAGTCTATTGCGTCCAAGGGCGGCACACCTCTGGTCGTAGCTAAGAACCACAAGATCCTCGGCGTTATCTATCTGAAGGATATTATCAAGCAGGGTGTGAAGGAGAAATTTGCAGATCTGCGAAAAATGGGTATCAAGACCATTATGATCACCGGCGACAATCCGATCACAGCTGCGGCCATTGCTGCCGAGGCCGGTGTGGATGATTTTCTTGCGGAAGCAACCCCGGAAGGAAAGCTGGCAATGATCCGGGATTTTCAGGCCAAGGGTCACTTGGTCGCCATGACAGGCGACGGCACCAACGACGCCCCGGCTTTGGCACAAGCAGACGTTGCAGTTGCCATGAACAGCGGCACACAGGCAGCAAAAGAAGCAGGCAATATGGTGGATCTGGACTCTTCGCCTACAAAGCTGATCGACATTGTACGCATCGGCAAACAGCTTTTGATGACACGAGGCAGCCTGACCACCTTCTCCATTGCTAACGATGTGGCAAAATACTTTGCCATTATTCCGGCGCTGTTTGTGGGACTTTATCCGGGTCTGTCTGCTCTGAATATTATGGGGCTGCACTCCCCGCAGAGTGCTGTCCTCTCTGCGATCATTTATAATGCACTCATCATTATCGCGCTCATTCCGTTGGCGCTGAAAGGTGTGAAATACCGTGAGGTCTCTGCCGGAAAGCTGCTGTCACGGAATCTGCTGGTTTATGGGCTGGGTGGTCTGGCGGCTCCCTTTATCTTTGTGAAACTGATTGATGTTCTGCTGGTGTTTACCGGTCTGATGTAAGGAGGATGCATCCTATGAATGCAGTAACAAAGAAAACGATCTCGTATTTTGAAGGAATGCTTGGAATAAGCTTCGCCGTTCTATGTGCGACCACCCTGCGTTTCGCTCTGTGGGCGCCGGAATTGCTTCAGAAAATTTTTCTCACCATCTTCGGATAAGGGGGTATATATTATGAAAACAATGAAAAGTGTACTGCCAAAGGCAGGTATGATCTTTTTAATCTTTACGCTGCTGTGCGGCGTAATCTATACGGGTGTTGTCACAGGAATTGCTCAGCTTATTTTCCCGGATAATGCAAACGGAAGCATCATTGAAGTAGACGGGAAAAAATATGGCTGTGAGTTGCTGGGGCAGCAATATACAGATGAAGCCCATATGTGGGGGCGCATTATGAATATTGATGTTTCAACCTATACGGATGAAAACGGAAAGGCACTGATGTACGCCGCTCCCTCCAACCTCTCTCCGGCAAGCGAGGAGTATGCACAGCTCGTGGCAGAGCGGGTGGAAAAGCTCCGGGCTGCCGACCCGGATATGGATGAAACAGCTGTTCCGGTGGACCTTGTCACCTGTTCCGGCAGTGGGCTTGATCCCCATATTTCCCCGGCAGCAGCGGAATATCAGGTAGCACGCATTGCAAAGGCAAATGATATGACCGAAGATGAAGTGCGTGAGATCATCCAAAACTGCACCGACGGACGATTCCTTGGCATCTTTGGTGAAGAGACCGTCAATGTGCTGGAAGTCAATCTGATGCTGGACGGTATTCTGGAGAAGTGAAATGAACATAGCTAAAATCATGATTCCCAAAATCTCCACTGTATTTCTTTATGAAAAGGATACGATTCGTCAGGGATTGGAACGGTTTATGGTACATGGCTATACCGCTGTCCCGGTACTGAATGATCAGGAACAGTATATTGGAAGCGTGACGGAGGGAGATTTCCTCCGCCACCTTCTTGCTTGCCAGACAACAGACTTGAAAGTACAGGAGGGATACCAACTTGGCAGCATTGTTCGCAGAGATTTTTGCCCTGCGTTACAAATAGATGCAGATTCCGAGCAGGTTGTAACTGCAATGCTGAATCAGAATTTTGTCCCCATCGTTGATGGCCGGAATGCTCTATGCGGGATTCTGACAAGGAAACGGCTGATTGAATTTCTGGCACAAGCTCGTGATAAAAAAGAATAAGTCCTGCATCTTTAGACGGTCTTAATACAGATACGCATTCTCTTTTACCTTTTTTAATCCCTTTGATTTATAATTAAGGGCACATAAAGGGGTATAAAGGAGGATTGCAGGTATGGGGGTTATTACCATAGCCGCATCCTTTGCAATGATTTCCGGTCGGAAGATTTCTTTGATAGGAGGGTTAAAATGGAACTGCCAAGACAAGATCCGGATCAGCTTCTTCGTGCGATCCGTAACGATGCATCCACTAAGAAAAGCGGAAAACTCAAAATCTTTTTCGGTTATGCCGCAGGTGTCGGAAAGACCTATGCCATGCTTCAGGCGGCTCATCAGGCTAAGGAGCGTGGCATCGATGTGGTTGCTGGATACATAGAACCCCATGCCCGACCCCAGACGATGGCACTTCTGGACGGCTTGGAGCAGCTTCCTGTGAAACAAGTTGCTTACGAAGGAATGACCCTTCGTGAATTTGATATTGATGCTGCGCTCAAGCGAAATCCCCAGCTCATACTGGTGGATGAGTTGGCCCATACCAACGCCGAAAGCAGTCGGCACACGAAGCGGTATCAGGATATTCAGGAACTGCTAAATGCTGGAATTGATGTCTATACGACTGTAAATGTCCAACATATCGAGAGTCTCAACGATACAGTAGCCTCTATCACCGGAATTCTTGTGCGAGAGCGCATTCCGGATTCCACCTTTGATCAAGCAGATCAGGTAGAACTGGTGGATATTGAGCCTGCGGAGTTGCTGGAACGACTGGCAAGTGGAAATGTGTACCGGGAAGATCAGGCGCAGCGGGCAACAGTTAATTTTTTCACGCTGGAAAATCTCACCGCATTGCGGGAAATCGCCCTCCGTCGGTGCGCTGACCGGGTGAACTTACTGACGGAAAGCGCCAGAGTACAGAGCCGAGGCGATTACCATACAGACGAGCGCATTCTGGCATGTCTTTCCTCGTCGCCATCCAACGCAAAAATCATTCGGACTGCTGCAAGGATGGCAAGAGCCTTTCGGGGAACATTTACCGCTCTTTATGTGGAAACGCCAAATACAGCGGCGATGAGTGACGATGATAAAAAGCGTTTGCAGGATAATAAGCGTCTGGCCCAGCAACTTGGCGCTGTGATTGAGACAAGTTATGGCGATGACGTGCCTTATCAGATTGCGGAATTTGCCCGTCTTTCCGGCATCTCAAAAATCGTAATTGGACGAAGTACCATTGCACGAAAGAATATTTTCAGCAAGCCCACCTTGACGGAACGCCTGATTTCCAGCGCACCTAATCTGGATATTCATGTGATACCGGATGCCAGCATAGGAACCAGCTATCAGGAAAAAAAGAGTAAGGCGCAGGTAGATGCGATGCCCCTGCGTGATGTTCTGAAGAGTATCGTCGTATTGCTGGTAGCTACACTCATTGGCTGTGGCTTTGACGCTCTTGGGTTCACGGAGAGTAATATTATCGCAGTTTACATATTAGGCGTACTTGTGACCGCTGTAATCACAACCAACCGACTGTGCGGGATTCTGACCTCAGTTGTCAGTGTGCTGGTTTTCAATTTCTTTTTTACCACTCCGAGACTGACATTCCATTTTGACGATCCGAACTATATTGTTACCTTTACCATTATGTTTATAGTAACACTGCTTTCCGGATCTCTCGCTACCCGGCTGAAAGAAAATGCGAAACAATCTGCCCATACAGCTTACCGTACAAAGATTCTTTTTGAAACCAACCAGCTTCTGCAAAAAGAGCAGGATGAGAATGCGGTAATCACCGCTACGGCAGGGCAGCTCATGAAGCTGCTGAAAAAAGATATTGTCGTCTACCTGTCTGATGGTAAAGAACTTGCCACCCCTAACGTTTTTCGTGCTGTTAATAGCATTCAGGAAGATTTAATTTCTGAGAACGAGAAAGCAGTCGCCGATTGGGTCTTCCGAAACAATAAACACGCCGGTGCCACAACAGATACATTATCCAGTGCAAAGTGTTTATACCTTGCAATTCGGGTCAACCAGCATGTATATGGAGTGGCTGGTATTGCGGTGAACGGTATTCCGCTGGACTCTTTCGAAAACAGCGTACTCCTCTCTATTCTGGGCGAGTGCGCTTTGGCACTTGAAAACATCAAAAACGCCAAAGAAAAAGAGGAAGCGGCTCTTCTGGCGCAAAATGAACAGCTTCGTGCTAACCTGCTGCGGGCAATCTCTCATGATCTTCGAACCCCTTTGACAGCGATTTCTGGCAGCGCAGACAATTTGCTTGCAAATTATAAAAAGATGGATGATGCATTGCGGGAGCAGACCTTTACCGATATTTATGACGATTCCATGTGGCTGATCAATCTCGTTGAAAACCTGTTGGCAGTCACACGAATTGAGGGCGGACAGGTCAATCTAACTCGGAGTATCGAACTCATGGATGAGGTCGTTTCGGAAGCACTGAAGCACATCAACAGAAAGAGTAAAGAACACACCATTCGTGTGACCAGCGGGAATGACTTTATCCTTGCCCACATTGATGCGAAGCTGATCGTTCAGGTGATTATCAATTTGGTTGACAACGCCATCAAATATACCCCTGTCGGTTCAGTAATTGAAATACATACCGATCAAAAAGAGCAATGGGTCACGGTTTCCGTTTCCGACAACGGCCCTGGGATTCCCGATGAGCAGAAACCCCGTATTTTCGATATGTTTTATAGTGGGGCCAATAAAGTGGTCGACAGCCGCAGAAGCCTTGGATTGGGGCTGTCCCTCTGTAAGTCCATTGTGACCGCCCACGGCGGTACGATTTCCGTATCAGACAATCAGCCAAATGGCACTGTGTTCACATTTACATTACCCGCCGGGAAGGTAGAACTTCATGAATAAACCTTTGATATTAGTGGTTGAGGATGATCCATCTATACGAAATCTCATTACAACCACATTGAAAACAAATGATTATCGTTATGTGGTAGCGCCCAGTGGCTCGACAGCCATTATGGAGGCCACATCGCACCATCCTGAAATCATCTTGCTGGATTTGGGCTTGCCGGATATGGATGGCGTTCAAGTCATTCAAACGGTACGCTCCTGGTCCAATACCCCCATCATTGTAATTAGCGCCAGAAGTGAAGATAATGACAAGATTCATGCATTGGATGCCGGAGCTGACGATTATCTGACAAAACCTTTTTCTGTTGAAGAATTATTGGCTCGACTTCGGGTGACGCAGCGAAGACTCTCTCTGATGACGGCAGAGATGTTTACTGCCAGTTCTGTATTTGTGAATGGTAAGTTGAAAGTGGATTATGCCGGGGGATGCGCTTATCTGGATGAAAACGAACTTCACCTGACACCTATTGAGTATAAGCTGTTGTGTCTGCTGTCCAAGAATGTCGGCAAGGTACTGACCCATACCTTTATCACACAAAATATCTGGGGCCGCAGTTGGGATAACGATGTGGCTTCCCTGCGGGTATTTATGGCAACACTGCGGAAAAAGCTGGAGCCAACAGAGGAATCCCCGCAATACATCCAAACACATATTGGTGTGGGCTACCGTATGATAAAAGTAGAATAATACTATGCGGTCGGCCAGTGTTCACACATGGCCGACCTCGCTAATTGTGTTATGACGATTTCTCTTGTCCGTAAAAAATGTTGCATCTAATCGTAGCTTAACCAACGCTTTGCGTTCCCTGCTCTTTTCCTTGATTTGCTGCACCAGACCGGTGTAACGCTCCAGCTCCGGCTTCCATACTGCAAGAGATTTTTGAATATGCGCTTTGCCGCCGCGAATGTGAGAGAGCTGATATTTTTGAAAATTGCGATAGAACAGAAAGCAGTTGAATACGGACTGAAAGGTCGTATTGTTGTGGCAAGCAGTGCATTCGTCTATACAAATGCCTATTTTGCGCTGCAAAATGCTTGTTGGGGACACCCCAAACCCTTTCACTCTGCACCGTTCCGATGCAGGCTGCGCATTCCTGCGGAACGCTTTTTACCCGGTGATGCTCTCCGGGTCATTGAGGACTTGCATCAGATGGGATGCCGCTTCATCTAAATATTCGTATTTATCTTTTTCTGGAATAGCCGATTTCATAAGCGGAACATCCCACTCCTGCATACATTCAGCAAGCTGCTGTTGTGCGTGCTGTGCAGCCGCCTTTCGCACCTCTGGGGTGACATCCGAATCCAGAACGTAAGCAACCGTAAACTTGCCGCTGCAATCTTCAGTAAGCTGCACCATCGAATCGTGTTCTTCCCAGAAGTAACAGAACCAGACGCGGCCACCGATACCCTCCATACCGGAGCGCAGTTCTTCCTCATCGCTCCACTGCGGAACGGCAGCAAGAATGTCCTGCAAGTCGGTGTAGGCTTGCTGCTCTGCCGGGGTCACTTTTTTGCAGCGGTATTCGTGTTCAATGTTCCGCTGCCAGTACAGAGCCAGCTTGCCTTGCTTGGCACGGTCGATTCCATCGTTGATGTCGGAAAGGATACTGTATCGCGGTTCTCGCATCTTGTTCACCTCGAAATCAATTCTTTGGGAATGAATACATCTTATAAGAAATATTATAGCCTAAAGAATTGCAAAAGAAAAGCGCACCAGCCAAAATTAAGCTGGTGCGCCAGAGTTGCCGCAGGATTATTCTTCTTTGGTGAGGTAAGGCAGATTGGTGATATAGGTGTCCAGAAGGTCAAGTGCCACTTTCTTCTGCATAGGGGTCAGTCCTTCAAGCCGCTTGCTGATTTCATCATCGGTCACATGAGATGCACTTGGAACCAGATCGCACAAAAGTTCGTCTGCTGAAATATTCAGGGCATTCAAGATTTTGACAATGGTTGCAAGCCCCGGTTCCTTTAGTCCGCGCTCCACCATCCCGATATAGTTGGCAGAAAGGTCTGCTTTTTCTGCTACTTGCTCCAACGTCAAATGATGTTTCAAACGCTGTTCCCGTAATCGCTGTCCAAATAATTCTTTCATAGAGCAACCTCATCCTATCGAGTTGTTTACACTCTTTAGAATACCTGTTGCCGTTCCTCGTATACACAATCGAAAGAAACAGTGCATCACCATAGGGATTATAAGACAAAAAAAGACTGCCGGGAACCGACACGATCGTCAGCTCCGGCAGTCCAGCATTAACGCACCTGTTCTGTTTCGTGCGTCTGCTTTTCTTCTGCAAAGAACCGTTCCACATTTTTCTGTGCGCGAACCAGTTCCTGCATTTCTTCTTTGGCTTTGCGATACTCCGGGTACGCTGCTTTCTTTTGGGAGAGCAGTTCGGAATATTCTACGTTCAAATCTTTTACCTTGGGCAACTTTTTTAAGTCCGCTTCGTCAAAGGCGGCTTTCGCAGCCTTGTGCAGTTCGATCTCTTCCCGGTGTGCTTCCAGAAACTTTTTGCTGTATCCGCAATATCTGGTGTTTCCACCTCAACTTCAGCGTACTGTCCCTCAATATGCTGGATCGCTTCGGCAAGCTGGTCGGCCAGCACTGCGCCCTCGATGGGGCGCACGGTGCATTCCTCACGGCCATACTGGGTGCTTTCAGAAGTCAGCTCACCCAGCACCATCTCCGGGTGGTCTACAAAATACTGGTTGATGGCAAAGCCATCTTCCGTTTTGCCGAGCTGTACCCAGTCTGGCTCATGGTCGATAGGGCGGTCACGCTTTTGCAGAAAAATAATATCGCTGACAACTTCTGTTCCAGCATTTGCCTTGAACGCATTGTTCGGCAAACGGATAGCTCCCAGTAAATCAGCGCGTTCTGCAATGTGCTTGCGGGCAGAGCTGTCTTTACTGTCCAGCGTGTAACGGCTAGTGACAAAGGCCACAATGCCGTCCGGACGCACTTGGTCGAGGGCTTTGGCAAAGAAATAGTTGTGGATGCTGAAACCAAGTTTGTTGTACGCCTTGTCGTTTACCCGGTATTGGCCAAAGGGAACATTACCCACGGCAAGGTCATAGAAATCGCGGCGGTCAGTGGTTTCAAATCCAGCAACTTTAATGCTGGCTTCCGGGTAGAGCTTTTGTGCAATGCGGCCTGTGATGCTATCCAGTTCCACGCCGTATAAGCGGCTGTCCTGCATGGTGTCCGGCAGCATACCAAAGAAGTTGCCCACGCCCATGCTCGGCTCCAGAATGTTGCCGCTGCGGAAGCCCATTTTTTCGACTGCATCATAGATAGCGCGGATAACGGTTGGGCTGGTGTAGTGGGCATTCAGAACAGAACTACGGGCAGCAGCATGGCCACGCAGATGAGGATGAGAAAGCCCTGAAATCCCAGCGCAAACAAGCATTTCAGATAGTTCTGTCCCATGTGGCTCTGTTCATGGTTGCCCCATGTTGCCATGGGAATCGGCGCAAGGCTCACCATACAGTAGATCTCAATCATGCGTCCGTACACAATGACGAAAATCACGATTGAGAGGATTCTCATGGTGATGCCGATGAAGAAGCTCTGCAAAAAAAGCCCGAAGAGTGGACCGACATCCATTTGCATCAAACTGGCTTCCAGCATCGACAGGCCGATTTCATTGACGCGAGTATTGCCCGCAATAATGCCGCTGGAATCGGACACGACTTTCTGCGTCAGGTCAAAGACTGCCATCACAATATCGAACGTGTTGGAGATGAACCATACTGAAACAGCGGTCTTGAAAATCCAGCGCATAATAAGTGCTGGCTCAAACTGCGCCATGTTGTTATGCTGGGTTATCATTTCAATCAGTTCATAACAGGCGATAAATGTGAGGATAATGCCCGCAATCGGCAGAACCACGTTCCGGGAGAGCGATTCGATCATCGCAAAAACGCGTGGTTCAAAGGCCGATGGCCGTGTGCCGACCTGTTGCGCAATGTCACCGACCTGCTCATTTACGGCATCGAACAGCCCGGACAGGTTTGACATGATGCCAGCCGTCAGGATACCCTTTATCCAATCGGCTATGGCTTTGAGAACGGTTTCCATTCAGCAGTCACCGTCCTTTAGGTGAAGTGGTTGATAAGGGTCTTGAGAAGGTTCAGAACAAAAATAATGTGGGTCAGAAGCTGCATAATAGCACCGCCTTTCGTTGATGGGTGGATGGTCTTGCAGCAATTCACTTCCTATTATAATAGGGGCTGTTATCCACAGCGAGGATTGAAGCGATTGCGTATGTACAGGCGGAATAAATCCGCCCGCTGTTCTTAACCGAACAGGCCGCTCAGCAGAGGAATCAGGGTAATGCCGACCAGCGCGACACCGCCGCCAGCCATGAGCTGTTTTATCCCCAATTAGGTGTAAAACTCTGCTCGATGGCGGGCGGCGGCGTACAAAAAATCTATATGGTGTTTTTAAGAGAACCGTCCC
>OWJD01000275.1_pt1 | contig 20172 bp, 18 predicted proteins | sample 1732601 | NCBI WGS metagenome assembly OWJD01 (sample SAMN05065733, study PRJEB22554) | human gut metagenome | biome: ENVO:2100002; feature: ENVO:00000062; material: ENVO:00002003 | host: Homo sapiens | place: USA
TCAGCCGCACCCACCCCGGCCTTGTCAAGCGCCTGTTTGAGCTGGAAGTGCCCGAGATCTTTGACGGCACCGTGGAGGTCAAGGCCATCAGCCGCGAGGCCGGTGCCCGCACCAAGATGGCCGTGTGGAGCAAGGACCCCAACGTCAACCCCGTCTCTGCCTGCATCGGCGAGCACGGCAGCCGCGTGGCCGCTGTGGTCGAGAAGCTGGGCGGCGAGAAGATCGACATCGTCAAGTGGAGCGAGGACGTCTCCGAGTTCATCTCCGCAGCCCTGAGCCCCGCCAAGGTGGTCAAGGTGGAGCTGCTGCCCGGCGAGACCCGCTCCTGCCGCGTGACCGTGCCTGACCAGCAGCTGAGCCTGGCCATTGGCAACAAGGGCCAGAACGCCCGCCTGTGCGCACGCCTGACCGGCTACAACATTGATATCCGCCCGGAGAGCGGCTACTACGGCGAGGACGAAGAGCCGAAGAAGAAGGAAGAAGCTGCCGACGCCGAATAAGCCCGGCACCGCATGCCAAAGGAGGGAAACCGGATGGCACAGAAAAAGATCCCTGCCCGCCAGTGCATCGGCTGCATGACCAGCCGCCCTAAAAAGGAGCTGGTGCGTGTGGTGCGTGCACCCAGCGGAGAGATCAGCATTGATCTGGTGGGCAAAAAGCCGGGCCGCGGCGCATACCTCTGCCCGGACCCCGCCTGCCTGGCCAAGGCAAAAAAGAAGAAGGCGCTGGAGCGCTGCTTTGAGCAGCCGGTTCCCGCCGAAGTATACGAGGCGCTGGAAGCCCAGCTGACCGAAGCCGCAAAGGAGGCTGCCCGGAATGCCGAAAAAGAATAACACCCCCGCAAAACCTGCGCTGGCCCCGGAAGAAGCCCTGTTCCAGGCCGTGAGCCTGTGCCGCAAGGCCGGTGCACTGACCATGGGCTTTGACGCCGTGGAGGAAGCCTGCGTCAAGGGCAAGGCCTGGCTGGTGATGACCGCATCCGACGCCAGCGCCAAGACCGTGCAGCGCCTGAACTACGCCGTGGGCGACCTGGTGGACGTGATCACCATGCCGCTGACCCAGGACCGGCTGGCCGACATCAGCCGCAAGGCGGTGGCTGTTTATGCGGTGACCGACCGCAACCTCGCAAAGCTCTGCTTCGACCGCCTGTCGGACTGCGGAGCAATCAAAAATGAGGAGGATATGAGCGAATGATCGTAAAATATAAAGTGAGTGATTTTGCAAAGGACCTGAACCTCTCTGCCAAGAAGGTTCTGGACGAGCTGGCTGCCATGGGCAGCACCGGCAAGAAGAACAGCTCCAATCTGGAAGAGAACGAGCTGAACTACCTGCTGGAAAAGTTCAGCAAGGATAACAGCGTGGCAAATCTGGACGAATTCCTGAACAGCGCCAAGGCCGCAAAGGAAGAGCCGAAGCCCACTGAGAAGAAGGCCGAGAAGAAGGCCGAGAAGAAGGCCGAGAAAAAGCCCGAAGCTCCCAAGGCGGAAAAGAAGCCGGAGCAGCCTGCCGCCAAAAAGGCAGAGCCTGCCCAGCAGGATAAGAACGGCAATAAGCATAACGAAAAGAAGAACGAGCAGCACAAGAAGCGCGAGGAAAAGACCGTTTCTCTCAGCGAACTGGCTCGTGAGACCGGTGCCAAGGCATCCGCTGCTCCGGCACAGGCTGTGTCCGTGCGCCGCGAGGACAATCAGGTCACCGTGGATACCCGCACTGTGGATATGAACGTGGACCGCTTCGATGCCCGTTACGATGATCTGGCTTCCACCAAGAACACCGAGAATCGCCGCAAGCCCACCCCGCAGGGCAACAAGCAAAAGTTCACCCAGCGCGGCCAGCGCCAGCGCCAGCAGTTCCAGAAGGGCAAGCGCGAGACCGAGTTCGAGCGTCTGCAGCGCATCCAGCTGGAAAAGGCCCGCAGCGCACAGCTGAAGGTGATGATCCCCGACGAGATCACCGTGGGCGAGCTGGCTGCCCGCCTGAAGCAGCAGGCCGGCAAGGTCATTGCCAAGTTCATGCAGATGGGCGAGATGCACGCCATCAACGATGTGATCGATTTTGATACCGCTTCTCTGCTGGCAGAGGAGTTCCACGCAAAGGTCGAGCACGAGGTGCATGTGACCATCGAGGAGCGCCTGTTCACGCAGGAAGAGGATTCGCAGGAGGACCTGGTGGAGCGTCCCCCGGTGGTCTGCGTCATGGGCCACGTTGACCACGGCAAGACCAGTATTCTGGATGCCATCCGCAAGACCAACGTTACCGCAGGCGAGGCCGGCGGCATCACGCAGGCCATCGGTGCATATCAGGTCAAGGTCAACGACAGCCTCATCACCTTCCTGGATACCCCGGGCCACGAGGCGTTCACCTCCATGCGTGCCCGCGGTGCCAACATGACCGATATCGCCGTTCTGGTGGTTGCTGCCGACGACGGCATCATGCCCCAGACCATCGAGTCCATCAACCACGCCAAGGCTGCAAATGTCAAGATTATCGTGGCAATGAACAAGATGGATAAGCCCACCGCAAACCCCGAGCGCGTGATGGAAGGCCTGACCAAGTACGGCATCATCACCGAGGACTGGGGCGGCGATGTGGCCTGCATCCCGGTGTCTGCCCTGACCGGCATGGGCATCAACGACCTGCTGGAGCGCATCGCTCTGGAAGCTGAGGTCATGGAGCTGAAGGCAAACCCCAACCGCCGCGCCAAGGGTGCGGTCGTCGAGGCCCGTCTGGACAAGGGCCAGGGCCCCATTGCCACCATTCTGGTGCAGAATGGCACCCTGCACTCCGGTGATGTGATCATTGCCGGTACCGCTGTGGGCCGCGTGCGCACCATGCGCAGCGACAAGGGCCAGCTGCTGAGCGATGCCGGCCCCTCTACCCCTGTGGAGATCACCGGCCTGACCGCTGTGCCCGAAGCAGGCGACCTGTTCGAGGCTGTTGAGGACGAGCGTCTGGCCCGTGAGCTGGCCGAACAGCGCGTTGCTGCCGCCAAGGAAAAGCAGTTCTCCTCCTTCCAGAAGGTCACGCTGGATAACCTGTTCAGCCAGATGGCTCAGAACGACATGAAGGAACTGGCCATCGTGGTCAAGGCCGATGTGCAGGGCTCTGCCGAGGCTGTGAAGCAGAGTCTGGAGAAGATCTCCAACGAAGAGGTGCGCGTGCGTGTCATCCATGCCGGTGTCGGTGCCATCAGCAAGTCCGACGTGGATCTGGCCGATGCCTCCAACGCCATCATCATCGGCTTCAACGTCCGCCCGGACAATGTGGCCAAGGAAGAAGCTGCTGCCACCAAGGTGGAAATGCGTATGTACCGCGTCATCTATGATGCCATCAACGATGTCACCGACGCTATGAAGGGCATGCTGGCTCCCAAGTTCCGCGAGGTGTCTCTGGGCGAGCTGCAGGTCCGTCAGGTGTACAAGATCTCCAATGTGGGCACCGTTGCAGGCTGCCGCGTGACCAGCGGCAAGATCACCCGCGATAGCAAGGTGCGCGTGGTGCGTGACGGCATCGTGATCACCGAGGACGAGATCGCATCCCTGAAGCGCTTCAAGGATGATGCCAAGGAAGTGGCCGAGGGCTACGAGTGCGGCGTTACTCTGGCAAAGTTTGCCGACGTTAAGGAAGGCGACGTGTACGAAGCTTTCAAGATGGAAGAGTACCGCGATTAAGATCTGAAATAACCCTCTCCGTCATTGCTGGCGCAATGCCACCTCCCCCGAGGTGGGAGGTTTGCAGAGAAACGGAACGTTTGCCGTATCCACGCAAAAAGCTCGCCTCTCGGGAGAGCTGCCGAGCGAAGCGAGGCTGAGAGGGTTTTCTTTTATAGGGAGAAATACTATGTCTCAGAAGAATATGGGCCGTCTGGCGCAGGATATGAAGCGCGAGATCATTGCCATCATCGGCAGGCTGAAGGACCCGCGTCTGGAGGGCGGCCTGCTCACCGTCACCCGTTTGGATGTGACCCCTGATCTGGATGTGGCCAAGGTGTATGTGAGCGTGATGGGCCGCGAGGACGGCCCAAAGCCCGCCATCGAGGCACTGAACCGCGCGGCAGGCCATGTGCGCACTGAAGTGAGCAAGAAAATGCACATCCGCAAGGCTCCCCGCTTCATCTTCGTAGAGGATGACGGTGCCGCCTATGCAGCCCACATCAACGAGCTGCTCCGCACGCTGAACGTGAACGGCGACGCTGACACCGAAGCCAGCGCACCGGAGGAGACCGAAGAATAATTCCGCCTGCGGAAAGGATGGATCATGGAATGACAGAACAGTTGAATGTGCAGCAGATGGCCCAGCGCCTGATGACGGCGGACAACATTTTGATTCTGTGTCACAAAAACCCGGATGGCGATACCATTGGCTGCGGCAGCGCGCTGTATTGTGCACTGAAAGCACTGGATAAAAATGTGGCAGTGCTTTGCTCCGATGCCATTCCCAACCGGTATGCGTTTACCAACGCACATATGTTCAAAGGTGAGTTTGAGCCGCAGACGGTGGTAGCGGTGGATGTCGCCAGCGTGCAGCTGTTTGGAGAAAACAACGGTATGACGCAGTTCTCGCGCCATGTGGACCTGTGCATCGACCATCACGCAGGCAACAGCGGCTATGCCGACTTCACCCTGCTCAATGGCAGCGCCGCAGCGGCGGCAGAGCTGCTGTACGAGGTAATCAACGCCATGGGCGTTGCCATTACGCCGCACATTGCAGACTGCCTTTACACCGGCCTTGCAACCGACACCGGCTGCTTCCGGTTCTCTTCCACCACGGCAAACACCCACATCGTGGCGGCAAAGCTCATTGAGGCGGGCTGCCATGTGGAGGAGCTGAACACCCTGCTGTTCGATACCAAGCCCCGTGAGCGCATGGAGGCCGAGCGCATTGCCCGCAACCATCTGGAATACTATCTGGATGGCCGGTGCGCGCTCATCTACCTCACCCGGGACGAAATCGAGCAGAGCGGGGTGGACCCGGCCGATCTGGAAGAACTGACCAGCCTGCCTGTGAGCATTGAGGGCGTAAAGGTGGGCCTGACTCTGCGGCAGCAGCCCGGCGGCAGCTACCGCATCAGCGTGCGCACCGCAAAGGGCGTGGACGCCTGCGCCATCGCCCGGCGTCTGGGCGGAGGCGGTCACAGCTGCGCTGCAGGCTGTGAGCTGCTGGGCAATCTGGAAAACGCAAAAAATGCAATTCTGGCAGAGGTGGAAGCCGAGCTGGACGCACCGCAGGAGGAAGCATAAATGCAGGGCATCCTGATCGTTGACAAGCCCATGGACTGGACCAGCTTTGATGTGGTGGCAAAGCTGCGCGGCGTGCTGGGCACCCGCAAGCTGGGCCACAGCGGCACGCTGGACCCCATGGCCACCGGCGTGCTGCCGGTGTTCTGCGGCGGTGCCAGCAAGGCAGTGGACCTGCAGCTGAACCACAATAAAAGCTACCGTGCGGTTTTAAAACTGGGCGCGCGCACCGACACCGGCGATGTGACCGGTACTGTGCTGGAAACGGCTCCGGTCACGGCGGGCGAAGGGGAACTGCTGGCCGTGCTGCCGCAATTCATCGGCCCGCAGATGCAGGTGCCGCCCATGTACTCGGCCATCAAGCTGAACGGTCAGCCGCTGTATAAGCTGGCCCGTGAGGGCGTGACCGTGGAGCGCAAGGCGCGCCCCATTGAAATTTACAGCATCACCTACGGCGGAAGCCCGGCCGAAAATGAGTATGTGCTGGATGTAACGTGCTCCAAGGGCACCTATATCCGCACATTGCTGGAAGACATTGCCGCCGCCATGGGCCAGAAGGGCACCATGAGCGCACTGCGCCGCACCTCGGCGGGCGTGTACACCGAAGCCGATGCCCACACGCTGGAGGAAATTCTTGCCGCAAAAGAGCAGGGCATGGACGTACTGGAAGCGCTGATGCTGCCGGTGGAAAGCGTGTTTGAAAGTCTGCCGCTGCTGGTGGTGGAGCCTTGGGTGGAACAGCATTTGTACAACGGCTGCCCCACCAGCCGGTATCCGGCAGCAGATGGCCGCTACCGGGTGCGCAATGCCGCTGGACAGTTTTTGGGCCTTGCCAATATCGTACAGGGTGTGCTGCGGGTGGAAAAACTGTTCGTAGAACGTAATTAAAAAAGGAAACAAAACCCATGCAGATCATTTCACAATTTGCACCGCTGCCGCTGGCGCAGCCGGAAAAAGGCACCGCAGTGGCAATGGGCTTTTTTGACGGCATCCACATCGGCCACCGTGCGGTGATCGAAAGCGCCGTGCAGTGGGCCAAAGAACACGATGCCGCCCCGGCGGTGTTTACCTTCAAGCTGCCGATGGTGAATAAGATGAAGGGCAAGCGCCTGCTTTCCACAGCGGATAAGCATGCTCTGATCGCAAGCCTTGGCGTGGAGTATTACCTCACGCCGGACTTTGAGGAGATCAAGGGCCTGACCCCGGAGCAGTTCGTGCTGGGCATCGTGCGGGACTGCAATGCCCGTGCGCTGGTCTGCGGCGAAAACTTTACCTTTGGTGCCAAAGCGGCCGGCAACCCGGAGCTGCTGCGCACCCTCTGCGCTCCGTTGGGCGTGGAGGTGATCGTGGTGCCCATGGCGCAGTTTGAGGAAAAGCCGGTGTCTTCCACCCGCATCCGCACCGCGCTGGAAGGCGGCGACATCCCGGCAGCAAACGCCATGCTGGGGATGCCCTATGCCATCCGGTTCGAGGTGCAGCACGGTGCAGGTCTGGGCCACACGCTGGGGGTGCCCACCATCAACCAGCTGTATCCCAAGGGCTTTCAGCTGCCCCGCAGCGGCATTTATATCACCCGCACCCACATTGGCGGGGTGTGGTATCCTTCGGCCACCGGCCTTGGCAGCCGCCCTACCGTCAATGATGATGCCACCAAGGTGACCTGCGAGACCTTTATCCCGGGCTTTTCCGGCGACCTCTACGGCACCGACCCGGTGGTGGAGTTCCACGCCTACCTCAGCCCCAGCAAAAAGTTTGATACGCTGGACGAGTTGCGGGCCTGCATCAACAACGCTGCAAAGCGTGCACAGGAATATTTTGCATAAGAAAAAAGACCTGTCCTTCCGGAGATCCCGGAGAGGCAGGTCTTTTTTTACTGCTTATTCGTAGTCGATGGGTAAAGTGGGCAGACCGTTCAGTTCAAGGCCTGCTGTGTGGCCTGCAATGTACTGGTAATACCCCTGCGCCGCGATCATAGCGCCGTTGTCACCGCAGAATTTCAGCTCCGGCAGATAAATTTTTGCACCCAGCTTCTGGGCACCGTCGTTCACCAGCTGGCGCAGCCGTCCGTTGGCGGCAACGCCGCCTGCCAGACACACCTGCTTTGCGCCGGTGTCCGCTGCGGCCAGCAGCAGCTTTTCGGCCAGAATGCCCGCAATGCGGTCCTGAAAGCTGGCGGCAAGGTCGGGCACATTCACTTCTTCGCCCTTCATCTGGGCCTTGTTCACCTCATTGAGCACGGCGGTTTTCAGGCCGGAAAAGCTTACGTTGTACTTGCCGTCCACATGGGGCACCGGCAGGCGGTAGGCCTTGGGGTTGCCGGTCTTGGCGGCATTGGCCACGCTGGGGCCGCCGGGGTAGGGCAGACCCAGCGTGCGGGCCACTTTGTCAAAGGCTTCACCGGCGGCATCGTCCACCGTGTGGCCAAGGATGTGGTAATGGGTGTAGTCCTGCACCTCCACGATGTGGCTGTGGCCGCCGGATGCCACAAGGCAGAGGAAGGGCGGCTTCAGCTCCGGGTGGGTGAGGTACAGTGCGGCAATGTGTCCGCGCAGGTGGTGCACCGGCACCAAAGGCTTATTGGCCGAGTAGGCCAGACCCTTGGCAAAATTCACGCCCACCAGCACTGCACCGATGAGGCCCGGCGCAAAGGTGACGGCCACGGCATCCACATCGTCGATGGTCTTGCCTGCATCCAGCAGGGCTTTTTTGACGGTAGCACTGATAAATTCGCAGTGGCGGCGGCTGGCAATCTCCGGCACAACGCCGCCGTAAAGAGCCTGTTCTTTGACGCTGGTGGAAATGACGTTGCTCAGCAGGTGCCGGCCATCCTCCACCAGAGCTGCGGCGGTCTCGTCGCAGGTGGATTCAATTCCCAAAATAATCATGTTTTAGTGGGCCTCCAGCCAGTTTTTGCCTGCGTGCACATCGGTGCTCAGGGGCACGGCATACTGCACGCAGCCTTCCATTTCCTCCCGCAGGATCTGCGCAGCCTTTTCGGCTTCAGCCTGCGGTGCTTCCACAATCAGTTCGTCGTGGACGGTCAGGATCAGGCGGCTTTCCATCTTTTCGTTCCGCAGCCGCTTCCATACCCGCACCATGGCCAGCTTGATCACGTCGGCCGCAGTGCCCTGAATGGGGGTGTTGCGGGCCATGCGTTCGCCGCTGGAACGCACATTGAAGTTGCTGCTTGCCAGCTCCGGCAGAGCACGGCGGCGGCCGAACAGGGTGGAAACATAGCCGCAGGCCTTGGCGTCCGCGATGGTCTTATCCATGTAGCCGCTCACCTTGGGGAACGCGGCCAGATAGTTCTTGAGGAAGGCGTCTGCCTCCTTCACACTCACGCCGATGTCCTTGGCAAGGCTGTAAGCGCCCTTGCCGTACATGATGCCAAAGTTGATGGCCTTGGCAGAAGAGCGCAGCCGGGAGGTGACTTCTTCCTGCGGGATGCCGTAAATTTTTGCGGCGGTGCTGCGGTGGATGTCCTCGCCGTTCAAAAACGCCTGCTGCATGTGCTCATCGCCGGTAATGTGGGCAAGGATGCGCAGCTCGATCTGGCTGTAGTCGGCATCCACCAGCACACAGCCCGGCTTTGCAATAAAGTAGGCGCGCAGCTGGCTGCCCAGCTCGGTGCGGATGGGGATGTTCTGCAGGTTGGGGTTGTCAGAGGAGAGCCGTCCGGTGCGGGCCTCGGTCTGGTTGAAGGTGGAGTGGATGCGGCCGTCCTCGCCAATCACCTTCAAAAGGCCCTCCACGTAGGTGGAGTTCAGCTTCTGGTAGGCGCGGTACTGCAGAATGTCCTCCACCAGCGGGTAATCCCGCAGGCTTTCCAGTGTTTCGGCATCCGTGGACCAGCCGCGCTGGGTCTTTTTGCCGTGGGGCAGGCCCATGGTGTCAAACAGCATTTCGCCCAACTGCTTGGGGCTGTTGGGGTTGAAGCTGGCGCTGCCGGTCTCCATGTGGATGCGGGTGAGCACCTGCTCCAGCTCGGTGCGCAGCTTTACGCCGAACTGCTCGATGCCGTCTTTGTCCACCAGCACACCGGTGCGGGTCATATCGGCCAGCACCTGTGCCAGCGGGAACTCGATCTCATTGTAAAGGGCGTCCTCACCGCAGGCGGTGATCTCGGCCTTCATCTTGCAGAACAGGTCTGCAAGGCGGCCTGCATCCGGGTAATCGGCACAGGTAAAGGCAGCAGCGGCGCGGTAGCTGGCGGTCAGCTCGCTGATCTGATACTTGGAAGCAGAAGCGTCCAGCAGGTAGGCGGCAAGCTTGCCATCCCACACGATGCTGCTGCCCCAGCCGCCTGCGGCCATGGCCTTGGCATAGAGGGGCGCTGCGTTGAACACTTCCAGCGTTACGTCTGCGTTGTCCAGCAGGCGCATAAGGTCGGCATTCTCCAGCGGGTAAACGGTGCAGTCCTGCACGGCGTACCAGCTCTCCGGCTGCAGCACCACGTTGCGGGTGCCCTGCTTGCCCATCACGGCCGGGCGCGATGCCACCAGATAGGTGCCGGAAGGGGTCAGCGGCAGAGCTTCCAGCTCTGCTTCAGCCAGCTCGATGCCGTCCTCTTCTTCCGGGGCGGCAGGTGCAATGCCGTCCAGCCCAAAGCGAGGGATCAGAGAGTGGATCTCCAATTCCTGCAAAAGGCGCACGGCCTCGGCTTTGTTGCCCTCGCCCACGGCATAGGTGCCCTCGGCCGTGTCGATGGGTGCATCGGTGCGGATGGTGCCAAGGGTGTGGCTCAGCTGGGCCATCTCGCGGCATTCCAGCAAATGTTCCCGCTGTTTGGGCTTGATGAGCTTATCGTCGATGTGCTCGTACACGCCTTCCAGCGTGCCAAAGTTCTGCACAAGGGTCAGGGCGGTCTTTTCACCAATGCCCTTCACGCCCGGAATATTATCCGAAGCATCGCCCATCAGGCTCTTCACCTCAATGAGCTGTCTGGGCTGGATGCCGTATTTTTCCTGAATGGCGTCCACGTCCATCGTCACCGTCTTGCTGCGTCCCATGACAGTGGCGGCAAGCAGCACAGTGGTGGTGTCACTGACCAGCTGCAGGCTGTCCCGGTCTCCCGTAGCAAGGAAGCAGTCGTCCTTCCGGGCGGCGCAGGCAGCGGCCAGCGTGCCAAGGATATCATCCGCTTCCCAGCCTTCGGCGGTGACGGTGCGGTAGCCGAGGTCTGCCAGAAGTTCCTTGAGCACCGGCATCTGCTGGGCCAGCTCTTCGGGCATGCCATGGCGGGTGGCCTTGTAGCCATCGTACATTTTGTGGCGGAAGGTGGGAGCCTTCAGGTCAAAGGCAACAGCCACCTCGTCGGGTTCGCACTCCTTAAGCAGGGAGAGCAGGATATTCAGAAAGCCATAGATGGCGTTGGTGTATCGTCCGTCCTTGGTGGTCAGCAGCTTGATGCCAAAAAAAGCACGGTTGGCAATGCTGTTGCCGTCAATGACCAGTAAACGCATAGTCGTGTTCCTCCATTGCATTATTACACATTCTGCATTATACCACAAAACCGTGCCCAGCGGGGGATTTTTGCGTAAAAAAGAGAGAAAGCCGCCAACATGGTTGACGGCCTTCCCTTTTACTCCTCGATGCGGATCGCGCTTACCGGGCAGGCGTTGGCTGCGTCCACAGCCTGCGGCACCTCCTCCGATGGGATCGGCCCGGGCTGGGCCACGGCCAGCGTGCCTTCCATCTGGAACACGGCGGGGCAAAGCCCGGCGCACTGGGTGCAGCCAATGCACAGATCAGGGTCAACGTATGCGTTCATAGAAAAACCTCCTTCTGATAATGCCCTGCGGGCAGTATGGCCCATCCGGCTGCGAATTATGCCTATGCAGAGGGCACAGGATGTGGTACAATAAAAATTCAGGAGGGTACAGACCATGAATATTCAGATCTTTGGCACAAGCAAGTGCTTTGATACCAAAAAGGCCCAGCGCTATTTCAAGGAGCGCGGCATCAAGTTCCAGATGATCGACCTCAAGGAAAAAGAGATGAGCCGCGGCGAGTTCGAGAACGTGGCCCGCGCTCTTGGCGGCTGGGAAAAGCTGGTGGACCCCAATGCGAAGGACAAGCAGACCCTTGCACTTCTGGACGCACTGGTGGACTGGCAGAAGGAGGACAAGCTGTTTGAGAACCAGCAGCTGTTTTTAACGCCCATTGTACGCAATGGCCGCAAGGCCACCGTGGGCTACCAGCCCGATGTGTGGAAGACATGGGAATAAGGAATGCGCTTTTCACAAAAAAACCACGGGCATAGTTTTGCACAATGGGCCGGTATGTGGTATACTGGACACTGTAGCATTTGAGAACCCTGGGAGATAAAACAACTATGAAACATTATATTACCCCTGAAGAACATGCCCGGATGCAGCGCCGCCGCGGGCGGCAGGCACTGGGCCTTCTGGTTGCCATTCTGGTGATCGTGGGCTTTGTTACCGTGCTGCGGGCCGGTGTGGGCGCGGTGGCGAACCTGTTCGATGATACCGCCCAAAAGCAGGAATATGAAGATAAGCTGGAAGGGCTTGTGCTGTTTGACCCCATGCCATTTGACGGCATTGAGAACATCGACGACCTGACTCTGCGCGAAGCTGCGGTGTGGGGGTGCATCTATAATATTCAGGAAACGCAGGGCGGCTTTGACAACTACAATACCAACCCCGACACCGAACAGCTGCTGCTGCCCTCGCTGGATGTGGATGCCTACCTTGCAAAGCTGCTTGGCCCCGGCTTCAAGCTGACCCACCGCAGCTTTGAGATGGAGGATATGACCATCGAGTTTGACGATGCCACCCAGTGCTATAAGATCCCGGTCACCGGCACGGTGGGCTACTACCGCGCTGTAGTCACCAAGCTGTTCAAGCGCAGCGGCAAGCTGCATGTGACCGTGGGCTATATCCCCACCACCAGCACGGACGACAGCATCATCAATGTTTCTTCGGATACGCCCACCAAGTACATGGATTATCTGTTCGAGCGCCAGAGCGGCAGCTGGTATCTCACCGGCCTGACCGAGAGCGAGACCAAGGCCGAGAGCACGGAAAGCACATCGGCCGCGAATGTGCCGGAACCCATGGCAGAAAGCGATGTGCAGGATGCCATTCTTGCAGCAGCCGGTTCAGATTCTGCTTCGGCTGAGGCAGACAGCACCGCTGCAGACGAGGGCGTGGATACACAGGCGGAGGAACAGCCCGCCGACAGCACCGAGGCACAGGCGGACGAAAGCACAGCCAGCCCGGCGGCATAATACAAAACAAAAATACCGGATACAAGGCAGATGCTTCGTATCCGGTATTTTTTATTTGAGATCAAATTTTACGATCACCAGCCGGTACCACAGGTACGGCACCATGTTCCAGATCATCCACAGCTCCATCAGGATGTAGTTGGGCAGATCCTTCAGGCGGAAAGGCCGCTTGCCCAGCCTGCCGCTTTTCAGCAGGGCAAAGGCTTCGTGCATCCCCTTGTCCCATGCCTCGCCAAAGCCCTGTTTGTGGAACTTGTAGCACTTGAGCAGGTAGCCCACGGCCAGCGGGATGAAGTTTAAAATCAGCATCAGCAGCGGTTCGTTCTTGAGCGGCAGCAGGATGCTGTTGCGGCCGCTCTGCTGGCTTTTGAAGGCGTTGTACTTCACCGCGCCGGTGCTGGCACCGCAGATGTGGTAGCACTTGGCGGTGGGGCAGAGCAGGTTTTTATAGCCTGCATTGTTGGCGCGCCAGCTCAGGTCCACATCCTCAAAGTAGGCAAAGAAGTTCTCGTCAAAATTGCCGATCTCGTCCAGAATGCTCTTGCGGTAGAGCGCCGCACCGCCGCAGGCCGAGAAGATGCGCTTTTGCCGGGTATAGCGGCTGGCGCGGCGGCCATCGCCGGTCTTGCAGGCAAAGCCCATCCAGGTGACATAATCGCCGGCATCGTCGGCCAGCTCCCGGTCGAAGTGTCGGATCATCAGGCTCTGCACTGCAAAGATTTTCGGGTCGGTCTCAGCGGTGCGGATCAGCTCTTCCAGCCACTGGGGTTCGGCAAAGGCATCGTTGTTGAACAGCACCACATATTCACTGTCCGCCAGCGCAATGCCCTGATTCACTGCATGGGAAAAGCCGGTATTGGTGCCGTTTTCGATGAGGGTGAAATTTTCGCGGCTGCAATAGCTGCGGGCCTGCTCAAGGCTTTCGTCGGTGGAACCGTTGTCCACCACAATGAGCCGGAAGTTCTGTTCGGTCTGAGCATAGACCGACTCGATAGAATCCTTCAGCCAGCCCTTGCCGTTGATATTCGGGATCACGATAGTCGCTTTATACATAAATACTCCTGTATTTCAGTGCAAGTTCACGGGAACAGTATAGCATATCTGCACACAAAAAGAAACCGCATCCCGGCAGGATGCGGCTTCGGCAGGGCAAAAATTATGCGGCAAGGGCTTTCTCGATGTTGGAAAGAATAGTGTCGTGATCCTCGGCGCACACCAGAACCACCTCACCGGTGGGAGCTACGGTGACGGTGGCCGCCTTGGCGACCAGATACTGATCCTCAAGGTAGTGCTCCATGGACTGCTGCTCACTCTGCACATAGGCTTCCAGTGCGGCTTTCACGGCATCGGTCTTGCCCTCGGCTGGCTTTACGATGGCAACGGCGTAGCTGCGCACCATCATGGAGGAAACAGAGGCGGCAAAGCTCTCGTAGCTGCCGTCCTCAAGGCCCAGCAGGGGGAACACGATGTCTTTCAGCTCGTCATTCAGCTGGTCGGCCTCATACTCGGCGCTGTAGCCGTCGATGGCGGTGAATTTGCCGTCCTCACCTTTGGTAAAGATCATATCGTATTCGTTGTCCTCGTCGGTGCGGGCATCGTGGATGATCTGGGAGTAGTCCTTCGGGGCGGCAGAGTCGGCCTTGCTGCCGGCAGAGCAGCCCACCAGAGCAAGCAGGCACAGACCGGCAAGCAGGGAAGCAATGATACGTTTCATAAATGAAGTCCTTTCGTGTGTGAAAATCTTCGTGTGAAAGCGGGCGCAGCGGTTTTGAAGCTATTGTGTGCTGTTTTGCGCCTGCTATCCATAATACGAAAGAACACCCCGGCAGAATTGCACCGCAAACGTAACCATTTTATGAACAGCGTTACAGCATAAGGGCATCCAGCTCGCCGTGGTTCACCGGCGTGGAAAGGATGATCTGGGTGCTGGTGGTGCCCAGCTTCTGGAACTGCAGGATCAGGTGTTCCAGCTGGGGCATGCTGCCGCAGCTCACCTTGACAAGGAAGGTGTATGCACCCGTGACGTGGTAGCACTGTAGCACTTCCTTGCTGCTTTGCAGCAGCTCCAGAAAGGCATCCTGCTTGGAAGGTGCTACCGAAAGGCTGATGAGGGCATCCACATACATCCGGTCAGCGGGGCGGTTCAGGGTGACGGTGTAGCCGCTGATGATGCCATCCGTTTCCAGCTTGTGAATGCGGCTGGAAACAGCAGGACTGGTCAGTGATACCTGCTCGGCGATCTCCTTGACCGGCATCCGTGCGTTCTTTGCCAGCAGGGAGAGAATCTTACGATCCAGATCATCCATGGGGAATACTCCTTTTTGAAAATATGTTGGATTGTATAAAATTTTTTGAAAGTAAAGTTTTATTGTTGGTGCAAACATACAAAAGCCAAAAAATTTTGCTTTTGCTTTGCTTTGCGTTAATTATATAAAGTTTTACCGAAAAAGTAAAGACTTAATTTAAAGCAAAACCGGAAAATTTTGTTTGACAAGAAAACAAAAAGGGGTATAATACATCATGCAAGGCAGCGCAGAACAGAAAGCGCCTGCCGCTTTGAATTTGAGATTCACCACTTTATATACTTTCCCACCCCTCTATACACAAAAGCCCGCTGCCAGGCGGGTTTTTGTGTTTGTTGGGGATTTTTTCTTTTTGAAAAAAGCAGTGGCAGAAAAGCAGTGGCAGACAATGTACTCGACCCATAGAGCAGCTGCTTTCGGCTGCGACCCCGCCCGTGAAAATGCAAGCCCGGAAAGTCCGCAGACTTTCCGGGCTTGTTCTATCTCAAAATATTATTCCGCTGATGATAGCCGGAGCACAGCGGAGGCGATTTAGATCGTGTACGCCTATCAGACCAGATACCCTTCAAAGCAGTGCAGGTCTTCCGTCTTGACGATGCCCTCCAGATACAGCCCGTCCTCCCGGTATTCCTCCACCTGCACGCTGCCGCGCTCCCGCATGGGGGCGGCAAGGCCCAGTTTATCGTAGGGCAGCAGCACCTTTAAGGTGTGCACCCGGTCGCTGAGCATCTCGTCCAGCTTTGCCAGCAGGGTGTCCAGACCGTAGCCGGTCTTGGCGCTGGTGAGCAGGATGTCCGGGTCAAAGCTCATGGCACCCGGCTTATCGCACTTGTTGTAGACGGTCAGGCGGGGGATGTCCGCACAGTCCAGCCCGTCCAGAACCTCGTCCGTGACGGCCAGCTGCTCTTCCCGCTGCTCATCGCCTGCGTCTGCCACACGGATGATCACGTCCGACCATGCCGCTTCTTCCAGCGTGGACTTGAAGGCTTCCACCAGATTGTGGGGCAGGCGGGACACAAAGCCCACCGTGTCCACCAGCAGCACCGCCATGCCGCTGGGCAGTATCAGCTTGCGGCTGGTGGGGTCCAGTGTGGCGAACAGCATGTCCGCTTCCGCTACGCTGGGGCCGCACAGAGCATTCATCAGGCTGGATTTGCCCACGTTGGTATAGCCTACAAGGCTGACCACCGGCATCCCGGTCTTGGCACGGGCCTTGCGGCTCTCGCCCCGGCGCTTTTCCATTTCGGCCAGCTTTTCAGCCAGCGCATCGATGCGGGCATGCACATGGCGGCGGTCCAGTTCCAGCTTGGTCTCACCGGCACCGCGGCGGGCACCACCGCCGCCGCCGCCACCGCCGCCCTGACGGCTGAGCGCTTCGCCCATGCCCTGCAGACGGGGCAGGCGGTAGCGCAGAAGGGCCAGTTCGGTCTGCAGCTTGCCCTCGTTGGTGACGGCGCGGCTGCGGAAAATTTCAAGGATCAGCATGGTGCGGTCGATCACTTCCAGTCCGCCCAGCGCATTGGAGATGTTGCGGATCTGGCTGCCGGTCAGTTCACCGTCAAATACGGCGCATTCCGCGCCCAGCGTTTCGGCGGCAAGGGATGCTTCCTCCAGCTTGCCGCTGCCCAGCACGATGCCGGTCTCTGGGGTCTGGCGCTTCTGGGTCACCTGTGCCACGGCTTCCATGTGGTTTGCTTCGCACAGGGCGGAAAGCTCTGCAAGGCTGCGCTCGCAGTCCCACAGGCCCTGATCCAGCGCCAGCAGAATGACCTTCGTCGGGGGTGTTTCTACCAAAATATCGTAAAGTTCGCTCAAGGTAAGTCCTTTCTGTTATATCGTTCTCTTGTCAGCAGATAGCTTCTGCATTCCACTGGTGTGCCGTCAAATTTATGATCAATGGCATCGTGGTGGTAGAGAAAGCCTGCTTTTTCCATCACCCGGCCGCTGGCAGGGTTCTCTTTTGCGTGGCAGCAGGTGAGCCAGCCGCCGTCTGTATTCTCAAACCAGTAGGTTACTGCTGCTTTTAAAGCTTCGGTTGCAAAACCATGGTTCCACCAGTGCTTCCCGATGCAGTAGCCTGCTTCCCAGATGCCGTCTGTGCAGTCCTGCTGCGGCCAGAGCGCTTTCTGTGCCGGGTCACCGAGCAGAGCATTGAAGATGCTGATGCTGCCAAACACCTGCCCGGAAGCCTTTTCCACAATGGCCCACTGGTAGTAGTCCGGGTTCGGGTAAAGGGTGGCCCATGCCGCCAGCAGACCTACGGTCTCCAGCGCGTTTTTGTGCGGCTCCCACCGCAGAAAGCGGGTCACTTCCGGGTCGGATGCCCAGTTCGTATACATCTGCTCGGCATCCTCGGGCAGAAGCTGGCGCAGGAAAAGCCGGTCGGTCTCAAGCGTTTGCGTTCCGGCATGGCGCATGGCACACACCTCCCCACTTTATAAAGTATGCATAGGATAGCACAAATTTTGCGTTCCTGCAAGCGCCGCCGTGAAAAAACGCTTGACCGGACGGCATTTGTGCATTAAACTGAAAGCCAAGCGTTTTTGTAGGAAAAAGGAGAACTCCCTCATGAAGGATGTGCGTGAAATTTTAAAAAAGCGCCCGCTGCTGTTCGATGGCGGCATGGGTACATATTATAAGGCAAAGCCCGGGCAGGAATGTGAGCAGGCAAACCTGCTGGACCCGGACGGCATTTTGACCGTGCACCGCGCGTATCTGGAAGCGGGTGCCGATGCTATCAAGACCAACACCTTCGGCCTGCCGCGCATGGCAGCAGCGCAGAACCCCATGTGGGAGGCCATGGCGGACGAAGGCTGGAAACTGGCTGCACAGGCCGCTGCAAAGACCAGCGCTGCCGTGTTTGCCGATCTTGGCCCGGCCCCGGACACCGAGGCACTCCCGGCGGCACAGATCTATACGGCCCTTGCCGAGCGGTTTGCCGCATTGGGTGCAAAGAACTTTTTGTTTGAGACGCTGAGCAGCGATGCCGGTGTGGCCGAAGCCGCGCGGCAGATCAAAGAAGCAGTGCCGGATGCCTTTGTGCTGGTGTCCTTTGCAGTGCTGCCGGACGGCTACACTCGCGAGGGCCGTCACTGCGCAGAGCTTGTGCGCAGCATGACTGCCTGCGGTGCAGTGGATGCTGTGGGCCTGAACTGCGTTTCTGCTCCCGGTGCCATGCGTGCGCTGGTGCAGCAGCTTGGCGAGACAAAGCTGCCGCTTGCAGTGATGCCCAACGCGGGCTACCCGGTGGTCACACGCACCCGGGTGCAGTATCAGGGCAGGCCGGAATATTTTGCACGGGAGCTGGCCCGCCTTGCTGCCGAGGGTGTGCGCATTCTGGGCGGCTGCTGCGGCACTACGCCTGCCCACATTGCGGCCCTGCGTGCGGCACTGGATGCCTTGCCGGAAACACTGCCTGCAGCCCCGGCAGCAGCAGTCTCCACTGCCACAAAGCCGGAGGTGGAAAAAGACGATGCCTTCCTGCGCAAGCTGAACGCGGGTAAAAAGGTGATCGCCATTGAGCTGGACAGCCCCAAGGATGCCGACCTGACCGGCTATCTGGACGGTGCACGCCGCCTGCAGGCTGCTGGTGCAGACCTTTTGACCATTGCGGACTGTCCCATTGCCCGGGCACGGATGGATTCTTCGCTGGTGGCCTGCCGGGTGCACCGGGAGCTGGGGCTGAACGTGCTGCCCCACATGACCTGCCGCGACCGCAATCTGAACGCCACAAAGGCCCTGCTGCTGGGCCTGTACGCCGAGGGCGTGCGGGAGGTGCTGGCCATCACCGGCGACCCCATCCCCACCGCGGAGCGGGACGAGGTGAAAAACGTGTACCAGTTCAACTCCCGCAAGCTGGCGCAGTACATCGTCTCGCTGGCAGGCGAGGGCCGGGAGATGCCCTCGCCCCTCACCGTGTTCGGTGCGCTGAACCTGAACGCCCGCAACTTTGATGTGGAGCTGCGCCGCGCACAGGAAAAGCTGCAAAATGGCATGAGCGGCTTCCTTACCCAGCCGGTGCTCTCCGCACAGGCGGTGGTGAACCTGAAAAAGACCCGCGAAACACTGGGCGAAAAGGCGAAAATTCTGGCCGGCATCATGCCGGTGGTGAGCCAGCGCAACGCCATCTTTATGGAGAACGAGGTCAACGGCATCCATGTGGACGCTGAGATCATCGAGCGCTTTGCCGGGCTGGACCGTGCGCAGGGCGAAGAGCTGGGACTGGAAGTCTCGGTGAAGGCCGCGCAGGCTGCAGCGCCCTATGCAGACGGCTTTTACCTGATGACCCCCTTCAACCGCATCGCCCTGATGGAGCGGCTCATTGCAAGGCTGAAGGATGAAGGAATCGCGGATTGAAAATGGCCGATGCGTTTGCTCTGGCCATTGATAGCGGAAAAAATATTTTTTATATTTGCGTTTGTCGTGGCCTGCGGGCCACTCCAAACGCGCTTTCACGAATAAGGCCCAAACCGTAAGATGCATCGGGATAAATTCTTTTGAAGAAAAAGTAATTGACAAATCGCACAAAAAACGCTATATTCTTTTTATAAATGCGTTGAAGAAGAGTGTGCATCGCTTTTGCCATCCAGAGAGCCGGGGGCTGCTGAAAACCCGGTATGGCCCGGCGGTGTGCTGTCACTTTGGAGCAGGAGCGGTGAGCTGAAGAGCAAGCCGCTCTCGGAGCTGTCCCACGTTACCGGGGCATCAAGGGGCGCAGGATGCTCTGCGCAATTTGGGTGGTACCGCGGTTATTACAGCCGTCCCATGGAACGTTCCGTGGGACGGCTTTTTTCGTCCCACTTCATCATTTTTTACTGGGAGGACCCTATGAAAGAACTTGCAAAACAGTACGATCCCAGCCAGGTGGAAGACCGCATCTACCAGTTCTGGCTGGACGGCGGCTACTTCCACACGAAGGCAGACCCCGACAAGAAACCTTACACCATCGTCATGCCGCCACCGAACGTCACCGGTCAGCTGCACATGGGCCATGCGGTGGATAACACCATGCAGGACATCCTCATCCGTACCAAGCGGATGCAGGGCTATGCCGCCCTGTGGGTGCCCGGTACCGACCATGCATCCATCGCTACCGAAGCCAAGGTGGTGGAGGCCATGCGTGCCGAGGGCCTGACCAAGGAGATGGTGGGCCGCGATGGTTTTCTGGACCGTGCATGGGCATGGAAGACCAAGTACGGCAACCGCATCGTCAGCCAGCTGAAGAAGCTGGGCAGCAGCTGCGACTGGGATCGTGAGCGCTTTACTATGGACGAGGGCTGCTCCGAGGCTGTCAAGGAAGTGTTCGTGCGCCTGTACGACAAGGGCCTGATCTACCGCGGCAACCGCATGGTCAACTGGTGCCCCCACTGCAACACCTCCATTT
>OWJD01000284.1_pt1 | contig 19869 bp, 19 predicted proteins | sample 1732601 | NCBI WGS metagenome assembly OWJD01 (sample SAMN05065733, study PRJEB22554) | human gut metagenome | biome: ENVO:2100002; feature: ENVO:00000062; material: ENVO:00002003 | host: Homo sapiens | place: USA
ACGAGATTAGCGAGTGTCTCGTGGGCTCGGAGATGTGTATAAGAGACAGTTTACATACACATCCGGCTTCTAGCCCTGTACCTGTGTGTCCTCTGTGCCATTCTTCCAGTCATCAAACTTCTTGACTACGGCATCATAAGTATCCTGGCAAATTGATGGCAGCTTGTCTCCCCAGGCTCCTGTTGCCTGTGAAAAGCCCTTCTTGAATGCATTCAAAAGCTCATCAGCCTTGTCCTTGTCGCCTCCCGACAGTGCCTTTGCAAAGTCAAGAATACGGTCTGAGGTCTTCTCAACTCCCCAGTATCCATCCTCTGCGATGTCCTTTTTGGCCTGCGCTATTGTGTCTGCATCTACAGTCAGATTCTCAAACAGACTCTTTAAGCCCTGTGACTTATCCCAGGTTGAAGCCTGTCCTGTCATGGACTTTCTGACGATCTCGATAAGCTGCTGCTGTCTGGCGTTGGCATCATCCTTAAGTGCCTGTACCAGTGCATCTCTGTCTGCCTTGCTCATCTTCTGGTTTACTGTGCTCTTTGCAGTATCCTTTGAATCATCCTTGCTGTCTGATTTCTCATATACAGCTGCCTCCTCGCTGAAGCCTGCAGTCTTTGCATCCTGCTTCTTTGAAGCGGTATTGGTATTCTTTGTCTGCGCCTCGTCCTTTGCTGTGACACTCTGCGCCGCTACTGCTGAAACTACACTTGAAATAGCATCTAACATTTCTCATCCCTCCCTGGTAATGTGCGTGCGGGAATCCTTTCCCGCTATACTATTATCAACCTGTATAGCGTCTGATATAGCTAAACAGTTTATCTCTTATATTGTGTATCGGCTGTTTTGTATCTGTTTCTTATAGCCCCTGCCGTTATTTTTTCAATTTTCTGCCAAATATAAATGTCGAAAAATATATTACCGATGCGATAATCACTATCATCGGGCCTGTTGCCACATTGGTGTAGTATGACACTGCGAGGCCGACTATACCGGAAAATACTGAAAATATCACTGAAAAGAAATGATACTCACGCATATTTTCCGAAATATTCCTTGATGAAGCCGCCGGTAATATAAGCAGAGCATTTATTATAAGTATACCTATCCACTTGATGGAGAGCATGACTATGAGTGCTACAAGCACCGCAAACAGATTATCCAAAAGACGCACATGTATGCCCTTGCTTTTTGCCACGCTTCTGTGTATGCAGATGGCGTTGAGCTTATTGAAGCAAAACACCCAGAACACTATCGTGACCACAAAAATCACAATTAAATAAACTATCTCAGTCTTTGTGATGCTTAGCACATCGCCCACCAGTATACTTGAGTATTTGCTGAAATTACCGCCCTTTGACAGTATCGCAAGACCTATCGCCACAGAGCACGATGAAAACACCGATATAATGGTATCCGTCGATGCAGTGTTCAGACTGCCTATCTTATTTAAAAGAAGTGCAAACACTATCGCAAATATCACCATGGCAAGTGAGGTATCAGCCATGCCGCATACCACTCCGACAGCGATTCCGGTAAGTGCTGAATGTCCGAGTGCATCTGAAAAGTATGCCATCTTTTTGTTTACAATCATGGTTCCCATTATGCCAAAAAGCGGTGTGATGATGAGCACAGCGATAAGGGCATTTCTCATGAAATCATATTGAAGCCAGGAGGTTATATTCATTTGTGCTCCTCCTCTCTTACCCAGGATTCCTCTCCTGTGTAAAAAATTCTCTCAAATTCCTTGCTCTCGAAGACTTCCTTCACAGTTCCCTGCTTTGCTACTGTCTTATCAAGCAGTACAACATGGTCTGCGTACTTTGCCACATAGTCCAAATCGTGCGATATCAGTATGATTGCAAGGTCATAATGAGTCTTTAAATAATCCATGGTCTTATAGAAAAGCTCCATGCCGTTTTGGTCTATTCCGGACACCGGCTCATCCAACAGTAGCAGGTTCGGCTCGTCCATGATTGCCATGGAAAGAAGCACTCTCTGCAGCTGTCCTCCCGAGAGGTTGCACACCTGCTTGTCGATGAGCTCCTCAGCCTCAAATACCTCGAGTGTCTCCCTTATCTTTGCCTCTATCTTTTTGCTCTTTGGCAGAAAAACAGGATAATTGTACTGATAGCTTGCTATTAGGTCATACACGCTGACCGGTGTGTTTTTCTCGATATTGACAGACTGCGGTACATAGCCGATTTTAAGCTTAGCCATATGTCCGTCCTTAGTATCCTTGAACTCAATCGTACCGGTGTGAGGTATCTCGCCGAGTATCGCCTTTATGAGTGTAGATTTTCCGGCACCGTTCTGGCCTATTATGACATTGAAAGAGCCGCAATGTATGTGCATATTTACATCCTCAAGCACTGTCTGCTCTCCAAAGCTCACTCCAAGGTTATTTATTTTTATGCAATGAAAGCCACATGGCTGTATTATTTTCCGCATATTTTCTCCAATTTTATTTAGTAAATGCCTCTTTGATAAGCTCTATATTGTGCTCCATACCATAAAGATAGCTGTCCTTGTCGTACTCTCCCCTGTTGAGAGGGTCGATATAAATCACATGCACATCTGTCTCACGCGATACGGTATCTCCCATGCTCTTTCCGTAGAGCTCCTCAGCGAGTATTACCGACACTCCGTCATCCTTTATGGCACTTATTACCTGCTTTATCTCACCTGCGCTGACTGAGCGCTCCTCGTCAAGGTCTAACAGATAGCATGCATTCATTGAAAAATCATCCGCTACATACGCATAGGCCTCATGGAATATGATGATATTCTGTCCATTGGTAAGACTCTTTAGGCTATTTATCTTTTCTTCAAGCACTGCAAGCTTTGCATCATATGCTTTTGCATTTGCATAATATTCATCAGCATGCTTTGCATCCTTTTCGGCAAGCCGGGATGCGATTGTCTGAACCATGGTGCGGTAACGCGGCACGCTCATCCATGCATGGGCATTCTCATCACCATGGTCATGGTCGTGGTCACTGTCTGATTCTGTGTCTGCATCGTGGTCATGGTTGTGGTCACTGTCTGCATCATCCTCAGAAAGAAGTGCCACATCCTCACAGGCCTCAACCACATCAAGCTTCGGATACGCCTTTGCCACATCAGACATAAACGACTCTATACCGCCTCCGTTTATTACAAAAACATCGGCAGTGGATAAAAGCTTCATATCCTCCGGTGTGAGCTGGAAATCGTGCAGACAACCGGTCTGTGGCTCGCTTAGGTTTTCAAGTCTCACGCCTTCCACTCCGTCTACTATATTTAAAGCTGCAATATACATTGGATAGAAGGATGTCACGACAGTAAGCATATCATCAGCTTCGTCAGTATTTTTTGCACTGTCCGAAGCATCTGATACTCCACCGGCAGCGCCTTTCATACCTGCTGTGTGCTCATATGCCATTACCGCAAGCGTACACACTATCAATATACACAAAAACATAATGCCTACAAATTTGCATTTATTCTTCATATATTAAATATTCGCCTTTCTTTCTATAACTTTATTTCTATGACTCTATTTGACTTTATTTCTTTTTATGATTATTAACGCTTTTTTTGCTCTTGGCCTTATCTCTGCGCTCTTTAGTCTTTTTGGCAACCGGCTTTCCGGTCTTCTTCCAGCGCTCCTTTTTGTGCGGCTGGGATGCAGCGACTCTTTTTGCAGCTGATTTTGCCTCGCGCTTTGCTTCTTCCTCCTGTTTCATGGCAAGAAGCGTCTCCTCATCAAACACGAGTGAATCTATGAGATTCCAGATTTCGTCCCTGCCTTCCTTTGACATGGACGAAAACGGTATAACTACCATGCCCGGCTTCACATGAAGCACATCCTTGATAGTCTTTATGTGTGCGGCAATCTGGCTTTTTTTCAATTTATCAGATTTGGTTGCAATGATGATCGGTGCAAAGCCCTGGTTTACCATCCAGTCATACATCATGATATCATTGTCCGATGGCTCATGCCTTATATCTATTAAAAGGAACACTGCCTGAAGCTTTTTTGAGGTGTGAAGATAGTTTTCTATCATCTGTCCCCATTTAGCTTTTATCTCGATATTGGCATTGGCATAGCCATAGCCCGGCAGATCGACCAGATACATGACGTCATTGACGTTATAAAAATTGATGGTCTGCGTCTTGCCGGGCTGTGAAGAGATTCTGGCAAGTGACTTTCTGTTCATGAGCGCATTGATCAGTGACGACTTGCCTACATTTGACTTGCCGGCGAATGCCACTTCATTATACTCATTGTCAGGGATTGTGCTTGTAATTCCGCAAACTGTCTCTAAATTAACACTTTTAATTACCATAATCTCTTCCTCATTCTTATTTTACAAATGCTATCTTCTCCACCTGTGCAAATCTCTCCACCGGCACGATTTCCATGCCGTCTGTTATTTCTTTTGAAATCTCCTCCAGGTCCTTTTCATTATCCTTTGGAATACATACTGTTTTTATTCCAATTACTTTGGCTGCAAGCAGCTTTTCCTTGAGTCCTCCTATCGGAAGCACCCTGCCGCGCAGTGTTATCTCACCCGTCATGGCTACATCTGCCCTGACAGGTCTGTCTGTAATGGCTGAGAGCATGGCTGTCGCCATAGTGATACCCGCAGATGGTCCGTCCTTTGGCACTGCGCCCTCCGGGATATGTATATGGATATCATGCTTCGTGTAAAACTCTGCATCAATGCCATAGCCTTCGCTTATTGAGCGCACATAGCTAAGTGCCGCCTGTGCCGACTCCTTCATCACGTCGCCAAGCTTACCGGTTAGCACTAGCTCACCCTTGCCCGGCAGCACATTCACCTCAACCTCGAGTGTGACTCCGCCCACGCTGGTCCATGCCAGGCCTCTAACGATTCCAACCTCTGCGTGATCATTTTTCTTCTCCGGACTGTACTTCGGATTGCCCAGATACGTCTTAAGATTGGTCTTTGTAACCTTTACAGCAGCTTCGCTGTCCTTAAAGATTTCCCTGGCAGCCTTGCGGCACAGCTTGCCGATAGTCCTCTCAAGGCTTCTGACTCCGGCCTCTCTGGTGTACAGCCTGATAATATCCTTTAGGGCAGAGTCTGTTATCGTAAGCTGTTCCTTTTTAATTCCGTTTTTGCTCTTTTGCTTCTCAACCAGGTGTTCCTTTGCTATGTGAAATTTCTCATTTTCAGTGTAGCTTGACACCTCAATAAGCTCCATCCTGTCAAGAAGCGGCTTTGGAATGCCTGAAACCTCATTTGCAGTTGCAATAAAAAGCACCTCCGACAAATCCACAGGCATCTCAATGTAATGATCCCTGAATCTGCAGTTCTGCTCACTGTCAAGCACCTCGAGAAGAGCGGCTGATGTGTCACCCTTGTAGTCACTTGACACCTTATCTATCTCATCCAACAGCATGAGAGGATTTGAAACGCCCGCCTGTCTTAAGCCATTTACTATACGGCCCGGCATAGCGCCGATATATGTCTTTCTGTGTCCACGGATTTCTGCCTCATCGCGCACACCACCAAGAGAAATACGCACATATTTCTTCTCCAGTGCAGACGCAATTGAACGGGCTATGCTTGTCTTTCCTGTTCCCGGAGGGCCTACAAGACAAATTATAGGACTCTCTCCCTTGCTTGTCAGATTTCTGACTGCCAGAAACTCAAGTATTCTCTCCTTAACATCCTTTAATCCGTAGTGATCATCATCGAGCACCTGTGCTGCATGGTCAAGATCCTTGTTGTCCACAGACATCTTGTTCCACGGAAGCTCAAGTACAGTCTCTATATAGCCTCTCTCAACTGTGCTCTCTGATGAACTACTGCTCATATTTCTAAAGCGCTTTATCTCTTTTTTCGTCTTTTCCTTTACGTATTCAGGCGCATCTAACTCAGATAGCTTTTTCTCATATTCATCAGCCTCCGAGTCAGCATTCTCGCCCAGCTCCTCACGTATCACACCAAGCTGTTCACGAAGCACATACTCCTTCTGATGCTTGTCCACACGAACCTTTACTTTTTTCTGAAGCTCATTCTTTATGGAAATAACCTCCACCTGGGAGAGAAGTAATGATACTATAACCTGATATCTGTCATTGATATCCTCTGCCTCAAGCACCTGCTGCTTAAGCTCATATGACACCGGCAGATTGTTGGTTACATAATCAATGAGCTTTTCAAGATCCTCATACTTATCTATCTGTCTGATAAGCTCCTTGCTGATTTTGCCGACGACTGCCGCATATCTGTGAAAAGCCTCTCTGACTCCGAGAAGCATGGCTTCTCTGAGATCCTCCGGCAGGCTGTCTGCATTACTATCACAATAACAGATTTCTGCCTCAAGGTACTTCTCATTACCGGTAAAGCCAAGCAATGCTGCCCGGCTTATTCCATCTACAAGTATTCTCACAACATCATTCTGTAATCTGACAACCTGCTTTATATCAGCAACAATACCCATCTGATAGAGGTCTTCTTGAGTCGGGTCCTCACTGTCCACATTCCTTTGTGTGACAAGATAAATCTTTTGATCCTGCTCCATAGCCTCCTCGACAGCACGAAGAGAGCGCTCTCTGCTGATGTCGAAATGGGCAATCATACCCGGCAGAATAGTAAGCCCTCTCAGCGCTACTGCAGGCATATTCATAATCTGTTCTTCCACTTATATCTCCTGTATTATTGCACAGCCATGCATAACAAACCGCTGTGCAATTTATATTATCCGATGCTGTATCTTTTGTAAAATACCGCCATGTACTTATGATGCCTCTTTTTCCTCGATATATGCCTCAGGCACGCAATCACCATCAAGCTTTAAGTTTTCCTCAACGATATCCTTGTCTATTACACATCTGCTGATGCTCTTGTCTGATGGTATACGATACATAAGGTCAAGCATAACAGCCTCCATGATGGCACGAAGTCCTCTGGCTCCTGTCTTTCTCTCAAGTGCCTTGTCAGCGATGGCATTTACTGCATCGTCTGTGAACTCAAGACCTACTCCGTCAAGCTCAAAAAGCTTGGTGTACTGCTTGATAAGCGAGTTCTTAGGCTCCTTAAGTATACGGATAAGTGCATCCCTGTCGAGTGCCTCGAGAGAAACGGTAATAGGTACACGTCCGATAAACTCAGGAATCAATCCAAACTTTACAAAATCCTGTGGAAGTGCATGCTTAAACGCCTCTCCTACATTGAGCTCTGTCTTTGACTTTACATCTGAATTGAAGCCTATAGATGATGTATCCATACGACTGTCGATAATTTTTTCCAGACCATCAAATGCTCCACCGCAGATAAAAAGTATATTAGTAGTATCAATAGGAATAAGCTCCTGCTGCGGATGCTTTCTTCCGCCCTGTGGCGGTACAGATGCCTCTGTGCCCTCAAGAATCTTTAAAAGAGCCTGCTGTACACCCTCGCCTGACACATCTCTGGTGATTGAGACATTCTCTGATTTCTTTGTAATTTTATCTATCTCATCTATATAAATGATACCATGCTCTGCACGCTCGATATCATAATCTGCCGCCTGAATAAGCTTTAATAGGATATTCTCCACATCCTCACCTACGTATCCTGCCTCTGTAAGTGTTGTAGCATCAGCGATAGCAAATGGAACATTTATCACTCTGGCAAGTGTCTGCGCAAGAAGTGTCTTTCCTGAGCCTGTAGGTCCAAGCATGAGAATATTACTCTTCTGAAGCTCTACATCTGATGTATCACCTGCCAGAACTCTCTTATAGTGATTGTAAACAGCAACCGAAAGCACCTTCTTTGCCTGGTCCTGTCCTATTACATAATCGTCCAGAAACGCCTTAAGCTCCTCCGGAGTAACAAGATTTATATCATCCTTAGCGCTGCTTTTGTCCTCATGGCCATCTACGCCTTCTTCCTCAAGAATCTCGGCACATATATCTATACACTCATCGCAGATAAAAGCTCCATTAGGTCCGGAAATCAAACGATTTACCTGGTCCTGTGTCTTACCGCAAAATGAGCAGCGAATCTTTCCGTCGTTTTTTCCTGCCATTATTAACTCCTTTTATTGCATGAGGGCATCCCATATGGGGTACCCTCTTAAATTCATCTAACTTCTGATTATCTGTTTGTTATTACACTGTCTATGAGACCATACTCTGCGGCTTCCTGTGCTGACATATAGTTGTCTCGCTCTGTATCAGCTGCAATTGTCTCGTATGGCTTGCCTGTATTGGCTGCTAAAATTTCGTTTAATCTCTTCTTTGTCTTTAAAATATTTTCTGCAGCAATCTGAATCTCAGTAGCCTGACCCTTTGCACCGCCAGATGGCTGATGAATCATAATCTCTGCATTTGGAAGAGCATATCTCTTGCCCTTTGCACCGCCTGCAAGAAGGAAAGCTCCCATGCTTGCTGCAAGACCGATACAGATTGTTGAAACATCACACTTGATGTACTGCATAGTATCGTAAATAGCAAGTCCTGCTGTAACCATTCCACCCGGTGAATTGATGTAAAGGTGGATATCCTTATTCGGATCCTCGGACTCAAGGAATAAAAGCTGGGCAACAACAAGGCTGGCTGTTGTCTCATTTACTTCCTCTCCAAGGAAAATGATACGATCTTTTAATAATCTGGAGTAAATGTCGTAGTTGCGCTCTCCTCTGCTGGTCTGTTCAATGACATATGGTACTAAACTCATATAAAATACCTCCTTTATAAAAGCTCAAAAGACCGGCTCAGAAAATAGGCTTCTGAGCCAGTCAATCAAATCTTGATTCAAAAATCTTATTCTTCTGTAGACTCTTCTGCATCAGCCTTTTTCTTTGCCTTTGCACGCTCTTTAACGTTGTCCATGATAAGATCTACGGCCTTTGTGATAGCAATGTCTTTCTTCATAGACTCCTTCTCAGCATCTCCCATGTACTCTTTAAGCTTATCAGCCTCCATGCCGTATGCCTTAGCCATCTTCTCTACCTCAGCATCGATATCTGCATCAGTAACCTCGATGTTTTCCTCCTTGGCAATCTGCTCAAGTACGAGGCTGCTCTGGATACGTGTTGTAGCCTCAGGACGAACCTGATCCTTAAGCTGGTCAACTGTCATGCCTGAGAACTGTAAGTACTGCTCCATTGTAAGACCACTCTGTGCGATTCTCTGAGCGAACTCCTCAACCATTGTCTCACACTGAGTCTCAATCATTGCCTCTGGAAGATCCATCTTTGACTTATCGATAATCTTCTGGATAGCCTCATCCTCTTTAGTCTTCTTAGCTTCTGTCTCTTTCTTCTCTGTGAGGTTCTTTTTGATTTCCTCTTTGTACTCAGCTAATGTATCAACACCTGCTGCATCCTGTGCAAACTCATCATCAAGCTCAGGAAGCTCCTTAGCCTTGATCTCGTTGATCTTAACCTTGAATGTAGCCGGCTTTCCTGCAAGGTCTGCTGCCTGATACTTCTCAGGGAATGTTACATTGACCTCAACCTCATCGCCTGTGTTCTTTCCTACTAACTGATCCTCGAATGTATCGATGAATGTGTGCGAACCGATCTCTAATGGATGATTCTCACCCTTTCCACCCTCGAAAGCTACTCCGTCAACAAATCCCTCAAAGTCGATAACTGCTGTATCTCCCTCTGCTACAGGACGATCTGTAACTGTAACTGTTCTTGCATTTTTGTTTCTCTGGTTCTCAAGCTCAGCGTCAACCTCTTCATCAGAAACTGATGTGTCGATCTTTGTAACTGTAACGCCCATGTACTTACCAAGAGTAACCTCTGGTCTTACAGCAACCTCTGCTGTGTAGATGAAAGGCTGTCCCTTCTCAATCTGAGTAACCTCAACTGTTGGGCGTGAAACAATGTCAACACCGCTCTCGTCAACTGCACCTGCGTATGTCTGCTGCATAAGAATGTTTGCTGCATCCTCGTAGAACACACCTGCTCCATACATTTTCTCAATCATAGCTCTTGGCACTTTTCCTTTACGGAATCCAGGTACGCTAATCTGTTTCTTCTGCTTCTGATATGCAGAATCCAATGCTTTCTCTAATTCCTCAGCTGCTACCTCAATAGTAAGCTTCGCCATATTATGCTCTAAATTCTCAACCTGTACACTCATGTCAATCGTTATCCTCCTTAAAAATATATATGAATGGTATGTACATCAAATGTAATGTGGGCATGCTTTATAAACTGCTAAGCCCAGTCATTGGATGATTATAACACAACAAATCCACTATTTCCAGTGTTTTTTACATTAAATTTGCTTTTGTGTATAATTCCATAAATTGTCAGCAATACCAAAACATATTTTTGTCATTTTACGGCATAATATTTCCATACACATACAGCTTGTGTATAACGTTTTAAAAGGAGGTATTGCATTATGGCAGCATCAAGTAGTAAAAAGGCTTCTGTACCGGAGGCAAAAGAGGCTATGAGCCGTTTCAAGGAAGAGGTTGCTTCAGAGCTTGGAGTCCCTTTAAAAGAGGGCTACAACGGTGACCTTACTTCTAAGCAGGCCGGTTCAATCGGTGGCGAGATGGTCAAGCAGATGATCATGAAGCAGGAGCAGCAGATGAAGTAAGCTCTGCAATAGCAGGCTTCAAATGTACGCTTCAAATGCAAGCATAAAAAGAGGCCGCGCACCATGGGGTTGGTGTGTGACCTCTTTTGTTATAATACTAATGATATGAGGGTCAAAAAGTATTTTGCCCCTCATTTATGATTAATCTGATTGTTTGCTGAACGTCGTATTAGTATACCAGTCCCTGTCGAATATGCTCTACTGTGGCATCGTCTGTGAAGTATCTGACAAGCTCGAGTGCAAACGCAATAGCTGTTCCCATTCCACGACTTGTAATCACATTGCCATCCACAACTACAGGCTGCTCAAGCCACTGTGCACCGAGCAGCTTTTCCTCAAAACCCGGATGACAGGTAGCTTTTTTGCCCTCTAGTATATGATTCTCACCGAGCACGCTAGGCGCTGCACATATCGCTGCAACAAGCTTTCCCTCAGCGGCAAAGCTCTTAATTGTCTTTACTACGGTCTCATCCGCGCCAAGGTTTAATGTACCCGGCATGCCTCCCGGCAGTACGATTGCATCGTAGCTGTCAAAATCAGCCTGTGCCTTTGTGGTATCTGTCTTAAATGTCACCTGATGAGAGCTTGTCACCTCGGCTTTTTCCGTGATTGATATGGTTTCAATCTCCAGCTTTGCTCTTCTAACTATATCGACTACTGTAAGTCCTTCAATCTCCTCACAGCCGTCCGCCATAAAAATTCCTACTTTAATCATATTTTTCTCCTTTATTTTTCTTTGATAATACTAAAAAGCTGCGGTTCGTCCTTGAATTTTTAAATACCGGTCATTATAATCATATATAAATGATATGAGGGTAAAACAAAAGTATAAACCGTAACTATAAATCTACCAGTAACCTGAAAGGATATACCATGGAAATCGAAAGAAAATACTTACTTAAACAGCTTCCTTCCAATTTAGACAGCTACGCGAGCAAAAAAATCGCCCAGGGCTATCTGTGCACCTCGCCTGTTGTCAGAGTCAGACGCTCAAATGACAGCTATTATATGACCTACAAGGGAGCCGGTCTTATGGTGCGCGAGGAGTACAATCTTCCTCTCACAAAAGAAGCCTACGACCATCTTGTCCAAAAGATTGACGGTCGTCTCATCGAAAAGACACGCTATCTCATACCTCTTGACGGTGATCTGACCGCAGAGCTTGATGTATTTGAGGGTGATCTGGCTCCTCTTACACTCGTGGAGGTTGAATTCGACTCTGTCGACGCAGCAAATGAATTCACAGCGCCTGACTGGTTTGGCGAGGATGTCACTGAATCCGGCAAATATCACAACAGCTATCTGAGCCGATTGGAAAATTCATAGTACTGCCTGGTCTTTATCGTATTCTTTAAATCATCATACCGCTTTTGCAATGGGCCCTCAGGAACTACAACATCCATAACCACCGCTATGTCATCTATAAGGCGGTCGGTTATGATATCCCTCATTGAAATAAGTATATTGTACTTCTCTTCAAAGGTATCCGCATCAAGAAACTCCAGCAAACGCGGATCCGGTGCCTGGCCTTCATCTGCATCCGGTGCCGGCTCATAACATGCCTGTGTCTGAACACTCACAGCTTCAGGTGCATTAGCTGCAATCTCATTAGTGCTCAAAGAGATACTCTTTCCCGACATATCCTCCGGCTTATCCTTAAGTGTGATCTTCTCAAATCTGTATTTCTGCTTCACATCAGGATATTTCTCATGGTCCACCTCGCTTACAAACATGTCGAGTGGTCTGGCGTATATCCCAAAATCATCATATAAAGCCTGATAAATCACAAGCTTTTCCCCTGTCTCTGAATGTGTTGCCACTGTAACTATCTGATACAGCTTATTCTTAAAATGCCTGTAAAGCTCTCCGGGCTTTGGTGTTCTGTCCATCATTTCTGCCTCTTTTCATATTATTTAAAAGTTGTTAATCATGTCTAAGCCTTCTCCAAGGAAATCTCTCTCAAACTCCAGATTACCGCTGTATCCCATGGCAATCAGATCCTCAACACTGCCAAACATGCTCTGTGTCTCAGCCTCTATAATCTTTGCACCGTCTGCCGCTTTGGTATGCAGTGTCTGGCAGTTTCTTGAGTGCTCCTGAGCCATCCTCTGCTGTGCCTCGCTATGTCCGTGCATAGCCTCAAGCTCTTTTTGTGTCGTATCATCCGCAAAGCGTGCGTTATTTTTCACGGCCCTCTGCACTATATCCGGATTGCTCTGCTGCGGTCTCTGCTGTGGCTGTACTCTCTGCTGCATCTGTGGTCTCTGAGGCTGCTGTGCTCTCTGCTGCATCTGTGGCTGTGGTTTCTGCTGATATGTCTGGTTCAATGCATTCATACCCGACTGAACTGTATTCTGCATGCTGTTCCATATCTGCTGTATCTGCTTCTGCTGCGGTCTCGGTTTGTTTGGCTGCGTGTTTTTGCTGCCTGCGCTCTTTGATTTTTTGTTAATGTAAAAAACAGCTCCTAAGATAATTGCCCAAATTATAACATCCATATTCTGCTCCTTTATCAATCTGCATTTTCTATGTCAATCCCTAAATATCCTGCACATATCGCGCAGTATGTATTCTGCTGTCTGTTCCGGCTCCCATTGCTTTGTAACACCCACAAGCAGCGGATTAAGCTCCGACAGTATCCTTGCCGTGCGCCGGTCTGTCGTGCCCTCATACTTATCGTTTATGGCCTCAGCCTGCTTCACACATGCCTCAAGCTGCTTTAATATATCCTTCCAGAACTCCTCGTAATATATCTCATGCACTCTCTTAGTCTTTTGTGTGAAATTTAGCTCTGCAAGCTCTTTGTTGCTGTGCCCCAGATAGAAATATGACAGAGCAAACAAATCAGGCTTTTTCCTTTCAAGCCCCTCATTTGTCAGGTGTATCAGATTCTCTATCTCACTCTGTAAAATGATACCGTTGTCAAAGGATGACAGATATCTCTCCCCCTGCTTTACAACAGAGTCCAGAGTCGTGTGAAAATCCGTGTCCACCTTGCTGATTAAAAATTCATCGTCAAACATGCCACTTTTCGCTTTGCAAGCCTTTATCAGCTCTCCAAAGTGCTTCCGGTCTGTTCCTGTGAGCTCACAATACCCGATAACTTGCTGCTCAAGCTCCTTTAAATCTGAAAGCAGGCTGCTTAAGCCTGTCTTCACGCCATAATAGCGCTTTGCAACACCGGAGGAATTCTTTTTGGTTTTGACATACAGCTTAAGCCAGCTGTTGACCACTGTCATGTCGGCACCAGCCGTATCCATCGCTGTCTTAAATTTCTTTTCCGTATCACTTAGTCCTAAAATCATCACACACCCTCAAACATCATTCTAAAACTATATAATAACAATTCTACACCATTATCATATTTTTTTAAAGAGCCTTTTTTCGCTCTGAAAAGCCCACTTTAAACGCAAAAAAAGGAAGCCATACAATAGCTGTATGACTTCCTGTATACTCTGCATGTTATTCGCATCGTCGTGCGAATGGCACGAGCGGCGTTGTTATGATAGCAAAATCAGATTAACGACCGAACTGCATATCGTTGTTACCTGATTTTGTTGTGAACATCTCAAGCATGTTGATTGGATCGTTGTAATCCATAAGCCATCCCTCACGGGCGAAATCAAACTGTCCGTCCTTACGGCTGTTAAGGAATACGTTCCACTCCTGCTGCTCAACCTTTAAGTTGATACCTACCTTTGAAAGATCAGCCTGGATAGCCTCACCAATCTTTACATTTGACTCTGAGTTGTTTACAAGGTATGAGAACTCGACAGTCTGGTTTACCTGACCTGTGCTCTCATCTAATAATCCGATAGAAGCAAGAAGCTCTTTAGCCTCCTCAAAGTTCTTATCGTAATCTGTGCCGTAGTAATCTTTGTTCTTGAACTCGCCACCGTTACCATCTGTAACACCCTCTGGGATAAATGTTGTGGCAATCTTCTGTCCGCCCTGGGCGATTGTATCGATAATGTACTGACGATCGATAAGAAGACAGATTGCTTTTCTGAATACCTTAGCCTGGTCAGCATCTAATCCAAGTTCTGAGTAGAGCTTAGAGTTAATGTTGAAGCCTACGTAGTATGTTCCAAGGTTGTCTACTGTGTAGAATTCGCTTGTCTTCTTAGCTGCCTCAATCTCTGCTGTAGGAATTGAATCAATAAAATCAAGGTCACCGTTCTGGTAAGCTGTGTAAGCTGAAACATCATCAGATGTAAGCATTACGTTCATCTCATCAACTGTTACATTGTCAGCATCCCAATAGTTAGGATTCTTAACATATGTCATGCTTGAATCATGCTTCCACTCCTTGAGTGTGAATGCACCGTTTGTAACGAACTTGTCGCTTGCATCGTTTGCCCAGTCATCATTTCCCTCTACTGACTTCTGGTTTACAGGGAAGAAGAATGGGAATGCACATAAATCAAGGAAGTATGGTGTAACTGCTTTAAGCTTGACAGTAAGAGTCTTTCCATCATCAGAAGCTACTACATCATCAGCAGCAAGACCCTTTGTATCATCATATCCTGCGAATACTGCGCAAAGGTAGCTGTAATCTGCAGCTGTCTTAGGATCTGCAGCTCTCCTCCAAGACCACTCGAAATCCTTTGCAGTAAGCTCATCACCGTTTGACCACTTAAGACCGTCACGCATTGTGAATGTGTATGTGAGGCCATCCTCAGAAACCTCATAGCTCTCTGCACATGCAGGCTCAAGCTTGCCCTCAGCGTTGTAACGCATAAGACCCTCAAAGCTGTTTACTGCAAGACATCCGCCGTCAACAGTACTGTTTAATGCAGGATCGATATGATCAGGCTCTGATGCCATGAAGATGTTTAACTTTCCGGCATTCTTTGTGTTCTTTGCATTGTAGAAGTATTTCATACCCTCTACTGTTGAGTATACGTCTGTGACATAATCCTTGAGCATATACTGGTCATTGTAGTAGTAAAGTGGAATAACACACCATGTATCCATAAGCATATCCTCTGCCTGGTGCATCATCTCTGCACGCTTTGCAAGATCTGCTTCTGTACGGATAGAATCTACTAACTCATCATAGCTTGTCCAGTCTACGGCTGTTGATACAGCAGTATCAGAATTATCGTTAGTAGTTGTTTTGTTGTTGCTCTTGCTTCCACAAGCAGTCATGCCAAGTGCCATAGCTGCAACAAGAGTAAGTGCTACTAATCTCTTTTTCATCTTTCTTCCTCCTAATTAATTAATATGAAAAATAAATTTATGTTAGAACCGGCACATGTGGCTTAAGCTATATGCCGGTAAAAACCTTATATTAGCGGTTGAAGCATGCAACCATATGTCCGTTTCCTCTGTCTGTAAGCTCCGGACGTGCTGCTGCACACTGTTCTGTCGCGTATTTACAGCGCGAACGGAATGGACAGCCGCTAGGCATGCGAAGAGGTGAAGGAACATCTCCCTCAAGCACGATTCGCTTGCTGTGTCTGGCAGTCTCAGGATCCGGAATCGGAACCGCTGAAAGCAGCGACTGTGTGTACGGATGGATTGGATTGTCCATCAGCTCATCTGCATCTGCAAGCTCCATCATATGGCCCAAGTACATAACAGCTATTCTGTCAGAGATATGCTGCACTACAAGCAGATCATGCGCTATAAACAGGTATGATAACCCTCTCTCCTTCTGCAGATCCTCAAACATGTTGACTACCTGAGCCTGAATTGAAACATCAAGTGCCGATACCGGCTCATCACATACGATAAACTTCGGATCTACTGCAAGCGCTCTTGCTATTCCGATACGCTGTCTCTGTCCACCCGAAAACTCATGTGCATAACGTGTGGCATGGTCTGCGTTTAGTCCAACTGTCTCCATGAGATCCATAATCATCTCATGGCGCTCTTTCTTGCTATTATAGAGCTTGTGCACATCGAGAGGCTCTCCGATGATATCCTCAACCGTCATACGAGGGTTGAGTGATGAATACGGATCCTGGAATACCATCTGCATCTGCTTACGGTAAGGATGCATATTCACATCTATCTTCTTCTCACTGTCAAACAAAACATTGCCGTCGAACTCAATGCGTCCAGCTGTCGGCTGGTACAGACGTAAAAGAGTACGTCCTACTGTTGTCTTTCCACAGCCTGACTCGCCAACAAGTCCAAGCGTCTCACCCGGCTTTATGGCAAATGACACATCATCGACTGCCTTTAATTCCATCTTTTTAAATCCGTCATGAACAGGGAAATACTGCTTCAAATGGTCTACCTTGAGCAGGTACTCGTTGTTATTTGTCTCATTACTCATTTGATTTTCCCTCCTCCATCATATTCTTAATATTCATCCAGCATGATGCGAGATGATCCTCTCCAACCCAGATTTCCTCCGGCTTTTCGGTGAGACATATCTTCATAGCGGCATCACAGCGAGGGCAGAATGCACAGCCATCTGGCATGTTGAGCATATTGATTGGTGTGCCTCCGATAGGAACAAGCCTGGTTTTTGAATTGGTCTTTGTAGGGATTGAACGAAGCAGTCCCTTTGTGTACTCATGCGCCGGGCTGTAGAATATGGCATCTGCTGTTCCTCTCTCACACACACGGCCGCCGTACATAACTATGATCTCATCACACATTGAAGCAATGACACCCAGATCATGTGTAACCATGATGATGGCCATGCCGAGCTTTTCCTGCAGTGACTGCATAAGCTCAAGAATCTGTGCCTGGATAGTCACATCAAGAGCTGTTGTCGGCTCATCTGCGATAAGGATATCCGGCTCACAGGCTAATGCCATAGCTATCATGACACGCTGTCTCATACCACCAGAAAGCTCATGAGGGTACTGATTTACACGCTTCTCAGGCTCATTTACTCCTATAAGTGTGAGCATCTCTATAGCACGCTCTTTTGCTTCCTTCTTTGTACGGTCTGTGTGAAGAAGCACTGCCTCCTCAAGCTGGTAGCCTACCGTAAATACCGGATTAAGCGATGTCATAGGATCCTGGAAAATGATTGAACAGCATTTTCCTCTGAAATCCGCCATTTTCTTTTTGTTCCATTTGGTGATATCCTCACCCTTATATTTTACTGAGCCGCCTGTGATGGCACCATTCTCAGCAAGAATCTGCATGATTGAATATGCTGTAACTGACTTTCCTGAGCCTGACTCTCCTACGATTCCAAGAGTCTTTCCCGGCTCAAGCTTAAAGCTGACACCATTTACAGCTGATACGTCTCCGTTATCGGTCTTGAAGGTAGTGTGCAGATCAGATACTTCAAGAACAAACTTATTATCTTCCATCTTACTCACTCCTTACTATTTCGATAATTTAGGGTCAAATGCATCTCTTAAGCCGTCGCCGATAAGATTCAATGTAAGAACAATGATACAAATCGTGAGCGCCGGAAAAATAAGACGCAATGGGTAGCTCTGGAGTCCGCCACGCGCTGTATTTGCCAACGAACCAAGTGAAGGCATAGGAGCCGAAACACCAAGTCCGATAAATGACAGATAACTCTCAGTAAAGATGGCTGATGGTATCTGAAGCGCTGTAGTAATGATGATTACTGACAGACAGTTCGGTAAAATGTGTTTTCTGATAGTGCGGGCTGATGATGTTCCGATACACTTTGCTGCGAGAATGTACTCATTCTGCTTGATGGTAAGAATCTGACCTCTTATAAGTCTTGCCATTCCTACCCAGTAAAGCAATCCAAACACTATGAAAAGTGCAATCATGTTGACACCGAGCTTTGAAAGCACTGTACCCTTTATTACAGGTGTTAGCACCTCATTTAATACAACTGCAAGTAAAATGATGAGCAGCATATCCGGCAATGAATAAATGATATCTACTATTCTCATCATAACCATATCTACCTTGCCACCGCAGAAGCCTGATACGGAACCGTAAATGATACCGATTATAAGCACAAGCAGTGATGCAAACACACCGACTCCCAGCGATACACGAGCTCCGTAAACAACACGGATAAAATAGTCTCTTCCGAGCTCATCTGTGCCAAAAATGTGCGGGAACAGCTTCTCACCTGCATCAATCTGTGCCTGCTCAGCATCGCTGTACTGGAAAGGTCCTAAGTTCTGTGCACCCTTAACGATATCTGCATAGCCGTAAGGCACAATCTTTGGTGCCAGAAGAATAACCAAAATAAGCAAAACCAAAACTATAATAGAACCCATAGCCAGTGGATTTTTGCGGAGTCTCTTAAGACCATCCTTAAAGAAGGTAGTTGACTCACCCATAACCTCCTGCTGGCGTTTCTCTTCATCTGATGCCTTGGCAAAATCCTTCATATCGAACTTGCTAAGGTCAATCTGTGTGGAGAAAGGAGCTCTCTTCATATTATCTTTCATCTTTATCTCTCCTTAATCAAGCTTAATACGTGGATCAATCACTTTGTATACAATATCTGTAATGAGGTTCGCGCCTACCATGATGACAGCAAGGAAAAGTGTTGTGGCCATAATCATTGTGTAATCACGGTTTGTGATACAGCTTACGAACTTGGAACCGAGTCCTCCGATATTGAAAATACTCTCAATAACCATTGAACCTGTGAGGATACCACCAATCATAGGTCCCACATATGTGATGACCGGAATGAGCGCATTACGAAGCGCATGTACAAATATAATCTTGTACTGATGTACACCCTTGGCCTTTGCCGTACGGATGTAATCCTGTCCGAGTGCATCAAGCATTGAAGTCTTTGTAAGTCTTGTAATATATGCCATCGGTGAAAGTGACAGTGACAGCACCGGAAGTAATATCATGTTGCTTCCTGAGCTGAAGGCCTGCACCACGCCAAGCTTTATACAGAAGAAATAAAGTAATAACGTAGCGATGACAAATGACGGCATCGACGTAATCAGTGTGACGAAGAATACTATAACTCGATCCGGCCACCTGTTTCGCATCAGCGCTGCTATCGAACCGAGCACCACTCCGAATACTATCGCAGTGAGCGCCGCTAAGAGTCCAAGCTTCGCTGAAATCGGGAAGCTCTCCCCGATGATATCTGAGATCGGACGGTCTGTCTTAAGACTAACACCGAAATCTCCGTGCAGCACGCCTGCCATGTAATTCTTGTACTGGACTATAAGTGGCTGATCCAGTCCGTAGCGTGCCTCAAGCTCTTTCATTACCGCCGGACTCTTTGCCTTCTCCGAATTGAATGGACCACCCGGAATTGCATTCATGGCAAAGAATGTAATAAGACTGATAATGAAGATTGTAAAAATCGCGAGAATAACTCTCTTTACCTGTCTCTTATACACATCTCCGAGCCCACGAGACACTCGCTAATCTCG
>OWJD01000298.1_pt1 | contig 19591 bp, 19 predicted proteins | sample 1732601 | NCBI WGS metagenome assembly OWJD01 (sample SAMN05065733, study PRJEB22554) | human gut metagenome | biome: ENVO:2100002; feature: ENVO:00000062; material: ENVO:00002003 | host: Homo sapiens | place: USA
CAATGATTTCATGCAGTGGAGAGGTGCTTTGTTCTGACGGGTTTCACTTACAGAGAATGTGACGCGAAAAAATTCGCCGGTGTTCCGTTCAGAAAATCAGATGCTCGCTAAAATATCTGTCAGTGTGGTGACAAATGCTTCATCCTGCTCCTTCGTCCGCTTTGCGCTCCCCTTGGGGTGCTTTCCGGCACGGAGGAGCTTTTTGTTTTCATAACGCCGCAGCATGAGAGCTTCCATGTTGTCGGCGGTGTACTCCAGCCCGTTCTGGTTCAGCACCCGTGCGCGCTTGGCAAGGCACATACTCGCCAGCCCGTAGTCCTGTGTTACGACCACATCCCCCGGCTTTACCCGGTTGACGAGGGCAAAGTCTACGCTGTCTGCCCCTTTATCGAACGCCAGCGTCTGCGCACCTTCCCGCTCGATTTGGTGAGAGGTGTCGCACAGGATGATGACCGAGATGCCGAACCGCTTTGCAATCTGCAAAGTCAGGTCCACCACCGGGCAGCCGTCGGCATCGATCAAAATATTCATCGGCTTTCCTCCATCGCCCACCGAAATGCCTTTGCCGTGCGCAGGTCAGCGTTTTTGAAATGCCCGCCGCTGTTCCATTCAAGGGTGCAGTCTGCGCCACGCTCTGCAAGTCGGCTGTGCAGGGTGCGGATGTGATCACCTACCGCAGCCATGACAGCGTTTTTCGTATGCTCTTCCTTGTTGCCAAGGCTCAGATAAACGTGCTGTGCCTGTATCGGGTGCTGCTGTTCAAACTCCTTCCAACCCGGAAACCAAACAGAGGGCGAGGCGGCAGCGATACCGTAGAACAGATCAGTTTGGGTGGAGGCCCACAGGGCAAACAGTCCGGCCAGCGAGTAGCCGCCCAGAATGATTTTGACGTTTTCCGGGAGAGGATACTGCTGCTTCAGTGTGGGAATGACCTGCTCTGTCAGAAAGCACAGGGTTTCCGTAGCCTTGCCACCAAATCCTTGCTTTCCCCACACAGCAGGGGCTTCCCACGGGGAAAGTGCATCGTTCCAGCTTTCCACCGGGATGGCCGCAAACAGAAAGTGGTGCGCACTCTGTGCAATAGCGGCAATCTCGCTTTCCATGCTTTGCAGCTCATGTTCGCCTGTCGTTTGGAGCAGTAGGTATTCTGCATGGGCTTCACCGTAAATGCGGCAAGGTCGGTTCCCGAGTTGCATTGTATGTGCGGTCATTGCAGCATCCTCCCGAAAATTTTCGATAAGCCCAGTATAGCAACCGAAAAATCATTTTGCAATTCAAAAGGCGTTCGCATTCGCAAGCAGTGTCTTCGTAAAAAAGCTGGCACCTGATTTGAAGTTGTGCGAGGCTTCCAGAGTGATGTATCAGCAGTTTTTGAACGATCATGCCGTAGCCCATAAGCGGCAGACGAACCGGGCACGTGGGATTTGAACAGGGCAGCGTTATTCAATACCGCTAAGCTCGCGGTACAGCGTGCGGGCATAGGAATCTGTCATGCCGCTGATATAGTCGGTGACCATCAGCAGCCGGAGGTACAAGTCAAAAGGTTCCGTGCCGGTTCGGGCGTTTTGGTAATCCTGTTTGTAATTGCCGGAGAAGATGGCGAGAAGCTTTTTGTCGGCCTTGGAAGGTGCCTGCCCGTCGGTGCAGTATGCAGAGTCATAGTACAGCACGGCGGGAACAAAATGATCCAGCAGAAAATCGAGAATGACTTGTCCGGACAGCTCCAGTTTCAGGATGCCGGGCGTATTAAAAATCTGCAAAAGGCATCGGCCTTCCATCACTGCCATTATACAAAAGAAACGCTGCTCCGGCAACAAAAAACGGATTCTCTGAAAAAAAACACAAAAACTGCAGCTTGAACATGTGCAGAGTTCCAATTTATTTCGGGATCCGAAAAAAGGAAAGCGGAGTGTTATGCTGCGGTGTACTACTTCCGTCAGATGCACCCGAAATTGAATCAGACAAAAGCTTCCCTTTTCGTGGGCTGCGTGCCTGCGGCGGGGAAGCTTTTTTGTATGCCTGCGGGGCAGGAACGGCGGGATATCAGCCAGATTGCACAAAACGCATTGCACAAAATTGAACAGCTTTTCAGGAAAAAATCTTGCTATTCCGCTTGCGCTCATGTATAATGGATTTGACTTGAAAGGTAGGATGTTTAAAAACACTCTGCCGTATGCTGCTGCAGATGACTTGAAAGGTGGAACATGGGATGTTGTATAAGAAAGCTTCTGAGATGAAACCCACTCCGATCCCCCATTGCATGGGCGGCGAGGGCACCGTGATGATGGAACGCTTGCTGGATGCGCCTGCCGAAATGCTGGGTAAGGGCCGCGCCTATGTGCGCCACACGCTGGCACCGGGCGTGACCATTGGCAGGCACACGCATGAGCACGAGATGGAAAGCATGGTCATCGTCTCCGGCCGCGCTGTCCACATCATCAACGGCGAGGAGCAGATCTTGGAGAAGGGCGACATCATTGCCGCCATGCCCGGCGACACCCACCAGATCGCCTGCCTGGGCGACGAGCCGCTGGTGCTGATCGCACAGGTGCTGTACGAATAAAGGAGGAGCTTCAGATGGAACAGATCCGCAGTGCCGATGTTCTGGCCAATTTTCCGCAGGTGGATGAGGAAAAACTGAACGCCGCCCTTGCCGCCGAAGCTGCCGCCAGCAACCGCAAGATCATTGTGCTGGACGACGATCCTACCGGCGTACAGACGGTACATGATATCTATGTTTATACAAATTGGACGGTAGAAAGCCTGCGCAAGGGCTTTGCTGCGCCGGAAAAGCTCTTCTTTATTCTGACCAACAGCCGCGGTTTTACCGTGGCCGAGACCACCAAGGCCCACCGCGAGATCGCGGAGAACACCGCCAAGGTGGCCCGCGAGTTCGGCATGGACTACCTTATCATCAGCCGCGGCGACTCCACCCTGCGCGGCCACTACCCGCTGGAGACCGACCTGCTGCGCGAGGTGACGGAGGCTGAGAACGGTTACAAAATGGATGGCGACATCCTGTGCCCCTACTTCCGCGAGGGTGGACGCTTTACACTGGACAACGTGCATTATGTGCGCTACGGCGCAGAGCTTGTGCCCTGCGGCCAGACCGAATTTGCCAAGGACGAGACCTTTGGCTACCACGCCAGCAACCTGTGCGAATACATTGAGGAAAAAACCGGCGGCAAAGTCCGTGCAGGAGACGTGACCTGCATCTCGCTGGAAAGCCTGCGCGCCATGGACTTTGACGGCATCGAGGCCCAGCTGCTGGCGGTGCACGATTACGGCCATGTGATCGTGAACGCAGTGGCGGACTGCGATGTGAAGGTGTTTGCAGTGGCACTGTACCGCGCCATGGCAAAGGGCCGTCACTTCACCATCCGCAGTGCGGCCGCACTGGTCAAGGCCATCGGCAATATTTCCGACCAGCCGCTGCTCACCCGGGAAAAGATGGTCACGCAGGAAAGCAAGGCAGGCGGCATCATCGTGGTGGGCAGCCACACCAAAAAGACCACGGCCCAGCTGGAAGAACTGAAAAAAGTACAGGGCATCGAGTTTATTGAGATGGACAGCGACAAGGTGCTGGTGCCGGGCGAGCTGGAAAAGGAAGCAGCCGCTATCGTGGCCCACTGCTCACAGCAGATCGCAAAGGGCATCACCTGCTGCGTGTCCACAAAGCGCGTGGTGCTCACCCTGCCGGACGACACCCCGGAAGCAGCCCTCGTGCGCAGCGTTGCCATCAGCGATGCACTGCAAAGCTGCGTGGGCAGGCTGACCGCTTCCCCGGCTTTTGTGGTGGCAAAGGGCGGCATCACCAGCAGCGACGTGGGCGTGAAGGCCCTGCGCGTGAAATGCGCCAAGGTGCTGGGCCAGATCCGGCCGGGCATCCCGGTATGGCAGACCGGTGCCGAAAGCCTGTTCCCCGGCACGCCGTACATCATCTTCCCGGGCAATGTGGGCGAAGTGCCCACCCTGCGGGAAGCGGTGGAAATTTTGCTGGGCTGACAGCCTGACGATTTAGAATTGTCTCCGCTCTGCTCTGACAATATCAGAGGAAAAATTATTTTAAATATTGCAAACAAGCCAGCCCTGCGGGGCTGGCTTGTTTGCTTTTTCACGGGAAGGAGTCGTGGCGGTTAACGGCGTATTGCCTGCGCTGGCTCCCTGCGGGAGCATTCGCGCGGCAGATAACGCAAACGTTATGTTCAGGCCCCGCTCCCCTGCGGGGAGCTGCCGCCGTAGCGGCTGAGGGGCCTTGAAATCGGCGCAACACAAAAAATCCTTTAGCGCAGCGACTTGGATTTTTTGTATGGAGCCCAACTGCTTTGGGGTTACTAGGGGCGAGCAGCCCCTAGTTCGTGCCTCCCGCGCCTCGAAAGTAGCGGGTGCTTTTCTGGTTCTCTTTTGGCACGCAAAAGAGAACGTATCCGGCGGAGAAGAATTTTATAAAAGCCATAAAACCTGCCCTACACGATTGCGCTCTGCGCGGGAAGCCGAAAAACAAAAGCCGGAAAATCCGCAGATTTTCTGGCTTTCTGTACGCGTTATCAATCTTTTTTTGCTTTCTTTTTCTTCTTTGCTGCCTTTTCCTCCGGCTTGTTCTTCATCAGCCTGCCGAGGGATGCGGCAGTGTATACGCAGAAGCAGCCCACCACCACGATCAGCACGACGACGCTTGCGTCCAGCGCCACGGTGCCGGCGCGGACAGCGGCCAGATACAGTGCCAGCAGCACCACGCCGCCGCCCAGCCACAGGCTGCTGCTGTTCACCTGCTTTTGCCACTCCTGCTGCGGCGTGAGAGGATGCTGCTGCGCCTTGCCCTGCCGGGCCTTCTTTTTCCAGATGTTATCACTTTGAAACGGATTCATGTTCCGGTGGCTCCTTCCCTGTCTTTTTCTTTAAGGGTATTATACGCCGCAAGATGGGATGATGTCCAGAAAGAAGTGAATTTTTCACCACCTGCATCCCACATTTGTGCAGAACGACCAAAACCGGCCCGAAATATCGGCTATTCGCCAATTTACTTTTTGCGGACCGAAGAGTAATCTAATGGTAGGATGTAAAGACGGACAAGCTGTTGAGATTGAACTAAAGGTAGGATGTAGCAAAGAGCCTTTGCTGCGGGCTTGTCCGGCACGAGAACGCGAAAAACAAAAGGAGGCTTTTCCGTTATGAAGGTAGGTCTGATCTATACCAGCACCACCCCGGAACTGATCGAACTGGTGGAGCAGGAGGTCAAAAAGCAGCTGGGCGATGATGTGGAGCTGTACAGCCTGCAGGACCCCAGCATTCTGGCAGATGTCCGCGCGGCAGGCTATGTGACCACTGCACCGGCAGCACGCCTGATCGGCATGTACATGAAAGCCGCTGAGGAAGGCGTGGATGCCATGCTGAACCTGTGCAGCAGCGTGGGCGAGGTTGCCGACAGTGCACAGGACGTGGCAAAGTACATTGGTGTGCCTATCGTCCGCGTGGACGAGGAGATGTGCCGCGAGGCTGTCCGCAAGGGCCAGCGCATCGGCGTGATGGCTACCCTGCCCACCACGCTGGAACCCACCAAGGGCACCATCCTGCGCATGGCCCGCGAGTGCAACAGGCACGTGGAACTGGTGGACTGTCTGGTGGACGGTGCATTCGGTCTGGATCAGGACCAGTTCAAGGCCCGCATGACCGAGATGGCCGGTACCATTGCCGACAAGGTGGACGTGATTGTGTTTGCACAGGGCAGCATGGCCTACTGCGAACAGTATATCGCCGATAAGTTTGGCAAGGTGGTTCTCAGCAGCCCCCGCTTTGGTGCAGCCGAGCTGAAAAAGGCGCTGGAAAAGAAAGGCACCATTTAAAAAAGGAACAAGAGCCGGAGCACGAGACCGGCTCAGGAGAAGATATTTTTTTGAAGGAGAATTCTTATGAAAAAGATGATTTCCCGTCGTGACTTCCTGAAGGTGGCTGGCATTTCCGCTGCTGCTCTGGGTCTGGCTGCCTGCGGCGGCTCCGGCACCAGCACTGCTGCTTCCACTGCCTCTACTGCAGCTTCCACCGGTTCTTCCGCTGCCGCTTCCGGCTCGGCTGTCACCCTGAAGCTGGGCTTCTCCACCAACGAAGAAGACCCCCGTGCAAAGGGCGCAAAGCAGTTTGCAGAAGAAGTTGCCGAAAAGACCGGCGGCGCTGTGGAAGTTCAGCTGTACCCCTCCGGCCAGCTGGGCGGCGATGCTGACCTGATCAACTCTATCGCTCTGGATTCCGGCACGGTGGATATCATCATCACCGACGCTTCCAACTTTGCCACCTACGATGCAAAGATGGGCATTTCCGCACTGCCGTTCCAGTTCGAGACCTTCGACGATGCATGGGCATTCATGGACAGCGACATCGAGGCTGCCGCTGAGGAAGGCCTGCTGAGCCAGAATATGCGTGTGCTGGCCCACTACTGCAACGGCTTCCGCTGCGTGACCAACTCCAAGGGCCCCATCAACAGCCCTGCCGACATGAACGGTCTGCTGATCCGCACCCCCGAGAACCCCGTCATCATGGCTACCATGACCGCTCTGGGTGCCAACCCCCAGCCGCTGAGCTTCTCTGAGCTGTATCAGGCTCTGCAGCAGAAGACCTACGATGCACAGGAGAACCCCATCCCCGTTATCTACAACAACAACCTGTTCGAGGTTCAGGAGTACCTGAGCATCACCAACCACATCTACTCCGGCATGTGCTTTACCATTGCCGAGAGCAGCTGGAACAAGCTGAGCGCTGACCAGCAGCAGATCGTTTCCGACGCTGCAAAGGCATCTGCCGATTACGACCGTGAGCTGAACGAGCAGCAGACCAACGATTTGGTCTCCGCTCTGGAAGAGAAGGGCATGAAGATCAACAGCCCGGAACTGGCTCCGTTTGCAGCTGCGACCGAAAAGGTCCTGACCGACAACGCTGATACCTACGGCGACCTGCTGGATCAGCTGAAGGCATGGAAAGAAGCCCGCTGAGATCACTGACCAGAAAACCTTGAAATAAAACCGAAGCAAAGGGACGAGGGGCGTGCCCTTCGTCCCTTTGCATTTTATCTGAATCGCACTTGGAAAGGAGTTTGTACTGTGAAAAAACTGCAAACCACTCTGGACAAGATCACCACCCTCATTTCCGCCATTCTGTGCGCGGCTATGATGGTAATTCTGTTCGCAAACGTTGTGCTGCGCCTGATCCCCGGCATCGGCGGCTTCAAGTGGTACATGGAGAGCAGCCAGTATCTGAACGTCTGGTCCATGCTCATTGCCTGCATCGGCATCAACGCCATGGGCACCAACCTCCGCGTGGAGGTGGTGGATTCCATCCTCGGTAAGACTCCGCTGGGCAAAAAGATCGTTGTCATCATCCGTGATGTGTTCATCATCCTGTTCTACGTCATGGTCACCTACGGCGGCTACCAGCTGTGCACCCGCGCAAAGCAGGCCGTTTCCACCATGCCGCAGTTCACCATGGGTCAGGTGTACACCATCTTCCCCATTGCCGGTGTGCTGTGCATCCTGTCCGCCGTTCTCAATCTGGTGGTTGAGCTTACCACGAAACCTGAAGGAGGCGAATCCAAATGATCGCATGGCTGCTGATCTCATTCTTCGTTCTGCTGTTTCTGGGTGTGCCCATCGCCATGAGTCTGGGCCTGTCCGCCATGGGCGGCATCCTGTTCCTGGGCGGCGGCAGCACCGTCACCATTGCCCAGCGCATGTTTGAGGGCATGAACAGCTTTGCACTGCTGGCCATCCCTCTGTATACCTTTGCCGGCTTCACCATGTCCAAGGGCGGTATTTCCAAGCGCCTGATGGACTTCTGCTACTCCATCGTCGGCCACATCTACGGCGGTCTGGCTCACGTGAACGTGCTTTCCAGCATGATCTTTGCGGGCATCTCCGGTTCCGCTGTTGCCGATACCGCTGGTGTTTCCGGCATGTTCATGCCGGAAATGATCCGCAAGGGCTACTCCAAGAACTTTACCGTTGCCGTTACCGCCATTTCCTCCACCATCGGCATCATCATTCCTCCGTCCATCCCCATGGTGGTCATTGCCGGTATCTGCGGCATCTCCACCGGTAAGCTGTTCCTCGGCGGCATCATCCCCGGCATCCTGTGCGGTCTGGCACAGATGATCGTCAGCTACTTCCTCGCTAAGAAAGAAGGCGTGCCCAAGGAGCCCGGTCACTTCACCATCGGCCCTGTGCTGCACGGCCTGTGGGAGAGCTGGCCCGCCCTGCTCATGCCTATCATCATCGTGGGCACCATTACCATGGGTATCGTCAGCCCCACCGAGGCAGGCGTGATCGCTGTTGTTTACGGTCTGTTTGCCGGCGGCATCATCTACCGCGAACTCAAGTGGGAAGACATCAAGTTTGCCTTTGCAGAGACCGTCCGCACCAGCGGCCGTATCTTCATCGTCATCGGCGCAGCAAAGCTGTACACTGTTATGCTGACTACCGCAGGCTTTGACAAGTGGGTGGCCAAGACCATGCTGGGCTTCTCCACCAACCCCACCGTCATCCTCATCATGATCCTGCTGATCTTCTTCATCGTCACCATGTTCATGGAGTCCATCGCAACGCTGACCCTGTTTATGCCCATCCTGTATCCCATTGCTCTGGGCGTGGGCATCAACCCCATCGTGCTCAGCGTTCTGATCACCGTGGTCATCGGCATTGGTCTGGTCACTCCCCCGGTGGGCATGTGTATCTACGTTGCCTGCGACCTGATGGATACGACTGTTGGTGAAGTGTTCCCCACATTGGTGCCGTTTATTGCGGCCACCTTCGTCTGCATTGCCCTGATGGTCGCCTTCCCTCAGCTGATCCTGCTGCCCACCTATTTGATGGCGTAACCGTTGCGTCCGCTTTTCAGATATGGTAAAATAGTGGTGGAAGTTCAACGTGTGATGTTTGGAGGCTTTCTGCCCCAGAACGTTCCACGTTGAACGACCCCGAATATCCACCAAACCGGATTTGGAGGCGGAACTTATGTCAATGGAACATCCGGAAAAACAGAAGAATGCGGTAAAGTCTGTAGTCGATCAGGTCATGGATGGGATCATCTCCCAGATCATCGACGGCACCCTGCATCCGGGCGACAAGCTGCCTACCGAAATGGAACTGTGCAAGCAGTTCGGCGCGGGCCGCAACTCGGTGCGGGAAGCTGTGAAAAAGCTGCAGGCCTACGGCATCCTGTACATCAAGCGTGCCGACGGCACCTTTGTGAGCGAAAACTACAACCAGAAAATGCTGGACCCGATGCTGTACAGCATCATCCTGCAGAAGAACAGCTGGCAGGAATTTGTGGAACTGCGCTCCGTCATCGATATCGGTACGCTGAATATTATCATTCAGCGCAATGATATCACATCCTTTCTGCCGGACCTGTACCGCACCTTCGGCGAGCTTTCTGCCGAAATGCACTCGCCGGAGCCTTCGGTGGACAAGGTGCTGGAGCTGGACAGCCGGTTCCACACCCAGATCGCCAATGCGGCCCAGAACCCCATGCTGGCCACCATCACCGAGTATATCACCCGGCTGACGCTGCCCAGCCGTCTGGAGACCACCCGCAAGGTGCTGGCCAAGGGCGAAGAGGAGATCGAGCGGTTCGTAGAGCTGCACCGCCAGCTGCTCAGCGTGATCGAGCGCAGGCAGGTGGACGAGATCGCCGCTACAGTGCAGGATCACTACATCTTCTGGAAGAAGTAAGCATACAGGCCTCCTGCCTGCCGTAAAAGGCGGGCGGGGGACTGTGAGTTTACAAGATGGGATGTTTGTGCTAAAATGACGTTAGCATCCTTTGTTAAGCTTCTCCAATGCGACATGCAAGGAGTGTTCATCCAATGAAAAAAATCATGATCTCCGTGGCCCCCGTTGCGGCCACAGACATTCTCATCAATCCGCGGGCCATTGCCCGGGATGTGTATGAGTGCTACAAAAACGGCGCGTCCATGGTGCACCTGCACTGCCGCGACCTGAACGGCAACCTCACCCCGGATCTGAGCCTGCTGGAAGAAACGGTGGCCTACATCCGCGAGATGTGCGACATCGTGGTGGAGATCTCCACCGGCGGCGTGTCCAACCTGACCATTGAGGAACGCGTGCAGCCCTGCTACCCCTCCTGGGTGGAAGCCAACAGCCTGAATGTCGGCTCGGTGAATCTGGGTACCTCGGTGTACCAGAACCCCATCAAGGATGTGGAGTACTGCGTCAAGACCATCATGGACAACAAGAAGATCCCGGAGACCGAGGTCTTTGAGCTGGGCATGATTAACACCGTGCGGGAACTGAACGACAAGTTCCACTTTGTAAAACCCATCCTGTTTGCACTGGTGTTCGGCCATGGCGGCGAGATGCCTGCCACGGTGCCGGCCCTGCGCCACATGATCCAGGCGCTGGAAGAGAACTTTCCAAACGGCGACTACCTGTGGGGCTACACGCAGGCCCACCGCGAGGACTGGGAAATGGTCAAGACTGCGCTGGATATGGGCGCTTCCACCGTGCGCATCGGCTTTGAGGATTCGGACATGATCGCGCCGGGTGTCCATGTGGACAACAACGCAGCGCTGATCGCAAAGGTGTCGGACATCGTAAAGTCCAAGGGCATGATGCCCATGACTCCCGACGAGGTGCGCGCCATGCTCAAGATCCCGCCGCTGCGCCGTTAAAAAGGAGGAAAGAAACGTATGGTGATTCAAGGCGTTACTTACCTCTCAGACTTTGAGGCAAAAAAAGCCATCATGGAAATGGCCCGTCGGCTGGAAGCCAAGGGCTGGCTGGTGGCCGGTGACGGCAGCATGAGCGTCCGCGTCGGCCCGCAGGCCGTGTGGGTGACCGTTGCCGGTGCCGACAAGGCCGCGCTCACGCAGGATATGCTGGTGCGCGTGGATATGAATGGCAAGGCGATGCTCAGCGCAAAGCCCAAGCCCCTGCCCGAAGACCTGCCCATCCATCTGAAAATCTATCAGGAAAACGAGAACGCCCAGTGCGTGATGCACACCTATCCGGCCTGCGCGGCTGTGATGGGGATGCAGGGCCAGACCGTGCAGCCTGCAGCATTCAGCCCCGCAGTGCGGGCGCTGGGACGGGTGCAGCTGCTGCCCGCCCAGAACGTGGACGCACAGGCACAGGCTGTCAGCCTGTTGTGCCGCACCGATAAGGCTGTCCTGCTGGAAAATGACGGCTGCCTGACCTGGGGCAAGACCCCGGCAGATGCGGCCCATCTGGTGGAAGCACTGGATTACTACGCAGCCGTCACCGCAAAGCTGGGCTGCGCAGGCTGCTCCAAATGCGGCAGCTGCGGCGGTCACTGCACCGGCTGCAGCAAGTGCAGCGCACCTGCCGTGCAGCCCATGGCTCAGCCCGCTGCACAGCCTGTGGCAATGGCAGTACCCTCCGCACAGCCTGCCCAGCCGGTGAGCCTGCCGGGCGTTACCGGGCTGATCCAGCCGGGCATGGCGCTGCCCACCCTGCCCAAACAGCAGGCGGCTCCTGCCCCTGCCCCGGTGCCCGCCGCACAGCCTGCGGCAGTCCCTGCAATGGAAGCGGCCCCGGCCGCACCGAAGTCCGCAAATGTCCGCGATGCCGCAATGGCCGAGGTCATCCGCCGGACGCTGAAGAGCTTTCAATAACAAAAAGTTTCGTTTGATCCAACGGATATGACCTTTACGGAAAGGAACGAAAACCATGGATATCAGTTCGCAGGAAATTGAAGCGATCGTCAAGCAGGTGCTTGCCGGTATGGGCGGTGCACAGACAAGCGCCGCCCCTGCAGCCTATACCGCTGCACCCGGCGGTGCAGCAGGCGACCGCGGCGTGTTCGAGAACGTAGACGACGCAGTGGAGGCTGCATGGAAAGCCCAGCGCGACTGGGCGGCCAACTACAAGATCGAGGACCGCCAGCGCATCATTGAAGCCATCCGCCGCTGTGCCCGGGCACATGTGGAGGAGTGGTGCCACAAGATCGTGGAAGAGACCGGCATGGGCCGCTATGAGGACAAGGTGGAAAAACATCTGGCCGTCATCAACAAGACCCCCGGCCCCGAATGCCTGACCACCGAAGCCAAGAGCGGTGACGCGGGCCTGATGCTGGAAGAGTACGCACCCTTTGGTGTGATCTGCTCCATCACCCCCACCACCAACCCCACCGAGACCATCATCAACAACACCATCAGCATGATCGCAGGCGGCAACACCGTGGTGTTCAACGTGCACCCCCGCGCAAAGCGGGTGTCTGCCGACTGCCTGCAGGCGCTGAATACCGCCATCATCGAGGCGGGCGGCCCTGCAAACCTCATTACCATGACCCGTGAGCCGACCATGGAGAATGTGGACAAGATGGCCGCAAACCCCAAGATCCGCCTGATGGCAGGCACTGGCGGCATGGGCATGGTGAACGCCCTGCTGCGCAGCGGCAAAAAGTGCATCGGTGCCGGTGCAGGCAACCCGCCCGTCATCGTGGACGAGACCGCAGACATCGAGCTGGCAGGCCGCAAGATCTACGAAGGCGCTTCGTTCGATAACAACATCCTCTGCTTTGCAGAGAAGGAAGTGTTCGCCGTGAACACCGCCTACGACGGCCTGCTGCACGAGCTGCAGAAGCAGGGTGCCTACCTGCTGAACAAGGCCCAGACCGAACAGCTGGTGAACATCGTGCTGCAGCCCAAGAAGGGCGGCGGCCACGAGGTGAACAAAAAGTGGGTGGGCAAGGATGCCGCCCGCATTCTGGAGACCATCGGCGTGCATGTGCCGGATACTTGCCGCCTTGCCATCTGCGAGGTGCCTGCCGACCATCCGTTCGTTCTGGTGGAGCAGATGATGCCGGTGCTGCCCATCGTGCGCTGCCAGAGTTTTGAACAGGCGGTGGAAGATGCCGTGGTGGCCGAGCACGGCAACCGCCACACCGCTTCCATCTTCTCCAAGGATGTGGACCACATGACCCGCTTTGCCCGGGTCATTGAGACCACTATCTACGTAAAGAACAGCGCCACCAAGGCCGGTGTTGGCATTGGCGGCGAGGGCCACTGCACCATGACCATTGCCGGCCCCACCGGCGAGGGCATCACCTGCGCAAAGAGCTTCTGCCGCCGCCGCCGCTGCATGCTGGCCGAGGGCGGGCTGCGCATCATCTGAGTTTTTGAAGGACGAAACCATCACATACAATTTTTTCAGTGTTCTGACAGGAGGAACAACTTATGAAAGCTCTGGGTTTTATCGAGACGAAGGGTCTGGTTGGCAACATCGACGCTACCGATGCAATGCTGAAGGCTGCTGACGTTGAGTTCATTGGTTCCGACACCATCGGTGCCGGTCTGACCACCGTGATCGTTACCGGCGAGGTGGGCGCTGTCAAGGCTGCTACCGAGGCTGGCGAAGAGGCTGCTTCCCGCGTGGGTGAGCTGTTCTGTGTTAACGTCATTGCACGTCCTCACGCAGATCTGGCCCGCATCATGCCTGCCAAGGGCCCCGCGACCGGCAAGTCCGGCCTGCCCGCAGGCGAGCAGGTGCCGCTGGATGCCGCTCTGGGCATGATCGAGACCAACGGCCTGACCGCTTCCATCGAGGCAGCCGATGCCATGCTGAAGAGCGCAGATGTCTCTCTGGTGGGTCAGGAGAAGATCGGCGCAGGCCTTGTTACCGTGTTCGTGCAGGGCGACGTTGGCGCTGTGAAGGCTGCTGTTGAGGCAGGCCAGACCGCTGCTTCCCGCATTGGCGAAGTGGTCAGCGCACTGGTCATTCCCCGCCCGCACGCAAGCGTGTCCGAGTGCATGCCTGAGCTGCGCTGAGCCCTGCGCTGACGCTGCATAAGAAAGGAGCGCTGTGCCTTGGTTTACCATGACATCAGTCAGGAACAGCTGCTGCTCCTGATCACGCAGGCCGTGCAGGCAGAGCTGCAAAAGCGCAGCCGTCAGGTGCCGGTAGGCATCTCGGTGCGGCACATCCACCTTACCCGCGATGATGTGGACAAGCTGTTCGGCTATGGCTACCAGCTCACCCCCAAAAAGGCGCTGAGCCAGCCCGGCCAGTTTGCCTGCGAGGAATGTCTGGACATCATCGGCCCCAAGGGCGAACTGAAGCATGTCCGCATCCTTGGCCCGGAGCGCAGTGCCACTCAGATCGAGCTGGCGCAGACCGACTGCCGCAACATCGGCATCAAAGCGCCGGTGCGTTCCAGCGGAGATACAAAGGGCACGCCGGGCGTGACCCTGCGCGGCCCGCGCGGTACTTTGACCGTGCCGGAGGGCGTGATGATCGCCGACCGCCACATCCACATGACTCCCGCACAGGCAGCGGCCTTCGGCCTTGCCGACGGCGACCGCGTGCAGGTAAAGATCGACGGCCCCAAGCCGGGCGTGATGGGCGGGGTGCTGATCCGCGCAAACGACAAATGTGCACTGGATTTTCACATCGACACGGACGATGGCAATGCCTTCCTGCTCAAGCAGGGGCAGCTGGTCACCGTGCTGGGCAAAGAGGAGTAAGCTATGATTTTAGGGATCGTCAAGGGGACCGTTGTCGCCACCCGCAAAATGCCGGAGCTTGTAGGCTATAAGTTCCTGCTGGTGGAGCCGGTGTTCGGCTCCAAAAAGGATACCATCGTGGCGGGCGACAACATCGGCGCGGGTGTAGGCGAGATGGTTCTGGTCACCACCGACGAGACCACCCAGCATGGTCTGGACCATCCGTCGCCCATTGATGCTTTCATCGTGGGCATCGTGGACAATCCTCCCACCCTGAGTAAGTAACACCCTGCAAGTTTTGCCGCAGAGAGGGGCTTCCTCCCGGCGGGATCGTGAGGCTTAAACAATGAAAATTATTATCATCGGCAGCATTGCCGCCGGGGTTTCGGCCGCCGCCAGACTTGCCGCCGCCCAGCGCGGAGCGCAGATCACCGTCTACGAAAAAGGCGGCTTCTACTCCTGCGGCACCGGCGGCCTGCCCCATTACCTGTGCGAGGATCTGGACAGCCTGAACAAGGCCATTCAGGCCAAGGAGACTGAGCTGAACGCGCAGGGCATCACCGCACATCTGCGCCATGAGGTGCGCGGCATCGACGCAGCCGCCCGCAAGGTGACGGTATGTGATCTTGCCACCGGACGCGTGTTTGAAGACCACTACGACAAGCTGGTGCTGGCCACTGGTTCTTCCAACCGTGTGCCGCAGGTGCCCGGCAGTGACCGCGTGGGCGTGCAGACCCTCAAGACCGTGGAAGATCTGATCTTCCTCAAGGAGTTCGTCCGCACCCCCTATGTGCGGGACATCGTGATCCTGGGCGGCAGCTGGGCCGGTTTGGAGATCGCAAAGTCCTTCCTCAAGCTGGGCCGCAATGTGCGTATCATTGAAAAAGAGCAGCAGCTTTTGCCCCAGTTTGACCCTGAGGTGAGCAAGCTGATCCAGAAGGAGCTGGAAGCGCAGGGCGTGCAGTTCAATCTGGGCGAGCAGGTGCACTCCTTCCCGGGCCGTACCTTCGTGGAGCAGGTGCAGACCAACCGCGGCACCTACCCCTGTGACCTTTGCGTGGTAGCCATCGGCGTTACCCCCAACACCGGCCTGCTGGCCGGTACCGGGGCGCAGCTGGCACCCAATGGCGCTGTGCTCATTGGTGCCGACCTTGCCACCAGTGTGCCCAATATCTATGCCGTGGGCGACTGCGCGGCCTGCCGCGACGGCTCTCTGCGCACCAGCAGCCTGAAGGTGGCGGATCTGGAGATCGCCCGCACCGGCCTGACCGAGACCGAGGCCCGCAAGGCCGGTCTGCGGGTCAAGAGTGCAATGGCCACCGGCACCGACCGTCCGGGCATCTGCCCGAACCCCCACCGCATCACCATCAAGCTGGTGTATGAGGCCAATACCCGTCAGGTGCTGGGTGCGCAGGCATGGGGAGAAAAGAATGTTTCGGCCCGCATCAACGCCATTGCCGTTGCCATCCGCGCTGGCATGACCGTGGAAGCACTGGGTCAGGTGGATTTCGTCTATTCCTCCTCGTCCTGTTCCATTTGGGACCCGGTGCAGATCGTCTGCGGTCAGGCACAGTAAGCGGAGGGTGAACACATGGCAGAACGCATCAACGCCGTCAAGACCAGCTTTTTTGGCAAGGGTGCCATCCGTCTTCTGGGACCGGAGCTTCAGAAGATGGGCATCCGCCGTGCTTTGCTGGTGACGGACCGCTTTCTCTATGATTCCGGTGCCGCTGCCCGGGTCGGTCAGGTACTGTCCGATGCCGGTGTGGAGTACGCCGTGTACTACAATGTGCAGCCCAACCCCACCGTACAGGTGGTGAACGACTGCATTGCCGCAGCCCGTACCCTGCAGGTGCAGCTGCTGGTGGCTCTGGGCGGCGGCAGCGCCATCGATACCGCTAAGGCAACCAGCATCGTGGTGGCCTGCGGCGGTACCGTGGAGCAGTACGAGGGCGAGAACAAGTCCTCCAAGCCCGGCCTGCCCATCGTGGCGGTGAACACCACCGCCGGTACCGGCAGCGAGTGCACCTCCTTCTACATCGTCACCGACCCTGTCCGCCACAGCAAAATGGCCATGGTGGACCCCAACTGCATGGTCAGCATTGCGGTGAACGACACCGACTTCATGTCCTCCATGCCGCCCAAGCTCACCGCAGCCACCGGCATGGACGCGCTGACCCACGCCATCGAGGCGGCGCTTTCCAAAAACGCCAACCCGCTCACGGACAAGGATGCCTACTGGGCCATACAGGCGATCGTGCAGAACCTGCCCCGGGCCGTTGCCAACGGTCAGGATGAAGCCGCCCGCACCATGATGGCCTACGCCGAAAATGTGGCAGGCATGGCTTTCTCCAACGCGGGCCTTGGCATGGTGCATGCGATGGCACACGCGCTGGGCGGACACTACAACCTGCCCCACGGTGTGTGCAATGCGGTGCTGCTGCCCTACGTGCTGGCCTTCAACAGCCGCAGCCCGGTGTGCCGGGAGCGGTTCATGACCATTGCCGCTGCCATGGGCCTGCAGGGCACTTTTACCCCGGACACTGCCGCACCGGCAGTGATCCAGTTTGTCCGTCAGCTCAGTGCAGGCGTGGGCATCCCCGCCAATCTTGCGCAGCTGAACAAGGTGGACCCTGCAGATTTTGCCGCGCTGGCAGAACTTGCCCTGCACGACACCTGCATGTCCACCAACCAGATCACCCCCACCCGCGACGAGGTGGTGGCGGTATATACCGCTGCTTTCCGCGGATAAACTTTGAGACCTCCTCCATTTTCTCCATACCCAAACAAAGCCGCCGCTCTCCCTCTGCAAGGGAAAGCAGCGGCTTTGTGCTGTAAAAGGGGTGATGGGATTGTTTTTAAAGAGGGTTCTGTTATAATAAAATAAAAATGCGGCGCAGAAGTAAGAGGAGAAAGCGATGGAAACAAGAGAAAAACAGGCGTACCTGATAGAAGCACATAAATGTGATGAGATGCTTCTGACCCTGTTGCGGATGCTGGATGTACCGTGGAATGATATATTCATCCACATGGACAGCAAAAATACGGACTACCAGCCGGAAACGGTGGAGTGCCGCATGAAATATGCGAAAGTGTTTCACGCAAAACGGCACAGTGTTGTGTGGGGCGGTGTCAGTCAGGTAAAAGCGGAGCTTGTGCTATTGAAAACAGCAGTGGCCCATGGCCCGTATCAGCATTACCACCTGATCTCCGGTGTGGATCTGCCCATTCAAACACAAGAAGATATCCGCGCATTTTTTGAGGCAAACCCGGACAGGGAATTTGTTCATTTCGACCCGCACCCATTCAGCCCGTTCAATGATGAGCGCGTTTATTACCGGCACTTTTTCCAGAATATCGATCTGCGCCGCCATCCGGTGCTCGGCGTGATCAATGGAACCCTGCTGTCGGGCCAGAAGCTGCTGAAAATAAAGCGCAATCAGGACGTTCACTTCACAAAGGGCAGCAACTGGTTCAGCTGCACGGATGGCTTTGCACGGTATCTGTTGACAAAAGAAGAGTGGGTCCTGCAGGTGCTGGACAAGACCTTTTGCTCGGACGAGTTCTTTGTGCAGACACTGATCGTGCAGTCGCCGTATCAGGATAAGATCTATCAGGGGCCGGGTGATACCAGTGCCCGTGCCATCGATTGGGACAGAGGCAATCCGTGGGTCTGGAAATACGCTGATCTGGAACAGCTGAAAGCATCGCCCTGCATGTTTGCCAGAAAATTTGATATCGAAAAAGAACCGGAGCTTGTGCATGAAATAGAACGCCTGTATGCACCTCATATATAAAAACAGTGCCGGACAGTTTTCAGGCTGTCCGGCACTGTTTTTTACTGTTCATTCTTTTTCGCCAGATCCTTAGTGTACAGGGCACGGGTGGCGTTGAGCACAGCCAGCACCATCACGCCCACATCGGCAAAGATGGCGGTCCACATGCTGGCCATGCCGATCGCGCCCAGCACAAGGCAGGCAAACTTGATGGCCAGTGCAAACACGATGTTCTGGTACACGATGCGTAACGTGCGGCGGGCAATGCGCATGGCCAGTGCGATCTTGGCGGGGTCGTCGTCCATCAGCACCACGTCAGCGGCCTCAATGGCAGCGTCAGAGCCAAGAGCGCCCATTGCAATGCCCACATCGGCACGGGACAGCACCGGGGCATCGTTGATGCCGTCGCCCACAAAGGCAAGGTTCTCTTTGGGCCGCTTTGCGGCGAGCAGCGTTTCGATCTGGTCTACCTTGTCGCCCGGCAGCAGGCCCGCATGGTATTCATCCAGCCCAAGCTCTGCGGAAACGGCCTTTGCAACCGGCTCGGCATCGCCGGTCAGCATCACGGTCTTGCGCACACCGGCATCCTTCAGGCCCCGGATGGCCTGTGCGCTGTGGGGCTTTACCACATCGGCGATCAGCAGATAACCGGCGTACATGCCCTCGATGGCCACATGCACGATGGTGCCGGTCTCGCTGACGGCGGGAGCCTTCAGGCCCAGCTTTTCCATCAGGCGGGCGTTGCCGGCAGCAACGGTCCTGCCGTCCACCTTGGCGGTCACGCCGTGGCCGCCAAGCTCCTGCACATCGGTGACACGGTTCGGATCGATCTCCCTGCCGTAAGCGGCCTTGATGCTGAGGGAGATGGGGTGCTTGGACCAGCTCTCGGCCAGCGCGGCAGCTTCCACCAGCTGCTCCTCGCTGGTGCCCTCTGCGGGGTGGATGCCGGTCACTTTAAAGGTGCCCTGGGTCAGGGTGCCGGTCTTGTCGAACACAACGACGCCGGTGCGGGCCAGCTCTTCCAGATAGGTGGAACCCTTGACCAGAATGCCGCAGGCAGATGCACCGCCGATGCCGCCGAAGAAGCTCAGGGGAATGCTGATGACCAGTGCGCAGGGGCAGCTGATAACAAGGAAGGTCAGGGCACGGTAGACCCAGTCACCAAAGCGGGCGGGCTGGCCCATGAGCAGCAGCACGATGGGCGGGATAAAGGCCAGAGCCAATGCGCCATAGCACACGGCGGGGGTGTACACGCGGGCAAAACGGGTGATGAAGTTCTCGGCGCGGGCCTTCTTCATGCTGGAATTTTCCACCAGATCGAGAATTTTGGAAACGGTGGATTCGCCGA
>OWJD01000330.1_pt1 | contig 18321 bp, 20 predicted proteins | sample 1732601 | NCBI WGS metagenome assembly OWJD01 (sample SAMN05065733, study PRJEB22554) | human gut metagenome | biome: ENVO:2100002; feature: ENVO:00000062; material: ENVO:00002003 | host: Homo sapiens | place: USA
ATTGAATACTATACTATTTGTTTTGGCATTATCTTTTTTGTCTATGTGTATATTTAAGACTACAGAGTTAAGTTTAAAATGTATGCAATTTGCTGTATCTATCTCCTGTATAGGAGCAATGTTTTCTACAAAAAGGTATAGATACATATTTGCATCTATTGCATTAATCATTATAGGAATATCTTTTTTACTTTAAATGTCCATAATAACGATAATAATTTGATTGTTGCTAATGGTATAATAATAAGTCCAGTCCAAAGATAGCAACTAAAGACGGGGGCAAGGGATGCCCGAATTTGTCCTGCGGTGCTTGAAATTATACGGGTGCGGTAAATCTCCAACTGTTGGTCGGAGATTTAAAACGGGTACAGAACGAAGTTAATCGCTCGCTTTAGATGAGCTATTTGTGAGCCATTTGTGAAGCGTTTCCTATTTTGTCAATAAGATAAGAATGAACGATATATACATAATCAAGGCTGAAATATAGCTTATTTTGGAGCGTTTGTGAAGCGTTTGACAAGCCTTTAATTGTGTTCCTTATTCTCCTATTACCAAGTGACACGACAGAAAGAAAACATCTTCGACAAAATATTTGTTATGTTTTTGCATGTAATTACATATTATACTATCTTTGCAGATAGAAACAAAGTACATAAATATGGCTTCATTCAGGAAAGAGATACTTGGGCAGATTGAACGGATAGATACCGGGCGTATATTCACGTTCCGGGATTTGTCGTTTGAAACGGAAAAGACCGCTAATGTTGCGGTGCTGCTCTCCGAACAGAGCCGCAAAGGGGTACTGGTACGGGTTGAAAAGGGTGCGTACTACCGCCCCAAGAAATCGGTCTTAGGATTGGGGAAGCTGCCCGTCTATCAGGATGAACAGTTTCGTTATCTTACCGAAAAACTGAACGGCTATATTACGGGGGCTTACGTCTATAACAAAATGGGGCTGACCGAACAGGTCGCCACAACCATAACGATAGCCACTCCCTATCCGGTGCGCCGTTTCCGTTTCAAGAACTTGGATATAGAGTGTGTGAAAGCCTATTGCACGGACTACTCGGATGAAAGCCTTGTACCGTACTTGCGACTGCTCGATGCGATAAAGGACATGAAGCGCATACCCGGAACAACCGGGCAGGACATCTACAACCGGGTCAAGAACCAATATTTCAACGGATATAGTCTGCCGGAACTGGAGAAAATCGTATCTTTGGCGAAAAGTTACCCGCCACGTGTCAGAAAGACTGTTGCAGATATACTGGGCGACATCAGACAAACCGTGTTGCAAACGGAAATGGCAAAGACCATTCTTCCCACGACACGGTTCAATTTGGATTATAAAACGGCATAAGATAGAGATATGGATTTACATTCGGATAAGGAAGCGTTCAAGGAAATCATCGCACTGGCGGCTGAACAGTTCAGCTACGAGCAGTCGCACGTGGAAAAGGATTACTGGGTATCGAAGATACTGCGGGATATTTCTCTGTCCGAATATGCCAATAAGACCTACTTCAAGGGTGGCACTTCGCTTTCCAAAGCCTACGGGCTGATAGAACGTTTCTCGGAAGATTTGGACTTGTTCGTGTTCACGGGTGATAAAAGTGCGTCCAAGCAGGCTGAAAAGACATTGAACAAGAAACTTTCCAAACACATCGCCGAACTTAACAGCGACATATACAAGGATGATTTGTCGGAAACGGGCGGCAACTACCGCAAGCTGTATTTCTCGTATGAAAATGTATTTCAAGGCGTGGGATTGAAAGAACATTTGGAAGTGGAAATAAAGTCCTGCGACCTGCCGGACAAACAACAAATGTTCTACCCTGCGGACAAACAGACAATCAAACCGATTGTGACTGCTTTTCTTGAAAGCATCGGGCAAGAGGAACTGATAAGTACCTACGGGCTGGAAAGTTTTGAAGTGCAGTGCATCAACCCCCGAAAGACTATCTGCGACAAGATTTCAAGGCTGGTAAAGTTATCCTACAACGAGGATGCCGCCGCACTATTGGCAAAGCATATCCGTGACGTTTACGACTTGTCGGCACTCTACCACAATCAGGAATACAATGACTACTTATATTCGGAAGATTTCTTGGATGCCATGTACCGGGTAACAATAGAGGACGGACTAAACAAAAACTCCCGTTCGCACTTGTCACTGGCTGATGCACCGATATTCAAGGATGCCGAAGCGGTCATGGCGTTGCCCGAAGTGGCTACGGCGTACACTACCGATTTGAAGAAGCTGACTTTTGACAAAAGCAGGATGCCGCCGATAGGCAAGGCGGTGGAAGCATTGAAGAACCTACACGAAATACTGGTGCGTTTTGAAGCCTACCGCACCCAAAAGCAAAATGAAGAACAACCGTAAAGCTACATCGGCTGTTCTTCACTCCATACATTATATTATATACAGCTATTCTTCCTCTTTTATCAAATGGCATAGCTCTGGGTCGTTCTTAATCCGGGTTATCTCGTCCTCGACAATCTGCCGGACTTCCTGCCGGATGCGGTCGTAGTTGGCTTGTATCTCTTCCTGCATCCGGTCGTTGCCGTCCTTGTCGGTGAAGTCGATTATCTGCGGCAGCTTCACGTAACGGGCGGTTTCCTGCTTCACCTTTTCATTGTCCACCACGATTTCACAGTGGAAAATCTTCTGCTCTATCCGTTCATCGAAGTTGTCCGCTACCGCCCCCACGAACATGCCTTGCGTGAGGTTGGATATTTTACTGGCGGGTATCAGGCTGTCCATTTGGGTGCTTATCGAGGTGGACTTCTCCCGCTGGTTTATCGTCATGCTCTGCCGCTTCTGCAACACCTTTCCGAAACGCTCCGACAGTATTTTTGCCGTTTCACCGACTACCTGACCGCTAAACACGTTACCCACAGTATTTTGGATTACTTTGCTTTCCTTGTCGCCATAGTCACGTGTAAGCTGACTGTAATCCTGAAAGCCCAGCAGAACCGCCACTTTGTTGCTTCGTGCGGTGGCAATCAGATTGTCAAGCCCACGAAAATATATGGTCGGTAGTTCATCTATTATCACCGAACTTTTAAGCTGACCTTTCTTGTTTATCAGCTTCACGATACGGGAATTATACAGCCCCAGTGCCGCCGAATAGATGTTCTGACGGTCGGGATTGTTGCCGACAACCAAGATTTTAGGCTCTGCCGGGTTGTTGATGTCCAGTGAAAAATCATCGCCCGTCATTACCCAGTAAAGTGCCGGGCTTATCATCCTTGAAAGCGGGATTTTCGCACTGGCTATTTGCCCCTGTAACTGTTCGACCGCCGAACTCTCCCAAGCATCCACGAATGGAGAAAGGTAGTTCTCCAGTTCGGGATAGCTGCGCAAAATCGTGAAAACATCGGCGTATTTCTTGTTCAGCAGTTCTATGGCATGGGGAAACGTGCAATACTTACCGCCCTGATAGATGCGCAAATACCAAATTATAGCCGCCAAAAGGATAATCGGACTTTCCACGAAAAAGTCACCCTGCTTGCTTATCCAAGAGCGGTTCAAGTTGAGCATAATCGTGTAGCTGGCTTCGTAGGCATCCGCAATGTCCGACATAAAGCTGGCATTTATCGGGTTGCATCGGTGGCTCTTGCGGGGGTCGTCAAAATTGATAATGTAAAACTTCGGTTTTACCTTGTAACCGTCCAAGTGATTAAGTAGGTGATTGTAAGCAATTTCCGAAAGGTCGGGAAACTTGTAATCATAACAATAGAGTGCGAAACCTTTCTCGATTTGCTGTTTTATGTAATTATTTACCACCGCATAGGATTTCCCGCTGCCCGGAGTTCCTAACACGATGCTCGCACGAAAAACATTTACAACGTTAATATAGCCGTTGTTCCATTTCTTTTTATAGTAAAACCGGGTCGGCAAATTTACGGAATACTCGTTTTCGATAAGCCTTGTTTCCTGCATGAAACTTTCGTTCTCGGTATTAAATACATCATCCATTAAATTGTTTTTCAATAATCGGGACATCCACGTACCTGCCATAAGCATACAGATGTAACCCGCCGACAGCGTGGTGATGTAAAACACCGTACCAGTCGTATGTGGCAGGGGAAGTTCCAGCATCCACCAGTTCAGGAAAAACAGCACCACACCCGCCGCAAGGCTGCAATGTATCTTCGCCCACGTTATTTTTTCCTCTTTCACGCCCTTAGTGCCGATACACGACAGGGCGAGGAACACCACCGAAAATAGTTTTGTCCATAAGATAGACGAGAACAGCCCGGTAGTGCGCTGGAAGTTCCAAAGTATCTTGTCTATCACTTCAAAGGTCACTCCCCACTCTTTCAGGGTGGAGTAACAGAACCAGTACACGTTTATTCCCACGAATAAAATACTGACAGCCCGCATAAAGTCCATGACCCTTGCAAGCCCTCTCAAATCATCTTCTTGCTGCATAATTGTATGTTTTTAAGTTAGTCAATACGCCTTGTGCGCTTCTTTTTCTTCTTTCTCTTTTGGCGGGCGGTGTCCTGCGGCTCGTCACCGCCTGATGCACCGCCGCCCAGCAAACCGCCGAAAGCACCCAACACGGAAGCCACGCCCGAAACGATGTCGGATTTCGGCGTGAACTCCGGCTGTTCCTGATGCGTGGATTGGTCTTGCTGCGGTGCTGACACTTCGGGCTGGTGCATCTTTCCGGTTTCGCCCGAAAAACGTTCGTTGAACACGTTCGCCGAATACTCCTTGCCCAAGCGTGAGCCGTTCAGCACCACCCGGCTGTCATAGTCGATGAACGTAACGCCATAGATGCGCCCGCTGTCATTCTGACGGAATACCACGTCAATGCCCTGCTTCCTTAACTGCTGTTCCAGTTCCCTGCGGCTGCGGGCGGTCTGCATGGCAGTGGCTACAATCTTCCGGGTGCGCTCTTTCAGCTTTCCGTTCTTAATCAGCTCGCCCGATTTCTCCATTCTGCGCTGCACTGCTTCATAGCCCACCGACTTGCCGATGCGGGAAGCCTTTACCGGGTTGCCCACCTTTTCGCCCTTGTCATTCATGGCGGAATAGACAATGCCCTGATAGGGCTTGCCGTTTACCTCGCCTTTGACTTCCTCGGCACATATATTATAGGTAGCAAGCAAAGCCTTGTACTCCCCGAATGACTGGAAGCGGTAGCCGTAGCAAGCCGCTTTCACGGTATTGCCGATTTGGTGTTTCACGTCCCCGGCGGTGTAGTCCACCTTTTTAAGTTCCGGGCGTTCCGTCCTCGTTTTCTTCTCTGCCGGGTGCAGGTTATATTTCTGCTCCAATTCACGGGTGATTTGCTTGCTGCGCCGATGCTCGAACCTGTCATTCAGCGGTCTGCCGTTCTCGTCCACCCGCAACCCTACGATGTGGATATGGTGGCGGTCGATGTCTGTGTGCTTGTACACCAAATAAGGCTGGTCGCCATAGCCCAACTTCTGCATATACTCCCGTGCGATGTCGGAAAGTTGGCTGTCCGAAAGTCTGTCTTCCGGGTGCGGATTTATGGAAATATGAAGTATCGGCTTCTTGGTGGATAGCTGGACGGGCATCTGCATTTCAAAGCTGCGCATACACTCGCCGATGCTGAAACGCCCGTCTTCGCTTAACAGCATCCGGTTGGAGAAAAGCACCTTTGCTTCCTCGCTGTCCACCTTGTTTTGGTTGTAAGCCAGTGCGCCGAACATATTGCCGCCCGTGCTTATTTTGGCAACCATAGTTCCTTACATTCATTGGTTAATGCAATGACTTGGCGGTTCAGTGCCGCCAGTTCGGTGGTCGCTTTCTCCAGTTTATAGAGAAAAGCCAGTGCCTTTTTCTCCGAAAAGTTGCTGTGCAACGCCTTTACAACTTGGTTGTAATTGACCGCTACCGCCCGGAACTGGGCGTAAAATTCGGTCAGCCGGGTGCAGTATTCTACTGCCGACTTGTCCACTTTCACCACCCGGAACGGTTCGCCGAACAACCGGGCGGCGATGAAACGGGACTTGCTCGTAACGCCAGACTGCTCCCACTGCGAGAGGAAGCGGGCGTTCTCCCGGTCATTCAGGTAAAGGACATGGCGGTGCTTCGCCGGGTCTGCGAGGGCGGGGCGACCGCCCTTGTTGGTTCTTCTTGTTTCCATACTTCTTTGAATTAAAAAATTACGACTTCGGAGTGATTTTTACCCCCGCAAGGGGCAAGGCGTTTTCAGGCACGGAAAACGGTTCTATGTGCCATAGAACACACCTTGCTATTTTCTGACGAAAATCGAAATCCGTCACGGACGGATTGGGGTTAGCGTGAAGCGGTAAGCCCTGCCGTTCACCAGCCCGTTTTTACACCTGCGCCCCCAGCGGTTCGTTACTCCGCTGCAAAGTAACAGTGATTTATAATGCTGTAAAATAGGCAGTTGGTGGACAAATCGGGACAGCACAGGACAAATCGGGACAAGGTTTTCAGGGGACGTTTTTTCTCCCTTTTTTTGCATCGGATTTCAAGATTGAAAGCAAGATTGAAAGAAATATTCCAATCAGGAAAGAATGATTGAAAGCATGATTTCAAGAAAGCATGATTGCATTATTTCAATATTCCAAGAAAGAATGAAAGCAGGAAAACAAGATTGAAATAAAACAGTCTTTCAATATTTCAAGATTGCAACATGGAAAGAATGAATGATTGAAAGCAATAAATAAATCAACCAATAATGAACGAAAGCAATATGGAAAACGAGAAAACACCCCTTTATGTCGCCTTTTCCACACAAAAGGGCGGGGTCGGCAAAACAACCTTTACCGTGCTGGCGGCGAGTTACCTCTACTATCTCAAAGGCTACGATGTGGCGGTGGTCGATTGCGACTACCCCCAACACTCCATTGCCGGGATGCGAAAGCGGGATGCCGAGCAGGTCGGGGCGGATGAAGATTACAAGCGCATGGCGTATGAACAGTTCACCCGGCTGGGGAAGAAAGCCTACCCGGTGCTGTGTAGTTCGCCCGAAAAGGCGATTTCAACGGCTGACGAATATATAGCCGCCGGACACGTGCCGGATATTGTCTTTTTCGACCTACCCGGCACGGTGAACAGCGAGGGCGTGATAAACTCCCTCGCGGGCATGGACTACATCTTCACCCCCATTTCAGCCGACAAGGTGGTGCTGGAAAGCAGCCTGTCGTTCGCAATGGCTATCCAAAAACTATTGGTGAAGAATGAAGCCTGCCGACTTGCCGGGCTGTACCTCTTTTGGAACATGGTGGACGGGCGGGAGAAAACAGACCTTTACACCGCCTACGACAAGACGATTAAGGAACTGGAACTGCCGCTGATGAAAACCTTTATCCCCGATACCAAACGCTACAAAAAGGAACTGGTAGCGGATAAAAAGGCGGTGTTCCGCTCCACGCTCTTTCCCGCCAGCCGCCCGCTGGTGAGGGGAAGCAACTTGGAAGAACTGATAACCGAAATAACGTACTACATCAAATTACAATGATATGGCAAAGCAAAGCGGCGGGATGCCGAAGATAGACGAGGATTTCATGAAAGAACTTATCTCGCAAGGTGTCCCCAGTAAACAAGATAATAATAAGACGAATGATGTACCGCAAGAAACACAAACAGAAACGGTGCAAGTAGAGAAACCGACACCCCGCAAGCGCAAGGGCGGTTCGGGCGACTACCGGGAAACCTACTTTCAGAAAGTGGAACTGGCAGACCGACAGCCCTTGTACGTGAGCCGTTCCACGCACGAGAAGCTGATGCGTATCGTGACGGTAATAGGCGGGCGAAAGGTAACGGTAAGCAGCTACGTGGAAAACATTCTGCTGCGCCACTTCGAGCAGTACCAAGATGAGATAAACACCCTGTACGAAAGCAACTTCCAAAAGCCTGTCTGACTATGGTAATCCATTGCATACTTACCGGGCTTTTGGTGTACTATATCGCCCTGTGGCTGTGGTATCGCTACACGGACAGCCGGACATCACCGGGCAGAACGGATGATACGCCGCTTCCACGAAACGAAGTTTCAGGCTACACGCTGATAGGTGAAAGCCGATACAAGGGTGGACTAATCGGGACAGCGCAGGACAAATCGGGACACCTCCCGAAAGCGGCTGAAAATGATACTATTTTTGCGCCGCAAGCTGACGGACAGCCGGAAGAAACACCCGGTTACGAGAATGACGAACCCGACTACGAGGACGAGGAAATAGCCGGGTACATGGACGGTGACGATGATACCGGGCGGGCTACGGGCGTGAGCTTTGACGAACTGGGCGAAGCGGTACGCACGGCGAACGCCGACAACCCCACCGAAGCGGAACAGCGGCAAGCCGCCGGGACGCTGGCAAGCATTGAGGGGACGAACCTCTACGATGCGGTGGTGGAGAACATCAACGGCGGGCTGGCAAAGGTGGTTGAACTGCTGGGACGCAACGAAGCGGAACTGGCTACGGTTGCTCCTGCCGGAACTGGCAACATAAGCAAGGAACACGAAGCGTTCGACATGAACGATTTCCTATAATATAATAATGTGTAACAATATGAAGCAACGTGACTACGGTTGATTGGCAACCTGAAAACCAAACAGACAAACGGGACTGCTCCCGACCACTAAAATTTCAAATTATTCACCAGCCGGGAAAGGCGGACTTCCCACCCGCCGCCCGGCATTAAAAACAAATCACAATGAGAAAGAAAATCTTTTTGTCGGCGGCTATCCTTGCCGCTGCGGTAAGTGCCTACGCACAGGGCAACGGGCAGGCGGGCATCACCGAAGCCACGAACCTAATCACAGGGTATTTCGACCCCGGAACAAAACTGGTGTACGCAATCGGGGCGGTCTGCGGCTTGATTGGCGGGGTAAAAGTCTATAACAAATTTTCAAGCGGCGACCCCGACACCTCAAAGACCGCCGCCAGTTGGTTCGGGGCGTGTATCTTCCTGATTGTCGCCGCCACTATCCTGCGTTCGTTCTTCCTCTAAACCAGCGGCTATGTCTGAATATCCGGTAAACAGGGGTATCGGGAAGCCGGTGGAGTTCAAGGGGCTGAAAAGCCAGTACCTCTTTATCTTTTGCGGCGGCTTGCTTGCCGTCTTCGTGGTGTTCATCGTCCTGTTCATGGCAGGCGTGAACCAGTGGATATGTATCGGTTTCATCGTGTCGGCTTCGCTGCTGCTCGTGTGGCAGACGTTCCGGCTCAACGCACGGTACGGCACGCACGGGCTGATGAAAGCAGCCGCACGCAAAAGACACCCACGCTTCATTATCAGCCGAAAGGCGATACCCCGGCTGTTCAACTACAAAAGAAGAAAGGAAGAAAGAACATGAGGAATACATTAAAGGCTACCACGCTGGAACGAAAATTTCCACTTTTGGCGGTGGAGAACGGCTGCATCATTTCAAAGGATGCGGACATAACGGTGGCTTTCCGGGTGGAACTGCCCGAACTGTTCACCGTCACCAGTGCCGAATACGAAGCCATACATTCGGCGTGGTACAAGGCAATCAAGGTGCTGCCCGACTACTCCATAGTACACAAGCAGGACTTCTTCATCAAGGAGAACTACCAGCCCGACACCGAAAGGGACGAACTTAGTTTTTTAAGCCGCTCCTTTGAACGGCACTTCAATGAACGCCCGTTCCTGAACCATTACTGCTACCTGTTCCTGACGAAAACGACAAGGGAGAGAAGCCGCCGACAGAGCGACTTCTCCACCCTCTGCCGGGGCAGGATTGTTCCGCAGGAGATAGCCGACAAGGAAGCGGCGGCAAAGTTCATCGAAGCGGTCGGGCAGTTTGAAAGGATTATGAACGACAGCGGTTTTGTCACGCTTACCCGGCTGGCGGCATCGGAAATCACCGGGCAGGACGGAAAGGCGGGCATCATCGAGAAATACTTCTCGCTCTCGCAGACAGATACCACCTGCCTGAAAGACATCGGGCTGTACCCGGAAGAAATGCGTGTCGGGGACGATATACTGTGCCTGCACACGCTCTCGGACGTGGAAGATTTGCCCGGAAAGGTCGGGACGGACTGCCGATTTGAGAAGCTGTCCACTGACCGGAGCGACTGCCGACTGTCATTCGCTGCCCCGGTGGGCGTGCTGTTGTCGTGTAACCACGTCTATAACCAGTTCATTTTCATAGACGACCACGCCGAAAACCTGAAGAACTTCGAGCAGACCGCCCGGAATATGCAATCGCTCTCCCGCTACTCCCGTGCCAACCAAGTGAACAAGGAGTGGATAGACGAGTACCTGAACGAAGCCCACAGCAAGGGGCTTATCTCGGTGCGCTGCCACTGCAACGTCATGGCATGGAGTGACGACAGGGACGAACTCAAACGCATACGCAACGATGTGGGAAGCCAGCTTGCGCTAATGGAGTGCAAACCCCGGCACAACACCACCGACACGCCCACGCTCTTTTGGGCGGGCATACCCGGCAACGAAGCCGACTTCCCGGCAGAGGAAAGTTTCTACACGTTCTTGGGGCAGGCTCTCTGCCTGTTCGTGGAAGAAACGAACTACAAGAGTTCGCTTTCCCCGTTCGGTATCAAAATGGTGGACAGGGTAAGCGGGCGACCGCTGCACATCGACATATCGGATTTGCCCATGAAGAAAGGCATCACCACAAACCGCAACAAGTTCATACTTGGGCCGAGCGGTAGCGGGAAGTCTTTCTTCACCAACCACATGGTGCGCCAGTATTACGAGCAGGGTGCGCACGTGCTGCTGGTAGATACGGGTAACAGTTACTTGGGGCTGTCCCAGCTAATCCACAACCGCACGCACGGCGAGGACGGGATTTATTTCACCTACACCAACGAGAACCCGATAGCGTTCAACCCGTTCTATGTCGAGGACGGGGTATTTGACATAGAAAAGAAAGAGAGTATAAAAACCCTTATACTCACCCTGTGGAAGCGGGACGATGAAGCCCCCAAGCGGTCGGAAGAAGTGGCGTTGTCCAATGCGGTAAGTGCCTATATCGAACGTATCACGGGCGACAGGTCGGTAACGCCCTGCTTCAACACGTTCTACGAGTTTGTCCGGGATGATTACCGCCGACAGCTTGAACAGAAGAACGTCAGGGAAAAGGATTTTGACATAGACAACTTCCTGAACGTGCTTGAACCGTACTATCGTGGCGGTGAGTATGACTACCTGCTGAACTCCGACAAGGAGCTGGATTTGCTGCATAAACGCTTCATTGTCTTTGAATTGGACAACATCAAAGACCACAAGATTTTATTCCCGATAACGACTATCATCATCATGGAAGCCTTTATAAACAAGATGCGCAAGTTAAAGGGAATAAGGAAGTTAATACTAATCGAGGAAGCGTGGAAAGCGATTGCGTCAGCGAACATGGCGGACTACATAAAATATTTGTACAAAACCGTCCGAAAGTATTTCGGGGAAGCGATTGTGGTAACGCAGGAAGTGGAAGATATTATTTCCTCGCCCATAGTGAAAGAGAGTATCATCAACAACTCGGACTGCAAGATTTTGTTAGACCAGCGAAAATACCTGAACAAGTTCAACAGCATACAGAACCTCTTGGGACTGACCGACAAGGAGCGTTCGCAGATATTGTCTATCAACATGGCGAACCACCCCGGACGGAAGTACAAGGAAGTTTTCTTCTCGCTGGGCGGCACGCAGTCGGCGGTGTACGCCACAGAAGTTTCGTTGGAAGAATATTACACGTTCACGACAGAGGAAAGCGAAAAAATGGAACTGTTCGCCCTCGCCGAGAAGCTGGGCGGCAACCTTGAACTGGCTATCAAGCGGCTTGCGGAAAGCAAACGCAATCCCCAATCATCAACAACTTAAAAATTAGGAACATGAAGAAAACAATTCTCCTTATGGCGGTATGCCTTTGCTTCATCGGCAAGGCATCCGCCCAATGGGTGGTGTCAGACCCCGGCAACTTGGCACAGGGTATCATCAACACCACCAAGCAGATAGTGCAGACTTCCACCACAGCCAAGAACACGCTGGACGGCTTCATGGAAGCGCAGAAGATTTTCCAGCAGGGTAAAAAATATTACGATGCGCTCAAAGCGGTGCATGACGTGGTTAAGGGCGGTGTCAAGGTGAAGAAGTCCATTGAACTGGTGGCGGAAATATCCGAAATCTACGTGCGCAACTTCCAAAGTATGCTGGCAGACCCGAATTTCACGCCTGACGAACTGTCGGCAATCTCGTTCGGCTATGCCAAACTGATGTCGGAAAGCTCGGACGTGTTGCAGGACTTGAAAAATGTAGTGAACATCACGGGTATGTCGCTGACGGATGCCGAACGGTTGGCTATTATTGATAATGCCTACCGAAGTCTATTGAATTACCGCAACCTCGTGAACTACTACACCCGCAAGAACATATCCGTGTCCTACCTGCGGGCAAAAAAGAAGAACGACACCGACCGGGTGCTGGCTCTCTACGGCTCGGCGGATGAACGCTACTGGTAACATATAAATCGGTATGCCTATGTTATTAGCAGCAGTAGATTTTGATAACCTGCACCAAGTGTTGCGGGTGCTGTACGATGAAATGATGCCCTTGTGCAGCAACATGACGGGGGTAGCGAAAGGGATAGCCGGGCTGGGAGCTTTGTTCTACGTGGCGGCAAAAGTGTGGCAGTCGCTCGCACGTGCCGAACCCATAGACGTGTACCCGCTCCTGCGCCCCTTTGCGCTGGGGCTGTGCATCATGTTCTTTCCCACGTTCGTGCTGGGGACAATCAACACGGTGCTGTCGCCAGTGGTGAAAGGGTGCAACCAGCTTATGGAAACGCAGACTTTCGACATGAACGAGTACCGGGCGCAGAAAGACCGACTGGAATATGAAGCCCTGATGCGAAGCCCCGAAACGGCTTACCTCGCATCGGACGAGGAATTTGACAGGCAACTGGAAGAACTGGGCTGGTCGCCCTCCGACATGGTGACTATGACGGGTATGTACATGGATAGGGCGGCGTACAATATCAAAAAGTCCGTCCGGGACTGGTTCAGGGAGTTGCTGGAAATGCTCTTTCAGGCGGCGGGGCTGATTATAGACACGCTGCGCACGTTCTTCCTGATTGTGCTTTCGATACTGGGTCCGCTGGCGTTTGCGATTTCCGTCTATGACGGTTTCCAAAGCACGCTGACCCAGTGGATTTCACGCTATATCTCCATTTACCTGTGGTTGCCCGTGTCTGACTTGTTCAGCAGCGTGCTGGCACGCATACAAACGCTGATGCTCCAAAAGGACATTCAGGAACTTTCAGACCCGAATTTCATTCCTGACGGGAGCAGCACCGTGTATGTAATCTTTATGATAATCGGTATCGTGGGCTACTTCACCATTCCAACGGTGGCAAGCTGGATTGTGTCGGCTGGCGGCACGTCTGCCTATAACCGCAACGTGGCACGGGCGGGGTCAATCGCCGGGGCTGCGGTCGGTGCGGCAAGCGGGAAAGTAACCGGGAAACTACTCAAATAAGACGGTTTCCACTCGGTAGCTACCTTGACCGTCACTCGGTAGCTACTTTGACAACCTCTTGGTAGCTGCCTTGACAAAGGGGCTGCAATAGAAAGATTTTAGAAACATTATTAGAACATACAGAAAAATGGAATTTAAATCATTAACGAACATCGAAACGAGTTTCCGGCAAATCCGGCTCTTTGCACTGGTATTCATCTGCCTGTGCGCACTGGTGACGGGCTTTGCCGTGTGGAACTCGTACAGCTTCGCCGAAAAGCAGCGGCAGAAGATATACGTCCTCGACAACGGCAAAAGCCTGATGCTGGCACTCTCGCAGGACATGGCGCAGAACAGACCCGTGGAAGCCAAGTCGCACGTGCGGCGTTTCCACGAGCTTTTCTTCACGCTCTCGCCCGACAAGGGGGCTATCGAAAGCAACATCAAACGTTCGCTGTTCCTCGCCGACAAGACCGCTTTCAACTATTACAAGGACTTGGCGGAAAAGGGCTACTACAACCGGGTGATTTCCGGAAACGTCACGCAGACGGTGGAGATTGACAGCGTGAAGTGCGACTTCGACCAGTACCCCTACAAGGTGAACACGTATGCCCGCCAGTTGATTGTCCGGGAAAGCAGCCTGACGGTGCGCAGCCTTGTGACCTCGTGCCGCCTGCTCAACGCCACACGGAGCGACAACAACCCGCACGGCTTCATCATCGAAGCGTTCACCATTACCGAGAACAAGGATTTGCAAACCGTCAAGAGATAGCCTTATGGAGAGAAAACGAAATTACATCGAAAAGGTGCAGGACTGGGCGGACGACCGCCTGCGCCGAATGTGCGGACGGATTACGCCGGGCAAAAGGCTGGCGGTTATCCTCGTGATGTTCCTATTTTTCGGCGGCTTGTCTATCTACATCACCGTTTCATCAATCTACAATATCGGGAAACGGGACGGCAGGCGGCTGCAAATAGAACATATCAAACAACTGCCATTGCAAGGCAATGACACAATCAACAGTATCAACCCCTTAAACAGACCGGAATATGGAAGAAGTACAGAAGAATGAGAGCGGCACGACCGTACCGCAGGCGGACGGGAAACCTGAAAAGGAAAAGAAGCCCAAACGGGAACTTACCCCACAGCAGGTGCAGCAGCGTAGGAAGATGATAGTCTTCCCGCTGATGTTCCTTGCCTTTGCCGGGTGCATGTACCTGATATTCGCCCCCTCCGGCAAAGAGGACGTGAATGTAGAGAGCGTGGGCGGCTTCAATGCCGACATACCCCTGCCCGCAGAGGACGGGATTATAGCCGACAAGCAAAAGGCTTACGAGCAGGCGATGCTGAACCGCAAACAACAGGACAAGATACAATCCTTACAGGACTTCGGTTTCATGGGGGACGATGAAACGGAAGAACCGCAAGCGGAAATCGACCTGATGCCGGAAGAAGATCCGAAGCCACAAAGGGGCGGCGGTGCTTCCTATTCGGCAAACGCTTACCGGGACATCAACCGCCAGTTAAGCACGTTCTACGAAACGCCCCCTGTGGACGAGGAAAAAGAGGACTTGAAGCGACAGGTGGCGGAACTGACCGACAGACTGCAACAACAGCAGAACGCCACACCCACCGCTGACGACCAAATGGCACTCTTGGAAAAATCCTACGAGCTGGCGGCAAAGTACATGAACGGCGGGCAGGGACAAGTCGCACAAGTCCCGGTAACGGGCGGCATTGACCGCAAGCCGGATGCAGTGGCGGTGCAGGCAATCCGGGAAACGACCGTTTCGGGATTGCGGCAGCCCATGAGCGATGCCGACTTCATCCGGGCTTACAGCCAGCCACGAAACTACGGCTTCAACACGGCGGTAGGCACGGGCTACGCTATGGGCAGGAACACGGTAGCCGCCTGCATCCACCAAGACCAAACGCTGACGGACGGGCAGGCGGTGAAACTACGGCTGCTTGAACCCATGCAGGCGGGAAACATAGTCGTGCCGAAGAATACCCTTGTGGCGGGGACGGCAAAGGTGCAGGGCGAACGGCTCGACATACTGGTGTCCTCGATTGAGTATGCGGGCAACATCATCCCGGTGGAACTCGCAGTGTTCGACACGGACGGACAAAAGGGATTATCTGTGCCGTCCTCTATGGAGCAGGAAGCGTTCAATGAAGCAATGGCGAATATCGGCAGCGGGCTGGGTACAAGCATTTCCTTTGCACGGAGTGCCGGGCAGCAGGTGGCTATGGACGTGACAAGGGGCTTGCTGCAAGGAACGTCCGGCTACCTCGCCAAGAAGTTCCGAACCGTGAAAGTGAAACTGAAAGCAGGCTATAAAGTCATGCTTTACGCCAAACAACAATAATTTTTAACCACTAAAATTTCAATTAACGATGAAACAGATTTTTGTAATGTTCGCCCTCTTGCTGGGCGTTTGTGCGGCAAACGCACAAACCACTGACACCGTAAAGTATGCGGCTGGCAACAACTTGTACCGGGGTATTACCCGGAAACTCCCGTACCGCCAAATGGTTACACCCTATGGCGTGGAAGTGACCTTTGCCAAGACGGTGCATATCATCTTCCCCGCCGCCGTCCGCTATGTCGATTTGGGAAGCAACCACATCATAGCAGGCAAGGCGGACGGTGCGGAGAACGTAATACGTGTGAAAGCCACGACAGAGGGTTTTCCGGGCGAAACGAACTTCTCCGTTATCTGCGAGGACGGGAGTTTCTTTTCATTCAACGCCAAGTACGCCCGTGAACCGGAAATGCTCAACATCGAAATGAAAGACTTCTTGGAGAACGAGGACACCAGCGACTTTTCGCATACCCGCATGAACATCTATTTCCGGGAACTGGGTAATGAAAGCCCGCTGCTGGTGAAACTGATAATGCGGAGCATCTACAAGAACAACGACCGGAAAGTGCGCCACTTGGGTAGCAAGCGTTTCGGCATACAGTTCTTAATCAAGGGGATTTACACTTATAACGGGATGCTCTACGTGCATACGCAGACAAAGAACAGTTCCAACGTGCCTTTCGATACCGACTTCATCAAGTTTAAGATAGTCGATAAGAAAGTACCCAAGCGCACGGCTATTCAGGAAACGGTGCTGGATGCGGTACGCAGCTACAACGAGGTGATAGAGATTGCCGGGAAATCGACCGTGCGCACGGTGTACGCCCTGCCGAAGTTCACCATTCCTGACGACAAGCTGCTGTTGGTGGAATTCTACGAGAAGAACGGCGGGCGGCATCAGGTTATCCGGGTGGAGAACGCCGACATCGTGAACGCAGAAGTGATTAACGAACTAAAAATCAAGTAGGGAATGAAGAAACACATCTTTATAATGATGCTCTTTGCGCTGTGCCTGACCTCGTTTCAGGCACACGCACAAAGATACCTGCCGGGCATGAAAGGCTTGCAGGTCACGGCTGGCATGGCGGACGGGGTGCATTGGAACGACAACACGGATTTTGCCTACCATATCGGGGCGGCGTACAGCGTTTACACCAAGAACGCCAACCGCTGGGTGATTGGCGGGGAATACCTGCACAAGAAGTATGACTACAAGGATATGAGAATACCAGTCGAACAGTTCACCGCAGAGGGCGGCTATTACCTGAAATTCCTTTCGGACAGGCGAAAGACCTTTTTTCTCTCGCTGGGACTGTCGGCACTCGCCGGGTATGAAACCAGCAACCAAAGCGAAAAGCTGCTGCCGGACGGCTCTACCTTGCTGGATAAGGACTGCTTCATTTACGGGGGTGCGCTGACGCTGGAACTGGAAGCCTACCTGACAGACCGGATAGCCTTGCTCGCCAACGCAAGGGAACGGGCGTTGTTCAGCTCGGACATAGGCAAGTTCCACACGCAGGTATCTTTGGGACTGAAATTCATTATCAACTGACCGCTATATAATAATGTATATGAAGAATGTAATGTATAAAATCATCATGGGTTGCTACATCGTGGCCGCCCTTGTGCTTGTCACCGCCTGTAATGACAATTTGGATATTCAGCAGGCGTACCCGTTCAGCATCGAAACGCTGCCAGTACCCAAAAGGCTGAAAGTCGGGGAAACCGCCGAAATACGCTGCCGACTGGTGCGTGGCGGCTATTACCAGCCGACTACCTATCAAATCAGGTACTTCCAGCCGGACGGCAAAGGGAAATTAGAAATGGATAACGGCACGGTGTTCCTGCCCAATGACCTATACCCGCTGGAGAAAGAAACGTTCAGGCTCTACTACACCTCGGCATCGACAGACCAGCAGACGATAGACATTTATGTAATTGACAGCTTTGGACAGGTGCAGCAACTTTCGCTATCGTTCAATAATGACAACGGCAAGGAAGAAACGGAAACAATAACGACCCCTAAACAATAAAATGACATGGTAAAAATAGAATTGGATATAAAAGGTATCTCGTGGTACATAGAAACCACGTTGGAAACAGATACAGTTCCGGCAGTAGGTGACATCATTATCGTGGATAAGGACTGCATTTCCGCACGTGACAGGGCTGAATTGTGGAAAACGCCGTCCAATCAGGTTTTCAAATGGGCGGACGAAGAAGATGATGCGCCTGTAATGGAATGGTTCGACTGCGACACGGAAATGCTTGTCTATAAACGAACATGGAAATACGACATCGAGGAAGAAGAAACCGTGTGCATACTTGGTGTAAAATTCTTCCAACATGAAGATTTATAAGCTTTATTTCCTTATCGGTTGCATATATACGTGAAAAGCAACGATAGACAGGGAACACCAAATAGGGAATGATACGCAAGGCGTATGTTATGGCCTGTCTCTTATACACATCTGACGCTGCCGACGAATAGCCTT
>OWJD01000339.1_pt1 | contig 17858 bp, 9 predicted proteins | sample 1732601 | NCBI WGS metagenome assembly OWJD01 (sample SAMN05065733, study PRJEB22554) | human gut metagenome | biome: ENVO:2100002; feature: ENVO:00000062; material: ENVO:00002003 | host: Homo sapiens | place: USA
ACCTCCAGACAGACTCGTTTTACCCAATTACGGAAGATCAACTCAAAATAATCGGACTTTATCATACTGAAGAATCTGTTAAAAGTATCATGACTGGGGATGAACTCCAGGCCGGGTATGCGACTCTTGAAAAAAGCAATTTTCGAATTGCCAAATTCCTCAATTTCATTCCAGGACTGGACCTCACAGATTACAGCAGCAATGGATATATAGATACTAGTTTCCATTTTATGGACTTTCTTGCGGTTCATACTAGGATCTTCTATTTGTTTACAAAGGTCAATTATACCAATTTCCATGTTAGTTTATGTTTTAATATATCTTATAAAGACAAGAAAAACAATCGACACAAACAGACAATAACACATTAATAATCAACAATATAACAAATAAACAACAAGGAATAGTATAGTAAAAAATATAATATATTTACTCTGGAACGCTTAGTTGAATTTATAGTTTCACCAAGGTGAAGCAAGCGTATCACTTGGGTGACTACGCCTCTCCACTTAGATGCCAATGTATTGTCACCTAGGTGAAACCACAAAAGAAGACAGACAAAAGATAAGCATCCGGGATTGTGCGTGTTTTTTCCAGTCATAACAAAGTCAAAAGCCTAACGTACTTCGTTTGGCTTTTGATTTTATAACAGCTTGAAGAGAAATACACAAGAGGCCGAATGCTTACAATTCTTCCATAAACTTGACCAACGAGTGAACAATGCTTCAATCCATATACACCCACGCAGGGTGTGACTATGGTTGTCTATACACGTATTCACCTCGTCATTGTTTCAATCCACACACCCACGCAGGGTGTGACAACGTCCATAATGTATCCGGCGCAAGCTTCCCAGTTTCAATCCACACACCCACGCAGGGTGTGACCTTTTTGTACATTTGCAATGTGTTCAGAATATGTTTCAATCCACACACCCACGCAGGGTGTGACAATCCCTTGCCCCGTTTGACGAGGGTGCATAATCGTTTCAATCCACACACCCACGCAGGGTGTGACTCTAGGTCAATAATAAAGATTACAGAGAGTAAAGTTTCAATCCACACACCCACGCAGGGTGTGACAATGGAGAATTAGATGTTGATTTAGTTGTTTTCCGTTTCAATCCACACACCCACGCAGGGTGTGACAGGACGTGCTGCTCGCGCTGCTTCCCAAGAAGGTTTCAATCCACACACCCACGCAGGGTGTGACGCGGTTCCGGACTGCTCTCGCACATCACCAAGCGGGTTTCAATCCACACACCCACGCAGGGTGTGACCAGGGATATATTTATGATATTCATCACCAAAATGTTTCAATCCACACACCCACGCAGGGTGTGACCCCGTTAATACGGCTGCTTATACCCGTATCAAGGTTTCAATCCACACACCCACGCAGGGTGTGACTATGAAAATAGTTTGTATATTTGCTCCCAGTTAGTTTCAATCCACACACCCACGCAGGGTGTGACATCGCAATATTGGTGTTGGCCAGTCAGGTTATTGGTTTCAATCCACACACCCACGCAGGGTGTGACATCGTACGTTCCGCTAACCCGAACATATCGGATTGTTTCAATCCACACACCCACGCAGGGTGTGACAGTCTAATCGCGCTCGAGGTTTATCTTCATTATGGGTTTCAATCCACACACCCACGCAGGGTGTGACTTCTAAGCATAAACAGAAAGATGTCGATTCTTATGTTTCAATCCACACACCCACGCAGGGTGTGACTGTTTATCATTAAAACAGGCATAGAGTATGAGAAGTTTCAATCCACACACCCACGCAGGGTGTGACCTTGGCGTTCCGATATTGTCTGACAATGACGAGTTTCAATCCACACACCCACGCAGGGTGTGACGTAAGTAAAACTATTTACTATATTTGATGTAGTCTGAAGGTATTTAATTGACTACAAATAGATTAAAAGAAACTCGCATGAGAATAGGCAACGGATAAGAAATTGGTAAAGTGCTTTGATACACTATATTTCTCATGCTGTCAAACAACTCTTATTTGTTTGCAAATATAATATTATTGCAGGTAATAATCAAAAATAACGAGGTTTATTTTCATTTTTGCCTGCTGATATTTGTTCCGGATTGTCGGATACGATATATTTGTAATTAGGATTCGTACCGTGTTCCAAGCGGTTCATAAGTAACGACTTGCGGAGCTTTGGCAACAAGGGGATGCGGCTCCGTTTTATAGAAATGACTTATGCAAACCGACTTATCCATTTACAACAGTCTTCGCCCTTCCTTTATAGAAGGCGTTCACGCCGTGAAGTTCAATTCTTTGTCGGCGGTCATATCGCGTTACCGGGATTATGCCCGCAGTTCCGAACAAATAAAAGCGTACTCGGGAGATTCTCTTCTGATGCGGGACATTGCCTCCTTGCTTGACGAAGCACCCCGTCCCATAACGGGGGAATACCAGGATTTCACCCCGTTCCTGCTTCTTCTGATGCTTTCGGAGGAGTTTCATGCCGTCCATTACGTCGAGCGTCTTGTAACGTGGTATTTCGGCTACTGTTGTGTCGATGAACTGCGGACGGTCTGCACCATTCTGTCCCAGTGTTCCTACCCGCATCACGACACGCTGCGGCTGCGGTTCAAGAATTACCTGCGTGAAGCCCGTAAGACATTGGGTATGCCCGTTGAATGTAACGCTGCTGTCATGCTGAAAATGCTCGACGCCTCTTATGAACATCTCACTCCCGCCGATGTCGGGGAGTTCGAGGAGCTGTTGCACCTGGGGGACGATTACGAGTTCATCTCCCGTGTCAAATCGAATTATCTTGCCTCGGATAACGTCACGGAACTCGCCGGGGTTTGCGGGTATTCCAGCACGATTACCTTCCGCCGGCGTTTCCAGCGGGTTTTCGGCTGCTCGGCCTCCTCGTGGTTACGTCAGCGCCGTATCGAACGTATCGGGGAGTTGCTGCGGACGACACACTACACGTTGCAGGAAATAGCCTACATGTGCGGTTTCTCCGCCCAATCCCACTTTACGGACTTTTGCAAGCGGAATATGGGGAGCAATCCCACTTCCATCCGCCAGGAAGGCCGGATCTGACATTAAAATCGGCCTCGTGATAAAAAAACGAAGAGAAAGATAAAAATCGTAATCCGCCGGTTTTTCGATTCGCTAACTTTATACGCGAAAGTAACAAGACGGATTATGATTGCATTTATAGAAAAATTAAACAGCGAAGTCCTGCGGAGTATCGAACGTATCGAATCGCGGGATACCGACGTGTTGAAAAAGTCGCTTGAAGCGTCACGTGTCCTGGGAGAAGCGTTCGACCGTTTGAAACAATATATCATCGGCTACCGTTTTCAAAACGATGACGAGGAAATAAAGTTCTTCAAAGAAATCAAACCCCGTCTTTTTTGCCGTCTGATCTATTACCGCAAGCTCTACAATATCGAGATGAACCGTCCGGTAGGAAGTATCGAGGCACAACGGGAGTACCTGGACGCCCATGTTCGGGCCATCAACGCGTACACGCAGAAACGCCTTGACTTTATCCGCTATTTCCGCAGCGGCGCTACACACCTGGACAGCCTCTATTTCCTGCGCGGGCAGACCGACACGGAGCAATACCTGGAAACCTTCTACTATGAACTCGACCCGCAGTTTTCGACAAACGCGGATTTCAAGGTGGCGAAAATCCTGGCCAACGATATGTTGTCGGTTTATCTTATGGGCGAATTGGAATCACTGGAGAGCACGAACCTCCGGAACATGGTTCTGCCATTGTCTGACGTGCGTCCGACATGGCAGGACTCGAAGACGGATCTGACGGAACTTATTTACCTGCTCGACAGTAAAGGCTGTTTCGGCAATGTGCCACTCACGCAACTTGCCAGCTACATTTCCAACGCTTTCAACGTACACCTCGACATGAACCTTTCGAGGACATTCTGCGATATGAAAATCCGAAACAACCCGACACCGTGGCTTGACAAGGCGAAAGAGGCCCTGCTTAAACGTATGCAGACGTGGAAGCGAAACAAGAAAAACGGCAATTCCGAGTAGAACATGAACCGGTAAAGCACTCTATTCCTTATAGAAACACTGATAATCAGTGTTGTATATAACAAAAGAACCGAGGTCGGTTTTCCCCCGTAACTCTCGAAAGGAACTTTCCGAACACCCGTATTTGCACCCGTATAAGGAGCCGATACGGGTGTTCCGTTGTAGCCCCGTCCGGATTAGAACACCGTTAAGCGTTGAATCACAGTATTCTATCGCATTTCTGCCAATAAAAATACCGAGTGCGGGCCGCGGATTTCGGTAAAAAACACTGCCTTCTTCACCGCATGAACCGTTGAGAATCAGTTCACTGCAAATTATCAAAAAAAAAGTCGTACCGACCTCGTTTTAAGCTGTCCATATAAGCCCGACCTTTGTAACAGACTAAAAAACAAAGGAGTATGAAAATCATAGTGATCGGTTCGCGAGCCTATAACGAGCTTGTCGGGCGTATAGAGAAAATAGAGGCTGCAATCGCCTCTCTCCCTGAAAAGGGGCGTGCATGGAATAAGGAGTATATAAACGACGAATGGATGGACGGCGAGCAGGTCTGCCGTTACCTGGGCATCAGCGGGCGTACCCTTCAACGCCTCCGCTCGGATCACGTGATCACCTATTCGGCCATCAACCGGAAGCTGTATTATTCCCTCACGGAAATCCGCCGTGTGCTGAAGGAGCGTTCCGTGCGGCGCAAGAACCAACCAAAGGAGTAGGCCATGTTTCTGGACAAGGAATATTTCGACGGATGGATGCAGCGGCTCTCGGAACGGCTGGAACGTATCGAGAAGCTGTGCGCGGGGGACGTGGAGCAACCGCTTTCCATCCTGCCTGACGGGGAGCGTCTTCTGGACAATTACGACCTGTGCCGTATGCTCAATATCAGCAAGCGCACACTCCAGCGTTACCGTACCTCGGGAGAGCTGCCTTACGAGATGATCTATCACAAGACCTTCTACCGGGAATCGGACGTCCTGCGGTTCATCGAGCGTAACTTCAGTAATTTCCGCAAGCTGAAAAAGGATCGTCCTGCCGGTTCCGGTTAGGCCCTGTCCCGAGAGTCCGGCGTCATGGAAAAACGCGGAGATACATGGAATAAGGCACGACAAGACGGTGCAACCGCTCGATATTTGCCGTAAAATCAGTATGTTTGCACTTGGAAGCCTATATAATAATGAACAATGAAAGAAACAGATAAAATACATCCTGCCGACAAAGGGGAGGAAGAGCTGCTGCATAACGTGCGCCATATCTTGCAGGAAGCGCGCGCGAAGGTGATACATCATGTCAATTCGACCCTCGTGAGGGCTTACTGGCAGGTAGGGAAATACATAGTGGAGTACGAGCAGCAGGGAACCGACCGTGCCGGATATGGCAAGGCTGTCATCAACACCCTTTCCAGGCGGCTCGTGGCGGAGTTCGGAAACGGGTTCACGGCCACCAACCTGCGGTACATGAGGCAGTTTTACCAGTGCTACCCGAAATATCACACGCTGTGTGATAAATTGAGCTGGTCGCATTGTCGCACGCTTCTCAAGGTGTCGGGCGATGCCGCCCGTGATTTTTACCTGCACGAGTGCGTCAAGGAAAACTGGAGTGTCCGGCAGCTCGACCGCCAAATCAACACGCTTTTCTATGACCGCCTGCTGGCCAGCCGAGACAAGAAAGCCGTGAAAGAGGAAATTTCCCGTACCGAACCCGGGCGTGTCGAACCCAAAGAGATCATCCGCGACCCGTATATCCTGGAGTTTCTCGGTATCCCGCAGGGAGAGCATTTCCTGGAAACCGATCTGGAGCAACTGCTCATCAGCCGCTTGCAGCGCTTCATGCTCGAACTCGGGAAAGGCTTCGCCTTCGTCGCGCGACAGAAGCGTATCTCCTTCGACGACAAGCATTTCTACATCGACCTGGTCTTTTACAATTACCTGGCCCGTTGTTTCGTTTTAATAGATTTGAAATCCGGGGAGCTGACCCATCAGGATTTGGGGCAGATGCAGATGTATGTCAATTACTACACCCGTGAGTTGATGAATCCCGGGGATAACCCTCCGGTGGGTATCGTCCTCTGCGCGGAGAAAAACGACGCGGTCGTCCGTTACACGCTGCCCGAAGATGAAAAGCAGGTCTTCGCCGCCCAGTACATGACCTATCTTCCCACGCAGGAGGAGCTGCAAACACTCTTGCAGGAAGTGTGACAACAACGCTCACGGGCATATGAAAAAAGCCGACGGAAATCTGTACTTCCGTCGGCTTTTCGTTTACATCTTGATCCCTTTCTTCGCAGGGCCGTTCTCCGGCGGGCTGCCCACGCCCGCGATGACGATGCGCCCCCCGGAGGCGTCGGCAATCTGCCGCAGCCGGGAAGGAATACGGGCCGCCGTGTTGTCTTTCCCCGGGAGTTCTTCCGCCGTGTCATGCCGTTCCCGGCACACGTCGTTATCCTCCTCCGCCTCCTTTCCCTCGCTCTCTTCTATCGGTTTGAGGCTTTGCTGTATCCTGCGGTCTATTTCCGTCAGGTCAGCTTTCAGGGCCGTCAGTTCGGGCTCCTTGCGCCAGGAACTTTCCACCACTTCCCGCAGGACGGGAATATCTTTCTCCAGTTCCTCATTCTTTTTCCGGAATTTCTCCAGTGTCGGCTCGATGGTCGCGAGCGCGTGGATGAAGTTCATCGCCGCCAGTCGCGGGTCGGAGGCGATATTCCCGTAGTTATACTGGTATAGATAATCCCCTTCACCCCGGACATAAAAACGGTTCTGCACCAGGTCGAGCCCGTCTTTCCCGGTCGTTTCGCTCTGGACGAGCAGCTCGAACCCGTAGAGGCTCCCGATGGGTTCGAGCCTGTCGAGCGTGCGTGCCGTTTCGGCGATATGGTTGAGCTGTTTCCCGATGAGCTTGGGGTCGGAGGTTTCCAGCCCGTTCAGTTTCACGGGATTGCGGTACGAGCCGTCCTCGTTGAACTCGACGCGGGCCTTGAAGTGTTCCAGATCCTTGCCGATACGCCGTATCAGGTCGTTGTTCTTCTCTATCTTCTCCGTGATCTGCTCCAGCTTGTAGCGGCTCGATGATTTGCCGCGCACGAATGCCTGGCGTTCGCTTTCGAGCGTGGCAATCTTCTTCTCCAGGCGGGCCTTGTCCAGCAGGTCTGTATTTCCCGAGAGGACGGCGACATACTCGGAAAAATTCATGCCGCTCTTTTCGTCGATGGCCCCCTCGTCGATGGTACGGCTTCCCATGTTGTTGGTCTTGAGCTGGCGGATGAACAGTTGCTTGTTGTGCAACAGCCCGAACTTGTAGGCGTCGAGCGACTTCTCGACGGCGTATAATATCACGTCCACCTTGTTGTCGGCATGGAGTTTGGCGATCTCGTTCCCGGTGCGTATTCCCCGCCCGTCGCGCTGCTCCAGGTCGCTGGGACGCCAGGGGCAGTCCAGGTGGTGTATCGCCACGCAGCGTTTCTGCGCGTTCACTCCCGTCCCGAGCATCTCGGTCGATCCGAAGAGTACGCGGATTTTTCCGGCGTTCATACCGGCGATCATCTCCTTGCGCGCTTTTTCCGAGGTCGCCTCCTGGATGAACCGCACCTCGCTTTGGGGTATGCCGTAATCCTCCGCGAGTTTACGCCGTATCTCGGAATAGACGTTCCACCCCGCTCCGGGTTTGTAGGTTCCCAGGTCGGAGAATACGAACTGCGTACCTTTGTACGCCTCGAAACGGCGGTAGTAACCGGCAATCATACGGGCGCAGTGGCTCGCCTTGTTGTCCACGTGGTCGCTGTATAGTTCGGGGTCTATCATACGCATATCGAGCGACATCTTGCGGGCGTAGTCTGTGGCAATGAGCATTTTCGCCTTTTCCTCCCGCTCCGAGAGCGGCAGGCGGCCCAGGAGCGTGGCATCGCCCGATTTGGCGAACTGCACCAGCCGTTCTATGAACTCCGTCTGCTGGGGTGTCGGCGGGATATTGTGCAATATCTCGTTCTTTTGCGGTCGGTCGATCCCTATATCCTCCGCCGAGCGGTAATCTGTAATCTCGGAGTAGAACATGGCCAGTTCGGGAACCTTGATGAAATATCGGAACCGTTCTTTCTGCACGACCTCGTTGGTCACGGAAAACTCGTAGTCGATGGTTTTCTTGGCAAATATGGCCGCCCAGGCATCGAAGGTGCGGATATTCTGACGCTCCAGTTCCTTCGGGCGCAGGTACTTGAAAAGCAGGTACAGTTCCGTGAGCGAGTTGGAGATGGTCGTTCCCGAGAGGAACGTCGCCCCCAGGTCGCGGCCCGTGCGCTGCTGTATGGTACGCAGCGCGAAAAGCATGTTGAGCGCCCGCTGCGACCCCTCGGGATTTCCGAGGCCCGCCACCCGGTCATGCCGGGTCGTGAAAGTCAGGTTCTTGAATTTGTGGCTCTCGTCCACGTAGAGGTGGTCGATACCCATGAGGCGGAAGTCCACGGCGTCGTCCTTGCGTGTTTCCAGCGCGTGCGCCACCTTCTGCAACTTGGCTTCCAGGTTGGCCTTGCGTTTCTGACACCCTTTCATCATGGCGCGGGAAACGTCCCTGCCTTGTGCTTTGAGCACTTCGAGGTTCTCCTCCACGCAGTCCAGCTCGGCCTGCAATATCTCCTGCTGTATCTCCGGGGACTGGGGTATCATGCCGAACTGTTCGTGCGAGAGGATCACGGCGTCCCAGTCGTTGTTGCGTATCTCCCGGAAGATGCGCTCACGCTTCCGGGGCGTGAAATCCTCCTTGCCCGGGTAGAGGACTTTGGCCATCGGGTAAGCGGTGCAGAACGTCCGGGCTATTTCATGGATGTTGGCTTTCAGCCCGATAATCATGGGTTTGTTGGCCAGCCCGAGGCGTTTCTTCTCGTAGGCCCCGCAGCACATGATAAGGGTCTTTCCGCCGCCCACCTCGTGGTCGATTATCCCGCCGCCGAGCAGTTTGTCCATCCATATCGCGTCCTTCTGGCTGTCATACAGATTGTCTATCCCCAGCCCCTTGAGGTCGAGGTCGGGGAATTCCTGGTGCGTCCCGTCGTACTTCGGGCGCACGTAACAGTTGAAAGTACGGTTATAGAGGTCTGTCAGGCGGTCTTTGAAGTCGGACGACTGCTCGCGCAGCCATTCGGGGAAAGCACCCCGGATCTCGTCTATCTTGCTGTTGGCGAGCTGTATGGCCTCCCCGTCACGCACTTTGACCTCCCGCCGTTCGCCGTCCACCCATTTGAGGACGGTCTTGGTGATGTCGGGCGAAGTGTTTTGCAGGGCGTGTTTCAAAAGGTGCAGGCCGTTGTACTTACGGGTCTGCGCGCTGACGGCATACTGCTCCGTGATCTTCACGTTCGTCGTTTCCGCCTTCACGCCGTACTCGTCCAGGTTGGAGGCGAAGGTGATCTTCACCTCCGTATCGAAGAGCGAAGAGGCGAAACGCTCGTAAACACCTTTTGGAATCCACCGTTCGCCCAGGTTGAAATCCAGGTCGTCGAAAGCGATGGGTTTGGGCGTCGCCTCGCGCAGAGCCTCCAGCGATTCCCGGGCCGGGGCGTGGTCGGGATTCTCCCGCAGGAACGCCTCGATCCGTTCGGCTTTCCCGATGACATTGCCGGCGATGAACTTGTCGGCAACCTCGTAGCCGTCCGTTTCCGGGTTGTAATAGATACGTCCTTTCAGTTCCCCGAGTATTCCCTCCACGGTAGTTCCCGTGAGCGAGGCCATGTAGTGCGGTTCCACCCGGCCGTACTTGTTCAGGCTGGCCACAAGGGCCTCCGAAGCGTCGTCGGCGTGCGTGATCTCATCGGGATTGAAGGCCACGGGACGCTCGAAGATGTCGGCTTTGCGTGCCTTGCCGTCGATGTAACGCTCCAGCGATAGAATCTCCGTTCCCCGCGCGTCCATCTTGATCAGGTCGAGGTTGCGTTTGTCATTGAGCCGTCCGAAGCGTTCGGTGAAATTGTCGTAAAGCCGGTTGAGCATCTCCCGCAGGGCGGGGTTCGCCGTCAGCGTTTCCGCCTCGTTGTTATAAAGGTGGTAATAGGCATCGCGTATCTCGATATACATGGAGGCTTTCGTCCGTTGTGCAGGCGTGAGTTCCAGCGGATGGAACATGGGTTGCAGGGATTCAATCCCCCGCAGGTAGCCGACCCGGTTTTGTCCGTCCGTGACGAGTGTCCCCTCTCGGAAATAGGGGGCGACCTCCCCCTCGAACGGGCGGGGTTTCATATCCGCCTCCCGTATCTGCGGCATTTCTTTACCGGGTTCTGCCTCCTCCGGATTTTCCGGCGTGTCGAACAGGCCGCCCGTTCTCGGCGTACCGGCGGCTTGTTTCCGTCTGTCTTTCGGGGCTTCCGTCGGGGGGCGTACCGCCTGCCGTTCCCGCTGTTCCGGGGTTTCCTGCTGCCGGGCGTTTTGTCGGCGCAATTCCGCCCTCCGTTCCGGGGTAAGCGACATCATCATCTCGTAAAAGCCGTTGATCGGCGGGTTGTCCTCCCAGTTCAGGGAGGCATACAAGTCTTCGGGATCACGCTCTGGTGGCGTCGCTTTCGGCATTTCGCTCTTCTGTTCCTCCGGAGAGGAGGCCGGGGCGAATAACGAGGGTTGTCGGGGCGTCTTCCGCTTTGCTCCCCGGCGGCTGTTCCTTTTCTTGGATATACCGAGTTCTGCCTGCCGCCGCTCCTCGGCGCTGAAGCCGAACAGATCGTAGAGCGTCAGCAACGGTTCCTGCTGCACGTTTACCGGTTCGGCAGCCGCCGTTTCCACCGTGTCGAAAAGCGACCCGGCGAAGCCCTCCCGCGGTTTCGGTTCCGTTGTTCCGCCCACGTGCTGCACGGGAGTATCCGCCATGCCGAAATCTTCGGGTTTCGGCGGGTGCTGCTCCCACAAGCGATTCTCCCGCTCCTTCGACCAGGCCCCGAAGTCGGCCAGATCCTCCCCGGTCGGTTCTCCGGCGGGAGTGGCGGCAGAATCCGGTAACGCTTGTCCGGGTTTGTTTTCGATTCGGGTAATCTCCCCGGTTTCGGTATCGACATGGTAGCCCTGTGCCGCCATTTCGGCGACGACGCGGCGTTTTTCCTCCTCTTCCCGTTGCTGCTGAAGGTTACGGGCGTCGGCGATAATCTCCTTGACGATTTCTCCGGCAAGGCGGGGCTCGTGTCTTTCGGCACGCTGGCGTTCCGCCTGACGGGGACGGGACAATTCCCGCTCCGGTGTGCCGGGTGTCTGTTCCGGAGCATGTTCCAGGCAATAACTCTCGTTGAAATGCCGGTTGAAATCCTCCGAGAGCATACGCCGCATCTCCCGGTCGATGCCGTCCACGCCCTCCGCGTGGGTGAACTCCATCGCCGGTTTGCCGTAGGGGTCTTTGCCTACTTTGGCCTCGGTATGGATCACCCTGTCGAACGACTGGAAGAGGTTGTTTATCCGGATGCCGTTCGACAGCTTGCGGGATTCGATGAAATCCCGCTGCCGTTCGGACAGTTCCCCCGTGGCGGCTTTCTTTTGCAGGATAACCAGGTCGCTGCCGACCTCCGTCCCCGCGTGTTCTGTAAAGAGGTTGTTCGGCAGCCGGATGGCCGATACGGGCTCGCAGCGGTTCATCAGCCACTCGCGCACGGGGCGTCCCTGCTCGGCGTTCAATACTCCCTGCGAGGTGATAAATGCCACCAGGCCGCCCTCGCGTACCATATCGACGGACTTCATGAAAAAATAGTTGTGCAGCGCCCGTGTGCCTTGCCGCCGCACGGGGTCGGTATGGGTGGAGAAGAACGGGTCGAAGAGCGCCACGTCCCCGAAAGGGATGTTGCTCACGGCCACGTCGTAGTAACCGGCGTATTTGGGTTCGATGCGCTCGAATCCCTGTACCCGCACCCGTTTTTCGGGGTGCAGGTGCTTCAGGATCAACCCCGTGGCGGGGTCTTTCTCGAAGCAGGTGATCTCCGCGTAGGGGTCGTGGAAATCCACGGCACTGACGAAAACCCCCGTTCCCGCACTGGGGTCAAGAATACGTTTGGGGGCGATCCGCGTATCCCATATCGCCTCCACGATGGCGTCTGCCACTTTCGGGGGCGTGTAAAAAGCCGTCAGGACGGAGTTCTTGATCCCGTCCATGTAGCGCTTGTATTCCCGTTCGTCGGGAGTATTCGCCCTGATGACCTCGTGCAACTCGGCCACGAGCGTTGCCATGCCGTCCTTGTCCGGTTTCCCGGTGGGGTTTTCCAGCACTTCCTTGATGGCGCCGAAGCCGCTGTATGCGCCGAGTGTCCTTTCTTCTTCGGGAGTCGGCGCCCGCCGTTCCCTGTCGAGCGTGAAGGCCGTCTTCAGCGCGTCGATATTCTGGCGGAGGTGGGTTTTCTTATTGAATGCCATCTTCGAGAAGTATTTGGACGGTTCCCGTCAGTTCGGTATAGAACAGTTCGTAGTCGGGCGTGTCGGCGAAGTCGTCCGTGAGGTCGTACTTCTCCAGCACCCCGCGGCAGAGGGGCAGCAGGCGTAGAGCCGCCTGCCGGGCGGTATCTTCGGGAATCTCCGCCTCGAATTCCCTCCAGAGGATGTTTACCAGCGTGTTGTAGGGTGAAAAGTGCAGTCCGCGGTAGAGTTCCTCGCGGGCAATTTCTTCGGCCTCGATGTGGTTGCAGCCCGAACGGATCGCCTCGCTGTACGCTTGGGCGGCGCTGTCGGCCCGCTCGGCGATGAATTCACCTTCGGCGATGAGTTCCGGGTGGCTGTCCTTGAGGTAGGATAGTAACGAAAGTCCGTAATAGGACAATTCCCCCGTGGGGGTATGGTGTTGCTTGTCTGGCATGATAAGAATTTTTAGTGGTCGTTGATAATCGGGGAAGAGAAAGGCGCCCCGGGTTCCCACCCGAAGCGCCGACCACTGAAAAAATCCTTATCAAACAAGCGTATCTCGTTATGACAGGTCTTTTCCAGTGGCAAAGGTAAGGATTATTTCCGTTTGTTCCTCTTTCCCTGCCTGGGAGTATCGCGCGGCTCGAAAACGAACGAGGTCTTGAACTGGTCATCGAGCGTGAGGGCCGCGTCGAACGTCCCGCCGCCGTTTTTGACGAATCCCCGGATCGTGCCGGTTTTGCCTTTGGTCAGCAGTTCCGCGAGCTGCTTGTCGGTCAGCTCCTTGCGGGCCACGGTTCTCCATACGGTCAGGCCGCAATCGGGATTCTGGCACTTGGCGAGTTTGGGATAGAACACCACGGGCCTGCCGCAACGCGGGCAGGCTGTGTCACTCTCCGCGCCGTCGATTCTTGCTTCCAGCAGTTCTTTGGCGATTTGCGAGGCGAAGACCTCGATACCGCGATGGAACGTCGGGGCGTCCATCTCCCCGGTAGCGATCTTCGAGAGGGCCAGTTCCCAGCCGCCCGTCATGGCGACATCGGCGATCTTCTTGTCCCTGACCACGGCATACACGGCCAGTCCCTTGTCCGTGGGTACAAGCGACTTTTTCTCTCGCCTGACATACTCGCGGGCAAAGAGCGTTTCGATGATGGCGGCACGGGTGGCGGGCGTGCCGATGCCGGCATCCTTCATCGCCTCGCGTTCGGCCTCGTCGGACAGTTCGCGTCCGGCGGTTTCCATCGCCGCCAGCAGGCTCGATTCCGTGTGAAGGGGGCGCGGCCGGGTCTGTTTCTGTTCCGTGACGCATCCCTTGACGGGCAGCTCGTCGCCTTGCACGATGTCGGGAAGGAGGGTCATGTTCTCCTCTTTCTCCTCGACAGGTTCATTCAGGACGGCCCGCCAGCCCGTCTTGACCATGATACTGCCGCGGGCCGTGAAATCATGCCCCGCGCTTTGCAGGGTAAGGGAAGTGTTTTCTTTCACGCAGGCCCCGGAAAAGGTTTCGAGCATCCGCCCCGCGACCATCTCATAGACGATGCGGTGGTCGGCATCCAGTTCGGAAGGGAGGTTCTCGGTGGGAAGCAGCGCGTGGTGGTCGGCGATCTTTTCGTTGTCCACGCTTCGGCGGGAGAGAGATGCGGTATCCATCCTGCCCGCGTATTCCGCGAAACGGGGATAGCGTGTCATGTTCCCGATGAGTGCCGGAATCTCCTCGGCCACATCTTCCGATATATAGCGTGAGCCGGTACGGGGATAAGTGATGAACTTCTTCTCGTAAAGCGACTGGGCGATGTCGAGCGTTTTTTCTGCCGAAAAACCATACCGGCTGTTGGCCTCTTTCTGGAGTGTCGTCAGGTCGTACAAGAGAGGCGGCTGTTCCCTGGCCTCCTTGCGCTCCACGTTCACGACGCGTACCGTTCGGGCGCCGATAACCTCGGCGCGGGCTGCTTCCGCCTTCTCCCTGCCGTCGAATTTCTCCGTGGAGAGGACGGTGAACTCCGTGCCCTCCTTTGCCGTGGAGATCTTCAGCCGGAAATAGGTGGCGGGCTTGAACGCCTTGTTCTCCAGGTAACGGGAGCAGATGATCGCCAGCGTGGGGGTCTGCACCCGTCCGAGCGACCAGACGCCCCGCCCGGCAGCCACGGCAAGCGCTTGCGAGGCGTTGATACCGACGATCCAGTCGGCTTCGCTGCGGGCTTTGGCCGAGAGGTAAAGGTTGTCGTATTCGTTGCCGGGGCGGAGGTGTTGTAACCCCTCGCGAATGGCCCGGTCGGTCAGGCTGCTGATCCATAACCGCACGAAAGGGGTGCGGCATTCCAGGTAAGAGTAGATGTAGCGGAAGATCAGCTCCCCTTCACGCCCCGCGTCGGTCGCGACGATGATGCGCTCGGCCATGCCGAACAATTCCCGGAGAATACCGAGCTGCTTCACGACACCTGGGTCGGCCTTATACTCTTTACCCTCCCGAACCTGCCGGGGCAGGAGGATGAACGATGATGGCAGGATAGGCAGGTTTTCTCGGCGGAAACCCGCGATGCCGTACTGTTGGGGCATTGCCAGCCCGACCAGGTGGCCGAAGGCCCAGGTTACGGCGTAGCCGTTTCCCTCGATAAAACCGTCTTTACGGTTCGTGGCTCCCACGATGGCGGCGATCTCACGCGCCACCGAGGGCTTTTCTGCGATAATTACTTGCATGATGATTCGGATTTTTCAGTGGTTGTTTTCTTGTTGTTCTTCTTCTTTCTCTTTTTCCGGACGGGCGATCAGCCGGCGGTCGTAATAGACATGGTTGCCGTTCCCGTCGTAATACTGCCGTCCACCTCCTCCGGGGGGCTGCGTTTACCCGGCCGGAGGTACAAGGCGGTCAGCGCCGCGATCAGGAGCGGCATGGCTCCGGCCTGCATGTAGAACCATTTCATACGTTATACCTTGACACCTTTGGAGTTGCTCTTTTTGCTGCTGCGGTAATTTTTCTTCTGCGTCGGGGTGACCTCCTGCTGTCCCTGCTTGAGTGGCTCTTTCACACCTTTGACCGCTTCGACGGTCTTGCCCTCGGAATTGACGGCGACCTGGGTACGGCTTTCAACGGCGGGTTTGACCTCCGCCCCCTGCCGTTTCGCACGGTCGGGATTCCAGCGGAAGAAGTCCATCTTGTTACGCTCGAAGTTGGGCTTGACCCAGGCGTTGAACGGCTCACCCTGTCCGTCCTTGACCATGCCCTTGATGTAGAAAGCCCTGACATCCGCCCGCTTGGAGGGGTCGTTCACCGCTTCCGTCCACTGGTCATAAGCCTCTTTGGGCACGGAGGCTTTGAGGATAGTCCGGTGAATCGTGAGCGTGGGCTGTCGTTCGGAGGCCGCCGTTTCCTGCCGTCCGTTTTTCTCGGCGGCCTTCTGGCGGTAAATCTCCTTGTTCTCCTGGGCGTAGCGGTTGCGATCCAAACCGTCGTAGGTAAAGGAATAGTTACGTTCGGCCGCGTCGATTTGGATATAGGCATCCCGCTTATAACCCGCGCGGGTGGTATATCCTTCGAGCAACACCTTGCCGCCGCCGTAGAAATCCATCTGCTTGCCTTCCGAGAGGTCGGCCTCCTTGATGCGGGCATGTTTTTCGAGTAACGAAACGGGCATGGGTTCCAGCGTGTTCGTCCATTTGTCTATCGACACGTAGCAGGGCGTGAGCTTGCCCGGCTCCAGCTCCAGGTCGATCACTTTCCCGGCGTGGCGGGTGTTCATCAGGTTCGTTTTCGCCTCCTCGTCGAGCAGTACCCCGTGGAAGGGGGCGTCGAGGTCGGGCCGTTCCTGCCAGTAATGCGGCACGACGCGCAGCGAGCCGTCCGCCTGCTCTTCGAGCGACACGCGCCCTTTGGTGGAAACACGCATCCCGTTCTCCAGTTCGGGGTTCATCTCCACCAGCCCGTTGGATTTATGTCCGTAAGACATGGCTTTCAGGTGCGGCTCGATGTCCTCCATGCGGATACCTTTCTTTTCCATATCCGCCAGGTCTATCTTCGTGACGTCCAGCGGCTCGAACTGCCGCTGTTCCTGCGTCTGAAGCCGTTCGGAGGGGTCGATACGGTAATTTTCCAGGATCTCCGGGTCGAAGTCGATGCGGATAAGTTTGTTCAGGGCATTCTCCGTCATGACGAAGATCCCCGTGTGGACGGGGTTCTGGGCCTGTTCCATGAACTTTTTGAAGAAGGCTTCGAGGGCTGAATCCTGCGTGTTCACGTTCAGCAGGCTCGCCACGTTCTGATCCGTGGGGTCGGCGGTCTGGATATTGCCGTCCTGATCCACACCGGTAACGGCTTGCAGTCGTCCGTCGTCGGCATTCTGAACGAGCATGACTTGTTTAGCGTCGTTCTTTACGTTTTCGTCCATAATTACGAGTGTTTTTAGTTAGCACCAATAGCGATGCGGGAACGAAAGTAAGGGGAACGGCTTGAACGTAAAATAGTTGGAACGGCTATGGAAGCATCGGGCACAGAAGTGGCCGCTTGTGGCGCAGGGCAGAGGAAATCGGAGAAACGGAGTGCCGGGAAGGACGGATTTGGCAGTGGGTATTTTCGTGGCTCCTCACCTTATTTGTCAGGTAGTCGGGATCTATTGTTAAATGTCAATAAAGCGCATGGATAACCCGTGTTTTTTTATAAATTTGCGAAAATAGGTTTCAACATCCGAAAAATGTGAGTCATGGAAACATACACACCTAAACCGAGGATAGAGCTCGCACCGACCCTCCGTGAAGGGAGGGAGTATGTGGAGGTGAAGTTTGGCGACAATGATGCCATCCGGCTATCGCTGTCGAAAGAGAAAGACGTGCTATTTGCAGATGGCAACGCCTACCTGCCACGGGCGGGCTTCGACTTGTCCGGTTTTTTCGAGCGGCACGTGGAAACGGCGTTCATCGACTATTCCGCCCTATGGGGAATATTTCCGAAAGAGAAAGGGAAGCGCAGCCCAGCAATCCCGTCCGGCTATGCCGAGACGCTCTGTCAGATGCGTTACAGTCCGCATACCGTCCGGGCGTACACCACCTATTTCAGAGAGTTCCAGCAATACTTTGCGGGGAGAAACCTCCGCTACATCCGACCGGAAGAAATCAACGCCTACATCGTGCACCTGATTGACACACGGGGGATTTCGTCGTGCCAACAGAACTTGCGTATCAACTCGATCAAGTTTTATTTCGAGAAGGTGCTGGGACTGGAACGGAAATGTTACGAGGTAAAGCGAGCCAAACGGGAACGGACGTTGCCCGACGTGCTGAGCAAGGAGGAGATAAAATCCATCCTTGACGCAACCGGCCCGGACATCCGGCTGTTCTGCATGTTCTCGCTGCTCTACTCCGCCGGGTTGAGAATCAGTGAGCTGTTGGACTTGAAGCCCCACGACATCAACGTGACCCGTTCATTGATACGGGTACGGCAGGGCAAAGGGAGGAAAGACCGCTACACGCTGCTGTCGAA
>OWJD01000371.1_pt1 | contig 16950 bp, 15 predicted proteins | sample 1732601 | NCBI WGS metagenome assembly OWJD01 (sample SAMN05065733, study PRJEB22554) | human gut metagenome | biome: ENVO:2100002; feature: ENVO:00000062; material: ENVO:00002003 | host: Homo sapiens | place: USA
CTATGATAGAGGGCAGGAATCACCAGAGGAGGAAGCCGAATGCGCTATCTGTTTTTGCTCAACCCCACCGCCGGTAAGCGGGACTGCACTGCTGAGCTGGCCCCGGCCATCCAGGCCGCAGCCCAGCGGGCGGGCATCCCGCCGGAAAAACGGAAGGTCGTTGTGACCCGGTACGCAGGCCATGCCCGGGAGCTGGCCGCTGAGGCGGCGCACACCGCGCAGGCCGACGGTGAGCCGGTGCGCATCTGGACAGCGGGCGGCGACGGCACCTTCAACGAGGCGCTGACAGGGGCGCAGGGGTGCAGCCTCGCGGCGGTGGGGTGTCTGCCCTTTGGCAGCGGCAACGATTTTCTGCGCACCTACGGCACGCGGGAAGAGTTCAATGACCTCGACGCCCAGCTGGCGGGCGGCGAGGTGGACATTGATTTGATGCAGACCGACCTCGGCCTTTCGGCGACCATCTGCGCCGCCGGGCTCGATGCACAGGTGGCTTACGGCATCCCGCAGTTCCGGCGCATCCCGTTCTGCGGCGGCGAGATGGCGTATGCACTCTCCATCGTCAGGCAGCTCTGCGGCCACATCGGCCGGAACGTGACCTTCACCATCGACGGTGAGGAGCTGACGGTGGACTGCCTGATGTGTGCCGTCTGCAATGGCCGCACCTATGGGGGCGGCTTTTATGCAGCCCCCGAGGCTCAGCCCGACGATGGCTGGCTGGACGTTTTCATCATCCGCAGGGTGAGCCGCCTGACGATCGCCCGCCTGCTGGGAATGTATAAGAGCGGCAGGCACTTCCGGAACGGTGAGCTGACGGAACAGGCGAAGCCCTACTTCATCTACCGCCGGGCAAAGTGCGTCTCCCTGCGCCCGGCAGACGGACGCGGCCCTATCGTGGCGACCGCCGACGGCGAGTGCGCTCCCTGCGACGCCATCACCGCCCAGCTCAAGCCGCTGGCCGGGCGCGTCCTGCTGCCCAAACCTGCCTATGAGCGGTTCATGGCCCAGCGGGCCAACGTGTAAAATAAAAGTATGAGAAGCGCCCTGCACGTTTCTTTAGGGGCTCATCGGAGGATCAACAAAGGCGGCGGCTTTCCTTGTCAAGGAAAGCCGCCGCCTTTTCCGTTATCTTACAGCCTGTTTCAGCTGCTCCAGGTCATCCGCATCCGGGTGAGAAAGAGCCTTGTCAAAATTCTCGATCATGGCATCCAGATTGGGCAGATGGATCGGCTGCTTTTTCATCTCTTCGTACCGCTGGCGTACGGACATCGGCATTTTGCCCTGACACATATAGCAGCCGAAAACAGTGTTGCTCTTGTCCAGCGAATGCTCCACCTTTTTCAAGATCTTATCAAAGTATTCTTTACTGCCGCCGAAGCCGGCAGTGCCAAAGAGAAAGATGTTTTTGCCGTGCAGCTGCTTCAAAAAGTCCGAAGTGCTTTCATCGGCTTTTCCCTTGTCCGTCCAGAAGCCCACATAAAGGGTGTCCGCTTCCATGGCAGCAGGATCCGGGACGCCGAAATAATCGCAGCCTTCCTGCGGCAGGCAGTCGTGCAGCGTATCTGCCAAGATTTTTGTGTTGCCTGTTTTGCTGCTGTATACGATCGCGTAACTCATAACTTCTCCTTTGTGAATGTCTTTTTGTTAAGTATATCGTGATTTTTTGTCGGGTGGGTTTATGCGTTTTTTGCTTCTTTTTCTCGCAAAGCATCATAAACACAGCGAGTTCCCTGATGTGTCATCAGCCCGCCCAGACACTTCTTGTTGCAGCGGAGACAGCGGTGGATCTGTTCCGCCTGCCCGTTTTTCAGCTTGTTCACCCAATCCGGGTCTGCCAGAAGCTGGCGGCTCATGGCGGCGCACTGGATGCGTCCGCTGGCGAGCTGCTGCTCCACAAGATCCGGGTCGTTCAGACCACCGACACCACAGATGGGCAGGTCGGTGTACTGCCGCACCTCATCGCAGAATTTGAGGAAGCATCCCGGCTGGCTGAAATAGGGATGATCGGCGGGCGGGATGGTGTTTTCCAATGCAGAATGGTTTGCCAGCGTTACATGGAAGCTGGTCACACCCGCCTGCTCCAGCAGCGGAACGAACACCGGTAGTTCTTCTTCCACCACACCGGCATTGCCAAAGTGCGGGTTTTCCTGCCGGACGGCCAGCTTGTAATCAATGGGCATCCCCGGAACTGCTGCATGGACAGCCGAGACTGCTTCCGCCGCAAAACGGGCGCGGTTTTCTGCGCTGCCGCCGTATTCATCGGTGCGGTGGTTGAAGATGGCCGAACTGAAACTGCCGCACATCCGGTCGCCATGCACCTGCATCATATCAAAACCGGCCTGTTTTGCCAGCACCGCCGCTTTTCCAAACCCGCTGATGATGGTCTGGATCTTCCGTTTGGACATCTTTGTAATGTAAGGAGCGACTTCGGCGTTCAATTTTTCCCGCAGCTGATCCGGGGTAATCTTCTTCAGCAGGACGCCGGGAATGTACTTGAACAGGGCCAGCAGGTTGGAATCGCTCTGGTGCAGCTGGGCACAGACTTTGCAATCCGCATCATGGGCGATTTTCACGACCTGCTGGTAGAATGCAAAGCCTTTGGGGTCGAATAGAGATTTTTCAAATTTGCTTTTGCCCACCGGGACATCGCCCACGATGATCATGGCACAGCCGCCCTGTGCAATGGCACGGATCTTTGCAAGGTATTCTTCATCCGACAGCCCGAATGTTGTCGGCGCAAAAATGATGCGGTTTTTCAGCTGCATCCCACCATAATGGATCGGGCTCAAGATCGTTTCGTACATCATTTGCACACTTTCTTTTGCACTGCTTTTTGCAGTAATGTCAGCAGCAGCTGCCGCTCCTGCGCTGTCAGTCCGCCCAGACTCTGCGCATCCCAGTCGATAAAGACCTGATGACAGACCACAAAGGCGTTTTCACCCCTCTGGGTCAGCTTCAGGTGGTAGCTGCGCCCATTCTTTTCTTTCGTCAGAAAGCCGTCTTCGGCCAGCTTGTTCAGGCTGCGCTGGGAGTGGCCCCAATCCAGATGCAGATCTTTGGTCAGTTCCGAAGGCGTACAATCCGGATGCTTTCCTACATAAATGACAAAATATATCAGCCCGAAGCTCAGACCCAGTTCCTGTAACCGCTGGGTCGTGTAAGCGGCAAACTCTCTGTGCAGGGTCAGAATGTAGGAAGATACCGTGGATGGCTCCATTTCGTCAACTCCTTCTGCTTTTGAATGGAAAACATTATAGCACTGTTACTTGACAAAGTCAAGTATTTTGACTGCACTGTGTTTCGGAGCGAAAATATGAAGGTGAACAGGAATTGCCCAAATAGAGAGAGGGTCTCCATATAGTTTAACGCACTGGTCTTATGACGGGTGTGTTTTTTGTTATCTGAAAGGTAGATGGAGCGTACATTGTTCGTACATGGCGAGGGCAAAAAGAACATGGCTCATGGAAAGGACATAAAAACTTAACAAAGAAATTTGCAAAACCCCTTGATTTTTGACTCCAAGATGAGTACAATACACTTAGCACTCAAGGAAAAGGAGTGCTAAATAACCGGAAGGGCAAAGCCCCCGGGACATAAAACAGTTTATCTTTTATATTTATAATAGGAGGGCAAGAACGATGAAGATCATTCCTCTTGCAGACCGTGTTGTTATCAAGACTGTTGAGGTCGAGGAGACCACCAAGGGCGGCCTCATCCTGACTGGCAGCGCTAAAGAGAAGCCCCAGGTGGCACAGGTCGTGGCCGTTGGCCCCGGCGGTGTCGTGGACGGCAAGGAAGTCAAGATGACTGTCAAGGTGGGCGACAAGGTGCTCACCAGCAAGTACTCCGGCACCGAGGTCAAGGTGGACGGCGAAGAATGCACCATCGTGCGTCAGGCCGACATTCTGGCTATCGTGGAGTAAGCGTCTTTCCCTCACACTGGATAATCAAGCTTTTACGAAGGAGCGATAAAATATGGCTAAGCAGATCAAGCAGGGCGAGGAAGCCCGCAAGGCACTGTGTGCCGGTATCGACACTCTGGCAGATACTGTTAAGATCACCCTCGGCCCCAAGGGCCGCAATGTGGTGCTGAGCAAGAAGTTCGGCGCCCCCGTCATCACCAACGACGGTGTGACCATCGCAAAGGAGATCGAGCTGAAGGACGAGTTCGAGAACATGGGCGCACAGCTGGTGCGTGAGGTCGCTACCAAGACCAACGACGCCGCAGGCGACGGCACCACCACCGCGACCGTTCTGGCACAGGCTATGGTCACCGAGGGCATGAAGAATGTCACCGCCGGTGCAAACCCGATGGACATCCGCCGCGGCATGACCAAGGCTGTCGCTAAGGCCGTCGAGACCATCAAGGCACACAGCCAGAAGGTCAAGGACTCCAACGACATCGCCCGCGTCGGCACCATCTCTGCAGGCGACCCCGAGATCGGCCGTCTCATCGCCGAGGCTATGGAGAAGGTCACTTCCGACGGCGTCATCACCATCGAGGAGAACAAGACCACTGCCGAGACCTACAACGAGATCGTCGAAGGCATGCAGTTCGACCGCGGTTACCTGACCCCCTATATGGTCACCGATACCGACAAGATGGAGGCTGTTCTGGACAACGCCGCCATCCTCATCACCGATAAGAAGATCAGCGTCATTCAGGACCTCGTTCCTCTGCTGGAGCAGGTCATGCAGAACGGCATGAAGCTGCTCATCGTGGCCGAGGACATTGAGGGCGAGGCCCTGTCCACCCTCATCGTCAACCGCCTGCGCGGCACCCTGAACGTCGTGGCTGTCAAGGCTCCCGGCTTCGGCGACCGCCGCAAGGAGATGCTGCAGGATATTGCTACTCTGACTGGCGGCACGGTTGTCTCTGCAGACCTCGGCTACGAGCTGAAGGACGCTACCGTTGACATGCTGGGTCATGCCCGTCAGGTCAAGGTCACCAAGGAGAACACCACCATTGTGGGCGGCGCTGGCGACAAGGACGCTATCGCATCCCGCATCGGTCAGATCCGCAACCAAATCGAGGCCGCTACCAGCGACTTCGACCGCGAGAAGCTGCAGGAGCGTCTGGCAAAGCTGGCTGGCGGCGTGGCTGTCATCAAGGTCGGCGCTGCTACTGAGGTCGAGATGAAGGACAAGAAGCTCCGCATCGAGGATGCTCTGAACGCAACCAAGGCTGCTGTTCAGGAAGGCGTCGTTGCTGGCGGCGGCACTGCTCCCATCAACGCCATCCCTGCTGTCCGTGAGCTGTGCGATACGCTGGAAGGCGACGAGCGCACCGGCGCTAAGATCGTCCTGAAGGCTCTGGAAGCTCCTCTGCGCCAGATCGCCAAGAACGCCGGCCTCGAGGGCAGCGTCATCATCGACAAGATCATCTCTGCCAACAAGCCCAACTACGGCTTTGACGCTCAGAATGAAGTCTACGTCGAGGATATGATCGCCGCCGGCATCGTTGACCCGACCAAGGTCACCCGCTCCGCTCTGGAGAACGCAGCATCCGTCGCTGAGATGGTTCTGACCACCGAGAGCCTCGTGGCCGACCTGCCCGAACCTCCGGCTGCTCCTGCTGCCGCTGGCGGTGACATGGGCGGTATGGGCGGCATGTACTAATAACTGCCTAAAAACCGCATGAATCCTTGATTTTTGGAGCGCGCAAAAGCGGATTTACGCCAAACTTACGCCACTTACGCCAAAAAATCAAGCGCACTATAGGGTAACAAAATCGGCACTCGCTGAAAAGCGGGTGCCGATTTTTTGCGTCTGGGAGTATTGAAGAATCGTGAGCCTGCTGGTGGATTCTGCGAGAGACAGACTGTCAGCGGCTTTATTGTTGACGAAGAACAAAGGTAGAGATACAATAAGCCAAAATCCTAAAATGCCAAACAACCCAAGTGTCTGAAGGAAAAAGAGAATGCCATTGTGGATGCGTTGGAGTTCTCTATAAATGGACGGATATAAGCCGAAAATATTTACCGTCATGCATAAATGGCAACAGGGATAACAATTACGGCAGGCCCTGAGATTTCCGTCTTTAATTCAGGGAGATTGTATTGCTTCATGTCTTCATTTTGAAGACATAAAAACATATCAGCGAGAAGATCATGTGGGAGAATGGACAGTGTTGTTTTTCTTAAAAGATCAATGCTTTCTGTTTTGTCGGCACAGATTGCAATAACTTTTCCAAGGACCTTGAAATGTCCACCGAGAATTTCGGAAATATTATCATTTGACAGATACTGTTCTTGAGCAGATAAAACAACAGTCCCTGCCGAATCAGATAAGATGAAATCTACCGTTCCACTGTGTTTGAGTTCGCTGGCAAAGGATTTGATTTTTTTCATGGTTTCATCTTGCTGCTGCTTTTGTGCTTTAGCCTGCGTCTTTGCGTTTAACTGAGGTTTTTCTGCAAAAATATCAGCCATTCTCAGCATATCCACAAAAATATCCATACAATTGATTAGCGGATTTTTTTGAAGTTCTCCTTCCACCTCAATAAAATCACCGATTTTCATATTTGAGATGTCGAATCCAGATTTTAGGATATTCGCATCTGTGAGGAATGCTCGGAATTTGGATAACAAAGATACATTTGTGTGTACTTTTTCTTTGGTTGTGTTTTCAGTTTCTCCACAGTTTCCAGAATGGGACAATTCACCTTTTAGATCGATTTTGAGCAGTTTACTTAAGATTGAAGCGGACGTAGAAACTTCTGCTTCAATTTTTTGAGCATTACTGTTCTCTTTATGATCGGAATAGCTTACCTGACTTACTGTAGAAAAGCCATCTTCGATGATTGCAAGCATATCCAAAACTATCTTTTCATTGATATATACAGGTATCATCAATTGATTTACGTCCATATTCGTTTTCTCCTTTCCAACGGTACTTATTTGCGTTGAACATTAAAATTGTTATTATGCCAGATGGAGTTTCTCTTTCAGCGCATCCTGAAGGACGCCGGAAAAGTTGATGTGTGCCGATTCGGCGGCATCGTTGAGCCAGCCGGGAATGGAAAGGGTTTTCTTTACGGGTCTGTACCGCTTTTCGTACTCTTCCATATCGAAAGGCACCATCACCACAAAATCTTCCGGGTCAACGTGAAGCGCAGAAGGGACAGAAGGCTCCGGGCAGACTTTGCAATCTTCCAGCATAAGGCCGATGGCATCCTGTGCCATGCGGACAGCTTCGTCCATGGTATCGCCTTGGGTGAAGCAGCCCTCAATATCGGGAATCTCAACAGAGTACCCGGTTTCTTCCGGGTGAAAAATTGCAGGATAGAAAATAGCGTTCATAATGTGACCTCACCTTTTATAATTCAACAAACAATCAATGTACCTTCACTTAACAGGCCTACATTATTGGTTGGAAATTGTAGAATAGTCTATGCAGTGCTTTGCAGTTTCAGAATATGAAGTCTACAATCATCATATTCTTACTTTTTGAGTCCGGCCAATTTGAGAATGTTTTTCTCGGTACCGGGCTTCAGATCCTTTGCGTGAAATGGAACGACAGTGGTTTTGTTGGTAGTTGGGTTATGATACTTGTAGTGTGACCCATTTGCACTGACTAAAACAAAGCCGTTCTGCTCCAGCAAGCGAATCATTTGCTTGGGAGTCATCGGCATGGCGGGTGCCCCTCCTTTCTTTCAGGATTACAGTTTTATTGTATACGTATTTTACGTATTTGTCAAGAGGGTAAATAAGCCGCCCAGCGACCTTACGGTCTCGCTGGGCGGCTTATTTTTTGCGTTTCCACAACAGATATTCTTCGTAGCGGTGCATCTCGTTTTGTTCTTCTTCGGTCAGGCGCTGGCGCTGTTTGCGAGCCTCGTCTGATGGGTCGATGTCGGTCAGGCCCAGCAGGTAGTCGGCGGAGGTGCCGTAGAGCTTGCAGATGGCAAGCAGTGCGTCACTAGGAGGCAAGTTCTTTTCCTGCTCCCATGCACGGACAGCCCAGACCGAAAAGCCAATCTTATCTGCAAGGATTTGCTGCGTGTCATCATTTAACTTGCGAAGTTCAGCTAGCCGTTCCCCGAACATAGTTTTCCCACCCTTCTTTACCTACTAGTATATGTGGCACTACTACTTTCTATAAAAAGTGGTGTAAATATGCTAGACATGAACAAAAGTAGCAGTATAATACTAGTGTAGGGCGAAACTAGTGAAATGATGCTACTTCCGCCGCAACGCTAAGGCAAAGCGAGGGAATCCCCGTTGGAACAACTGATCGACTTTCACGCACCGGAAGTGCAGGCGGTGCTGGATACGCTACTAAAAGATAAATCCACCGGCAAAAACATCATCTGGGCCACTGACCCGCCGGAGGAGCTGCAAACGGTGATGTACGAGCCGGTGACGGATAGATCTCAGATCACCACCCAGCAGCTCGGGCTGACCCACTACGAGGTGGTGTTGCCCCGGATGATGAAGCAGACCGACACCCAGCAGCAGCGCACCCGCAAAAAAGGCGAGGTGTTCAGCCCGGCATGGGTCTGCAACAAGATGAACAACGCACTGGACGCCGACTGGTTCCGTGGGCTGGGGGCAGGGGAGAGCGCCGGGCAGTTCACGGTGGAGCTGCCCCAAGGCTGGCAGACGGTAGAAACGCCGGTGCAGTTTCCAGTTTGCAAGGGCAGGACCCCGGTATGGGTGCAGTATGTGCAGAGCCGCCGCTTGGAGGTGACCTGCGGTGAAGCCCCCTTTCTGGCGTCCCGCTATGATGCCGCCACCGGCGAGATGATCCCGGTAGCCCGACGCATTGGCATTTTGGACCGCAAGCTTCGTGTGGTAAGCGAGAACGCCGCCACAGAGGACGAGTGGCGCAAATATGCCACCCATGCGGTGCAGTCCACCTACGGCTACGAGTATCAGGGCGATAATCTTTTGTTGGCGCGGGTCAACCTGCTGCTGACCTATGCAGAGCATCTGCAAGCCCGCTGGCAGCGCAAACCCACAAAAGAAGAGTTACAGCCTATCGCCACCATCATCAGCTGGAACCTGTGGCAAATGGACGGCCTGCACCTGTCTGTGCCCGGCGGCAAGCCCCAGCCGGAGGCAGAACAGCTTGACCTCTTTTCCATGTTCGGGGCGGCAGAGCCGCAGCCGCCCACGGTATCCTGTAAAGTGAAAAACTGGCGCAAGGGCAGCCATGGAACCGCCCAGAACTTTGAAACCATTCAGGAAGGGAGTACCAGCATGAAGTTTGATTATGTCATCGGAAACCCGCCGTATCAGGATGAAACCCTTGGCGATAACAAAGGCTTTGCACCGCCGGTATATAACAAATTTCTGGATGCGTCTTATGAAATTGCGGAGAAGGTGGAAATGATTCACCCTGCACGGTTTTTGTTCAATGCTGGCTCTACGCCGAAGGCATGGAATGAGAAGATGCTGAGTGACCCGCACTTTAAGGTTTTGCACTATGAAGCTGATGCAAGCTCGATTTTCCCGAATACTGACATTAAAGGAGGAGTGGTTGTTTCATATAGGGATAGCTGTTCGGATTTTGGCGCAATCGGAGTGTTTACTAAATATGCAAAACTGAATGCGATTCTCCATAAGGTCACAGAAACGGCTGATTTTATTTCGTTAAGCAATATTGTGGTGACGAGAACAGCATATAGATTGACCGACAAAATGCACGAGGATCATCCAGAAGCAATCGGTCAGTTGAGCAAGGGCCATGCTTACGATATGGCAACAAATATATTTGACCGATTGCCACAAATATTTTTTGATGCGAAGCCAACAGATGGAAACGATTATATCCGAATATTAGGACGAACAAACAATGAACGTGCATATAAGTATGTGAGAAGGGATTATGTCAACAAGGTGAAAAACCTTGATAAATTCAAGCTGTTTATTCCGAAAGCAAATGGAATAGGTGCGTTTGGAGAAGTAATATCGTCACCAATCACGGCAACACCCGGAGTGGGTTCAACTGAAACATTTCTGAGCATTGGTATCCTAGACTCCGAGTATGAGATGGATGCAGCATTAAAATACATAAAAACAAAATTTGCACGGGCATTATTAGGTGTTTTGAAGACTACACAAGATATTACACCAGACAAATGGAAATACGTTCCCCTTCAAGACTTTACTGCCCATTCCGACATTGATTGGAGCAAGTCGGTGGCGGAGATCGACCAGCAGCTTTACCGCAAGTATGACCTGACTGCGGACGAGATCGAATTTATCGAGACCCATGTAAAGGAGATGGCATAATGGCTGGCATAACCCTGCGCACTTCCCGGCAGGTGGTGCCCATGATCTACGCCTATACCACCCCGGAAATTGCCCGGCACAACGGCTGGACGAAGATCGGCTACACCGAGCAATCGGTGGACAAACGCCTGAAACAGCAGACCCACACCGCCGATGTGCTGTTTCACGAGGAGTGGCGGGGCAATGCCGTCTACGATGACGGCAGCGGCGAGGTGTTCACAGACCACGATTTCCACGCCTACCTCCGCAAGCTGAACGTGGAAAACGACCGCAAAAACGAGTGGTTCCATCTGGATGGGCAGCAGTCCCGTCGGTATTTTCAGGATTTCCGCATGAACCGGGGCCGTGTGCAGCTGGATGCTGCCATCGCCTACACCCTGCGGGAAGAACAGGCAAGGGCTGTCCGCGACACCAAAATCTATTACCAGAGCCACCCCGGCGGGGAATACCTCTGGAACGCCAAGCCCCGCTTTGGCAAGACCCTTTCCGTCTACGATTTCTGCAAGCAGGTCGATGCACAGACGGTGCTCATCGTCACCAACCGCCCTGCCATCGCCAACAGCTGGTACAGCGACTATGTGCGCTTTCTGGGCAGGGAGTCCGGCTATCTGTTCGTCAGTCATGTGGATGCCCTTGCCGGGCAGCCCCATGTGCTGGACGAGCAAGGCTATCTGGATGCCGCCGCGCAGGGCGAGGAACTGTATAAGCGAATCGAGTTCGTCAGCCTGCAGGACATGAAAGGCTCCAAGTATTTCGGCGGCGAGTACGACAAGCTGCAACACCTGACCGAGCTGAACTGGGATGTGCTGGTCATCGACGAAGCCCACGAGGGCGTGGACACCTACAAGACCGACCTTGCCTTTGACCGTATCCGCCGCAAGTTCACGCTGCACCTGTCCGGCACGCCCTTCAAGGCACTGGCGAATGACAAGTTTGCCGTGGATGCCATCTTCAACTGGACCTACGCCGACGAGCAGGCCGCCAAGCGGAACTGGCAGGGCGCACCGGGGCAGCAGAACCCCTATGCCAACCTCCCCATGCTCAATCTCTACACCTACCAGATGTCCGAGATCATCCGGGACGAGATCCAGCAGGGCGTGGAGATCGACGGCGAAACGCAGGAATTTGCCTTTGACCTGAACGAGTTCTTTAAGGTAAAGCCCAGCGGCAGCTTTGAGCACGAAGCCGAGGTAGACCGTTTTCTGGATGCCATGACTACCCAGAACAAATTTCCGTTTTCCACCCCGGAACTGCGTGCCGAACTGAAGCACACCTTCTGGCTGCTGAACCGGGTGGACAGCGCCAGAGCGCTGGCGAAAAAGCTGCAGGCGCACCCGGTATTCCGGGACTATGAGGTGATCCTAGCCGCCGGTGACGGCAAGCTGGACGACACGGACGAGAACCAGAAGAGCTTTGACCGGGTAAAAGTAGCCATTGCACACCACGAAAAGACCATCACCCTGTCTGTGGGGCAGCTGACTACCGGTGTGACTATCCCGGAGTGGTCGGCGGTGCTGATGCTCTCCAACCTGAAAAGCCCGGCGCTTTATATGCAGGCGGCGTTCCGTGCCCAGAACCCCTGCCTTTTCCACGAAAACGGCACCTTCCACCGCAAAGAGAACGCCTATGTGTTCGATTTTGACCCCGCCCGCACTCTGCTGATCTACGAGCAGTTCGCCAACGACCTTTCACAGGACACCGCCAGCGGCAAGGGCGACACCGAGGAGCGCAAGGCGCACATCCAGAATCTGCTCAACTTCTTCCCGGTCATCGGCGAGGACGAGGAAGGGGAGATGATCCCGCTGGATGCAGAAAAAGTCCTCAGCATCCCCCGGAAGATCAAGTCCAAGGAAGTGGTGCGGATGGGTTTCCAGAGCAACTTCCTGTTCCAGAATATTTCCAACGTGTTCAGTGCTCCGCAGGAGGTGCTGGACATTCTACAAAACTTCCAGCCCATCAGCGAAGCCAAGGCAAAGCCCATCCAGATCACCCCGGACACCGGCGCAGACCTCTCCCTGAACGACAAGGGCGAGGTGGATTTGGACGAGGGCTACGTCATCGGCAAGGCGGCGGATGTGTTTGGGGCGAAAATTTACGAGAGCACTCCCGCACTGGACAACGCCCTGCAAGACCTGACCGATGCCCCGGCTCCTGCCAAAGAAGAGCATCTGGAACCTCTGAAAAAGAGCATCACCAAGGAGATCATCACCCCCATGGTGGAGCAGGCAAAGCAGGAGTATGGCCGGGACCTGAAGCTGTCCGACCAGAAGCGGTTTGAGAGCACCGCCAAAGCCAAGATGGACGTGGCGGTGAACAAGGTGGTGGACAACTACCGCATCGACCAGAGCCAGTTGGAGACCCAGCGCACCCAGCAGCTGCAAAGCTGCACCACTGCCCAGCAGCGCCAGCAGGTGAACCGGGAATTTGACGCAAAGCAACAGCAGAGCACCGCCGCCCTGATGGAGACCTTGAAATCCACCATCCAGCAGACGGCGCAGGAAATGCAGCAGACCATCGTGCGCACCGTGGAGACCAACCAGAAGGAGCAGGAGAAAAAGGGCTACGAGGACACCGTCCGTGACCATCTCCGGGGCTTTTCACGCACCATCCCGTCCTTCCTCATGGCCTACGGCGACGAGAATGTGACGCTGGCAAATTTTGACCAAATCATCCCGGACAAGGTCTTTCAGGAGGTCACCAGCATCACGCTGGAGCAGTTCCGCTTTTTGCGGGACGGCGGACCGTACATCAACCAGACTACCGGACAGAAGGAGCACTTTGCAGGTCACCTGTTCGACCCGGTGGTGTTTGACGATTCGGTGAAAGAATTCCTGAACCTGAAGGTCAAGCTGGCGGATTACTTTGACGAGAGTCGCACCGAGGATATCTTCGATTACATCCCACCCCAGAAAACCAACCAGATCTTCACCCCAAAGTGGGTGGTGAAAAAGATGGTGGACCTGCTGGAGCAGGAAAACCCCGGCTGCTTCGATGACCCCGGCAAGACCTTCATGGATCCCTACATGAAGTCCGGCCTGTACATTACGGAAATTGTCAAGCGCCTTTACCGCAGCGAGAAGATGCGGCAAGCCTTCCCGGACGATAACGCCCGGCTGGAACATATCTTTGCCAAGCAGGTCTATGGCCTTGCGCCCACCGAGATCATCTACCGCATTGCCATCAGCTACATTCTGGGCTTTGCAAAGGATCACGGCATCACCGCCCACCATATCCGTCAGGTGGATACGCTGGAATTTGCCAAGGCGGGCACCATGGAAAGGGAACTGGATAAGATTTTCAGAGACTGACAAATAGAATACAGCATAAAAAACCAAAGGCGGCTGTCTGCATGGGTGCAGATGGCCGCCTTTTTGTGTGCTATACGATTACGAAAACGGACGAATTTGTCAGTTCTCGTTACATTGGAGCCGGACGAGCTGTCCATTCCAGGACAGCTTGCCCGGAGCAAGAGTGCAGAGAGGTGCGGGTCGCCTGCGGCGACCTCAAAAGGCCACTGGCCTTTTGAAGCACCGACCGAGCCGACAGGCGAGACCAGCTCTTTGAAGGGAGTCAAGGGGGAACGCCTTGCCCAGTGATATGATGCTGTGCGTCATATGCTACTGGGTATTATCTGGCGCAAAATGGCGGCAGATCCAGCAGCTCCGCTGCTGCGCACTCTCCCGGCAAGCTGTTGAAATGAAAGAAGCCTCCGCTAAACCTTATACCAAAATCAGGAAAAAGTAACCAAAACAGGTTCACTTAGGGAGCCAATAATAGGCCTACGAGGCCCACGAATTTAGTGATTTCAGGTGCTATAATAATTGCAGAGATGCAGCATCTTAGTGATTTTCCGCAAAGAAAGAATAACGATGCAACAAGAAATGGGAACGATGCTTCCTACTTTCACTGAAAATTAGGAACTCACAGTTCCTGTTCGACTATGAGTTTCTCTGTTATACTTTTCTTGCAGAGCGAAAGCAAACTCTTCTAAGCAGAAAGCGACGAACGCCATGATCTCCCACTGAGGGAAGGAGCGGTAGGTCACTTTCTTTGCAGTATAACAAACACATAAATCCTTTTCTGAAAGGACTACCTCTCGATTCCGAGAGAAGATTTCAAGACACGGTCTTGAAATGCGAGAAGCGTTGCTTAGAAGAACTGTATCACTCCTGTGATTTGATCGCACGAGTGATCGTACAAAAAAATACAGGAAAAGAGGGATATCTATCTGAAATTAACACGACACAACGGACGAGCCGGAGCACACGGCACTTACAACCCCAAGCACAATGACCGCAGTTTCAACCTTGCCAACAGTGAGCACATCGACCCGGAACGAGCCAAGGGCAACATCTACTGGGACTGCTTCCACGGTTTTCGTTCGGCTCTTGCGCCGCCCGACCCGGATGATCTGGCGGCGACCTTCTCGGATGTGGAACGGCAATTCTACGAGACCCGCTACACGGCCTTCATCGAAAGCCAGAACGAGCGCAACGCCAAGATCCGGCACACAGAGCGCAACCGCTCCATTCCCGACCTGCTGTCCAGCCGCAAGACCTGCCCGGAAGAGACCATTTATCAGCTGGGAACGCTGGATGAACACGCTTCGGCGGAGGACTTGCTGAACATCGTCACCGAGTTCATTGAGGAGTTCAAAGCCAAGTATGGCGAACACGTTCATGTGCTGGACTGGGCACTGCATTTGGATGAGAGCACACCGCATATCCATGAGCGTCATGTGTTCGACTGCGAGAACAAGTACGGCGAGATTGCTCCTCAGCAGGAAAAGGCACCGGAAGCGTTGGGCTTCAACTTGCCCGACCCGACCAAGCCCCTCAGCCGCCGCAACAACCGCAAGATCACCTTTGATGCCGCCTGCCGGAAGATGCTATTTGAAATCGCCAAGCGGCACGGGCTGGAATTGGAGGAAGAAGCGGAGTACGGCAACCGCAAATATCTGGAAAAGCAGGATTTCATCCTTGCTAAACAAAAGGAGCAGCTTGCCGCCCAGCAGAACAAGCTGGACGAATTGACCCTCAAGGTCAACGACATGGAAACGCTGATCGACGAGGTATCGGCTGCGGCTTACGACAAGGCGGTGGAGGTCGTGACGGATGTAGTGCGCACCGAGACCCGGAAAGAGGATATGCGGATGATCGAGGACACGAAGAAGTGGGTGCTGTCCCCGGAACGCAAGGCTCCGCAGGCCACGAGAGAGTATGCCGCTCACCGTTTGGATGGCGTGCTGGACAAGTTCCTCAAGACCATGCAGACCACTGCCACCCGTTTGCAGGAGAAGCTGCTGAAGCCGGAGACTCGGCAAAAAGGCAAGGAGCAGGTCAAGGAGAAAGCACGGGATTCCGTTTTGCAACTGCTAAGCCGATTGCAGGCAGAGCAGACACAGCGGAAGCCGTCTGTCCCGCCTACCGCCGAAAAGTCAGAAACACGAGGTGATGTTTATTGAGCAAAGAAGTCAACGAAGAACGTACTCCCCGATCTGTTACCGATGTGAAGGAAATGCTGGCAAAGCACTCTAACGGTGAAATCCAGCGGACGATCCAGAACTGCATCACGATTCTGCAGAATGACCATGTGCTTGCCGATGCCATCCGGCTGAACCTGTTGAGTGAGCGCATCGACATTGTAAAGCCTGTGGGCTGGCCCCGCTCCGGCAAGACGCTGAACGACACGGACATGAAATATATCCTGCGGAGGATGGAGAAGTACGGTATTTCCAGCGAGAAGAAAATTGAATCGGCCATCCGCATCGTTGCCAACGAAAACCGTTATCACCCCATCCGGGATTACCTGAACGGCCTGCAATGGGATGGGACTGAACGGATAGCCCATGTCCTGCACCACTTTCTCGGTGCTGCGGATGATGAGTACACTTGCGAAGCCATGAAAATTTTCCTGCTGGGAGCCATCAAGCGAGTGTTCCAGCCGGGATGTAAATTTGAGACCATGCTCTGTCTGGTGGGCGGGCAAGGTGTTGGGAAGTCCACCTTTTTTCGGCTGCTGGCCGTCAATGACGAGTGGTTCTCGGATGACCTGCGGCGGCTGGATGATGACAACGTGTACCGCAAGCTGCAAGGGCACTGGATCATCGAAATGTCGGAGATGATCGCCACCGCCAATGCCAAGAGCATCGAGGAGATCAAGAGTTTTCTCAGCAAGCAGAAGGAGACCTATAAAGTTCCCTACGAGACCCATCCTGCCGACCGTCTGCGCCAGTGCGTCTTTGCCGGTACGACCAATCGGCAGGATTTTTTGCCCCGTGACCGCACAGGCAACCGCCGCTTCATCCCTGTTCCGGTGGATGCGGAACTGGCTGAGACCCACATTTTGGACAACGAGGAGGATTCCCGTGCCTATATCGACCAGCTTTGGGCAGAAGCCATGACGATTTACAACAGCGGCAACTACAAGCTGGCGTTCAGCCCTGCCATGCAGGAAACTCTGCAAGCCCACCAGCAGGACTTCATGCAGGAGGATGCACAGGCGGGCATGATCTACGCCTTTCTGGAGGACTACGCAGGTGACCGGGTGTGTTCCAAGCAGCTCTATGCAGAAGCACTGGGCAACACCAATATCCCGGCAGAGTGGGAGACCCGCGCTATCTGTGAGATCATGAACACGGGAATTTCGCGCGGCGATATTCAAGGCTGGCAGGCGCACAAGACCGCCAAGCGTTACCCGAAGTACGGCGTTCAGA
>OWJD01000380.1_pt1 | contig 16607 bp, 10 predicted proteins | sample 1732601 | NCBI WGS metagenome assembly OWJD01 (sample SAMN05065733, study PRJEB22554) | human gut metagenome | biome: ENVO:2100002; feature: ENVO:00000062; material: ENVO:00002003 | host: Homo sapiens | place: USA
AGCCGATCTTCAGCTTGGGGATGCCGGTCTCCTGCCGCAGGCGGGCTTCCAGCTGCGCCAGAACGCCCTTGGTATTGTCGCGGATGGAACGCAGCTCGTCCACCTCGGCATGGTAGCCTTTGGCAATGACACCGCCATCCTTGAGGGTAGAGGGCGCTTCCGGGTCCACCGCCGCATAAATACGGGCCTTGATGTCCTCCAACGGATCGATCTGTACTGCCAGTTCAGCAAGCTCCGGGCAGCCGCAGGCCTCAGCCAGCCTGCGCAGGCCGGGCAGCCGGTCGCAGGTCTGGGCCAGCGTATAGATTTCCTTGGGTGTGGCAGAGCCGTAAACCGTGCGAGTCATCAGGCGTTCCATATCCGCAATGTAACCCAGCTCTTCGGTCAGGTCGCCGCGGGCCATGGTCTGCTTGACAAGGCTCTCCACAGCGTTCAGGCGGTGGTTGATGAGTGCACTGGAAATAAGCGGCTGCTCGATCCAGCTGCGCAGCATACGCTTGCCCATGGATGTACTGGTCTTATCCAGCACCCAGAGCAGCGTGCCCCGCTTTTCGCGACCGCGCAGCGTCTCGGTCAGCTCCAGATTGGCGCGGGTCACGGGCGAAAGACGCATGAACTGGGCCTTATTATAGGTTATGACCGTTTTCAGACGTTCCACGCCCTTGATCTGGGTATCGTGCAGATATTCCAGCAGTGCCGCCATGGCAAAGCGCACAAGGCCGTCCGCTGCAATGCCGGTGGTCTGCGCCCAGTCGCGGCCAAACTGGTTTTCCAGCGATGCCGTCACAAGGCCCGGTGCATAGCGCTCCTCTTCGATCAGCTCCACCGAACAAGTCATATTCTTTTTGATGTACGCCGTCACCTCGCGGCAGTCCAGCAGACCCGGATTCATCAGTACTTCGCTGGGATGGTAGCGGCACAGCTCCGTAATGACCGCCGGGGCGATCTTGTCTGCATTCAGCTCTGTGATATGGGCCGTACCGGTAGAGACATCCGCAAAGCACAAACCTGCTTTCTTTCCTTTGAGGAAGATACTGGCAATATAGTTATTGCGGTCATCCTGCAGCATACTGCTCTCAATGACCGTGCCGGGTGTGACCACGCGGATGATGTCCCGCTTGACAAGGCCCTTGGCCTTGGCCGGGTCTTCCACCTGCTCACAGATGGCTACTTTGTAGCCCTTGGCGATCAGCCGCGCCACATATCCCTCGTAGCTGTGGAAGGGCACGCCGCACATGGGTGCCCGCTCTTCCATGCCGCACTGCTTGCCGGTCAGGGTCAGGTCCAGTTCCTTGGATGCCGTCAGGGCATCGTCAAAGAACATCTCATAAAAATCGCCGATGCGGTAAAACAGAATTTCGTCCTTATGTTGTTTTTTGATCTCAAGATATTGCTGCATCATGGGCGACAGCTCTGCCATGGTTTACCCTCTCTCCCGTTCTATGGTTCTGTGCACAAGTTTGCGGCTTGTAACCGCTTTTGCAAACAAAACGCGGTCTGTTTTGCACAGCCGCGTTTTGTTTTTGCCGGTTTTAGTGGCAGCCGCCGCAGGTGGAGCAGCTGCCGGTGCAGGAAGCAGAAGGCTCCTGTACCGTCATGGGGTCGCCGCCATTCATGGCAGTGTTGATGATGGCATCGATATAGTTCACGAGGTTCTCGCAGTCACGCTTGGCCTCGTTGTAAGCCACCATGCCCTCGTTGCCCATGATCTGGCCGTACAGGCTGTTCACCTTTTCATTCAGTTCGGCGATGCGGGCATCGTTGCGCTCGCTCTTGCCGATCTCATTGTTCAGATCCATGCGGGCGAGGTTGAACTCGCCGATCAGGTTCTGCAGCTCTTCGTCCTTATCGTTTGCCTTGCGGGTCTGATCCAGAACGAGGTAGCGGCTATCGGTCTGCAGCGCAACGGCTGCGCGCTTGAAAAGATCAATGCAATCCATTTGAATGGTCTCCTTCTTATTTATACGTTCAGGGGCACTGCCCCGGAATCACTCAGGCAAGCTCACCCAGCAGCACAGTCGCCCGTGCGCCCGTGAGATGTACGTTGGCATAGCTGCCCATCAGGGAAGCGTCTGCCGTGAACTCCACCGTCAGGTTGTTGTCCAGACGGCCGGAGAGGGTGCCCTCATTGCGGCCAAAGCCCTCTACCAGTACCTTCACAGTCTGGCCAACCTGCGCCTTGACCAGCGCCATGGCGATCTCGTCCTGCAGCTTGAGCAGGCGGGTCATGCGGTCGGTCTTTTCCTTGCGGGGGGTGGGGTCCGGCATATCGGCGGCCTTGGTGCCGGTGCGCTTGGAATAGATAAAGGTGAACAGCTGCATATAGCCCACCTTCTGCACCAGTTCCAGCGTCTTTACAAAGTCCGCTTCGGTCTCGCCGGGGAAGCCAACGATGATGTCACTGGAAAAGGTGATGCCGGGCACCGTTTTGCGGGCGTATTCGATCAGCTCCATGTACTGCTCCACCGTGTAGTGGCGGTTCATCTTCTTCAGCAGTTCATCGGAGCCGCACTGCACCGGCAGGTGCAGGTGCTTGCACAGCTTCGGCTGGGCGGCAATGGTGTCGATCAGCTTGTGGCTGGCATCCTTGGGGTGGCTGGTCATAAAGCGGATGTGATAATCGCCGGGCACCGTGCACAGCAAGTTGAGCAGATCAGAAAAGTCCACCTTTTCTTCCAGACCCTTGCCGTAGCTGTTGACGTTCTGTCCCAGCAATGTGATCTCCTTATAGCCTGCCTCCACAAGACCGCGGAACTCGGCAAGGATATCGCCGGGCTTGCGGCTCTTCTCGCGGCCGCGCACATAAGGCACGATGCAGTAGGTGCAGAAGTTGTCGCAGCCGTACATGATGGGCAGCCATGCGCGGAACTCGCTCTCACGCCGGATGGGGATATTCTCCACGATGACCGGGCGCTGGGCGGGCTCCATCAGCACACGCTTATGCTTCTGCAGCTTCTGGGCAATGAGCTGCGGCAGGGTGTCGATGCCGTCCACGCCAAACACAAGGTCAACGTAAGGATAGCTCTGGCGCAGCTTTTCTACCACGTGCTTCTGGTTGGCCATGCATCCGCACAGGCCGATGATGAGATCATGCTTTTTTTCCTTGAGTCCCTTCAGGGCACCTACATTGCCGAACACACGCTGCTCGGCATGCTCACGCACGGCGCAGGTGTTGAAGAGGATCAGGTCTGCATCCTCGGGCTTATCGCACAGGCCATAGCCGATGTCCATCAGCACACCCTTGATCCGCTCGCCGTCGTTCACGTTCTGCTGACAGCCATAGCTGTGCACAAAGGCCAGCGGCGGCGTATCATAGAACTGCTTTACCAGCTCAGCGGCAATGTTATTATGTTCAAAACTAATGTATTCCAATCAAACCATCCTTCTCCGCCGGGCCGAAGCGCCCTGTGCGGCGAAAATCTACTTGCACTTTCTGAAAAGAGCCTTCTCTATAGTATACCCTGTTTATACGCTCCGGGCAAGAGGTTCCGTGCAAATTTTATGGTTCAGTGGGCGTTTTCCTGCGCCTGCTTCTCGCAGCAGGCCTCGCATACGCCGATCAGCACAACAGCGCAGTCCTGCACATAGCCCTTCTGGTTTTTCACCAGCTTCATTACCTGCTTTTCGTCCACCTCGGCATCGGTCACGCTGCCGCACACGGTGCAGTACAGATGGCTGTGCCAGGGCAGCGTGTGGTCAAAGCGGTCAGCCTTGCCTGGAATGGACACCCGGCGCACCCGGCCCGCATCCACCAGACTATTCAGGTTACGGTATACGGTGCCAAGGCTCAGGCCCGGGCATTCCTTGACCGCAGCATCATAAATTTCCTCGGCGGTGGGGTGGTCGCACAGGTTCTGCACCGTCTGCATGACCAGCTCACGCTGTTTGGAATATCGCATATCGTTCTCCTTTTTCTTTGTTTTTGGGTTTTGGGTGTAAGGCGTGGCTCAGACGTTCTCTTCGCCCTTGATCTTTGCCCAGTAGGCACGGGCCGCCTGCTCATTTTTGTTATCGCCAAAGGTATAATATTTTACGTCCTTGATGGCATCTGGCAGGTATTGCTGTTCCACCCAGTGATGGTCGTAGTCATGGGCGTATTTGTAGTTCTGGCCCTTCACCAGAGCATCCTCACCGTCGTAGTGCTTGTTCTGCAGTTGGCGCGGGATCGGCCCGGTACGGCCCGCCTGCACATCCGCAATGGCCGCGTTGATGGCATCATGGGCACTGTTGGACTTGGGACTGGTGGCCACCAGAATGACGGCATCTGCCAGCGGGAGCCGTGCTTCCGGCAGGCCCACCATGTTGGCGGCATCAATTGCCGCCTTCACAATGGGGATGATCTGTGGATAGGCAAGACCCACATCCTCGCAGGCACATACCATCAGGCGACGGCAGGCCGAGGGCAGATCTCCTGCTTCCAGCAGACGGGCCAGATAATGCAGCGCCGCATCCGGGTCGGAGCCGCGCATGGACTTCTGGTAGGCTGACACGATGTCGTAGTGGTCATCGCCCTCCCGGTCATACCGCATGGCAGTGCGGCGGGTGACCTGCTGGATCATTTCCAGCGTAATGTGCTTTTCCCCATCCTCAATGGGAGCTGCCGTCACCGCAAAATCAAGACAGCCCAGCGCCTTGCGCAGGTCGCCGCCTGCGCTCTCGGCAAGGTAGGCACAGGCATTCTCGTCCATGCAGACCTTTGTGCTCTCCCCTTCCGAAAGCTTTTTCAGTGCATTGTGCACCCCACGCTCCACATCCGCTGCCGAAAGTGATTTGAACTCAAACACCGTACAGCGGGACAGCAGCGCATTATAAATGTAGAAGTATGGATTTTCGGTGGTGGATGCAATGAGCGTCACCGAGCCATCCTCAATGCATTCCAGCAGGCTCTGCTGCTGTTTTTTGTTCAGGTACTGGATCTCGTCCAGATACAGCAGGATGCCTCCCGCACCTGCCAGCGTGCCGATATCCTTGAGCACCGCCTTGATGTCCCCGGTGCCGCAGGAAGTGCCATTGAGCTTATGCAGCGTCATACCGCTGTTTTCTGCAATGATGCGTGCCACCGTCGTTTTTCCGGTACCGGACGGGCCGTAGAAGATCATGTTCGGGATGCGTCCGCTCTCGATGGTACGGCGGAACACCCTGCCCGGTGCCAACAGATGCTGCTGACCGCAGACATCTGCCAGTGTTTTGGGCCGCAGACGCTGTGCCAGTGGTTCGTTCATCGTGTTTTCCTCCTCCCGTACCGAGGCGCGATTCCCCCAGCATTTTTCTATAGTATATCGCATTTTGGCAGTAAGAGCAAGGTTTTATCTGAAAATCATTCTCAGATAATTTTTGCCCGCAGTTTACAAAAAACGCAAAACATGGTATTATCGTATCAGCTTTTGTCGATGGGAGTGGATGAAATGCCTGTTCGCAAAAAAGCACCAGAAGACCTTACTGCAAAAAAGGCGCTGGCGCTGGAAGTGATCGACCGGTTAAAAAAAGAATACCCAGATGCCGGCTGTACATTGGATTATGACCATGCCTGGCAGCTTCTGGTCAGCGTGCGTCTGGCAGCCCAGTGCACCGATGCCCGCGTAAACATTGTGGTGGAAGACCTGTTTGCCAAATATCCCAATGTTGCTGCGCTGGCTGCTGCGGAACCCGAAGACATTGAAGCCATCGTCAAGCCCTGCGGGTTGGGACACTCCAAAGCGCGGGATATCTCCGCCTGTATGCGGGTGCTGCGCGATAAATACGGTTGTCAGGTGCCCACCACCTTTGAAGAGCTGCTCGCCCTGCCCGGCGTAGGCCGCAAGAGCGCAAACCTTATCATGGGCGATGTGTTTGGCAAGCCTGCTATCGTAACAGACACCCACTGCATCCGGCTCTGCAACAAGATCGGCCTTGTGGACGGCATCAAGGAACCGCAGAAGGTGGAAATGGCCCTGTGGAAGATCGTTCCTCCGGAAGAAGGCAGCGACCTGTGCCACCGCTTTGTGATGCATGGTCGGGCAGTGTGCAATGCGCGCAAACCAGAATGCGAAAAATGTTGTTTGAAGGATATTTGCCGCTTTGCCCGGGAAACCGCCGGGCAAAGCGCAGAGCTTTAAAACTCAGGAGGTAGAATATTATGTTTGGTTTTATTTTCAGTCTGCTGATCGGCGCTCTGGCTGGTTACATCGCCGGCCGCATTATGGGCAGCGAAACTTCCACCGTGCGCAATATCGTGCTGGGCATTCTGGGCGGTTTTGTAGGCAGCATCGTGTTCGGCCTGATCGGTCTGAGCGCTACCGGCATCGTGGGTGAGATCCTCGTTTCCGTTGTGGGTGCCTGCATCTGCATCTGGATCGGCCGTAAGCTGTTCAACTGATTTTTCTTGTGTGCAAGGCTGCTCTTCGAGTTTTTTCTCGGAGAGCAGTTATATTTTTGTGTCACAGACTATTTGCACCTGTTCTGCCGCAAAATCAAATCTTGACAGCGCACAGGAAGTATGATAGAATATTTCTCGTTGCAGAACATGCAAGAAAATTTTATCTGCTACTGTGGCTCAGCTGGTAGAGCAGCTCACTCGTAATGAGCAGGTCGCCTGTTCGAATCAGGTCAGTAGCTCCAAAAATCCTACGAATTTACGTTTAGAATCGTAATTTCGTAGGATTTTTTTATTTAGTCTCGCAAGTTTTCGCAAAACCGCAACATCGCCCACAAAACAAGACAAAATAAAACGCCCTGTGGCACCATTTCATAGGGCGTTATACGCATTTTTATGCTTTTTTGGACAGGCTCCTTGAGTTCACAATGTAGGTTTGTCAATGATGAGTTGGTCACAGGATCTTGCGCAGCTCCTGCACAAGGTCGCCGATCACGATGGGTTTGGACAAAAAGCCGGTCATGCCGCTTTCCAAGGCATTGCGGCGGTCTTCATCGAATGCGTTGGCAGTCATGGCAAGGATCGGGATCTTTGCCAGTGCAGGGTCGGCCAGTGCGCGGATCTGCCGGGTGGCGGTATAGCCGTCCATCACCGGCATCTGCACATCCATCAGCACCAGATCATAGCTGCCCGGTGAGGCAGTGCTTACCTTTTCCACCGCCACGGCACCGTTTTCCGCCGTATCGACCCGGAAGCCGTACTCCCGCAGGATCTCCTGCGCGATCTCGCGGTTCAGCTCGTTGTCCTCTACCAGCAGGATGTGCCTGCCCTTGAAGTTGGTGCTCTTTTTCGGCAGAAGCTCCTGCGCCGCATCCGTCTGTGTCTGGCCGATGGCGTTCATCAGGGTCTCGCGCAGGTCGGACATGAACATGGGCTTGGAGCAGAAGGCGGTCACACCGGCAGCCTTTGCCTCCACCTCAATGTCGGACCAGTCGTAGGCAGTCAGGATGATGATGGGCGTATCATTGTTCAGGCTGCGGATCTGGCGGGTGACTTCGATGCCGTTCATATCCGGCAAGCGCCAGTCGATGATATAGGCATGGTAAGCATCGCTCATCTCGATGGACTGCCGTGCACGCAGCACCGCTTCCTTGCCGGAAAGGGTCCACTCGGCACGCATGCCCACCTTGACCAGCATCTTTGTCACGCTGTCGCAGGTGTTGAAATCGTCATCCACCACCAGTGCCTTCAGGCCTTCCAGTTCGGTGATCTTTTCCACCGGACGGTGCTCTGCCTGCGCACGCATGGGCACACGAATGATAAACTCGCTGCCCTTGCCCTGCGCCGTCTGCACCTCGATGGTGCCGCCCATCATATCCACGATGTTTTTGGTAATAGCCATGCCAAGGCCGGTGCCCTGGATCCGGCTTACCGTGGAGGTGCGCTCCCGCTCAAACGGCTCAAAAATCTTTTTGGCGAACTCTTGGCTCATGCCGATGCCGTTGTCCTTGACGCGGAACTCGTACTGCCCGCAGCCGCGCACCGCTCCGGCAAGCTGCCGCACCCGCACCGAGACCGTGCCGCCCGCCGGGGTGAACTTGATGGCGTTGGACAGCAGGTTCAGCAGTACCTGATTCAGCCGGGTCTTATCGCAGTAGACGTCCTCATCAGTCACATCCATGGCATCCATATAAAGCTCCAGCTGCTTTGCGTAGATCTGCCCGCTGACGATGGTTTTCAGGTCGTGCAGCACATCCGAAAGGTTGACTTCCACTTCTTCCAGATGGATCTTTCCGCTTTCGATGCGGCTCATATCCAGCACATCGTTGATGAGGGAAAGTAGATGATTGCTGGAAGCGAGGGTCTTGGCAAGATAATCCTTCACCCGGTCTTTATCGTCAATGTTGCTGAGTGCCAGCGTGGTAAAGCCGATGATGGCGTTCATGGGGGTGCGGATGTCGTGGGACATATTGGAAAGAAAGGTGCTTTTGGCGCGGTTGGCAGTCTCGGCCGCTGCAACGGCATCCGAAAGTGCCTGATTCACCTGCCTGTCGGCGGTGCGGTCGGACAAGACAAGAATATACTTGGTCCTGCCCTCTACCTCGCTGCCCATGGCGATGTTATGGAACCAGCGCCGCTCTTTGATCTCCCGATGCTCAAACTCGAAATCCCATTCGCGTTGCTGCCCGCTGAGCAGTCCTTCCAGAAAGTTCTTGTCGCGATCCGGGTCATCCTTCGGGTGCAGCGCTGCCAGAGCACGGGCATCCTGCCGCACTTCTTTCCACGGGATGCCCAGCAGCCGTTCGACGTTGGGGCTGACATAATCCACCTTGGAGGTCTTTGCATCCAGCATCAGGAAAACGTCGTCCACGTTCAGCGAAAGCTTTTGGAACAGCTCGTCCCGGTACAGGATCTCAGTGTCCTTCCGGCGCAGGGTCGTATGGCTTCTGCGCAGGATCAGCAGGATGATCAGCACAGCAAGGCCAAAGGCGATGCCCGCCACGATCTGCACCGTGTGGAACCACAGCTTGTCCAGACTGGCATTGACGATGCTGACCGGCACAAGCCCCACCATCGTCCAGTTCTGGACCGCGGTATCCTCGTAGACCAGATAATAACTGGTGTCGCCCAGTTTGACCCGCAGGTTTCCGCTGCGGCCCTGCGCAAAATCATCCGAAAGGGCAAGAATCTGTTCCTCGGAAAGGTCGGAATGGTCGCGCGGCATCGCAATGAAGTTGTAAATGATTTCCTTGCGGTTTACGGAATTGTCACTCACCACCCGCCCATCCGGGTAGATCACATAGTTGCTGGCATTGCCCTGAAAAGCAGAGCTGTCCAGCAATCTCAGCACAGCGTCATTATAATAGGTGATGGCAACAGCATCGTAGGCAAAGCCCCGGTAGCTGCCCTGCGTTTCAGGGCAGATGAACGCAAGCATCGGGGCTTTGCCGGGCAGCGCCGTATTCACGACGATATCCTCGCCATCGGAGAGCTTTTCGTCCAGATTGGTCTGCAGGCCAAGGTAGCCGGTTTCCCCGGTCACGGTCGTGTAGTTGCCGTCATAGGAAAGAAAGTAGAAGTCAACAAATCCGGTTGCCTGCTGTGCTTCCTCGATATAGGCCTGAATTTCATCCTCATTCGAGGTGTTTTTCAGAAAGCCGTTGCACAGATGCAGATAGGTCAGGTTTTTGCGCACCATCTCTTTCAGCATACTATTGGATTTATACAGTACCTCTTCCAGATGCGAGGTGCTTTCCTGATAGATGGTCTGCGACATAAACGAGATGTACCGGAAGCTGAAACCGGCTGCCAGAAAGACCAAAAGAAGGATGGCAGCGGCGGCAGGCAGCCACTTGTGCCGGGAATAGCAGCTGCGTTTGGATTCGTGCTTTTCGTCTGCCATTCCGCTCACCTCAGTGTCATGTAGTTTTCCGGCTCTGCAAGCGCTGCGCCGCCGGAGATATAATCACGCCATGTGTTTTTTACCCACGTATCTTCGCCCGCAGACGTGCCGCTATCGCTCGCAAGCAGCGCTTCCATCTGCTTTTCCGTTGCAAGGCAGGTCACGGTAACGGTGTCGTTATCTCCCAGCGGCTGCCCGTTCCGGGTGATGCCGGTCAGGGTATAGCTGCCGTTATTCTCTTTTACCTCCACAGCAATGCCGCTGACCACTGGCAGAGAACCACGGTTGAAGGGCACAAACCCGCCCTCGCAGCCTTCCACAAAGGCGCGGACGGTCTCTTTCAGCTCTGCGCCGGTCATGGTGCGCTGGCGGGACATCAGACCGTTCGGCATGATCATGGAAGCTGCCATTTTCTGGTTATAATCCGCCTGCAGCACACTGCCAGTAAAGCTGTTTGCGGTGGCAAGCAGCACATCGGTGCCATACACGCCGCGCAGCGTGTTTGCCATCACGGAGAAGGCAGCGCTGCCGCCGTTTGCGTGGAATACGTTGGAATAGGCCTTCCCGGAGGTCAGCACGGTCTCGTTGTCGGCAGGCTCCTCATCGGCAAGGAGCTGGGCATTGAAGGCCTGATACGCCTGCTCAGCGGTAAGCTCACCTGCGATCATTTTGGAGACCACATCCTTGGAAACGGCAAAGAAATCGTTGGAGGCGATGCGGATATACATGTGGTTTTCTTCCACCACATCGCGCACGTCCTTCATGTACTCGGTCAGGCGCAGAGGGACATTCTGGCTGTAGCTCAGCACATCCTGCCCGTCGGCAACGATGCGGCTCTGCGCCTCCTCGGAGAGCATGACGTTCAGCACCTTCATGGCTTTTTCGCGGCGCGCGGTGTCCTGCTCCAGATCCCGGTTCAGGGCAACTTGGAAATAGGGGGTGGTCATGATCCACGGTTCGCTGTTCTGGCTGAAGAAGGGCAGAAAGATCGTGTCGATGCCCTCATCCTGAAACATCTTCACGCCGGCAGAGCTGCCAAAGTACATGGCAACTTCTCCGTTCCGGAACATTCCGGTCACATCGTCGTAATTCAACGCAAGATCATCTGCTGTAAGGTGGGTATCCTGAATGAACTGCTCCATCCGCTCAAACGCCCCCGGCCATACGGTGTCGTCCAGACCCACCCGCGCGGTGCTGGCGGGGTCGCTGTAGGTAGTGCGCCACTTGCGCCCCGCGGTGGTGGTAAGCTCGGCAGCAGAAAGCCCCTGCAGGGTTTCCATGCAGGTGTAGTCGTAGGTATAATCGGAGGTAAAGCCGCGGATGCCTACCTTTTCAAAAGCCTGACAGGCCGCTACAAAGCTTGCGTAATCGGTGGGCAGGGGAATATCGTACTGCTCAAAAAGGCTGCGGTTGACCACAAAGCCGTGGGCATCCGCGCAGACCGGCAGCCAGTTCACGCTGCCATCCTCGTTTTTGAAGCTGTTGAGGTAGGTGTTGTACACAGCGCCCGCCTCATTGGTCATGGCAAGGTTCATCAGGCTGTCCTTCAACGGTGCCGCATCGTGCAGCGAGAACCGGCAGCAGGTGATGATATCCGGCAGACCGCCGTTTTGCTGCAAAAACTTGTAAAAATCCAGATCGTTGTTGCCGACGATGAACTCAATGTTCACGTCCGGCAGCTGGGACTGGACATAGGGGGCATAGTTTTCGTACAGGCTGGTGCTCCACAGATACACCTGAATAGTCTGAGCGTCTTCCTGCTCCTGTGTTCGTTCCGCATTTTTTTCGCTGCATCCGGTGAGCAGGGATAGCCCCATCACCAGTGCCGCAAGCATGGAAAATAGGCGGCGCAATGTTTTTGTTTTCATCCGATCCATCTCCTCACACTTCTTGGGCAGCCATCGTTTTGCGGTTGGCTGCTTTGGCTTACTGATCATACATCACCGCCCGCAAGAGTGTGCGCTGTAAAACCCACCCACGGAAAGGATGCCGCAATTTTTGCGTCTTTTCTGTTTTGCGCTCTCCCTCTACCGCGAAAGGGCACAGAATGACAGAGACATAAAAATATTTTACCACTACCATGAAAAATTTTCAATAAAATTTCATATATTGGTCCATAAAAGCTGTGTGGGATTACAATAGATGTGTCACAAAGTGAAAAAAGACGAATGAGCCGTTCTGTGGTACAGTTAAATTGCTACACCAAACATCACAGAAACTGCCGTTCAGGCATAAGAAATAAAGCACCCGCAGCAATTTGCTCACCGGAGATTCAAAACCTCTGTGGCGCTTGCTGTGGGTGCTTTTGCTTTTGGGCGCTGTTTATTTCAGTACATCTGCAAGGACCTGCAGCAGGTGTGGAATATCCAGCGGCTTTGCAATATGGCCGTTCATACCGGCCTTCAGTGCGTTCTGACGGTCTTCCTCAAAGGCATTTGCCGTCATTGCAAAGATGGGGATGCCAGCCTTTGCGGCATCCGGCAGCGCACGAATCTGCCGCGTTGCCTCGTAGCCGTCCATGTTGGGCATCTGGATGTCCATGAGGATCAGGTCATACTGTCCGTCTGCCGCCTGCTTCATCTTCCGGACGGCGATCTCGCCATCCTCGGCAGATTCCACCTCAAAGCCCGCTTCCTTCAGGATCTCCACTGCGATCTCACGGTTCAGCTCGTTGTCCTCCACCAGCAGGATCTTTTTCCCTTTGAAGGCCTCCGCGTTCAGCTGCACCGGCCTGCAGGCAGGCTCTGCACCGAACGGCTCTGCCAGCACTCTGCGCAGCTCCGAGAGGAACAGCGGCTTTTCACAGAAGGCGGTAACACCGGCCGCACGGGCTTCCTCTTCAATATCGGCCCAGTCGTAGGCGGTCAGGATGATGATGGGGCGGCTTTTTCCAATCACCTTGCGGATCTGCCGCACGATCTCGATGCCGTTCATATCGGGGATCAGCCAGTCGATGATGTAAACGCTGAATTCATCCCCCTGCTCCATGGCATACCGGGTGCGGATCACCGCTTCCCTGCCGGAGATCGTCCACTCCGGCCGCATCCCGATCTTGGACAGCATGGTGCTGACGCTCAGGCAGGTGTCGGTATCGTCGTCCGCCACCAGTGCCCGCAGCCCTTCCAGCTGCGGGAGCTGCCTGAGCTCCACCTTTTGTCCGCTGAGCGCAAAGCAGAGATTCACGATAAACTCGCTGCCCTTGCCCGGCTCGCTCTCAATGGCGATGGTGCCGCCCATCAGGTTCACAATGTTCTTGGTGATGGACATGCCGAGGCCGGTACCCTGAATGCCGCTGACGGTGGAGTTTTCCTCACGGGCGAACTCCTCAAAGATGTGCTTCTGGAATTCCTCGCTCATGCCGATGCCGTTGTCCTTGATGCGGAACTCATAGCAGGCCCGGCCCGCAGGCGCACCGTTTTTCTCAGCAATGCGAATGCTGATCATGCCGCCTGTGGGAGTGAACTTGATGGCATTGGACAAAATGTTCAGCAGGATCTGGTTCAGCCGCAGCGGGTCGGTGATGATATCCTCGTTCTCCACATCCATGGTATCAATAAAAAGCGACAGCCGCTTTGCCGAAACATTGGGCTGAATGATGGAGCGCACATCGTGGACGAGGTCCGGCAGATGCACCGCTTTTTCCTCGATCTTTACCTTTCCGCTCTCGATGCGGCTCATATCCAGCACATCATTGATGAGGGAAAGCAGATGCTGGCTGGAGGTGGAGATCTTTTTGAGGTAGTCCAGCACCTGTTCCCTATTGTCGATATGGGTCGCAGCCAGCGAAGTGAAGCCGATGATGGCGTTCATGGGGGTGCGGATATCGTGGCTCATATTGAACAGGAACTCCCGCTTGGCGCGGTTTGCCGCCCCCTCGTGCTGAAGCGCGATCTCCAGCTTGCGGTTCTGTTCCTCCAGCTGGGTCTGGTACTTCCTCTCCTGCTCTTTTTTCTGCAGCTCCATCTCCTGCACGGAGCGGCGGCGCAGCAGCTGAAGGATCATTACAAGCAGGATGTAGCCGACCAGAACCGTCAGGATCAGCAAAAGCGACTCCCGGAAGATTATTTTTTCATCCGTGTACGCATAGAGATCGAAGGATCTGCCATGGCAGAACATCCCGAAATAGCAGCCGGAGCCGTTCCAGTCCCGGGTATGGGTCAGCTTCTCTGCGGCCCCGGCTTTGCGGATCCCCTGCGCCAGCGGACTGCCTGCAACATCCTGCCCAATCAGCTCCGGGCGGTTTGCGGCAACGACCTGATTGTTCTGCACGATGAACAGCGTGCCGCTGGTTTCTGCCGGGTAGCCATCCAGTATGCTCTGGATGGACAGCGCCGTTTCCTCCACAAATTCCGCCGGGGTATACCGGTAGGCAAGCAGGAGCAGCTCTGTGCTTTCTGCCCGGTGCGCCGCAACATCCACAGCAGAGCCATCTTCCAGCAGGACGCGCTTCACATAGGTCTTTCGCGGGTAAGATAAAACGTCCAGAACAGCGTCATTTTTCAGCTGGTCGCCAAACCGGTCATAGCCGATGCCGTTGGTCGTGGACTCGCACCGGAGCGTGCCATCCGGTCCCAGAACCGAAATGCCGGTGAGCCAGAGCTTTTCTGTCTGCCTGTTCAGGCACTGCGGGTCGGAGAGGTCAAGCGCAGGATTCTCTGCCAGCTGATGGACTGCGACCGCCGTGCGGCGGAGTGCCTTTGCCGTGATGGTATCGTTGTGCTTTTCAAAGCTGGTGGACTGGGATTTGACAAACTCAAGGGTCTGGCAAAAGCGTTCCTCTGCTGTGCGCATTGCCCGCCAGCTGGAGAAAAAAGCAACACCGGCCATCAAGAGCACGCCGATGATCAGATAGGCTGTCCATATCCTTTTATCCGGGGTGGTTCTGTTTTTACGCGCCAATTGTGTCCACCTCCAGATACTGCGAAGCATTTTCAAGGTATCGGCCAACGATCTGCTCCAGCGTGCCATCCGTGCGCATCTGCGCAAGGGTATCGGTCAGCTGGCTGTCCAGCCCGCGGGTGTCGTTCTTGGCAAAGGCGATGCCCAGCCCGGTGACCAGCAGCGGTTCCTCCAAAATGCGGAAGTCTACGGCATTGTCCTTCATATATTGCAGGATGCCTGTCTCGTGGGCGGCGATGCCGTCCACATAGCCGCAGGCCAGCATTGCGTACTGCACACTGCGGTTTTCGATGCTGAGCACCTCCACCGTCTGCGGGATGCGCGGGTCGGAGCCGCTGAGAAAGATCTCCTCCGGCTTGCCGGTGCTCTGCACGGCGACGGTCTTGCCGGCAAGGTCGCTGAGGGATCGGATGCTGCTGTGGGCATCCACCGCAACCACCTGACGGCTCACCATGTAAGGCCCCGCCCAGCGGTATACCTCTTCGCGTCCATCCATGGAAAAGCAGCCCCAGATACAGTCGATGGCGCCGCTTTCCACAAGATTTGTTTTCTGCTCCCAGTTGATCGTTTCAAACCGGGCAGCATACCCCATGCGGCGGAACGCCTCGGTGGCGATCTCCACATCGATTCCGGTGGGAACACCGTCATTATTCAGATAGATATAAGGTGGATAGCTGTCGCTTCCCACAACGATTTGTGCAAGACCGCTGTCTTTCGCTTCCTTTTCTCCGCAGGAAGTTAGACTGCTTACGGCAGCAGCTGCCGCCAGCAGCGTGCATCCGTTCAGGAATGCACGGCGTGAGATTCTGTGTTTCATTCGGGCTTTTTATACTCCTGTTTTGATTGCATCCACAGCTCAGTTTGGATGCCCCTGTAGCTCTTCTTTCAGGGCAGCTTGGATATCCGTCAGGCATTGCAGCAGAAGCGGCTTCCTGTTGATGAAGTTTTTCCAACAGCTGCTGCTCACGCGCTTTGTAATATTCCTCGATCTCGGAAAGTGTATTCACGTTCTAGTCTTCTCCTGCATCATTTACATCGTTTGTGTGCTTTCTCTGCGGAAACGCGCTTGTCCGCTATTTATTTTCGGGGGGATAACACGGAAGCGTTTTACCGTCTGCTCCAGCGCAGCGATATCCACAGGTTTGGACAGGTGCTCGTCCATGCCGGCTTCCCTGCTCTTCTGCATATCCTCAAGGAAGGCATTGGCGGTCATGGCAAGGATGGGAATGATCCTGCCCAGCGGGTTTTCGCCGCTGCGGATGCGGCGGGTGGCTTCCAAGCCGTCCATCACAGGCATCTGCACATCCATCAGGATCATGTCGTACTCGCCGGGCTTTACGCTGGCAAAGGCATCCACGATTTCCTGACCGTTGGAGCAGATGGTGCAGCTTGCGCCATTGGCTTCCAGCAGCATTTCCAGAATTTCGGCGTTGATGGCGTTATCCTCGGCGCAGAGGAACTTCATGCCGGACAGAGGAGAAGTTTCTTCCTCTTCCTCCGGGAGTACCTGTGCCTCTGGCACCGTATCTGCTTCGGCATCAATGGGAAATTCCAGCACCACCTCAAAGCGAGTGCCCTTGCCGGTGGTACTCTCCACATTGATAGAGCCGCCCATCAGGTCAACAATGTTCTTGGTGATGGCCATACCAAGGCCGGTGCCCTGCACCTTGTTGGTGCCGGAGCGTTCCTCGCGGGTAAAGGGGTCAAAAAGGGTCTTCTGGTAGGCCTCGCTCATGCCAATGCCGTCATCCTGCACCACAAAGCGGTATCGGGCGTAGTGCTCGTTTCGGGGCAGCTCGTCCACCTCAAACCGGATATGCCCGCCGGTGGGCGTATACTTGACTGCGTTGGAGAGGATGTTCATCAGCACCCGATTCAGACGGTTGGGGTCTGCCAGCACGTTTTCGTGCTGCAGATGGGTGTTTACCGTAAAGGTCTGGCGGCGCTGGCCTG
>OWJD01000391.1_pt1 | contig 16117 bp, 19 predicted proteins | sample 1732601 | NCBI WGS metagenome assembly OWJD01 (sample SAMN05065733, study PRJEB22554) | human gut metagenome | biome: ENVO:2100002; feature: ENVO:00000062; material: ENVO:00002003 | host: Homo sapiens | place: USA
GCAAAACCCTCATCCACCAGTTCAAATCTGGTCGTCACCTCCAAAAGATTCCCGGGTGCTGAGGCATCCGGGATTTTTTGTTGTTTTGCTCGTTAAATAATCTACTTATGCAGAAAAGCTTGTCTCCCCTCTTCGCTCTGTGCTATGCTAAAAGAGTCAGCAAAGAAACGGCTAAGAGTCTAGTGGTGCTCTGCATCGTTTTGTTCAGCACCCCCATTGAGACCTATATGAGCTACGCTCTCAACCGCATCTTCGACACCGCCATTGGCGTCATCGCAGCGCTGCTGGTCAACTACTTTCTGCCCCGGCCCCGGGTCGTTTCCCTCTGGGAAGGGTTCAAAGGCTCGTTCAAGAAAGACAGTAAAGTCTGAATGCTTTTCCGCGCCCCGCTCCGGCGGGGCGCTTTTCTTTTGCCCTCTGCCGTGATACAATGGGCATACTATCATTTTCCCTGAAAGGAGGCCGCGCCATGCCTGCCGAACTTCACACCACCCTCACGCCGGACACCCCGGTACGCTATCTCAAGGGCGTCGGCCCCAAGACTGCCGAGCGGTTCGAGAAGCTGGGCATCCTGACCCTCAGCGACCTGCTCTGCCACTATCCCCGCCGGTATCTGGATTTTTCAAAGCCCTACTCCATCGCCGAGGCCCCCGCCGACACCGAGTGCGTCGTGAAGGCCGAAGTGTTTGCAAAGCCCGGCGGGCGCATCCTGCCGGGCGGGCGGCGGATGGAGCGCATCACCGCCGGAGACGATGTATCCAGCCTCGAGATAACGTGGTTCAATAATCCATACGCCGCCCAGAAGCTGGAGCTGGGGCAGGAATACTATTTTCAGGGCATCGTGACGGGCGGGATGCTCCGCCGTCAGATGGTCAACCCGCAGGTGCGCACCGACGCGCAGGTGAAGTCGTCGCCTTTCGAGGCCGTCTACCCCCAGACCGAGGGGCTGACCAGCAGCGCCATCGCCAAGTGCGTCCGCCAGCTCCTCCCCCACGCGGAGCTTCTGCCCGACCCGCTGCCCTCTGAGATGCTGAAAAAATACCGCCTGCTCTCCAAGGCAGACGCCGTCCGGGCCATCCACTGCCCCGCCACGGAGGAGGAAGCCTTTGCGGCGCGGCGGCGGCTCATCTACGAAGAGCTTCTGGTCTTACAGCTGGGCATCGGACGGATGAAGAACCACGGCGCGGCCTCCACCGGCGCGCCGATGAAGAAGGCCGACGCCTCCCCTTTCTGGGAGTCCCTGTCCTTCTCCCCCACCGGCGCACAGCGGCGGGCCGTGGAAGAGATCCTGACCGACATGTCGGGCGAAACGTCCATGAACCGCCTTTTGCAGGGCGACGTGGGCAGCGGCAAAACGCTGGTGGCTGCTGCGGCCATCTGGGCCTGCATCCGGGCCGGTTATCAGGCCGCATTGCTGGCCCCCACCGAAATCCTGGCCAGCCAGCACGCCGAGAACCTGAACCGCCTGCTCTCCCCCTTTGGGATGCGGGTGGCCCTGCTCACCGGCGGCATGAAAGCCGCCGCACGGCGCACCACCCTCGCCGCCATCCGGGACGACGAGGCCGACCTCATCGTAGGCACCCACGCCATCCTCAGCGAGGGCGTGGCGTTCGCCCGGCTGGGTCTGGCCGTCGTGGACGAACAGCACCGCTTCGGTGTGCGCCAGCGGGGCCTATTGGCCGAAAAGGCCGCGAATCCTCACCTGCTGGTCATGAGCGCCACCCCCATCCCCCGGACGCTGGGGCTGCTGATGTACGGCGACCTCGACATCTCCATCCTCGACGAGCTGCCGCCGGGCCGCAAGCCCGTCAAGACCCGCTGCATCACCGGCAAAAAGCGGGCCGACCTCTACGGCTTCCTTGATAGAGAAATCGATTCCGGACGACAGGTGTATATCGTCTGCCCTGCCATCGAGGACGCGGGCGGCAGCGGCCTGAACGCCGTCAAGAGCTACTATGAGGACATCGCAAAAGCCTATCTGCCGGACCGCCGGGTTGGCCTGATGCACGGCAAGCTCAAGCCGAAGGAAAAGGCCGAGGTGATGGATGACTTCAAATCCGGACGTCTGGACGCCCTCGTGTCCACCACCGTCATCGAAGTCGGCGTGGACGTGCCGAATGCGACGGTCATGGTCATCGAAAACGCCGAGCGGTACGGCCTGAGCGCACTGCACCAGCTGCGCGGGCGTGTGGGACGCGGCGCAGCGGAGAGCTGGTGCTTCCTCGTCAGCGACAATGCCTCCGAGTCGGTGCAGAAGCGGCTCAAGTTCCTCTGCTCCACCTCAGACGGCTTCGCCGTGGCGCAGTACGACCTCGAGACCCGCGGCCCCGGCGACTTCTTCGGGAGCCGCCAGCACGGTCTGCCGACCTTGCAGATCGCCGATTTGATGAACGACACCCGCACCCTCCACGCGGCCCAGAGCGAGGCTGTGGCCCTTCTGGCCGAAGACCCGCTTCTCGAGCGGCCCGAACACGCCCTGCTGGCCCGTCAGGTGGAGCAGATGTTCGACAAAGCCGGTGCAATGAATTGAGTAACGAAAAAGGACTGCCCGCGGCAGTCCTTTTTCGTTATCTTCTCTTCCACCACGACTTCTTCTCGCCGATGCTCACTACATCGCAGAAGAGGCAGCGGCTCTTGGTAGAGAGCTGCACATCCTTGTGATGGCAGCCGAAGAACCATTTCTCGTAAGTCGTTTTCATGACGACCTTGTCGAGGAAGAGGTGCAGCCGGTTATTCTCGCCCTCTGCCAGCACGCTGAAATCCAGAAATTTGCTTGGCGCGTCGTGGGTCAGCACATAATCTACCTGCCAGCCGTTTGCTTCCAGCGCTGCCTCGCAGCGGGCGTATTCCTCGTCCGAGGGCATCTCCTGCGGCCACCAGTTGACGTGGGCTTCCCGCTCTTCCTTGTCCGGGCTTTCCGCTCCGCCGAAGCAGAGGTACTTCTTCCCTTCCAGTTCCAGTACGCTGCCCCGGCAGACGTGGTACACATTGCCTCCCAGCGGCTGCACCAGCCCGCCGAACCGCTCCTCGGTGGGGTACTGTTCCAGCAGGTCATAGTTCTCGTGGCTTCCATCGAGGAAAAGGATGGTGTAAGGCCGCTTGCGCAGCCAGTCCAGATTCTTCTGCTCGGCCTTGCTGCCGTCCCACACGAAGCCGAAATCACCCAGCACAACGACAAAATCGCCCTTGCCGGCCCGGCGCAGTTCCCCATCTTTGAAGCGGTCCAGCTCGCCGTGGGTGTCGCCCGTAAGATATACCATCCTCTGCCTCCTTTTGCGGAGTGTGAAATCGCCCCAAAAGCCTTGTCACGCTCCGCCAAACCTGTTATTATAAAGTATAAGGCCCTTCGCTGAGCCTGTTTTTGTTCCGTAAGAACGGACAGCACATTTTGTCCGATACTCTAATATATTATCGCTTTTTGAGGAAAATGTCCACATGAAACGTATCGTCACCCTATTTCTGAGCCTTATCCTGCTGCTGAGCTGCCTGTGCGCGCCGGCTTCGGCCCTGTTCGACCCCAGCCTCTTCTACGAGGTGCAGGCCAAGAGCGCCTACATCGTCAACACCGACACCAACATCATCGTCTACGACAAGGACAGCTCCCGTCAGGTGTCTGCCGGGGGCCTGACCAAATATATGACCATCGCGCTGCTGCTGACGAATTACGCCGACCAGCTCGACAACACCTTCCAGATGCCCTTCGCCATCTCGGATTACGTCCACAACAGTGATAATGCCGATATGCGCTCCAATGAGACCTTCACCTACCGGGAAGCTGTCTACGCCATGCTTCTGCGCAACGCCAACGAGGCCGCGATGGGCCTCGCCTATAGCCTTTCGGGCGGCGACCTTGCAGGCTGGGTGAGCCAGATGAACACCCTCTCCCAGCGCATCGGCACCACCGGAAGCACCTGGACGGACGCCTGCGGCCTCGACAGCGGCAATGTGACTACTGCCGTGGATATGTACCTCATCCTACGGTATCTGATGAGCTTTGACGCCTTCGTGGACATCTCGTCGGCCCCCGCCTTCACCATGCCCGCCAAGGAAAAGCACACCAAGAGTTTCGTGCTGCTGAACCAGAACGTCGCTCTCAACAAGACCAGCGGCGGCAGCTTCTACCGCAAGTCTATGCAGGGCGGCATGTGCGATGTGATGGCCTACAAAAACGACCACGGCGACCAGAGCTATGTTTCGTGGGCCAATCAGGACGGCTCCACCTATATCTTCTGCATCATGCAGAGCCCCGACACCTGTGACACCTACGGTTACGCCAACCGCCGCCCGGCCCTCTACGAAACGACCCGCCTCATCGACTGGGTGTTCCAGAGCTTTTCCATCCAGCCTGCGCTGGACACCGACCTTGCTCTGGCAGAGATCCCCGTGAAGTATTCCTCCGACACCGACACCCTCAAGCTCTACCCCGACAACAGCATGATGACCCTGCTGCCCTCTTCGGGCGACGGCACCGTGACCCAGAAATACTTCCATCTGCCCGACTATGTCTGCGCCCCCGTCCAGCAGGGCGATGTTGTCGGCACCGTGGAGCTGAAGCTGGCCGGCGAGACCATCGGCATGGTCAACCTCATCGCCGGGCAGGACGTGAGCCGGGGCAGCCTGCTCTACTCTTTCTCGAAGCTGCAGGAGTTCTTCGGCAGCCTCTACCTCAAGGTAGTGCTCGTCGTCAGCGCCATCTGTGCCATCATCTATGTGGCGTGGGTCCTGCTCAACTCCCCCCGCACCCGCCATTCCTCCAAAAAAGTCCACCGCTATGGCCGTCCCCGCGACTGAGCCGTGCGGTCAGCTTCTTTTCTGAAAAAGCTGTAAAAAGCAGTTGACAAATACGCCCCCAAGTGGTAATATATACAGGTAGTCCGTGACTGCGAAAAACTGTATATGGGCGTGTTCCCGAGTGGCCAATGGGGACAGACTGTAAATCTGCTGCTTTTCAGCTTCGGTGGTTCGAATCCACCCGCGCCCACCAAACAAGAAAAATCCGAACCTGTTTCCGATTGGAGAAGGGTTCGGATTTTTCGTTTTCTTCGGGTACAACAATGAAGGCTCCCGTGGACGGCGCAAAACTCTGATGCCTTGTCATAGACCGTAAGCCGATAACGAGAATTGGAGGATGCGATTATGAAGTACGATGAAAGAGCCTGCAAGTTTAATATGGACACCGGCTGCGTGGAGCTGCTGCTCCGGGATGGGAGAAAGATCTCCATTGACTGCACCGGGGTCGAGGATGTGCTGGATGTGACTATGGCGCAGAGGACAGAGTTGGACTACCTTATCTATAATGACCCGCTGGGCTATGCCGATTTGATTCTGAATGGCGATCCAAAGGAATATTTGAAAAATGCAGCCGGGAGCCATGGGCTAGAAGATTAAGGACAAAAAAATAAGAGGTGTGCCCAACTGGACACACCTCGGTGAGATACATCTATATAAGGCAGGGCGTTCCCTTTACTGGGAGCGTCCTGCTGTTTTTATGCTGCAACAGGCAAGGCTTGTAGAGCTTCCTGCTCTTTCAGCCATTCCTCATATTCACGCTGGCCTTCCTCACTGTTGAAAAACTCAACCATAGAGGGATAAAAGCAACGTGCAAGGGTCTTGATTGCTTCATCCGGGTAGCCGGATTTGTTTGACTTCTTCTTTTTGTTCAAATGGTATCCTCCGAAAATCAAAGTTCCATATCCTGCCCACGCTTGCGGCTTCGCTGCGGCACATTCATGGTGCGCTCCTGCTTGGGGGCAAGAATCTTTTCCAGAAAGCCGTGCACCAGTTCGGGCGCACAGTGGAGAGCATCCAGATAGGGCTTTACATCGTACCACAGGTTGTGGTACTTGTTGCTCCAATGAATGGCTTCCTTCTTGGCGGTGGAAAGTTCTTCTTTCAGGCGGCGGTTCTCCACGTCCATCATATAGCCGTGGTCGGCTTGCTTTTTCAGCTTGGAAAATTCTTCTTCGGTCAGCGAGTAGTTACCGAGAAAGGTGCGCTTGCCGATATAATCCAGATCGCGCGCATGAATGAGGGCTTCTTTCGTGAGCGTGGCCTTTTTCTGCACAGCGGCAAGTTCCTTCTCCTTTTTGGAGAGGGTCTGACTGGTTTTGGCAAGTGACTGCGCCTTTTGGTCGGCTTGGGCGGTCAGGCTGTCCAGCCGTTCCTGCTCCCGTTGAACTTTGAACTGGGTGACGGTCAGGTGTTCTTCGGTGCTGCCACGTTCGCCGCGCTCTATATCGGTGTACCCGGCAGCGCGCATAAAATTGAAGAAGTTGTCCTGCAAGATGCTGTACGACTTCTTCAGGACTGGCTTGCCGTTCTTTTGCAGGATAGGCTTTCCAGCATCGTCCAGCAGGGGCTTGGAAGCCCACTTCTTGCTTCGGCTGACCTGCATGACGGTCTCCTTGACGGTGCCGACCAGTGCCTTGTCCTTGCAGCGTTTCGACCAGAGGATCTGCTTTTCCACCACAGGTACATAGACCACATGGAGGTGGTAGTGGTAGACCTCCCGGCCCAGTGCTTCGGTCATGGCACGGTTGATCTCATCGGCGTGCATGACTGCCGAGAGGATATACTGCTCACCGCCCACGATTTGCACAGCAGCTTTGTAGGCATCCGCATAGAACTGCTTGGCGAACTCGTAGCCACCGTGATTGTCAAAATAGGCCGAGTTGACATCAAAGACAAGCTCGCAGTAATGGGTGGCATCCGGCTTCAGGCCGCGCGTTGAAATCGTACCAGCGGTTTCCAGTTGGGCGAACAGGTCAGTGTAGCTGGCGGTTGGCTTTTTGAAGTGGACGTTCCATGCAGCGCGCTGGGGGATAATATCGGGGTTCCGATAGCTGTCCTTTTCACGCTCATTGTGCTGCTGGGTGTTGCCAACGGCCTTGTCTGAAACGGCGAGATTTCGGACACTGGTGCGGTCAATACCATCATTTCTTGCCAAAGGGCATCCCTCCTTTCGGGGTTCAGAGGAAGGTGACGGGGACGGAGATGCACTTCCCCGGAAGTGTAATAACCCACTATAACACTTTCATCCCTATGGGCTGCAAAGTGTAGTGGGCTCTTCGAGGACTCTCCGAGGGGGAACGTCTCCTGCGGGAGAGCTACAATCAAGTTCGCACAATGCGAACTTGATTGCTCCGTACGCATCTGAAAAAATTGCGTACGGACTTCAAATAACCTGTACGGTTCGTACGGCGTACGGAAATGCGAAATATAAACGATAACACGTTTTAAATCGCTTTAATTCGCCGTACAGATGCGTACAAGTACAGACCGTACAGGTTGTACGAACTTCTTCCGTGAAAAAATGCACTTTTTACGGACAGGGGTGGACAAGCGGCTCGATGCCTACAAAATCCCGCACCCTGCGGCCACCGGGCAGGTAGATGTTATGTACTGCACCAGAGTACCCCAAAGTGGGAACTCTGGTGTTTTTTGCTTCCTGCCTGAATATACGGGAAATTTTGCAGGAAAGGCGAAAAAGCGGCAGAACTGCAACGGAAAAAGAAAAAAGCCCTTACTGGTTGCAGATTTGCAACAGCAAGGGCGGAGGGGAAACCGTATATTGAACAAAACGGCAGAGCGTATTATAATGAGGAAAAAGCTCAAAAAGGAGGGCCGACCACATGGCACAGGAATATCTGCCCGCACCGTCCAACGTCCGTCTTGCGGACTTGATGAAAGAGCACAACATCAGCCAACCAGAACTTGCCAAGGAACTCGGTTGCTCCAAGAGCACCATCAACCGTTTTATCAGTGGCGCAAAAGGAACCCTGACCCATGAGCAGGTGCTGAAGATTGCAAGGCTGTTCAAAGTGTCCACGGATTTCCTGCTGGGAGAAACCAATATCCCTGACCGCAAGAACTACGACATTGCCGAGCTGGGCTTGTCCGTAGAAGCTGCAAAGAACCTCTACACGGGGCGTATCAATACAGAGGTGGTCAATCTGCTGCTGGAAAATGCCCGTTTCGCAGAGCTTACTTACCGCATAGCGCAGTATTTTGATGATACTTTTGCATCCGGCATCGCAGCACAGAATGCCATGCTCACGACATTGAGCACCCTGCTGCGCACAAAGGTCAAGACCCCGGAAGCAGCCAAAGCCGCAAAGGACATCAGCCTTCGGAGAAAGCCTGTGTACCAAGGCGACCTTGATGACATTGAAATGTACTTCATGGCAGCGGTCAAGGAAATCAAAAAGGGGATCGGGAGCCATTACGCCGAACAGGAAGCCATGAGCAAGAAAGTGGCAGAGAAGATGTTCACCGAATTGACCAAAGGGCAGGATGTGCAGCACCCAACGATTACGGCAGAGCAGTTGACGGATGCAATGTTGGACAGCGTTTCGGGCATGGAGGGAGCTACGCCGGAAGCGCTGGAACAGCTGCGGAACGGTCTGCTGGGAATCTTGCAGTCTGCCGCAGAGCAGGAAAACGCCCATGAAGCAGACGAATGAACGGCTTTGTGCGCTGGCACAGAAAGGCGATGCAACTGCGCTGGACAGCCTGATCGACAACAACAAGTCCTTTATCGGCAAGGTGGCGAATGACCTTTTTCGCAGCATGAATCTGGCACAGGCCGGTCTGAACCTTGACACGGACGATTTGAAACAAGCGGGCAATCTGGGCTTATGGAAAGCTGTGCCGAAGTTCGATGCAGCGCGAGGAATGAAGTTCATGACCTATGCGGCTCCTGCCATCCGCAACGCCATGATGGACATGGTGCGGGATGCCTTTGCCGCTTTTGAGCAGCGGATGGTAACGGAGGACAAGGACGGCGTCTGTTACCAACGTGTTTCGCTGGATGATGTTCTGCCGGGAGAGGAACAACTACGGCGCATTGAGGCCATAGCCGACCCCTACGCCATGCAGCCGCAGAGCATTATGGAGGAGCAGGAATCGCGCCGGGAACTGTATTATGGCCTGAAACGGCTGACCCAACGGGAGCAGACCTATCTGCTGTACCGCTATGGCTTCACCGATGGCGAGGAACATCTGCTGATCGGCACGGCGATATACTTTCACCTGACAAAAGGCCGTGCAAAAAAGACGGAGGAACAGGCCATGGATAACCTGTGGCTGGAACTGCCGTGGTGGTTTTTATGAATGGGCAGAGAGGAATTGTGTCAAATTGACATAATTCCTCCCGATAAGAGGGATGTGAGCGAAAATGCTGGCAATGTATCTGGCAGTTCTGGATGACCGGAGCAGCGAAGAACAGTTTATAGATGTATATAATACCTACAAACGGCTGGTCTACCATACCGCTTACAAAATTATGGGCGATTCGTATCTGGCAGAAGATGTACTGCAAGAGGTGTTTTTGTACGTTGCCAAAAATTTTTCTAAAATTCATCGAGAAAACTGTCACGAACTCGCTGCTTATCTCGTTAGTTGTAGTAGAAGCCGTGCATACGATATGCTTCGCAAGCAGCGAGAAGAACCACTGGAAGAAGTCCCGGACGCACCAGATAATGCCCCAGTGCCAGATGATGCAGCAGTCAGTGCCGATAACATCCAACATCTGACAGAACTGATTGGGCAGATGAAGCCGATGTACCGTGATCCACTGCGCCTTTTGGCGATGGGCTACACCAACCGGGAGATTGCCGAATCGCTTGGACTGACAGATGAAGTGGTTCGGATGCGGCTTTTCCGTGGAAGAAAATTATTGTGGAAGGAGTTGAACAGCCATGAGTGAGCGGACAGAAGTTTCTTTTGATGCAGCGTTGATGATGGCACTCCGTGCAGATGCACAAAAAGAACTGGACGAGCTGCCAACTCCGGCACAGCTTAAGGAACGCTACCCGGACACTTCCCGATGGGATGCTCGCCTGAAAGCAGCATTGCATAAACGCCGTCCGGTGCTGAAACGAGTGCTTGTTGCAGCCATGACGCTGGTAATTTTAACTCTCGGCGCGCTTGCAGTAAGTGCAGACTTCCGCAAGGCAGTCTATACGATGATTCAGAAGTTCCTGCCCATTGAGATGCAGCTGACGTATCAAGTGGATGGAGAACCATTGGAACAGCTTCCGAATGGATACAGCGATTATTATGTGCCGGATGGATTTGAACGAGATCGTGAGCAGGAATTTGAAAGAGCAGAAAACTTTTTGCACGTTTACTCGTCAAAAGAAAGCGGCAAGGGATATACTGTTCGCTGCTCCATTATACAGCCGGGGCAGCAGTCCTCGTTTGATAATGAGCATACAACTTATGAGAATGTAAAAGTTGGAGACGCAGATGCAACTTTGGGAACGAGTGCAAGCGAAAACGGAGACACCGTTTATATTTTAAGCTGGGAGCAAGGAGGCGTTTCAAACACGATTATGGGAAACATTTCACGAGATGAGATTATGAAAATTGCTGAAAACGTATTTTAATATGAAACTCCATGCTATTTGTTAGAATCAACAAATAACATGGAGATTCTTTGTATAAGCGTACAAACATAACGAAAAGCAGAGATTTTTTCAAAAAAGCTGTCACAAACATAAGGCGAGCTACGTTGACTAAGCAAAAGCTCCTATTAGGAGCAAAAGATTGGAGGTGTATTGTCTATTTATGATGAGAAAAAAAGCAAAAACAATCACAATGACTGTGACCTTGATTTTGGCGATTATACTGATTTGTATAAAAGTCACTCACTTTGTGATAATAGAACGTCCATTGAAACAATGCAGGATAGTATCAGCATACCATCTTACAGTAGACACTAATGGTGCTCAAATTGACCAGTCTTGGCTATTTGAAAAGGATCACCTGACATATATAGATATTGCCAAAACTTTTGAGCAGACATATTTTGTCACTGATTATGCTGGTGGTTCTGGTGATAGCGGTGCACTCAATGAACTCACGATAGCTTTTGGTGAAACAATGGACGGAATGCCAGATATTCGCATAACGGTTTCTGAAAATGGCTACATTCAAATCAATGGTAAAAGAGCATATCCGCTTTCTCTTAAATATGCAGGCAATAGGCTTTATGGACATCTTTTGGAGTGCTTGCAGGATGGAGCTGATCGGCAGCAATAAGAATGACTAAGCAAAAGTTCATGTGGAAGGTAAATGCATAAAAGTTTGCGTAGAGGTGATTCCGATGCAGAATTAAAGAGAAAAGAACATGAAACATAGCCAAAGTAATTGCAACAGTTAATAAAACATAAGAAGAAAATCACCATGAAAAAGATGACTCGTAACGAATTCCTCAAAATGGCTGGAACGAGTGCTGCGCTGGTCGTAATCAACACTGCTTTAGTGCCTACTGCTATTGCGGCTGAACCTATCGGTACAGTACTTTCTGCAAAAAAGTCAGTTAATACGGGAACGGCTGTAAGCTCTGCAACGTTCGAACTTGTTCCAATTTCTCGCCAAACTTTCTGGGGCGATTCTGGTTCATGCACACTCGATTATCTGTCTGAAGGATATATCCAATGGACGATTACCATCCCCGGCACAGTAATCACTTCCTTTGAAGCTAATCTACATTTCAATAAACTTGGAACACCCTTCGGTACATTTGATTATGCTATCTCTACACGTAGTACAAGCGGTACGGAAGATGTAAAATACGGGCTGTCTAAGGGAAAATGGGAGGTTGAATTTACAGGAATTGCAACCGCTGCCAACGGCGATATGTATAGTGTTGTCGATGGCGCAAAGCTGACTTTCAGTGTTACTAAATAATCCGATTGTCACGAAACACTATATAACTTATATGTGCAATCCTTTATAAAGCAGTATATAGTATAAAGTGAACCCCATCTGCAACAGGCATTTCAATTAAAAGAGTCTGTTTCAGGTGGGGTTTTAGAATGAGCATGATTCCTCAGGCTACCTTTAAGAACTGAAGACTTTTTTACAATTGATGACTTTCTTGTTCAGCCAACCAAGCGAGTTTATTCCATCCGTTTGCATGACACTGTTTATTGATAAATTCCAAGATTTTTTTGTGATTTTCTTTTGATAGAGTATCGCCATTATGACATGCAAGAAATGTAAAAGGCTTCGGAATATCTTCTTTTTTGTCGGCTAGTAATAAAATATATCCGATATATTTCCCGTTTTCAGATATTACATAAAATTCAGGCAAGGTTCCTTCTTTGCTGCTCCGAACGAATTTTTCAAAAGTATCAAGTGGTATTTGTTTAGGAACCGCATAATCGTAGACGTAATGGATAGCGTCAACTTCCGTATTTAACCATACAATCTCCATAATTATCCCCTTTGTGTTTTTATAAATATTGGTAAAGCGACAAATATATAATCTAATGAATATACGGAAAATGCGTTTTATTTGTTGCAAATAAAATAGCAGCTTGAAAATGTTTGGTACTTTAACCAATATATCACGAGAAATATTGTGCAACTGAGAGAACTTTGATTGAGGTTGCGCACTCGGTTGACTTGTAAAGCAAAAAGCGTTACAATAAATCCGAGGTGATAACCATGGAAAAAACGATGACACTCAATCTTCGTGTGAACCCTACTGTCAAGCAGCAAGCCGAGGATGTACTGAAGCAGCTCGGCATCCCGATGGCAACTGCCATTGATATGTACCTGCGCCAGATCACCCTGACGGGCGGCATTCCCTTCTCTCTGTCCCTGCCGAAGGCTCCTGCGGCTCTGAACGCTGACATCATGACCGATGACCAACTCCATGCAGCCTTGCAGGCGGGCATCAAAGAGATTCAGAACGGTGATACTGTGGATGCGGCAAGCGCATTCGCACAGTTCAGGGAACAGCACAGATGAAGCAGTATGACGTAAAAATTTCCCATGCAGCCCTCAGCGATATGGAGCAGATTTACAGCTACATTGCCGACCGTCTGCTGGAGCCTGACACGGCTATGGGGCAGTATAACCGTATTGCAGAAGCCATCCAGTCGCTGAACATCCTGCCGGAACGCTGTGCGCTGGTGGAAAGCGAGCCGGAGCGCACCCAAGGGCTGCGGCAGATGCTGGTGGACAACTACTCGGTGTTCTACATCGTGGGCGAGGATACCGTGTCTGTGGCTCGTGTGCTGTACAGTGCATCCGACCTTGTGCGCCGTCTGCGGAGAATGAAGTGAAAGGGGTGTTTGCATGACCGCCGTAATTTACGCCCGCTATTCCAGCGACAACCAGCGCGAAGAATCCATCGAAGGCCAGATTCGTGAATGTACGGCTTATGCCGAAAAGAACGGCATCACTGTGGTCAGACACTACATTGACCGTGCCCTTTCCGCCAAAACGGATAACCGCCCGGACTTCCAGCAGATGATTAAGGACAGCGAGAAACGGTTATTTGACATTGTGCTGGTCTGGAAACTTGACCGCTTTGCCCGAAACCGCTACGATTCTGCACATTATGAGTACCAGTTGGAGCGCAATCATGTCAAGCTGGTATCTGCCACGGAGCCTATTTCTGACAGCCCTGCGGGTATCATGGTCAAGAGCATGCTCACCGGTATGGCTGAATACTATTCCGCAGAACTTTCTGAAAAGGTCGTGCGCGGCATGACTGAGAATGTTCTGAAGGGCAAGTACAACGGCGGCACAATTCCCATTGGTTTTAAGGTGGACGAGGAGAAGTTCTTTCAAATCGACCCGCTGAAAGCTCCCTTTGTGGTAGAAGCCTTTCAACGGTACAACGATGGTGCAACTATGAAAGAACTGATGAACTGGCTGAACGACAGTGGCGTGACCACCAACCGCAATCAGAAGTTTACCTACAACAGTGTTCAGAAGCTGTTGACGAACAAACGGTACATCGGAGAAAACCACTTCAAGGATATCGTAATGCCCGACAGCATCCCGGCCATCGTGGACAAGGACTTGTTTGAAGAAGTGCAGCAAAAAATCAAGAAGAACAGCCGCGCTCCTGCCCGTCACAAGGCCGAGGACGATTACTTGCTCACCACCAAGCTGTTCTGCGGAATGTGCGGCGCGATGATGTTCGGCGAGTGCGGTACGGGTAGAAACAAGGTCGTTCATCATTATTATAAGTGCGCCACCGCGAAGCGTTTCAAGACCTGCAAGAAAAAGACCGTCCGTAAAGAGTGGCTGGAAGATTTGGTCATAGCTGAAACCATGAAGCTGATTCAGGACGATGCCGTGATTGATGCCATCGTTGCGGAAGTGATGGAGTTGCAGGATCAGGAAAACACCACTCTCCCTTTGCTGGAGAAGCAGATGCGTGAGGTAGAGAACGGCATTGAAAATATGCTGAACGCCATCCAAGCGGGTGTGCTGACCAATTCCACCAAGTCGCGTTTGGAAAAGCTGGAAGCCCAGCAGAAAGAACTTGAGGTTCGGATTGCCGAAGAAAAAATCGCTCGGCCACGGTTGAGCGAAAATCAAGTCCGTTTCTGGCTGACCCGGTTCCGCAAGCTCGACCCGAACGTGAAAAGCCACCGGGAAACGCTTATCAATACATTCGTGAATGCTGTTTATCTCTATGATGAAAAAGTTTTGATTACATTCAACTACAAAGACGGCACAAAAACCATCACTTTCGATGAAATCGCCGCCAAAGATGCCCCAGAGGGCAATGGTTCGGATTTGGGTTGCTTCGCTCCATGAAAAAACCGCTGGTGTAGAGATACACTGGCGGTTTTCTTTTGCACAAATGTCAGACTCACATAGGCGGGTGGATGAGAACAGCTGCGGCCCGGCGCTTTGCGTCCCGCCGGGCAAAAACAGCCTGCTAGGCTGTTTTTAGTAGCGCGGCTTGCGTAGTCCACCCGCGCCCACCCAAAAAGCTCAGCGTACGAAAATACTCTGGGCTTTTTGTTTTATAAAAAACTGAAGTTTCACTTTCTCGGGTGGATTCGAACAGCAGCGGAGCCGACTGCAACGACGACGAGCGCCGCCAGCGGCGGAAGCAGCGAGGAGTTGTTGGGGCCGCGGCCAGCGATACGCAAGCAAGGCGCAGCGGATGCTGGGTGCCGCAACCCGTCCGCCTGCGGCGGAAACAGGGAGGCGAGGCTGGGGCAGCGCTCCGATTTTTTAAGGCCCCGCCAAGGGGTTGCAGAAAAATCGGCAAGCGCAACTCGTAAGGCCCAGCGCTTTGCGTCCCGCCGGTAGTTTCGCCAGCGGCATACAGACCGGGAATGACATTTCCCTGCGTATCAAGAATCTCTGCGTCTGCGTTGATCTTCAGACCGCCCATAGTGTGATGGATCCATCAAGTTGATGGAACAGGTATAAAAAGCGCAGGAACATTCTCAAAATGCTCCTGCGCTTTCTTTGCTTAATCTTCTAATCCATGGCTACCGGTCACATTCCTCAAATATTTCTCCGGATCACCGTTCAAAATCAAATCCACGTAGCCCAGCGGGTCGTTATAGATAAGGTAGTCCAGTTCCGTCTGCTGCGCCATAGTCACATCCAGTACATCCTCGACCCCGGAGCAGCAGCTCCACGCAGCCGGTGTCCATGTTGAAATGGCAGGCTCTTGCATCGTACTTCATACTCGTGTCCTTTCCGCCTTACGGCACCTTTACAGTTGTGACCTTTGTGATACGGTCTTTCTTCTGATAAGGTTTCGGACACACAGCCGTTTGGAACAAGCCGGAGCTTGTCGGGGCAAGGCCCCTCCATCTTGCTTGCGCAAGACCGCTCTGCCGCTTAAAAGCCCCACTGGGGCTTTCATTGCTGCGCAACCGCGGCATTCTCATTTCCAAAGAAAACGAAAAATCCGAACCCTTCTCCTATCGAGAAAAGGTTCGGATTTTCATTGTTTGGTGCGAGTAGTGATACAGCATTTTTTGAAAACCATCGTAGTACAATTTGTTTTTGAGGTCATCGGATAGCAACTTGCTTGTATCGCACCCCGATGGGCGGCTGTATTGAAAAAACAGTTGCCTTTTATATACCACACAACCTGAAAATTATCAAGTACGCGCAGCGTTCACTTCTCCCATCACCGGGAGCAAATGGACGCTGCTTTTTTTGTTTGCAACGAAAGGAGGCATCTGTGAAATGGCAGTTTTTCGTGTAGAAAAGAACAGCGGCTACACGGTCATGTCGAACCATCACCTGCGGAACCGAGCCTTGTCCCTGAAAGCCAAGGGCTTACTCTCCCAAATGCTCTCCCTGCCGGAAGATTGGGACTACACCCTGCAAG